>Ga0307380_10005400_pt1 | contig 16933 bp, 18 predicted proteins | sample UN3MG_FD_202239 | JGI IMG/M metagenome (GOLD analysis project Ga0307380, IMG submission 202239) | Soil microbial communities from Risofladan, Vaasa, Finland - UN-3 | ecosystem: Environmental > Terrestrial > Soil > Coastal area > Acid sulfate soil | place: Finland: Risofladan, Vaasa | collected...
GAGCAGTCCGATGAGCCGGCTGTTGTCCCGCTGGTGAAGCCCGACGGTCGGCTCGTCCAGCACGTAGAGGACGCCGCGGAGCCGCGCTCCGACCTGGGCGGCCAAACGGACGCGCTGCGCCTCTCCTCCGGACAGAGATCCCGTCGTCCGGCTGAGCTGGAGATAGGGCATCCCTAGTTCGACCATGATCTCAAGCCGGGACAATATTTCTTTCTGGATCTTCGAGGCGACAATCGCCGCGGCCGCCTCGAACCGGAAGGACCGCATCTCGACGATGAGCTTGTCCACCGGCAGGTCGCTCAGTTCATGAATGTTCTTCCCCCCAATTTTGACGGCCAGACTCTCCTTCTTCAGCCTGGCTCCACGACACTGGGGACAGACGTCCGCGGTGAGTTCGACCTCGCCCCACTCGTTGAGGATCGTCTGGAACCCCAGCCCGTGGCAGCGCGGGCAGGCTCCGTAGGGGCTGTTGAAGGAGAAACTCCGCGGCTCGAGATCGGGCAGGCTGACCTCGCAGAACGGGCAGAGGAGCTTGAGCGAGAAGAAAACCTCCTTCCCGCCCGGCCGGACGACGAGCAGGTCTCCGCCCGAAATTTCCAGGGCTTTCTCCACGGCCTCCTCAAACCGCTGGGCGGTTTCCCGGGAGGCCGAGACCTCGTCCACTAGCACCTCGATATTGTGTTTCTTCGTCTTTTCCAGCCGGACCGACTCCTCCAGCTCCCGGAATTTCCCGTCCAGTCGGAAGCGGAGAAAGCCTTTTTTCTGGAACCTCTCGAAGAGCCGGGAATACTCGCCCTTCCGCCCTCTGACGACCGGCGCCAGGATGGCCAGCTTTTCCCCGGCAAATGACTCCCGGATAAGACGGACGATCTGCCGGGGAGTCTGGGAGCTGACCTGCCGGCCGCAGCTCGGACAGTGCGGCGTCCCCACGCGGGCGTAGAAAAGGCGCAGCAGGTCGTGGATCTCGGTCACCGTCCCGACAGTGGACCGGGGATTGGAGGAGATGGTCTTCTGGTCGATGGAGATGGACGGCGAGAGCCCCTCGATCGACTCGACCTCGGGCTTTTCCATCTGCTCGATGTACTGGCGGGCGTAAGCGGAGAGGCACTCGATATAACGGCGCTGACCCTCGGCGTACAGGGTGTCGAAGGCCAGCGAACTCTTCCCCGACCCGCTCGGACCCGTGACCACGATCAGCTTGTTGCGAGGCAGATTGACGTCGAGGCGCTTGAGGTTGTGCTGCGCCGCCTTCTTGACCCGGATCTCTTCGAGCATGTCTCTATTCTAGCGGTTCGACGTCTTCTTCACAAGAAGGCGGCCCAACCCGCAAGCAGGAGAGCTCCCAGAAAATTGACCCGGGGATTTCAATCATGTAGGATGGATTGAGGTTCTATGATGACGCGGGAAGAGAGTCTCCTCAAGTCCCTAAAGGCCCTTCAGGAGATGGGGCTCAAGGAAGATTCCATCACCGCGGTCAAGCACATCCCGGCCCAGGAAGGCCGCACCGCCGAGTATCCGCCCGATATCCACCCCGCCCTCCTGGCCGCTTTCCAGCAAAAAGGCTATCAGAAGCTCTACTCCCACCAAAGATCCTCCTGTGAGCTCCTCCAGAGCGGCGGCCACATCGTCGTGGTCACACCGACCGCTTCGGGCAAGACCCTTTGTTACAACCTCCCTGTGCTCAACGCCGTCCTCAACGACCCAGCCAGCCGGGCCGTTTATCTCTTCCCCACCAAAGCCCTCGCTCAGGACCAAAGGGCCGAGCTCGACGAGGTCATCGGGCTCCTTCCCGAAGGCATCCGGATCCACACCTACGACGGCGATACGCCCCGGGACGCGCGCAAGGCCATCCGGTCGGTCGGCCAGATCGTCCTGACCAACCCCGACATGCTCCACGCCGGCATCCTGCCCCATCACACCAAATGGATCAACCTCTTCAAGAACCTCAAATACATCGTCATCGACGAGCTGCACAACTACCGGGGGATCTTCGGCAGCCACCTGGCCAACGTCCTGAGGCGGCTCAAGCGGGTCGCCGGCTTCTACGGGTCCTCCCCGCAGTTCATCCTCTGCACGGCGACGATTGCCAACCCCGTGGAGGTGGCCGAGAAGATGATCGAAGAGCCGGTCACACTCGTCGACGACAACGGAGCGCCCCGGGGCGAGAAATTCTTCATCTTCTACACGCCGCCCGTGGTCAACAAGTTCCTGGGCATCCGGCGGTCCTACATCAATGAAGCGAGACGGGTGGCCGGGATCTTCCTGCGCAACGACCTCCAGACGATCGTCTTCGCCCAGAGCCGGCTCAACACCGAGGTTCTCCTCACCTACCTCAAGGAGGATATCGAGACCGCCGTCCAGAGGGAAGGGCTCATCCGGGGCTACCGAGGCGGCTATCTCCCGCTCAAACGCCGGGAGATCGAGAAGGGGCTGCGGGAAGGGAAGATCCTGGGCGTCGTCTCCACGAACGCCCTGGAGTTAGGCATCGACATCGGAAGCCTCGACGTGGCCGTCCTGGCCGGCTACCCGGGGACGATCGCCAGCACCTGGCAGAGGGCGGGCCGGGCCGGCCGGAAGACCGGAAGGTCCGCGGCCGTCCTCGTGGCTTCGAGCTCGCCGCTCGACCAGTTCATCGTCAACCATCCCGATTATTTCTTCGCCAAGAGCCCGGAAAAGGCCCTCATCAACCCCGATAATCTCTCCATCCTGGTCAGCCATGTCGAATGCGCCGCCTTCGAGCTCCCCTTCGGCGACGGCGAGAAGTTCGGCCGGCTCGACATCGCCGGGATCCTCAAGTTCCTGGAAGAGGAGAAGATGCTCCACCATTCCAAGGACAAGTGGTACTGGACCTCGGACGCCTACCCGGCCGACGGCGTCAGCCTGCGCAGCATTAGCTCGGACAACTTCGTCGTCGTCGACGCGACCGACGAGACCAAAGTCATCGCCGAGGTCGACTTCTCCTCCGCCCTGACGACTCTCCACCCCAAGGCCATCTACATGTGCGAGGGCGAGCAGTACTTCGTCGAGAAGCTCGATTTCGACGAGCGCAAGGCCTATGTCAAGAAGACGGACGTCGATTACTTCACCGACGCCATCGACTACACCAAGATCAAGATCCTGGACGTCTTCAACAAGAAAGGACTCGCCCGCTGCCACATCTCCCACGGCGAAGTCCACGTCGCCACCCAGGTCGTCGGGTTCAAGAAGATCAAGCTCTTTACCCAGGAAAACGTCGGCGCCGGCAACCTCAGCCTTCCCCAGAACGAGATGCACACCACCGCCTACTGGCTGACCATCCCCGCCGCCCTCATCCAGTCCCTGCCCTTTTCCTCGGAGGAAAAGATCAACGGCCTTTTCGGCCTGGCCTACCTTCTCCACCAGGTCTCGCCGCTGTTCATGATGTGCGACCTCCACGACGTCGGCGTTTCGCTCGGCGACAACTTGACGGGCGAGTCCGTCCCGCCGCGGGACATTCCGCTCCGCATCGCCACCTTCGATGAAAACCCGGTTTTTATCGAGCCTGATTTCGAGCCCAATATCTTTATTTACGATAACTATCCCGGCGGCATCGGGTTGAGCCCGGCCCTGTTCGAACTGGAAAAGGATCTCCTCAAACACGGCCTGAAGACCATCAACCTCTGTCCCTGCCAGGAGGGTTGCCCCTCATGTGTGGGGCCCGCCCGGGAAACGGGCCGGCAGGCCAAGCCGGTGGCCCAGGAGATTCTGCGGGGGCTTCTCGGAGAGTAAGGGGCGGGCTCAGGGGGACGTTATTTTCTCCAGCTTCTTCTCATCCCCCATGACGATAAGAACGTCGCTGTCCTTGATGACGAAGTCCGCCTTGGGAATATAAACGGTCCGTTCAGGGACGAGTTCCCTGACGGCGAGGACCTGGATCTCGTACTTATTGCGCAGGTCGAGCTCTCTTAGGGATTTGCCGATGAACCGGTCCGGGGGGGCGATTTCTTGGATGCTGATCCCGGACATGAGCGGCAGGCATTCCAGGATGGCCGGGCTGGTCAGTTTGAGCGCCGTCCGGATGGCCATGTCCTTCTCCGGGTTGATGATCTCGGTCACGCCGACGGCCTCCAGGATCTTGCCGTGATCCTCGGTGGAGGCCTTGGCGACGATGCGCTTGACCCCCATCTCGTGAAGGTGAAGGACGGTTAGGATCGAGGCCTCCATCGCCTCCCCGAGGCTGACCACGACCACGTCCATCCCTCTCACCTCTAGAGCCTCGAGGTTCTCCATTTCCGAGGCATCGGTCAGGACGGCGTGGGAGGAAAAGGACTTGGCCTCTTCGATCCTGCTCTTGTCCTTATCGATGGCCAGGACCTCATGCCCCCTCTCGTAGAGGGTTTTGGCGACATTGGACCCGAAGCTTCCCAACCCGATGACCGCGAATTTCATTGTTGATTCACCCCTTCTATTCTAGCCAATCAGAACCCTCTCTTCAATGTAATCATATTTCCCGAGCGCCCGGCGCCGGCTGAAAACCAAGAGCAGGGTCAGCGGTCCGATTCGCCCGGCATACATCAAGAGGCTGACCGTGACCTTGCTGAAGACGTTCAACTTGGAGGTGATACCCAGGGAAAGGCCGACCGTGCCGAACCCGGAAAAGACCTCGAAGAAGACATCCCTCATCAACATGCCCGGCTGGTTGATCAGGACGACGAACCCGGCGATGAAGATCAAGCTCATGGAGAGCGAGATCAAGGTGAAGGCCCTGACCACGTTGTCCTGGGGGATGGTCCGGTAAAACATATGGATCGAGTCCCGGGCGGCAACTTTGGACCGGAGGAAAGCCAGGACGACTCCGAAGGTGCTGGTCTTGACGCCGCCGCCGGTCGAGCCCGGGGAGGCGCCGATGAACATCAACAGCATCAGGAGGAGGACGGCGGCCGTCCCCAGCGTCGTCAGGTCCATGGTGTTAAAACCGGCCGTCCTCGGAGTGACGACCTGGAAAAAGGAAGCGAGGATCTTGTCCTTCCAGGAAAAAGACCGCAGCGCCTGGCCCTTTTCGAGAGCGAGGAAAATGAAGAAAGAGCCGAAGATGAGGATGGTGGTTGAGGTCAGGACCATCTTACTGTGGAGGGAAAGCTTCATCTTCATCCCTTTCAATAATCTGCGGCCGGCCATGACCGCCTCCCCGATGACCAGGAAGCCCAGACCTCCGAAGATGATCAGGTGCGCCATGACGAGGTTGATGAAGACGTCCCCCCTGAAACTCATCAAGCTGTTGCTGTACACGGAGAACCCGGCGTTGCAGAACCCCGAGACCGCGTGGAAGAGGCCCGAGAGAAGCGCCCTGGGCCAAGGATGATCCTGGAGAAAACGGAGAGACAGGAGGACGAACCCGGCGCCTTCGATAATGGCGGTGAAGATGAAGATGTTCTTGATCAGCGCTTTGAAGCTGCCCGGTGATCCCGGGTGGTACCCCTCCTGGACCAAGATCCGGTCGTGGATGGTGATGGACCGGCCGGCGGCCAGCAGGACCATGGTGGAGAAGGTCATGATCCCCAGGCCCCCGAGCTGGATCAGGACCAGGATGACGATCTTTCCGGCGAGCGTGAAATGGGTCGCCGTGTCGACGACGATGAGCCCGGTGACGCAGATGGCCGAGGTCGAAGTGAAGAGAGCATCGATCAAGGAAAGGCGGCCCGAGGCGCTGCAGAAGGGAAGCATCAGGAGCAAAGTTCCGATGAGGATGGCGCCGGCGAAACTGATGGCCAGCACCTGGGCCGGCTGGAAAAGATTCTCTTTATGGATGGCGATGGGGAGTCTCCTCCTCTGAACCAGAGAAAATCTATTCTAGAAGCGCGCTTTTGTCAACACCGGCCGGCCGTTTGACATCAGGGAGCTGCTATGCTACTTTTGAGCGAACGGTCATGAACATCTTCAGACTGATCGCCGAGGCCAGCCTGGTCGTCCAGTCTGTCATCCTCATTTTGCTCTTTTTTTCCGTTTTTTCCTGGGCCATCATCTTCTACAAGCGACGAGTTATCCGTGCGGCCTTCTCTCAATCGAACAGGTTCCTCCGGGCTTTCCGCAAGAGCAAGAACCTCTCCGAGGTGAACGACGCGGCCAAGCGTTACCAGGGAAGCCCCCTGGTCTCCCTTTTCCAAGCGGGGTTCAAAGAACTCACCTACCTCTCCCGCTCCAACCCCCAGAACCCGCCCAACGCCAACCGCCTGGAAAGCTTGAGCCGGGTGTTGACGAAAGCATCTAATGCCGAGATTTCGAAGTTAGAAAAGATGATGGGCTTTCTGGCGACGACCGGAAGCGTCACTCCCTTTATCGGCCTTTTCGGCACGGTCTGGGGGATCATGGACGCCTTCCTGCAGATCGGCATCGTCCGTTCCGCCAGCTTGATGACCGTCGCGCCGGGCATCGCCGAAGCGCTGATCGCCACGGCCGTCGGCTTGTTCGCGGCCATCCCGGCGGTCATCGCCTACAACCATTTCCTCCACCGGATCAAGGACCTGATCACCGAAATGGAGGACTTCAGCCTGGAATTCCTCAATATCGCTGACCGACTCTATGGCACTTAAACCACAGTCCCTATCCACCTCGAAGAGAGGGCGCATCGGAACTTCGCTTTCCGAGATCAACGTCACGCCCTTCATCGATGTCATGCTGGTCCTGTTGGTCATCTTCATGGTGACCGCGCCGTTGATGCAGTCGGGGATCGGTGTTAACCTGCCCCAGGCCGAAACGCAGTCCGCGCCGGCCGAGGAAGGGCTGACCATCACCGTCTCCAAAGACCGTTTCATCCACATCGAGGGAGCGGTCATCAACATCAACCTCCTGGAAAGAAAGCTCCAGGAATATTTCGCCGGGAAGGAAAAGAAGATCGTCTTCATCCAGGCCGACGAGGGACTGAATTACGGCTTTTTCATCGACACCCTGGACATCATCAAAAAGGCGGGGGTTGAGGCCGTCGGATTGGTGACCGAGCCGATCGATCTCCGATCGGCCACCAGGAGAAAATGACTGCCAGCGGAGAACGCCTCCTTTTCAAGCGGGCAATCTACATCTCTCTCTGTGCCCATCTCGCCTTCCTGGTGCTGATCATCATCTCACCCCACCTGCCCCGCCCGTCCCGAAAAGGCCTGATCCATTACATCCCTTTGGACATGGTGGTCGCCGGCGGGGGAGGTGGCGGAGGCGGAGGAGGACCCGCGGCCAAGGCTCAGGCCCCACCGGCCAAGAAAGAAACGCTCCGCGACCTGACGACTCCTCAAAAAGCCCAGCCGGAAGCGAAGCCGGCCATGCGCTACCCGGTGGAGAAGCCCAAGAGAGAACCCAAGGCCAAAACGGAAAAAAAGGCCGCCATCACCAAGCCCGAGCCGTCTCCGGCGGACAAGACGGATCAAGCCGGGACATCTGATGAAGCGTCCGCCGGCCAGGGCGTGGGCACCGGGCTGCGGATCGGCGGCGGGAGCGGACCGGGGGGTGGGGGCTTCGGTCCCGGAGGAGCCGGCTTCGGCCCTGGTGGTGGTTTGGCCAATTTCCCTTATACCTGGTATCTTAACCTCATCACCGAGCGGGTATCGTCCAACTGGTTCTCCTCGCTCGTCGACCCGGGAGTCTCGGGGAACTTTCAGACCATCGTCAACTTCAGGATCGAAAAAAGCGGGCAGATAACGGACGTCAAGATCGAGCAGTCGAGCGGGGCGACTCCCCTCGACCTCTCGGCCGTTCGGGCGGTCAAGGCCTCGGCGCCTTTCCCGCCGCTACCCAGGGAATACGGAGAATCCTACCTGGGCATCCATTTGATCTTCGAGCATTCCAAATGAAACACACCAAACTTCTCGTTTTCATCTCCCTCTGGCTCGGCCTTTCATCCCTCCTGTTCTCGCAGCAGGAAGTCTACATCACCCTGAAGGAAGGAGTCCCGGCCATCAGCCTGGCGCTGCCCAACCTCATCGTCCGCAGCCCTTCGGTCAAGGCCCGGGACGCGGCCGCAGAGCTCTACCAGGTCCTCTCCGCCGATCTGATCTACAGCCGCATCTTTTCCCTATTGCCCAGGAAATACTATGACTACATCCGGCCGCTCGACCCGAACAACATCTTTTTCAAGGACTGGGAGTCCATCCAGGCCAACATCCTTTTCGTTGGAGAAATCAGCGACGGCGAGGGCGAGGACATCGTCTTCGAAGGGAAGCTCTACGACATCAAGGGAGCGCGGTTCATCTCCGGGAAGCGCTATCAAGTCCCCAAGAACCTTTACCGGCTGGCCGCCCACCGGATGGCCGATGAGATCGTCAAGACTCTTTCGGGAGAGAAACCGATCTTCACCTCAAAGATTGTCTTCGTCTCCAACCGGGACGGCAATGACGAGCTCTACATGATGGACTACGACGGACAGAATCAGGCCCGCCTGACCTTCAACACGCTCCGCGATTATATGCCGAGCTGGTCTCCGGACGGGAAGACGATCGCCTATACGTCCTACAAGAACCTCAACGCCGGCCTCTATCTGCTGAACCTGGAGGCCGGAAAAGTGACCGCCGTCTCCACGCGGGGGACGAACTTTTCTCCCTCCTTTTCTCCCGACGGCAAGAAACTGGCCTTTTGCTCGACCATGGACGGCAACACGGAGATCTACCTGGCCAACTCCGACGGCAATAACATCCGGCGCCTGACCTTCAACGAAGCCATCGATTCATCGCCCTCCTGGTCCCCCACGAGCCGGGAGATCGCCTTTGTCTCCGACCGGAGCGGCCAGGGGCAGCCGCAGGTCTACATCATGGACGCAGAAGGTTCCAACGTCCGGCGGATCAGCTTCGGCGGCAGCTACCACGACGCCCCTGCCTGGTCGCCGACCGGCGACCGCATCGTCTACGTTTCGCGGGTGGAGAATATCTTCGATCTCTACGTTCTGAACCTGCGCAACAATCAGATCATCAAGTTGACCGAGAGCAACGCCCGTAACGAATCGCCGAGTTGGTCGTCGGACGGCCGGCATATCGTCTTCTCCTCGAACCTCAGCGGCTCTCTCCAGCTCTATGCCATCGATTACGACGGAGCGAACCTGCGCCGGCTGACTTCCCAAGGCAATAACAAGCTCCCGGACTGGTCGAACTGACCGTCCAACAGTCATTTTTCTATTGACAGGGCGAACTCGGTTTGGATAGAATGAAACGCGGCACCACGGCGCCCGGCCGTGTGTCATAATATTTTATCGGAGGAGGAAGAAGAATGACCAGGAAATTGACGATTCTTTTGTGCATCTGCTGTCTCGCCTTTATGCTGACGACAAGCTGCAAACCGAAGGCCAAAACAGCGCCACCGCCGCCTCCGGTCAAAGAGCAGCCCAAAGTGGAGAAAGTCGACGAAGCGCCCGCCGTGAAGAAACCGGCCCTGACCGAGGAAGAGATCTTCATGGCCAAATCGCTCGAGGAGGTCAACCTCGAGGCGCCATTGAAGATGATCCATTTCGACTACGACCGCTTCTCCATCCGGGCAGACGCCAAGCCCATGCTCGAAACCAGCGCCGCCTGGTTGCGGAAGTTCAAGAGCGCCAAGATCCTCATCGAGGGACACTGTGATGAGCGCGGCACGGAAGAATACAACCTGGCCCTGGGAGAGAAGAGAGCCAAGAGCACCATGGAATACCTGATGTCACTCGGCATCTCCCCGGAGAGGATGAAAATCATCTCTTACGGAAAGAGCCAGTCGCTCGATGCCGGGCACAACGAGGTGGCCTGGCAACAGAACAGAAGATCTCAATTTCTGATCATCGAAAAATAGACCTTCGTTGATGACCAAGAGACTGGCGGGGATTCTCGCTCTCGTCTTGTGTTCTCTGCTCTCCTTCGGACAGGACAGGAGCAAGAAAGCCTACGAGCTTATCTACGAGGACGTCCAGGTCCTCAAGAAGCAGCTGTCCGCCCTGGAGGAAAGGCTCGCTCGAAGCGCTGAGGACATCGTCGCCTTGAGGGCTCAGGTCAGGGACTTGCAGTCCCTGGTCAAACTCCTCCAGGCCGAACAGAACAACGTCGAGGATAACCTCAAAAGCATTCCTTCCCAGTATCAATTCCTCCTCGACAAAATTGACCAGATCAACCTTCTCCTGGCGAAGATCTCCGAAAACCTGATGACGATGAAGGGAGCGCCCCCTGCCGGTCTCGGTCCGGGACAGGAAGCTCAAGAGAGGCCGGCGACAGCCCTCGAGAAAAAGCCGCCGGAAAAAGAGCAGCCGGCCTCGCCGTCCGTCCGGAATCCTCCCTCCGCCCCCCCGCCGACGGGATTATCCCCCCAGGAGGTCTATAATACCGCCTACGCCGATTACCTCAAGGGCAACTTCGACCTGGCTACGGACGGGTTCAAGATCTACCGCGACAGCTTCCCGGACAGCCCCCTGGCCGACAACGCCCTCTACTGGATCGGCGAATGTTCTTTCAGTCAAAGGAAATTCATCGAAGCCATCGATGAGTTCAACGAGCTGATCCTCAATTACCCCCAGGGGGACAAGATCGCCGCCGCCTACCTGAAAAAAGGGCTGGCCCTGGCGGAGCTGGGGAGAAAGGACGAGGCTCTGGTCGTCTTCAAGCTTCTGACCAGCAAGTATCCCATGGAAGAGGAGGCCAGGATTGCTCAAGAAAAGATCAAGGATTTGTCCGCCAAATGAGAGACGTTAACAGTCTGAACAAGGTCCTCCTGATCGGACGCCTGGGCGGAAAGCCGGAGCTTCGCTACCTTCCCCAGAACCAGCGGGCGATCGCCCGGTTCTCCCTGGCCACCAACGAGCGGATCTTCAATCCCAGCACCAACGAAAGCCGAATCCGGACGGAGTGGCATCGCCTCATCGCCTGGGGCAAGCTGGCCGAGTTCTGCGAGAAGTTCCTGACCCAGGGGAAACAGATCTGTATCGAAGGCAAGCTCCGGACCCGCAGCTGGCAGGACCGCGAGGGGAACAAACGGACGACCACAGAAATCGAGGCTCAGAACATTGTTCTTCTCGGGAAGCGGGAAGATACCGCCGAGGTCGAGCCGTTCCCGACCGCAAGCCCCTCCCCGGAGACGTCCGCTGATGAAGAGACGGGTTTCAAAGAGGAGGACGAAGGGGACGATGAGGTCCCCTTCTGAGCCCAAGAGTGTGACTGCCGGGACGCCGAAACGGACGGAGACGGACTTCAGAAAGACAATCTACGAAGAGGTTCGTCCCTGGGGAAAGTTTCGTTCTTACCCCCACCGTATTACGGGAAACCTCAAGATCATCACCGTCAAACCAGGCAAGGCGTTCTCTCTCCAGTACCATCATCGCCGGAGTGAATTCTGGGTCGTCCTCGATCCCGGGCTGGAGATGACCCTGGGGAAACGCACCTGGCGGCCGAAGAGAGGGGAAGAGATCTTTATTCCGCGTCGCACCGTGCACCGCCTCCGCTGCGTCGGCCGCCGCCCCGCCCGGGTGATGGAAGTCTGGATCGGGCGATCGAGCGAGAGCGATATCGTCCGGCTTGAGGACGATTTCGGCCGCGTCACATGACCTGACCCAGGAGGAAAGCCTTGGGGTGCTTGACCAGGATGCGTTCGATGATGCACTCCTCGATATCCTGAGCGGTCCGCAGACGCATCGCCTCGTCGACGACTTTTTCCACTGTTCCCAGCTCGAGCGAGCGGAAGGTCTTTTTGATGCGCGGAATGAAGATGGGATTCATGCTGAATTTGCGCAGGCCGAAACCAAGGAGGATCAGGGCGGAAAGCGGGTTGGCGGCCATCTCCCCGCAAACGGCGACATCCTTTCTCTCTCTCAAGGCCGTCTGGACGACGAACCGGATCATCCTCAGGACCGCAGGATGGAGGGGCTTGTAAAGATAGGAGACGAACTCGTTGGAGCGGTCGACGGCCAGGTAGTACTGGATGAGGTCGTTCGTTCCGATACTGATAAAGTCCACTTCCTTCAACAGGATGTCGGTGATGGCGGCGGCGGCCGGGACTTCGATCATCACCCCGAGCGGGATCTGGCGGTCGAACTTCACCCGCTCTTTTTCCAGTTCCTTCTTGACCTCCTCGAAGAGAAGCTTGACCTCGCCGACTTCCTCGAGCTCGGTGACCATGGGGATCAGAAGGCGGACGTTCTTGAGAACGCTGGCCCGGAGGATCGCCCGGAGCTGGACTTTGAAGAGATCCCGGTTCCACAGGGAGAAACGGATGGCCCGCAGCCCGAGCGCCGGGTTCGGTTCCTTCTCGATCTTCAGCTGGGGAAGGCTTTTATCGCCCCCGATGTCGATCGTCCGGATGTAGACGGGCGCGGGGTAAGCGGCCTTGGCGATCCGGAAATAGGCGGCGAGATGGTCCTCCTCGGTGGGCAGGCTGGCGCGCTGGAGATAGATGAATTCCGAACGGAAGAGCCCGATCCCCTCCGCCCCGAAAGAGAAGGCCATCGTGACCTCCTCCGGAAGCTCGATGTTCGCTAAGGGGAAGAACCTCGCACCGTCGAGAGTGACCGATCCCAGCTTGGCCGTCTTCTTGAGCTCCCGGAAATATTTATCGTATTTCTCTTTCTTGCTCTGGAATTCTTTTCGGACCGCCAGGGGCGGATTGATGATGACCTCACCGTCGGTGCCGTCGACGATGATATAGTCCCCGTTCTTGACCTGCTGGGTGATATTATGGAGGCCGACAACGGCCGGGATATTCAGGGAACGGGCCAGGATGGCCGTGTGGGAGGTCGGCCCTCCCATGTCCATCGCTACGGCCAGGACATTCCCCCGGCTGAGTCGCATGGCGGCCTCGGACGGCAACAGGTCATGAGCGACCAGGACCTGTTTCTTCGTTTCCTCGAGTCTCGTCGGACGTTTCTGCTTCGGCCCCAGGTTGGCGGCGATCCTGGCCAGGACATCGGAAATATCCGACTTCCTCTGCCGGAAATATTCGTCGGCGATGGCATCGAAGAGCTCCTGATACTTCTGATGGGCCTGATTGAGGGCCCACTCCACCCGGACCTTTTCCTCCCGGACACTCTTTTCGATGCCGGCAAAGAGCGAGCGGTCTTCCAGGATGAGCAGATGGGCGTCGAAGATGAAGGCATATTCTTCACCCATGTTGCTTTTGATCTCCTGTTTCAAGATCAGGAGCTCGTTCTTGGTTCGTTCAACCGCCTTTTTCAGCCGCCGCAACTCGCCCCCTACGGAAGAGGCCGGGATGGATTCTTTGCGGGACGAAAAGAGGACCGGATCGCTCAGGCAGATCTCCCCCATCCCGATCCCGGGGGAGACGCCGTTGCCGCGCAAGCGGATGAACATCATGTCGATCACTCTTTCTCGCCGAACTTGTTTTTGATGAGCGCCGTCAGCGCCGTCATGGCCTCCTCTTCATCCTTGCCCGAGACCCGGAGCAGGACGGAGCTCCCCTGGATCGCGGCCAGGGTCAGTATCCCCAGGATGCTTTTGCCGTCGATCTCCGTGTTGTCCTTGATGATCTTGACCGCGGCGCCATAGCGGTTGGCCAGGTTCACGAATTTCACCGCCGCCCGGGCGTGGAGACCCAATTTGTTCCGGATGAGAACTTCATTCTCGATCATCGGAGCGCGCCTCTCTATTGCTTCGAGCTCAACAGGGCGCTGGCCAGATGGATGTTCTTCTTGCCCTGCTCGACGACCTTTTTGGACACGTCCTTCAAATGGTTGCTGCGCTGCAGCGAGACGAACTTGATGAGCATCGGCAGATTGACTCCGGTGATGATTTCGACCTGATTGTCCCGGAGGAAGCTGAAGCTCAGGTTGGAGGGCGTGCCGCCGAACATATCGGTGAAGATGACGATACCATTCTTCTGGTCGACCCGTTTCAGGCTCTGGCTGATCTTCTTTTTGGAGTCTTCGACATCGTCGTACCAGCCGATCGAGATGGCCTCGATGTTGAGCGCCTCTCCCAGGATGATGGTCAGGGCATTGAGGAGCTCTTCGGCCAGACGGCCGTGGGAGACGATAATGCCGCCGATCATTGTTCGCGCCTACTTGAAGATGTCTCGATGGAAGACCTTTATATCATATCTTTTCTTCCGAAGATAGCCCTTCAACTCCTCGGCGATGACGACGGACCGGTGTTTCCCGCCGGTGCATCCGATGGCGATGGTCAGATAGCTCTTGCCTTCGGAGATGAACTCGGGGATGAGATAATCGATGAACGGAAACAGTCGACTTATGAACTTCCGGGTGCCGCCTGACTGAAGGACATGAGCGCGGACCTTCGGGCTCTTCCCGGTCTTGTCTCGCAGATGGTCGATATAGAAAGGATTGGGCAGGAATCGGGTGTCGAAGATCAGGTCGGCGTCGAGCGGGATCCCGTATTTATAGCCGAAACTCACAATGACAACCTGCATGGTCGGAGTCCGGCCTTTGACCAGCCGGCGGGTGAGCAGTTCCTTGAGCTGCGAGATGTTGGTGGACGAGGTGTCTAAGACATCGTCGGCCATTTTCTTGATCGGCGCTAGGCGTTTTCTCTCCCAGCGGATCCCATCGATCACCGACATCTTCTTGGTCAAGGGATGGGGCCGGCGCGTCTCGCTGAACCTCTTCAACAAGGTCTCGTCCGAGGCATCAAGAAAGATGATCTTGGGAGAGATCCTTTTCTTGATCTCCTCTACAGCCGCGGGGAAATCGGCCAGAAATCCGGGCTCTCTCATATCCACGACCAGCGCGATCTTCTGGAGCTCGACCTCTTTTCGCAACCAGAGATCGACGAGGCTGGGGATGAGCTTGGCGGGCAGGTTGTCGACACAGTAGTATCCCAGGTCCTCGAGGAAATGGCTGACCACGGTCTTCCCCGACCCGGATATGCCGGTGATGATCAGGAAGCGGTCATCCTTCATCCTTCTCTGGCCTCTAGTTGAGCGCTTTGTCCAGTTTCTTGACGATCTCATGGGAGGCATAATACCCCTTTTTCCGTAAGATGTGGACCTTGCAGGCCACCTCGATCAGCAAGGCGATCGTCCGCCCCGGAGCGACGGGGATGATCAGTTGCGGGATTTTGACGCCGAGGATCTCATAATCCGCGGCGAACTCGAGGCCCAGACGGTCGTATTCGTCTCCCTTCTGCCGCTTTTTGAGCCAGATGACCAGGTCCACCTTAGATTGGCGGCAGATCGCCCTCGGCCCGAAAATCGCCTTGATATTGATGATCCCCAGCCCCCGGATCTCCATGAAGTAGCGGCTCAACGCGGGCGACCGGCCGACGAGCCGGCCGTCCTTCCGCCGGGTCAATTCCACCACATCGTCGGAGATAAAGCGGTGTCCGCGGGAAATGAGCTCCAGGGCGCTCTCGCTCTTGCCGATGCCGCTGTGGCCCGTGATGATGACGCCCAGACCGAAGATCTGCAGGAGGCCGCCGGAAAGGATGAGGCGGGAGGGATCGGCCTCGCTCACCTTATTCATGGATCTTTTCTTCTTCTTCACGGATGATCTCAAGGATCTTGCCCGGATTCTTGGCCCCCATGATCCTCTTTTGCAGAGAACCCGCTTTGCGGACGAGATAGGCGACGGCCGCCAGGATCTGGAGGCTCTGGCCGGGGTTGTCGGGGGAAGAGACGACCAGAAAAAAGATATGGGTCGGTTTCCCGTCAAGGGCCTCGAAGCGGACGCCCTTTTTGGAGACCGCCAGAGCCAGGAACGGGCTTTCGACCTCTTGCAACTTGCAGTGCGGGATGGCAATTCCTTCGCCGATGGCCGTGCTCCCCAGCTTTTCCCTCTGGATGAGTTTTTCAAAAAGCTCCTTGTCATGGGTGATCTTGTTCGCGGCCTTCAGGTATCCGACCATCTCCTCGAGGGCGGCATCTCTCTCCTGGGAAACGAGCTCAGGGATGATCAAGCCTTCGTTCAGCAGGCTGTGGATTTTCACGGTCTCTCCTGTCGTCTCCGGGTCAATCGGGATCGATCAATCCGTAGTGGCCGTCCTTGCGCCGGAAGATCACGGCCCACTTCTCCGAGCCCGACTTTCGGAACAGGAAAACGTCCCTCTTCTCCAAATCGAACTGGAGCAACGCCTCCTCCAAGAGCATGGGTTTCAGGGAATAATCACCGCTGCGCACGACCCGGCGCGTCTCCTCTTCTTTCTCCCGGGGATAGGCCAATTGTTTTCGTCCCCGGCCTTTTCGCCGCTTCTTCTCCCGCCATTTCTCCCGTTCTTTCTTGACCTTTTTCCCCAGGTTTTCGAAGGCCAAGTTCAAGGAGTTCATCAGATCATGCGTTTCTTCCTCGACGATAAGCCCCGCCCCTTTCGCTTTGACGTGGATTTCGACCTTGTAACGATACTTCTGCACGGACAGGATGAGGTCGACCTCGATCACCGACCCCATCAGTTTCTCGAGGGCCTTGAGCCTCTTCTCGCAGTAGGTCCTGACCTCGGGCGTGATCTCTATCTGTCGAGCCGTAAAATGCACGATCATGAACTTCCCTCCATGATGAACTTTCTTTTCCGGATATGCGATGGCGGGATCTTGAGCTGCTTGCGGTATTTGGCCACCGTCCGCCGGGCGATCTTGAGGTTGTTCTTGGCCAGGATGTCTCCGATCTCGATATCGCTCAAAGGCCGGCTCCGGTCCTCGTTCTCGACCAGCTTCTTGATCTTTTCCTTGATCTTCAGCGAGGAGATCTCCTCGCCGAAATCGCCCACCAAGGACTTATGAAAGAAATATTTCAAGGAAAAGACCCCCCAGGGAGTGGTCATGAACTTGTTGGCCACGACCCGGCCGACGGTCGATTCGTGGACACCGATTTCCCGGGCGATTTCCATCAATGTCAAGGGCTTGATATAATCGATGCCCTTCTCGAAGAATTCGCGCTGGCGGTCGACGATGTACTTGGCTACCTTATAGACGGTCCGATCGCGCTGGTCGAGACTGCGCAAAAACCAGAGCGCCTTCTTCAGCTTGTCCTTGAGGAAATGATAGGCCTCGACGTTCTCCTTGGCCGCCTGGGCAAGGAGCTTTCTGT
>Ga0307380_10005402_pt1 | contig 16932 bp, 11 predicted proteins | sample UN3MG_FD_202239 | JGI IMG/M metagenome (GOLD analysis project Ga0307380, IMG submission 202239) | Soil microbial communities from Risofladan, Vaasa, Finland - UN-3 | ecosystem: Environmental > Terrestrial > Soil > Coastal area > Acid sulfate soil | place: Finland: Risofladan, Vaasa | collected...
TAGCATTGAAGATTTGGGCAGCCTGTTCTTTAATTGGCGCATTCTGGTCGGGTACTGCTGAGATGTAGAATTCAGTATTCTCGGGCGATTCGACTTTACGTATGTCCAGTTTTACGTTCATAGATTTTTCAGGCCCTGCGGGCTGTCCAATTGACAGGCTAAAGGGCGGCCAATCGCGGTAAATTAACTAAAACAAGCATTTTAAGTATCGTTGATAGAAAAATCAAGCTTAACCCGGATTTGGTTTTTTGTCTAAAAGAGGCTATTTTCTTAGAAGATGGATGTTAGTTAATTATAGGACTGATTCGTCCGGGATGTATGTGGTTATTCTCTTTCCTGCCAAGGTTCTGTAGGTGAGATTTTACCAGCCTTTGGAGTAGCCATCGTTACGGGGATATCGACGGGGATATTTGCTTTTGCCCTTACAACTCGTCCGAAGTCTTCGGGCGTGGTCCGGACGGGTTCTGCGATAAGTTCGGGTACGCTGTAGGTTTTGAGGGTATAGTCGTAGAATTGGGGGTCTTTCTGCGGCATGAGTATCGGCTTGTGGAGGCGGCCATCTTCGTCGATATAGCTGAAGTATATTCTTGTGAAGACGCCGTTTCTTCTTTTGCTGCTGAAAGCGAGCCATCTGGAGTTGGATGAGAAGGAATGCCATGATTCGCTTTTTTCGGAGTTGATGTTCAGTCGACGATATTCAAATCGGCCGGTTCTTTGTGCTTCGCGGAGGTCGAGGAGATATAAGTCGCTGGTTTCGTGATAGACGGGAAAAGAACCGTAATTGCACATAGTGAAGATGAGCCATCGTCCATCGGGGCTAATTCTTGGCTGGAGGGCGCTCTTGCCGGTGTCTTCTGCGGAGAGGACAGTTTCGAGAGTGCCCCAACGGTCTTTTTCAATGTCGTAGGAGATTCTCATAAGGTCATATTTGACCTGGTCGTAACTTTCGGGCGGTATCCGGTCTCTGTCTGTCCAGAGCATCGGGGCACTGGAGAAGTAGAGATGTTTTCCGTCAGGCGACCAGCAGGGATAGGATTCGAGTCGGTCCTTTTTCGCTATCATCGGAGAGGTTTTTACTTTTTGTGAGTCGAGGATGTAATAAGCGAGATAGGAGTCCATGTCTATGACTCCGCGGACTTCACTTTGTGCGGTGTGAAAGAACTGGTGTACTTTGTTTACGGAGTATGCGGCGAGTTTTCCGGAGGGGTGCCAGGAGGTATAGCCGAACTTTGCATCGATTTTGGAGAGGTCGCTGTTTTGTGCGAGGAGGGCATTGCTTTTATACTTTGCACTTCTTGTGCCGATGAACATTTTTTGAGTTTTGTTGTTTAGGAAAGTGTGGCAGTTTATGCAAACTCCTTCGTGGAACCTGTTATCGAAGATTCTTTTCTCATTGTAGGCCTGGAGGTCTCGCTGATAGATACCCATTTGTCTCCAGCTTCCGTGGACGGGGTAGATTTTTCTGTAGGCGATGAAAGGGTCAATGTTTTCCATGGCGATGGTGTTGGTTATGGGCAGGAATTTTTGCCACTGATTTTTTTGGTCGAGGATGTAAATATCGAAATAGAGTTTTTTGCCGGGATTGGTGTTTAGTAATTTTTTCCATGAGCGTATTGGTATTACGATTTTGCCGGTGCTGCTGAAGAGGTCTATGGAAGGAGATTTTTCAGAGTATATTCTAACGAAATATCGGGAGGCTTTTTCGTTTACCATGAAGTTTAGTGGAGCGATATTTGGAGGTATAACGGTCTGGGTATAATCCGGGGAGATGACAGGGGATCTGTTGATGTCCACATAATTTTCGATGGGAGGTGATTTGGTGCTGAGCACGTAGAATTCAGCTACTGCGGTCACGGAGGCCAGCATCATACAAAAGAACAACAAGTAGTAATATCTTTTTTTCATTTTTTCATTCTCAGGTGGCCGAAGTTGAAATAGAAGAAATAGGTATCTATGAAATCGGGAGCGGTTGCATACATGGCCTTGATGGAGTTTTCCAATCCGGGTTCTTGGTACTGGTTGCAGATATTTGCGAATTTACGTGCGCGGTCATGTGTTTCTTTGCTAATAGTTCTTCCTTTTATGGTTACTTTTTTTGCTCTGAGTTCCTGGTAGAGTAGTATAGCCTCTTCGTAGTGTCTGGGTATGCCTGAGTAATCGAAGTCGTCGAGTCGGTAGAGGTGCTGGACGAATTTGTCGAGTTGGATAGTAGCAAGGTACCATGCCATGAGATATTCGAAGGCCATTTTGTTTTTTTTGTTTTTCTGCAGCAAGGCGAGTAGAAGCTGTTCAGGCTCGTATGTAGAGGAGGCAATATTTTTTTCTAAGGCGATGTTCCTGATTTGCTTTATTTGCGGGTCGTTGGAGAGGGTGGGGTCGAGTTCGATTTTTTGCAGGTATTTCCGTGCCCATTTTCGGTGAAAGAGGGTTTTTTCAAGAGCGCAGAGGAAGACTTTAGCGGTTTCGAGATTACCCTTTACCATATTTGTCAGAGCAAGACGTTTTAGAATTATGGGTTTTTGGTCATACGTTGAGAGGGCTTCGGAGAGGTTTCCTTCAGCCATGTTCATGACACCAAGGTCGAAATAAACGGAGGAGCGTTTCCAGTATGCAGGTACATGTTCTTTGGCAGTAAGGAATAGAGTGTCCGGGTGCTGTGGATAAGCGAACATTTGTGAGCTGAGTTGGCCGGTATGGTATAAAGCCTGGTTGACGGCGTATACGATAAGGAAGCTGTTTGGGTTTTGGTTGTATGCCTTCAGTACCTGCGGCCACATTCGGTTGCAGAGGTAATAATCAGCCTTTATGGAGACCTTTAGCTTTTTGTCGTGTGCAGTGAATAGGACGGCGGCAGTGATTGCAAGCAAGAGGGCCGATTCGAGAGTCCATTTCAAGAGAGGTTTTCTATCATACCATCGAAGTTTTGTTTTGGGATGTTTTCGTGCAGATTTTTGCTTTGCGGCAAGTTGCCAAAGACCAATGAGGGCAAACGTTGCGGGTACGAGCAAATAAAGGGCGAAGGAGGCCTCGACCATTCTTCTTCGCGTTTCGTAAGTGAGGATTCTTTGTGAGATTGGTAAGAGGTCGGTAAAGGCCTCGGTAATACTGGTAGAAGAGAGGAGAGTGCCGATGATGTATGGTATGATGAGGGCAGATAAGGCGGAGCATAGCGCAACGGACGGACGGTGTTTGAAAAGCAGTTGATAGATTATACAGAGTAAAGCGAAGAAGAGGGAGGCAGCGGCGGCGAAGTAATAGAGTATTACAGAAAGGACTATAAAAACAATTACATCGCTGCGTTTATTTTTGGTGGTGATTTTTAAGTACAAGGAGGTAAAGAGCAGAGCCGTGAGGAAGGCCAGGTAGGTAGTGAAATGAAAAGTGTATCGGGCATATGTTATAAGTATAAGTATGGCTGGGACAAAACGGATTAATCTCAGGTTTGCGGCGTTTAGTTTTTTTAGTATATAGTCGATAGAGAGGCAGATGAGCCAGGCTAAGATAGTTATTACGGCGGCACCGAGCCAAGAGATATAGAAAAGCTGAGCGAGGAAAGCGGCGAGATATTCGAGGATTCCACCCGGGAATTTTATAAACTGACGTAAGAACTCCCATTCGGTGAAGAATACAGGGAAGTTAGTGACGGCCCTGCCTCCATGATAGAGAAGGTGCGGTTCGACGACGAGCCAGAGGTAGAGATAGCACAGGACGAAGAAGAGTAAAGTTTGCAGGTAAGAGGGTGGATTTTGGTTTTTTAGTTTACGAAACAGAGCAAGCATCAGTTTTTTACCTGTTTAATCGGCGAATTCTTGAAAGTGTAAGACATATGACAGTTAATTATACTGAATAACGGCGGAAAATGCACTTTTTTCGTTTTGGTGGAGAGAGTCAACGAGGGCTATTTTTAGGTACGGCTGGTCGTAATGCGGTGCGGGCCAGTGAGGTATTGGCAGGTTGAAGTCGGGAGTTGCTCCGGGGGTGATGGGGGCGGCCGCTTATGGGCAAAAAAAATAATGTGAGAGGGAAACGGCTACATAGTTGCTTTTATCACATCGGAGAGATTTAGCGTCCCTTCGTATAAGGCCCTTCCGATTATAGCGGCCTGTATATTTTGCAATTCGATGAGCTTTTTGATATCTTCAATTTTGTTTATTCCTCCCGAGGCGACGACGGGGACATTGACGGCATCGGCGACGGCTTTTGTTCTTTCGAAATTTGGCCCGGCCATCATGCCGTCTTTTGTAATGTCAGTATATATGATAGCGGCGAGCGGCAGCTTTGCGGCTTGTGCGGCGAACTCGAGCATGAGTTGAGGACTTTCCTGTGTCCAGCCATGCGTGGCGACCTTCGAGCCTCTGGCGTCGAGGGCGAGTGCGATTTTACCGCTGAACTTTTGTGACATGTTGGTAAACCATTCAAAGTCATCTATGGCTTTTGTTCCGATGATGACTCTTTCTATACCCATATCGAGGAGCTGCTGTATAGAATCTTCGTCTCTTATACCGCCACCGACTTCGATTTTGAGTTTTCCGAGTTTGGCGATTGCGGCAATCGCATCAGTATTTACGGGTTTTCCGACTTTGGCGCCTTCGAGGTCAACGATATGCAGCCACTGAGCGCCGGCGTCAAGAAAATCGTTTGCCTGTGCGGCGGGGTCGTCACGGTATGTGATTTGTCGGTCGTACTGTCCCTGGATGAGTCTGACACATTTGCCTTTTAGCAGGTCGATAGCAGGTATAATGTACATGTCTGAGCCTCAGTAAAGTCTGATAATAATGTGGAGGATTTTAGACAAATGGCATTTTCGTTTCAACAACTTTCGGTAAATATTTATCATATATGTGAAAAATATTTGCTAACTCTCAGGTTTGCAGGAGATTTATCCGGCAGTCGAAGAGGCGGGTGAGGTCAGGTATTTTTGGGATTTGGCAGAGGAATTTCCTACGGTTGACAATGGTATGATTATGGATTATATTTACGGGCCGAGTTCTGTGTCCAGATATATCGACTTTGAGCGAAATTCACTGCGGTTTGGAAGGGTGTTTTAATAAGAGGACAGCTGAATCAGTGAGTAATAAGCAGATTAAGTCATCTTACGGCAGGTATTTTTAGGAAAGGGACAGAAATATGAAACTTGGTCGAAAATTGAAGATGGGGATGGTTGGTGGCGGTCCCGGGGCATTTATCGGAGAGGTACACCGGCGTGCGTCTCGGATGGACGGAGGAATCGAGCTTGTAGCGGGAGCATTCGACATCAACCCGCGGAAATCTAAACAGATGGGGAAACAGTTGTACCTGGACCGCAAGCGGGTTTACGGGACGTACAAGGAGATGCTTGAGAAGGAGCTTAAGCTGCCTTTGGGAGAGAGGATAGATTTTGTTTCGATTACGACGCCTAATAACTGGCACTTTCCGATAGCGAAGGACTTTCTTAAGGCAGGTTTTCACGTGATGTGCGAGAAGCCGATGACGTTCGACGTCAAAGAGGCAAGGGAGTTGAAGAAAATCGTCAGGGCAAGCAGGAAGGTATTCGGGCTGATGCATAACTACACGGGCTATCCGATGGTGAAATTGGCGCGCGATATAGTGCGAGAGGGAGATTTGGGGAAGGTTCGTAAGATTGTGGTGAGGTATCCACAGGGTTGGCTTGCGACGGCACTTGAAAGAACCGGTCATATGCAGGCATCGTGGCGGACGGATCCGAAGCAAAGCGGGGGAGCAGGCTGTATGGGCGATATAGGGACGCATGCGGAGAACCTTGCCGAATATATCACGGGCTTGAAAATACGTGAGATTTGCGCAGACCTGACGATTTTTGTTAAAGGCAGGCGGCTGGACGATGACGGGAACTGTATTGTTAAGTTCAGTAACGGTGCCAAGGGAGTGCTTCATGCGAGCCAGATATCAATCGGTGAGGAGAACGGGCTTGCGATATGGATATACGGGGAGGAACGCGGGCTGGAATGGCACCAAGAGCATCCGAATTATCTTTATGTTAAGGAGCCAGACGGGCCGGTGCAGATTTGGAGTCGAGGGAACAATTACGTGGCCGAGCGAAGTCCTGCGGCGGCGAGGGCGACACGGCTTCCATCCGGGCATCCGGAGGCGTTTTTCGAGGCTTTTGCGAACGTTTACTGCAATTTTGCGGACACGATACGTGCGAAACTGACGCGTACGAAGGCGGACAAGTTGATGCTGGACTTTCCGAATGTTGACGACGGTTTGCGAGGTATGCTGTTTATCGATACGGTTTTGGCGAGCACGAAGAGCAAACAGAAGTGGACTAAAATGAAGAAATAGGCCCGGGCTTTTTTTGTATTTGCTTTGGGACTGAAGAAAAAAGGAGAAATAAGATGGGCAGACCAGTAACGTTATTTACGGGGCAGTGGGCGGATTTGCCGCTTGCAGAATTGGCGAAAAAGGTATCGAGTTGGGGCTATGACGGTCTTGAGCTTGCGTGCTGGGGTGACCACTTTGAGGTGGACAAGGCACTGGCGGATGATAAGTACTGCAAGGAGAAGAAGGCACTTCTTAAGAAGCATGGACTCAAGGTTTTTGCGATTTCAAGTCATCTTGTTGGTCAGGGGATTTGTGACAGGATTGACGAGCGTCACAAGTCGATTTTGCCGGAGGACGTTTGGGGAGACGGCAAGCCGGAGGGAGTTCGCGGGCGAGCGGCACAGAAGATGATAGATGCGGCGAAGGCGGCGAAGAAGCTGGGTGTGGATGTTGTGAACGGATTTACCGGCAGTTCGATATGGCATTTGCTTTATTCATTTCCGCCGATTTCGCCGGACGCGATAGAGGAGGGATTTAAGGACTTTGCAAAACGATTCGGTCCGATTCTTGACGCGTTCAAGGCAGAAGGTGTAAAATTTGCACTTGAGGTCCACCCGACGGAGATAGCGTTCGATATTGCATCAGCAGCGCGAGCGATAGAGGCGGTGAAGGGTCACGAGTGCTTCGGTTTTAACTATGACCCGAGTCATTTGGGTTATCAGGGGGTTGATTATGTTAAGTTTATCCGCACTTTCGGCGAGAGGATATTCCATACTCATATGAAGGACGCATGGTGGGGACACGGTGACGGGACGGTTGGTGTGTTCGGTGGACATACCGAATTTGGTGATGCTCGGAGGTACTGGGATTTTCGTTCCATTGGCCATGGAGATATAAACTTCGAAGAGATTATTGTAGCTCTGAATGATATTGGTTATCAGGGGCCTCTTTCGATAGAGTGGGAAGACGGCAGGATGGACCGCGAGCATGGTGCGAAGGAGGCATGTGAGTATATTAAGAAGGCAGACTTCAAGCCATCACAGTTGGCATTTGACGCAGCGTTTGAGCGGGAATAAAACCTTATAAGGAGAAATTCCCAAAGGAGGTTTGAAAGCAAGTGAACAATAAAAGCATTAACCGGCGGGAGTTTTTGAAAAATGCGACTGTATCGGCAATAGGAGCAATAGGTTTTCCTTACGTAGTTTCGTCGGCTGCATTGGGCAAGGGGGACGGTGTGGCGCCGAGCAACCGTGTTACTATGGGCTGCATTGGTGTTGGTTGGCAAGGCGGCTTTAACATGGAGTCGTTTTTGTCGCAGAAAGATTGTCGAATTATAGCCATCTGCGACGTGGACAAAAATCATCTGCAAGAGGCAGTCAATAGTGTAAACGGTCGCTACAAAAACAAGGATTGTGCTGTGTACCATGATTTTCGTGAGCTATTGGCGCGTGATGATATCGACGCGGTGTCGCTTGGTCTGCCGGACCATTGGCATGCTATTCCTGCCGTTGCTGCGGCAAAGTCGGGTAAAGATATTTTCGGCGAAAAGCCTCTTTCACATAACCTGAAGGAAGGTCGCGCTATATGCGATGCGGTGAAGCGTTACGGTCGTATATGGCAGACGGGCAGTTGGCAGCGGTCGGAGTCTAACTTCCACCGGGCGTGCGAGCTTGTAATTAACGGCCGTATAGGCAAGGTACACACTGTTGAGGTCGGACTGCCGGGGGGGCACAGCGACTTCGAAGGAACCGGGGGCCAGGAGCAAATGGGTCCGGCTCCCAAAGAGCTGGATTACGATTTCTGGCTTGGGCCGGCGCCGGTCGAGCCTTACTGTCCGGCACGGGTTCACAAGAACTGGCGATGGCATCTGGACTACGGCGGAGGCCAGTTGATGGACTGGATTGGACACCATGTTGATATTGCGCACTGGGGTCTTGGCTTGGACTACTCCGGGCCTCATGAAATCGAGGGTTATGGCGAGTACCCCAAAGACGGCTTGTGGAACACAGCGACAAGATATCGCCTGACAGCCAAGTATCCAAAGGGGATTACGATGATTATCGCCGGCGGACACGAAGAAATCCGCGGCGGAACAAAGTGGATTGGTGAAGATGGTTGGGTCTGGGTCGATCGCGGCGCAATAGATGCGAGCCCAAAGGCATTACTCAAGGATAAGATTGGGCCGGATGAAATACAACTTTTCCGTTCGCCAGGTCATTGGCGAAATTTTCTGGACTGTGTCAAGAGCCGCAAGATAACCCTGACACCGTGTGAGGTTGCGCACCGGTCGGCGACGCCGGGACACCTTGGGCAGATTGCGATGCTGCTGGGTCGCAAGATACGGTTTAATCCTGATACTGAGCAGATACTTGGCGACGCGACTGCGACAAGGATGCTGGGCAGGCCGATGCGCAGTCCGTGGCATCTGTAATAAAAAGCGAAGAGATTTATTTTATTGGAAGGATAAAGTTATGAATCGGCGGACAAAGGTTTCAATCGTCTTATTAATTTTCGTTTTGTGTTTGGGATTTTCCGGGAAGGTGTCGTCGGCGCAGAAGGATGCACCGTCCATCAAGGCGCTAATTGTAACAGGCCAAAGCAATCCGTGGCATCCGTGGAAGTTGAGCAGCCCGATTTTGGAGCAGATACTGGAGCAGACGGGATTATTCGAGGTGGATGTTGCATTGAGTCCGCCTGACGACGTTGGCATCGAGGACTATAAGCCGAAGTTTTCGGATTATGACGTGGTGGTTCTGGATTATGACAGTTCCGGCAGGAAAGAATGGTCCGAGGAGACGAAGCAGGCATTTGTGGAATATGTCAAGGGGGGCGGTGGAGTGGTTGTTTACCACGGGGCGAACAATTCATTTCCGAAATGGAAGGAATACAACGAGATGACCGGTCTCGGGGGTTGGGGCGGCAGGACAGAAAAGGACGGGCCGATGGTTCGGTATCGTGACGGGAAGGTTATTCTGGACAATTCCCCGGGTGAAGGTGGTTCACATGGGCCGGCACATGCATTTCAAATCGTGATGCGTGAGAAGGAGCACCCGATTTGCCAGGGCCTGCCGGAGAAGTGGATGCATGCGAAAGATGAACTCTATGCTCAACTTCGCGGGCCGGCGAAGAACCTTACGGTTTTAGGGATGGCGTATTCGGACCCGTCTAAAGAGGGGGGGACGGGGGAACATGAGCCTGTTTTGTTTACTGTCAGTTACGGCAAGGGGAGGGTTTTTCATACTACGCTGGGTCATGCGAGGGAACTGCCGCTTTCTGCTCTGGAATGTGTCGGTTTTATAGTAACATTGCAGCGAGGAGCGGAGTGGGCGGCGACGGGAGAGGTGACACAAGCAGTGCCGGAGGATTTTCCGACGTCGAGTGAGGTTCGTCGATGGAAGAATTACCGGCCTGCGGCGGATTTGGATTTGGATGGACTGCTGAGTAAAATCGCGACTTATGATTATGGTCAGAGTCGGAAAAGTCTCAGCGAACTGAGTGATTTTATCAAGGGTGCGTATGGCTGCGGTGATGAATTAAAGGAAATCGAAAGTCAGCTTCTGGAGTTTTTGAATTCCGATGCGACATCGGCGGGCAAGCAGTTTGTGTGCAGGCAGTTAAGCATTATAGGCAGTGAGGAATCGGTTGGGACGCTGGCTTCGATGCTGGTGAAGCCTGAGACATCAGATATGGCGAGATACGCGCTGGAGCGGATACCGGGCGAGGCAGTAAACGAAGCGTTGCGTGAGGCACTTGGCAAGACGAGCGGCACGGTGAAGACGGGAATTATAAATACATTAGCCATGCGTGGTGATAATGAATCTGTTGGGTCTTTAGGGAAACTAATTTATGACTCAGATACATCTGTGGCATCAGCGGCGGCGGCGGGTCTGGGGAAGATTGGAGGAACAGAAGCTGCAGCGTTACTTGGTGAGGCACAGGTAAAAACCAAAGGACTTTTACGTGTGCAGGTTCTGGATGCGTATCTTAGTTGTGCGGATGGATTTTTGGAAAGTGGTTCGCAGGCCATGGCCATCAAGATATACGAGGAATTATATTCTTCTGATGTTCCGGGCCCTATTCGCGGGGCGGCATTGAAAGGTATTGTTGGTGCAGGTACTGAGAATTCAACGGAAGTTATTGTTTCGGCCCTGCGTGATGATGATGCGGGTATTCGTTCTGTTGCAGCGGGTCTTGTTAGGGAAGCGAAGGGGATAGATGTGGGAGCGATAGCTGGTGAAATCAGCAAACTTCCTGGGAAGGTTCAAGTGCAGCTACTGTCGGCGTTAGGAGAGCGAGGAGATGGAGCGGCTGGGGCTTTTATTGTGGATGCGGCCAAGTCGGGGGACAGGGACGTCAAGGTTGCGGCATTGAAGGCGTTGGGTTCTTTTGGTACGGCGCAGAATGTTGTTTTTCTCTCACATATAGCGGCGAATACAAAGGGGGCGGAGCGAGATGCGGCACGTGAGAGTCTTTACAGGCTCAACGGCGACGAGGTAAATCGTGCAATTATGGGCGGTATAAATAAATCGGAAGGAGCGGTGAAGTCAGAACTGGTTCGTAGCCTGAGTCGTCGTAACATGACTGCTGGTGCCAGGATTTTGCTTGAGACGGTGCAGGATACGGACAGGAATGTTCGTCTGGAGTCAATCAGGGGACTGCGGGAACTGGGTAGTGCCCGGATGATTGTTCCTCTTGCGAGGCTTCTTAGGGAGAAGCGGCATGAAGTTGAGGTAAAGGAAATCGAGAAGGCGATGGTTGGTGTCAGCCGGAGGGCACCGGACAAAAACACGAAGATTTTGAATCATATGATAAATACTATAGAAGAGAAGCAGGTTCGGATTTCACTTTTGTGTGTAGCTGGAGAGCTTGGTGACAGCAATTCGCTTGAAGTAATTCGAGCGGCACTTAAAGATGAAGATAGTGACATTCAGATGGGGGGTATACGGGCATTGTCGAACTGGCCTGACGGCGTGCCGGCGGGCGATTTGCTTGAAGTAGTGAAAAAATCCGATGAAGAGGTCAAGCGGGTGTTGGCGCTTCGTGGTTATATACGATTATTGGGGCTTGAAAGTAAGCGTTCGGCGTCTGATACTGTCAAGTTATATAAAGAGGCTATGGGGCTTGCATCGAACGTAAGTGAAAAGAAGATGGTGCTGTCGGGGCTTGCGAATATAGAAGGATTGGAATCGCTGAATATGGCGGTATCTTATATTGGGGATAAGGAATTGAGCCAGGAGGCGGAGGCAGCTGTGGTGAAAATTGCCTGGGAGACGTTCGAGAGTGAACCGGAAAAGACACGGGCGGCGTTGGAGAAGGTGCTTGAGACTTCGAAGAACGAATCGATACGCGGTTGGGCACAGGAACTGTTAAACGAGATTGATTGAAAACCAATGCAGGATGCTGGAAATCGGCAAAGTTATGATATTATTTTTTTGGAACCGCGGTTTAATAGGTGGTGCAGGAAGATTTTAAATACATGCTTTGAAAAAGTCGTTCATAATGGTATTATATTACACAGGAATTCGGTGTTAACAGACCGGAGTCTTGGAAGTGTTTACGAAGCCATGAAGGCGAATGAAGTTATTTACAGTGAATATTGTGAAGGACAGCGCTTGTAAAGAAGCGATTTGTTGTAGGTTAAGTCGGCGACGAAAATTTTAGAACTTTTTTTCAGGGAAAATAAGATGAAAGAGAAGACAGAAAAGGACAAAACGAATAAGAGCAAGATATCACGTCGCGATTTTATTGGCGGCGCAGCGGCGGCGATGGCGTTTACGATAGTGCCGCGTCATGTGTTAGGAGGAGAGGGCCATACAGCACCGAGCGAGAAGCTCAATGTTGCCGGAGTCGGTGTAGGAGGAATGGGGGGGGAGAATTTGTCCAAGCTGGCGAACGAGAATATTGTGGCGTTGTGCGACGTTGATGAGAAGTATGCCGCTGAGACATTCAAACAGTATCCAAATGCTAAGAAGTACCGCGACTACCGAAAGATGCTCGAGAAGCAGAAAGATATCGAGGCGGTGGTTATAGCGACGCCGGACCACACTCATGCGATAATTGCGATGGCGGCGATGCAGATGGGCAAGCATGTTTATGTGCAAAAGCCTCTGACATATTCGGTGTACGAGGCGAGGATGCTGACGGAGGCGGCACGGAAGTATAAGGTGGCGACTCAGATGGGTAACCAGGGCCATTCCGGCGAAGGTGTGCGTTTGAGTTGTGAATGGATATGGGACGGAGCGATTGGCGATGTTCGTGAGGTCCATACATGGACGAACCGCCCGATTTGGCCACAGGGTATTGGGCGTCCGACGGAGACACCGGCGGTGCCGGATACTCTGGACTGGGACTTGTGGATTGGTCCTGCACCGATGAGGCCCTATAATCCAGCTTATACGCCTTTGTTCTGGCGAGGCTGGTGGGATTTCGGAACAGGGGCACTTGGTGATATGGCTTGTCATGTAATAGACCCGGTTTTTACAGCTCTTAAGCTGGGCTATCCAGTCGCAGTGGAAGCAAACAACACCTCTTATCGAGTGAAGGGTGAGAGCGGCTGGACAAATTTAGTGGAGAACAAGGAGACTTTTCCTTTGTCGTCTATAATTCGCTACGATTTTCCAGCACGAGGTAATATGCCGCCGGTGCGGATGAATTGGTATGACGGAGGACTGTTGCCGGCACGACCCGAGGAGCTTGAGCCGGGGCGACAGCTGGGGGACAGCGGTGTAATTTTTGTGGGAGACAAGGGTAAAATTATGTGCGGGACGTATGGTGAGGGCCCGCGTATTATACCAGAGGCGAAGATGCGAGAATATCAGCGTCCGCCGAAAACAATACCGAGAATAGAGGGAGGCACCGAGGCCCACGAGCAGAACTGGGTAGATGCTTGCAAGGGCGGTGAGCCGGCGTGCTCTAACTTTGATTATTCCGGGCCTTTGACAGAGACGGTCGTAATGGGTAATCTGGCAGTTCGTTTCCCGAACAAGAAGCTGGATTGGGACGGCGCGAACATGAAGGTTACAAACCTAGAGGAAGCTAACGAATACATTCACCGTCAATATCGTCAGGGATGGAGCCTGTAGTAATTTTGGGTCAATAAACAGGAAGCAAGAATGTGGCTATTTGCTTGTCGTAAGGAGAAATGAAATGTATAAGAGAATCTTAGTAGTTGCGATTTTGTTGGCAGGTTTTGTTATGTCTTTTAACGTGTGCATGGGCGGTTCTTGTGCGGCGGGTCGTCATCCGGCGACGGACGTTTATGACGGGTGGCGTCTTGGCATACAGGCGTGGAGTTTCAACCGTTTTACGCTTTATGAGGCGATAGACAAGACGGCGGAGCTGGGTCTGGACTGGATAGAGGGCTATCCGCACGGACAGAAACTAAGCAAGAAGTCGGATGCGGTTTTCGGCCATGAGATGCCAGTGGAGCTTAGGAGTGAAGTGAAGGCGAAGCTGGCAGAGGCGGGCGTACGCCTGGTCAATTACGGTGTTGTGAATTTGCCGAACGATGAGGCTAAGTGCCGTGAAGTATTCGAGTTTGCCAAGGAGATGGGGATAGAGACACTTGTATCGGAGCCGCCTGAAGATGCGTTTGAGATGCTGGATAAGCTATGCGAGGAATACAAGATAAACGTCGCGATACACAATCATCCGAAGCCTTCGCATTACTGGAGTCCGGATACGGTGTTGAAGGCATGTGAGGGTCGGAGCAATCGGATAGGCGCATGTGCGGACACGGGTCACTGGGTCCGGTCGGGTATCAATCCGGTGGAGGCGCTGAAAAAGCTCGAAGGTCGAATAGTCAGTATGCATCTTAAGGACATTAACGAGTTCGGTAATCCGGACGCACACGACGTTGTATGGGGCACTGGTTACGTTGGTATTAAGGAAGTTCTCGAAGAGTTGAACAGGCAGAACTTCAAGGGAGTCTTTTCGATAGAGTATGAGTATAACTGGGAGAACTCGCTGCCGGAGATACGTGAGAGCGTTCGTTATTTCGATAAAGTTTCGAGCAAACTACGGCCGACAGGATGGCGAGATTTGTTGGAACCGGACTTGTCAAACTGCATATATAAGCCCAGCAGTTGGAAAATGTCCGACGGAGTGCTTGAGTGTAAGGGTGGTGGTGACATCTGGACGAAAGAGAAGTACGGTGATTTTGTTCTTGATTTGGAATTTAAGACGGATGCAGAGAGCAACAGCGGAGTATTTTTCAGGACCGGTGATATCGCAGACTTTGTACAAACAGGTATCGAGGTACAGATATTAGACTATGTGGGTTCAGACGAGGCGAAGAGCAAGGGCGCCTGCGGTGCAATTTACGATTGTCTGGCTCCGAGCAAGAACATGGTAAGAGAAACCGGTGAATGGAACCGGTATACTATTACGTGCAAAGCCAACAAAATCTATGTGGTGTTTAACGGTGAGCAGATAATCGAGATGGATTTGGATTTGTGGACCGAGGCACATAAGAACCCTGATGGTACGAAGAACAAGTTCAAGACAGCCTTCAAAGATATGCCTCGTGTGGGCCATATAGGTCTTCAGGACCACGGTGATGCGGTGTGGTTTAGAAATATCAGGATAAAGCCACTGTAATCGATTCATATTGAGCCTAAGGGATTGGATTCGGCCTTAAAAGCTGCTGTGGAACAGCAGGCGGGGGTGTATTTTCCGGATTCCTTGACAACGTGAAGTGAATGTATTAAGATATAGGTTTAATGTATAAGTCGAAAGTCGACAACGTGTAAGTAATCTGTTTTTGAAGTTTTAGTTTTGGAAAGAAGCAATGAAGAAAGGTTTGATTGTAAAGTTTTTGGTGATTTTAGCATTGGTGGGTGTGATGATGATTGGCAGTTCGTGCAAGAAGACGCCAGGTGAAAACGCTACGGAACAGCCCAAAGAGGAAAATTCCGGAACAGTTGTGCAAGAAGCTCCAGAGGAGGCCGAACCTGCGGCTGATTTGGTTCCTATTGATATAGAGCTGCCGAAACCCATGTTTGTGGGTACGCCTCAAAATATTCAGGTGCCGAACCTCGAGAAGCCTTTGGGCAAGCCTCGTCCGGCGTTCTTGGCGCCTGCGGGTACGACGAATGTTGCGTTTGGCAAGCCGATATCGAGCAGCGACGAAGAGCCGATTATCGGTGAGATAGAGATGATAACGGACGGTGACAAGGAGGCGGCAGACGGCAGTTATGTTGAGCTGGGGCCGTTTATTCAGGATGCTACAATAGACCTGGGCGCGAAGCACGAGATATACGCGATAGTGATGTGGCATTTCCATAAGCAGGCGCGAGTGTATTTTGATGTTGTTGTTCAGGTTGCGGACGACGCGGATTTTGTGAGCAATGTTCAGACGGTTTTCAACAACGACCATGATAATTCGGCGGGGCTTGGGATAGGAACTGATATGCATTATGTTGAGACATCGGAGGGTAAGCTGATTGACGCCAAGGGTGTCAGGGGTCGTTACGTTCGTCTTTACAGCGGCGGCAACAGCAATAATGATTTGAACCACTATATAGAGGTAGAAGTTTACGGCAAAGCTGCGCAATGAAATGGACGAAGAAATGGTCCGTTCTGATTTTATTTGTGGGGGTGGCAGCGGCTTTAATCAGGCTGCCAGGACTTGAGCATCGTCCGATGCACGGCGACGAGGCGGTGCACGCAATCAAATTCGGCGAACTTCTTGAAAAAGGCGAGTACATCTATGACCGCGAGGAGTACCACGGCCCTACACTGAATTATTTTACGTTGATACCGTCGTGGCTTGGTGGAGAGGAGAAACTCGCAGAGGTCAATGAGTTTACGCTGCGTATAGTTCCGGTTTTTTTTGGTGTGGGTCTTATATTACTGCTACTGCTTGCGGTTGACGGTCTGGGACCTGTTGCCTCGGTTTTTGCGGGGGTTCTGACTGCATTTTCACCGGCGATGGTTTTTTACAGTCGGTATTACATTGCGGAAATGCTTTTAGTTTTCTTTACGTTCGGGGTGATAGTCTGCGGTTACCGATACGTGCAAAACAGGAGTTTTAAGTGGGCGTTGCTTACGGGATTGTTTGCAGGTTTGATGTATGCGACGAAGGAGACGTGTATCATTGCTTATTTTTCGATGCTGGGTGCGATGGTATTTACATCGATGATGCAACATAAGAAAGCAAGCGCTGCAGATGCGGTTGTAAGAATAAAACCGGTGCATGTTGTGGCAGGTGTTCTGGCGGCGGCGGCGGTTTCGGTCTTGTTTTACTCGTCATTTTTTACAAATCCTGCTGGTGTATCAGATTCGGTTCTGAGTTATTCGGGCTATTTTAGTCGGGGAGTGGGGGATTCGGTGCATATCAAGCCGTGGTACTACTACTTTGATATACTGACGTGGATGGAGGGTTTTGAAAGGCTGACATGGAACGAGGACTTTATAGTAGTGATGGCGGGGTTTGGGTTTATTCTCCTGATGAGGAGGAAAGAAGTGTCGTTTGGCAATATGGGCTTTCTTCGTTTCTTAGCCTTTTACACGTTGATTATGACAATAGTTTATTCGGCAATTCCGTATAAGACGCCGTGGTCGATGCTGAGCTTTCTGCACGGCATGATTCTGCTGGCAGGCGTGGGGACAGCGGTCCTGGTGAAATGGGCGGAAGCGCGCTGGGAAAAGGTT
>Ga0307380_10005403_pt1 | contig 16931 bp, 14 predicted proteins | sample UN3MG_FD_202239 | JGI IMG/M metagenome (GOLD analysis project Ga0307380, IMG submission 202239) | Soil microbial communities from Risofladan, Vaasa, Finland - UN-3 | ecosystem: Environmental > Terrestrial > Soil > Coastal area > Acid sulfate soil | place: Finland: Risofladan, Vaasa | collected...
CATGAAAGACAAGATTCGCTTTATCAAGTCCTTCTTACCTAACTTCAATCCTTAATATTGCGAGTTTTGTGAAGCCCTATTATTAATATAATTTACGCTATAGGAATATGACTTATCAGACATACTTTGATGATTAATATTCTTGTAGGGGCTTGATTCATCAAGCCCACCTTTCTGCTATTTATATAATTTACGTTACAGGGATATGATTTACCAAATCTGCTTATCTCTAAAATCCATGGATAATGAGAAAATAAACAAGCAGCGTATGTCTTTACTTTAGAGGCTGGATTTATCAAGCCTGCACTTTTATTAAGGAGAAATGGTGATAAATATTCAGAAAAACCTTGTTCGTAATTCACTTCGCTTGAAAGGTTATGATTATTCTCAACCTGGTGCTTATTTTATAACGATATGTACAGAGAACAAAATTTGCTATTTGGGGAATATTGTTGATGGAATTACGATTTCATATCCAATCAGTGATATCATTCAAGAAATTTGGCAGGAAATTCCTGAAAAATTTCAAGGTGTTGACCTTGATGCCTTTATCATAATGCCGAACCATGTTCATGGGATAGTTATTATTAATAAAGAATGCAGGGATATGATTCAAGAAACGCGCAGAAATAATACTGAAAATATTCGCGGAGGGTTGATTCGCCAAATCCGCATTAAAGATTATATTAATGATTCAGAGGTAAGTTTTATAAATCAAACTCCTGCAAATAATTTTATAAAGGACAATAATGTGGGCTTGATAAATCAAGCCCCTACAAAAAATCATCTAGATGACAAGAAGGACTGTTTAATAAATCAAGCTCATACAAAGAATCATGCACCTGCAAAAGGTCAAATTTCTGAGATAAATCAAACACCTAGCAAGACGAAGAATTGGAATTTAATGCAAGACTCTAAGCGAACTGTTGGAAAAATCATTAGATATTTCAAAGCAAAAACCGCAAAGATTGTTCATGATAAGTTCTTTCCCAGTTTTCAATGGCAACGCAATTATTATGAACATACTGTACGTTCTGCTCGAGAGTTAAATTCTATTAGAGAATACATTATAAATAATCCGATAAAATGGGCATTAGATAGAGAAAATCGTCTATCAAAGAATTTCAATATGGATTCAGCTAATTATTTTAAAGATATTTTTGATAAATAAATTGTAAGGTGGGTTTGATTTATCAAACCCCTACTGAAGATATTTCTTCAGGTAGCGGGAAGTGTGAGATTTTTTTGACTTGATGATTTCTTCAGGAGGCCCTTGAGCTACTATTTCGCCCCCTTTTTCTCCTCCCTCTGGTCCCAAATCGATGATATGATCAGCGCATTTGATCACATCCAGGTTGTGCTCGATAACTATAACTGTATGCCCTTTCTCTACTAACTTTTGAAAGCAGCGGAGAAGCACTGAGATGTCATCCGGATGGAGGCCGATTGTGGGTTCGTCAAAGAGATAGAGAGTTCTTTTCTCCCTTTGGTGGATGAGGTGATAAGCAAGTTTGATCCTCTGAAGTTCTCCTCCAGATAGGGTTGTGGTGGGCTGGCCTAGTTTCAAATACCCCAACCCCACTTCCACAAGCGGAGTCAGTTTTTTCCTGATCTTTGCCTGCTCAGAGAAAAAATCAAAAGCTTCAGAAACGGTCATTTGCAAGACTTGATCAATGTTTTTTTCTTTGTATTTGATCTCGAGAATATCGCTTTTGAACCTTTTCCCATTGCAGGCCTCACAGGTCAATGCTACATCAGAGAGAAATTGCATTTCTACAATTTGCTGGCCAGCACCTTTGCATTGCTCGCATCTTCCTCCAGGAGTGTTAAAAGAGAAAAAGCCGGGCTTATATCCAAGAACTTTTGCCTCTCTTGCTTGGCTGAAAAGCTCTCTGATTTCATCCATGGCCTTGGTGTAAGTGGCTGGAATGGAGCGGGGTGAGGTACTGAGTGGAGACTGATCGACCATGATGATTCTGTCGATCTGCTCTTTCCCCTTTATTTCCTTATATCCATCCTTTGCTTCGCCCAGCCAGCCCTGGTAGAGAACATCATTGAGTAAAGTGCTTTTTCCTGAGCCTGAAACTCCAGTTATGCAGGTGAATGTGTTTAGAGGGAGTTTTACATCCGGATGTTTGAGATTATGCTTGTGAGCATCTTTTATCTCTATAAAGCTCCTGGATATCCTACGCTTTTCTGGAATTTTTATCTCTTTTTCTCCCCTCAGATATTGAGCAGTGAGGGAATCATGATTCTTGAGAAATTCTTCCAGAGGTCCGCTGAAGATAACTTCTCCTCCTCCCTCACCTGCTCTGGGCCCCAGATCAATCAAATTATCAGCAGATTTTATGATTTCTGGATCATGCTCGACCACCATCACTGTGTTTCCGATCTCTTTTAAAGATCCAAGGATCTCCACCAGGCGTTGGTTGTCCCTAGCATGGAGGCCGATACTCGGCTCATCCAGAACAAAGAGGGTGCCTACAAGAGGTGCACTCAGGGCTGCAGCCAGATTTATCCTTTGTGCTTCGCCTCCGCTTAAAGTGAAAGTCATGCGGTCCAGGGTTATATAGTCCAAGCCAATTTCTAACAGAAATTTTAGTCTATTCTGAATTTCCTCAATGAGTTTTTTAGCCACGAGTTTTTGAAAAGGAGAAATCTTGAGCCTCTTAAAAAACTTATGGGCCTGCTGAACTGTCATCTGAACGACTTGACCTATGGAAAGTCCTTCTATCTTGACGCTCAGCGCTTGAGGATTGAGACGCATCTTCTTGCAATCGGGGCAAGGTTCATATTTTCGATAGCGGCTCAAGAAGACTCTCACTTGGATCTTGTATTTTTTTGTCTGGAGCCAATCAAAGAAACCTTTGATCCCGTGATAACCGTCACCTCCATCTAGGATAAATTTCTTTTCTTCTTCTTTTAAATCCTTAAAAGGAATATCCGCGGCAATTCCTCTTTTCTTTGCTTCAGAAATCAGTTCATCCATCTTTCCCCGGGAGACTGGCTTTGTCCAGGGCTCTATTGCTCCTTCTTCAAGAGACTTGTTTTTGTCAGGAATAATCTTATCCTCATCAAGCACTGCCAGATCGCCGAAGCCATGACATGTGGGGCAAGCGCCCTGAGGACTGTTAAATGAAAAGAAATTGGGAAACGGGTCCTCGTAAACAACCCCGCACCTCTTGCACTCGAGCTTATCAGAAAAAATGAACTCCCGGTGCTTGTCTGTCTGGACTTTGATTTTCCCTTCTCCTTTCTTTAAAGCGATCTCCAGAGAATCTACCAACCTTTCTCTCTCGTCTCTTTCCAAAGTCATCCTGTCGACAAGAATATCAATTTTTTTTCTCTTTTCGAGTTTGACATCGTTAAGATTCATAATTTTGTTTCTATGAATGATCCGGAAAAAGCCGCCTTTTTTAAGAGCGGCGGTGCCTTTTTTCAGAGGCCAGGAGAAGGAGATCCATATTTTTGTTTTTGGAGGGAGGGTGTAGAGTGTCTCGACAATAGCGTCAACTGTATCTCTTTTGACAGGCTGTCCGCACTTGATGCAGTGTACGGTTCCTATTCGGGCAAAGAGAACTCTTAAAAAATCATAGATTTCCGTAACAGTGGCCACAGTGGAGCGCGGATTTTTTGTAACAGCCTTTTGCTGAATGGCAATAGCGGGAGTGATTCCTTCTATGAGGTCTGCATCTGGCTTTTCCATCCTCTCCAGAAACTGACGCGCATAAGAAGAGAGGGATTCGATGTAACGGCGCTGCCCCTCTGCGTACAAGGTATCAAAAGCCAGAGAAGATTTCCCCGAGCCGCTAACACCGGTTACCACAATGAATTTATTAAGGGGAATATCAAGATTTATATTTTTTAGGTTGTGAACCCTGACTCCCCTGAGCATTATTGTATTTTTCATTAGGTATTTGATCCATTCAGATTCATAGCTTTTAATTGAATTATTTCTTTTCCTTTTTAATAGAAAGAAAAGATAAAGTTAGGTAATAAACTTTATCAAACAAATATACTATCATACTTTATTATATGGATAATGGTTTAATGATAAAAGTAGATCTTTAGTGCGCTTTTTTCCGCCAGAAATACAAAACATTCCTCTTTCAGATTTTTTCTTTTTTCTGCTTTTGATATAATGAGAGACCTTTGTATGAAAGCATGAATTTATTTCTTGTTTTTGCCATAGCCTTAGCCCTGGCAATGGATGCCTTTGCCGTTTCTGTGGGGCTAAGCTCAAGCCTTGAAACAATAACAAAACGCCAGACGCTGAGACTGGCCTCGCACTTTGGCTTTTTTCAATTCATGATGCCTCTCGTTGGCTGGTATGCCGCGCAAAATATCTTGGTGAGGTACATAGAGCCTTTTGACCATTGGGTTGCCTTTAGCCTACTCGTTATCATAGGCGGAAAAATGATTTATGAATCATTTAAGCGCGGAAAAAAAATTAAAAATATTAAGGCTGATCCCACAAAAGGCATATCTCTTCTCTTGCTCTCTGTTGCCACCAGCATTGATGCTTTGGCAGTGGGTTTAAGCCTTGCTGCCCTTCATGTGGCAATCTTGTATCCAGCCGTTGTCATTGGACTGGTCGCTTTTTTTATGACTATCCTTGGTGTAAAGATAGGACCGTTTCTTGGCCGGTTAGTCGGCAAAAGAGCGGGACTTCTGGGGGGATTAATCCTTATTCTGATAGGAGTAAAGACTCTCTTAGATCATTTATAATAGAAATTGAGGAAGCGAACGTTTATAAAATCAAGTTTTTCTAATTACTTTTTTCCTTCAAGGCTCTGGCCTATGGATTTCTCCAATGCAGTCAGGGCTAGATCATAATTATAGAGGGCATCGGAGTAAGATTTCCTGGTTTCGAGCAGCGTCCTGCGAGCTTCTATCAATTCTAGGCCATCTATTTCCCCTTCCTGATAACTCAGGAGAAACATTTTGTAGACCTCTTCTGCCTGGTTCAGCATCTCATCTTCGAAGAGCTGGATCTGGTTGTCGGCTGTTAGAGCATTCATGTATGCCTCTTCGACCTCCAAAGTGATAGTGTTTTTTAAATGCTCCACTTCTTTTTTTAAGGATTCGATGTTGGCTTTCGCCTCTGCGATTTTTCCTTTTTTGGGCTGCCAGAAAAAGAGAGGAATGGGAAAGGAGACAGCCACATCCCAGTATGTCCCTTCCCCTACTAAACGATGCTTTGATACTCCCAGGTCAAAGTCTGGAAGATAGCTTAAATAAGCCTTTTTTTTCACGAGGGTTTCTCTTTCCATGGAAAAATTTATCCCCTTAATCTCAGGGCGAAAAGACAGTGCTCTTTTTATTAATTCATCAACATTAAGGTTTGTTGAAGGTCTCTTCAATTTCCCTGTTATTTCTAAAGGAGTATATTTCTTCCTTGCCAAAAGAAAATTCAACATGGCTTTTGCCAATCTCGCACCGTTCTCTGCTGATTTGACTTCGTTAGCAGCCTTTGAGGCTTCAACGCTGGCTCTCAAAACTTCTACTTTGGCCACATCCCCGGCTCTGAATTTTAGTTCCGCTTTTTTAAGGAAATCCTGGGCAAGCTCTAAATCCTGCTGAGCATACTTTAATTTTTCCTGGGTGAGAAGAAGGCCGTAAAAAGTTCGTTTAACTTCAAAAACGATATCGAGTTTTAGAAGGTCAATATCTGCCATGATTTCACTTGATTCTTTAGAGGCAATTTTTCCTCTAAGATGCCTTTTACCTGGAAACTCGATGCTCTGAGTCAGGCCAAAATAAGATTCACCTGAATCCCTGAAGTTGAAAAACTTGGGCTGCAAATCTGAGTCATAATATATAGAAGGCTGGGGAAGAGCTTTCGCCTGGCTAATGCGTGCTTGAGATGCTTGATATTGTCCGAGCGAGGATAGGATAAGGGGATTTTGTTGAAGAGCAATGGATATACACTGTTCTAAGGTGAGGGCGGCATTTTCTGGTGTTTGACACCACAGAGAGCAATATGCAAATAAAACCATTATAAACATAGCATATGGTTTTTTTCTCATGGTTTAACCTCCTCGAAGTTTGAAAAATAAAAGTATAAATTCATTTACCTTCATCTGCAAGGACTGAGGCTTTAGATTTCTGGTGGAAGAGGAGAGCAAGGTGCCATGAAAAATATTTACTTATAGTTGAAAGATTTGTAAGAGTAATAAGAATAAATAGGTCTAAAAGCCAACCTTTGATATTAAAAGATAAAGTTCATTCCGCCATAGACGGAAAAGCCGGGCGTTCCGTATCCTTTGATCATCTCGTATTCTTTATTAAAAATGTTATCCAGGCGGCAGAAAATTTGGAAGCTAGAGGCAAAATTGAAGGATACGGCGGCGTTAAGGAGGGAATAACTGGGCAGAGTCAGCCGGGTGGAAGGCCAAGTTGAGAAGTCCATATCATCCTGTTCTCCTATGCGGATAAAAGTAAGATTGATATTGGCCTTTTTTTGGAAGTTATAATTGAGGCTTGCCGAAAATTTTTGCTTTGGCCTTCTCAAAAGATCAGCATCAGTGTCCTTATCCTTGGCCTTTGTTTTGGTGTACGTTGCGTTAAACGACATATCATCAAAAGGACGGGCCTGGATAAGAATTTCTGTTCCCTTGGATTCTGCTTTTCCGATATTCATGTAGCCTTGAAGGAAGTCAAAGTTGATAAGGTCTTTATAGTCATTGTAAAAATATGTTACCGCCAGCAGGGCTTTTCCACCCAGAAGTTGCTGTTCGACTCCAATGTCCCAGCCTATGGATTTTTCTGGATTTAATTCCGCATTCCCGATAGGCCCTAAAAAGGTTCCGGGTGCGTAGAGCTGGTAGAGGGAGGGCGACTTAAAGGCTGTCCCGTAGGTTGCCCTGAACTTTGTCTGGGTAGCTTCGATGAAAAAAGCAGGCGCGAGCCTGTATGTCACTGCAGATCCAAATTGACTGTGGTCATCGAGCCGCAAACCCAGCGTTGCGAAAAATCGATTGGCGAGTCTAATTTGGTCTTGAAGATAGAAGCCTGTGACATGGGCTCGCCTCGACGGGAATATGCTCGAGAAAGGCCCCCAAATTCCATCAGAGTTGTACTCTGATTCTCCTTGCTCCTGTTGATAGTCAATTCCAAGGGTGAAAGTATTCGTCTCATGCAGGAAGAGATTATTTTGCCAGTCAATCTTGAACAGTTTGCTTTTGAAAAATCCATTCTCTGAGTCCAAGAGATGAGCTTCGTCTGCAGGATTTTCATGCTGGCGGTCATAATCCACAAGAGATAACCCTAATTTTAGTTCCCAGCTATTGTTTAACATGAGATTCCGAATCTGGGTCTTGATGAATAGAGCATTGTAATCTTGTACATTGTTTGGGTCATCACCTTGGGCACCTCCGCCGTTGTCAATATCGATTTGAGTATTTAGAGTCCGCAGGATGAGATCAACATCGAGATTATCAAAAAGGCGAAATCCTAATCTTCCCCATAACGAAAGATTCCGGTAACCATCCTTTTCCTCATTTCCTTCATAATTCGCACTGGCAGAAGAGAATCCGTCGCTTCGAAAATAAGATGTTCCGAGCGAATAATGCATTCTCTCAGTACTGCCGTTTATTCCCGCACTGGTAATGATTGTTCCGTATGAGCCGGCAACGCTTGAAAGAGAAAATTTGGGTTTTCCTTGCCCTTTTTTGCTTATGATGTTTACTACTCCCCCTAAAGCGTCAGACCCGTAGAGGGTACTCTGGGGGCCGCGGAGAATCTCTATGCGTTCAATGTTATCAAGAGTAAGATGGGCGAGGTCAAAAGAGCGGGAAGGAGAGATGGGATCGTTAAGCTCAACGCCATCCATAAGGATTAATGTGTGCTCAGAATTTGCTCCGCGAAGGAAAACAGATGCTGCTGCTCCGGGGGGGCCATTTTGGATAATAGATACTCCTAAAACTTCCTGGAGGGCTTCAATGACCGTGGCCTTTTTTGACTGCTCTAATCTCTCTCTTGTGATCACGGTCACAGAGCTTGCGACCTCTTTGGCCGGTGTCTCGAGGCGTGTAGCGGTAACGACGATCTCATGTTGGATTGATGATGTAGAGACTTTTTCTTTCTCCAGATTTTCCTGAGAGAAAACATTGAAGGGTAAGATTGTTAAAGCAAGGGCAAAGAAAAGAATTTTTTTAATCATATTCATTTCCTCCAAAACTTTTTTGCCCCCGCAGTTAAATAAACAGGAAAAATTTAAACTTATGCTTGCTTTATTTTTCAGGGGAGGGGCAAGCAAAAAAAACCACCCTACCTTCCTCCCGAAGATGGGTTTCAGAAGTTTAAAGGGGGTTTCCTGACTCTCGGGTTATCCTCTTTCCAGGCCTTCCCGTCCTCTTGGAAGAAGACAGTGGCATAATCTGGAATTCGTACCCGATTACAGTAGCGGGGGCTGCGTCCGCTTCTCACGGACTTCCCTTTCCTTTAAACCTGAATTTAGATTGTCAAAGAAATACTATCTCAGCACTGTAATTAAAAATTCTTTTTCCTTACTTGTCAAGAGATTTCTGGCTTTATAATAAAATGCGGGATATCCGGTGAAACTGGCTGATTCATCGCTGAGTAAATGGGATTAGAGAAAATGGGGCCTGGCCCCATTTTATCGACGGCTTTGCCATCGAGGAGAGAAATTTTTCTGCCCTTGATTGTCCGGGCATGCCCATGATGGGGCCTGATGTTTATGTCCTTTAAAAGAGAACAGGCTGTCTTTTTCTCTAAGGAGAAAAATGACAGCCTGTTAAATGGGATAAATCAGTAAATAGGGGTATTTATTTTAAACTCCCTGAAAAAAGGAGGGGTACCAAGGAGGGGTTTCCTGTTTATTTGCTCTTCGATCTGCTTCATTTTTGTTCTCCATATATATAAATACGTTAAATATCAAAGAAAAGTTGCAAGTCTGACTGAATAATAATCAATTTTAGTAATTTTTTTAGAAATATATGATTAACCTGGATTATTCACGGATCGAGTTTGCCGCAGATGTGAGGCACAGGGTATGCAGCTGTGGTTTTCCACTGCAAATGCCCTGTAACGAAGCAGATGCGGTGAAATCGGCCCGCCCGAAGGGTAAGTTATGCCGACATATAATAAAGAGAAACGCATTTGAGACCGATTGAATGTTCTGCTAGAGGTGAAATCAGCGTAACGAGCAGATATCAATGAAAATAAAGATTGGTGTCGGCATAATTTATGAATAAATCAGGTTAATAGTCATCGGAAATGTCTTATTTTTTATTTATCTGCCAGAACTATTTTTCCTGATAAAAAGGAATTATTTGGGTTTTATAAGGCAAGGAAGATAGAAAAGAAGCTGTGCTTTGATTTTGTTTTTTGGGTCCCCACGAAATGAATCTATATTATATCATAAATGATAATCAAATTGCAACATATTTTTACTAATTTTTTAAAATCCGTTATTTTGACCATCTTTTAGCGCATTTTTTGCCTTATTTCAAGCCTTTTTGGCCGTATTTTCAGAGTTATGAAAAAAAGGCTCGATTCCTTAGGCCCTTTTGACTAACAGAATTATATTATTTAGAATGACCCAGAAGGCTATCGTGAAAGAATAAGAGCTTCTTCTTTGAAGAAAAGGAGTGACATCATGGATAAGGAATTATTCAAGGAATATGGTTATAAGTTCGTAGATTGGGTGGCCGATTACATGGCCGAGCTGGAAAAGTTTCCTGTTCTCTCTCAGGTTAAGCCTGGTGAGATTCGGAATAAGCTTCCTCTTGAACCACCGGTTCAGGGGGAGCCCATGGAGAGGGTTTTCCATGATTTTAAAGAGATTATACTGCCGGGCATATCCCACTGGCAGCATCCTTCCTGGTATGCTTATTTTCCTGCCACAAACAGCCCTCCTTCCATTCTTGCAGAATTGCTAACCGCCGCTCTTGGTGCCCAGTGTATGATCTGGCAGACCTCTCCAGCTGCAGCAGAGCTTGAAGAGGTTGTTATGGAATGGTTGCGCCAGATGCTTGGACTTCCAGAGGGGATGACGGGAGTTATCCAGGATACAGCTTCTACCGCAACTCTGGTCGCTCTTCTTACAGCCAGAGAAAAGGCTACAGATTTTAAGGCAAACCAGGAGGGACTGAAGAAGACTCTGGTAATCTACGCTTCAGAGGAAACTCATTCAAGTATCGAGAAAGGAGCGAAAATCGCCGGCTACGGCAGCGAAAACCTTCGTTATATCCCCACAGACGAGTCGTTCGCCATGATCCCTTCCGAACTTGAAGAAGCAGTGGAGAGGGATAAAAAAGATGGTTTGCAGCCAGCCTGTGTCGTGGCTACTCTCGGAACAACATCCTCCACAGCGATGGATCCTTTAGCCGCCATCGGCAAGATCTGCCGCCGTCACAGCCTCTGGCTTCATGTTGATGCCGCTTTTGCCGGAACAGCCGCCATCCTCCCCGAGAAAAAATCAATGCTTGAAGGAGCAGAGGATGTGGACTCTTTTGTCTTTAATCCCCATAAATGGATGCTTACAAATTTTGACTGCTCGGCATATTTTGTCAAAGATCCGGATGTTTTGATCCGAACTTTCGAGATTCATCCCGAATATTTAAAAACCGGGATGGATGCCCAGGTGAAAAATTTCCGAGATTGGGGCATCCAACTTGGAAGAAGGTTCCGGGCTCTTAAGCTTTGGTTTGTGATTCGCTCCTACGGAGTCGAAGGGCTTCAAAAGATAGTGAGAGAGCATATTCGTTTAGCCCAGCAATTTAAAAAATGGGTAGAAGAGCATAAAGATTTTGAGCTCATGGCGCCAGTAAGCTTGAGTTTAGTCTGTTTTCGTTTGAATGATGGGAGGGATGAAGAAGCTCTAAATGATTTGAATGGACGACTCCTCGAGGGTCTGAACCAGACTGGAAAAATCTTTTTGACGCACACTTCTTTAAGGGGAAAATACGTGCTTCGGTTATCAATCGGCTCGAGGACCACCGAGGAGCGTCATGTAAAAGAAGCGTGGGAGCTGATAAGAACAAAGGCAGCAGAAGTATTAAAGTAATTTTTGCTTGCACTTTTGACTGTTGCCATTAACTTTGATCAGGGAAGTAGACAGAACTGCAATTTGAGGAGATGAAACGATTTTTCCCTTCGCTCGGTACAATCTGCGAAACCTCGCTCTATTAACGCTGGACCAGGTTGCAATTTCCAGGAGATGAATAATGAAACTTAAAATTGATACTAAGATTTTTGAGAAGTTTCCAGGATTAAAATTAGGAGCTGTCACGGCCAGAAATATCGATAACCATGGTTTTAGCGATGAAATCATGCAGATGATCCGAGAGAAAGAAAGGGAAATACGAGAAAATTATGATACTGAGACACTCTCTCAGCATCCAAAAATTCACTCCTGGAGGGGGGCTTATTCGTCTTTTGGAGCCAAGCCTAAGAAATACAAGAGTTCGGTTGAAAGCCTTTATCGAATGATCTTGAAAGGGCTTGATTTAAGACACATCAATAAGATCGTTGATTTATTCAACTATATTTCCATAAAGTACATGATTCCTGCTGGGGGAGACGATATGGCAAAAGTGGATGGAGATATTACCTTAAAGTTTGCCGTTGGAGATGAACCTTTCACAGCCCTTAATTCTAAGGAGAAGGAAACCGCCAAAGAAGGAGAAGTCGTCTATGCGGATAGCAAAGAGGTCCTTTGCAGAAGATGGAACTGGAGGGAATGTGATAAAACAAAAATGACTGAAGAGACCAAAGATGTCATTCTGGTTATCGAAGCGCTTCCTCCTGTGACGAAAGAAGAATTAGATGAAGTTGAGGAGGAATTAAACCAGTTGATTACAAAATATTGCGGAGGAGAAATTAGAACAGCTATCTTGGATGATGGGAAAAGAGAGATTGAAATCTAATCTAAAATAATCTCAAAATGCAGGGCTGATTTATCAAGCCTCTACCCGTTCATTTTCTTTTTCAGCCAGCCGAGCTCGATGGGTGATTTTTGATCTCTGGATGTGAAGGGCTTAATATCCAGAATAGGAGTCCCTTCGATCATATCGACTCCTGAGACTTTAAGACGATTTCTATTTCGCTCGATCACTTTGACCACTGTCATTCCGATAGGATTTGGTCGATTAGGGCTTCGGGTGGCAAAGACTCCTCTCAGTATACCCCCGAGCAAGGGTTTCGTGTGAAGCTTATATCCCTCAGATTTGTGAAAGGCAAAAAGCACGACGAGATGTGAAAATCCTTCTACATCCTTTAATCCCTTCTCATATTCTTTAAATATTTCAAGCTCCCCTTGGATAGAATCAAATCCTCGGAAATCAGCGTATTTTTTAGACTCCACATCCTCTTTTTTCTTGAAAGGAGAATGAATTATTCCAATGGGCTTAAGCTTGATTTCCATGGATGTCAACCTTTTCGAAGGATAGTTTTTTCCTCAAGGATTCCAAACCTTCTTTGCTACGAGATAGATAGATAAGATGACTGGTGCAGCGGCAATCTGAGGAGCCGAATTTTTTCTGGGGAGAAAAAGGATATATTTAATCATGAACGTAACTTAGCCACTTTTCGTATTCTTTAATATTTCCTGTTACAGCATCCTTGTAGGTTTTCGCTAATTTTTGGGTTATGTCTCCAGCATTGCCTGATCCTATAACGTATTCTTTTTTTTCTCCTTGAGGGTTCGAGCCATCTGCTACACGAATAATAGGCACGATCTCAACGGCCGTCCCTGTAAAAAAGATCTCATCGGCCTCGAGGAAATCCTCCTTTGTCATAGGTTCAATACGGGTTTCAATACCGAGGTTTTTAGCCATCTCCAATATGCTTGCTCGAGTGATTCCCTCAAGGACGGATTCTGTCTTATCATTTGTTTTAAGAACTCCTTCCTTTATTATGAAAATGTTCTCTCCTGGACCTTCGGCTATGTTTCCTTCAAGGTTAAGAAAAACTGCCTCATCATATCCCAGGGAGCGGGCTTCTATACCACAAATTGTCGACTGGACATAGACGCCGCCGAGTTTAGCCGTCATTTCCAGCTGGGAGTGATGAACCCTTTTCCAGGGACTGATATAAACATGAGCTCCCTCTTCCGTTTTTTCCCCAAGATAGGCTCCCCATTTCCAAGCGCCGATTGTTAATTCCACAGGAGAGAATTTTGGCACAAGACCCAGGTTTCCAAAAGAGTAAAACAGGAGGGGGCGAATATAAGCGGATTCAAGTTTGTTTTCCTTTATGACTAGTTTAATAGCCTCGATGATTTCCTCCTTGCTGTACGGCACTTCCATGGATAAAGTTGAAGCTGAATGGAAAAATCTGTCAACATGCTCTGGGAGGCGAAAAACTGCAGGCCCTTTAGGAGTGTTATAGGCGCGGATTCCTTCGAACACCGAAGTGCCATAATGGAGGGCATGGCTCATGACGTGAAGGTTAGGATGATTCCATTCATAAAGTTTTCCCATGTACCAGAACTTTTTTGCCTGGGGAAAATGGGTGTTATTAAACATTATTACTCCTTGTATTATGCTTATATATTATGAAAATAATTTCCTTTTTCTTCGTTAAACCTCAGGCATTACTTATTTTTTACGGCTTTTAGAACAACAAATCCCCCTCTTCCAAAACCTCTTTTTGGCTGCTCTATGTCTTTAATATCTGGAGGAGGCTGGAAGAGAGTTTGAAAGGCCTCTTCGAATTCCACATCGATGTTTTTAAAAATTTCAAGAATTTCTTCTGGGGTTAGAAAACTGAAACCAGTGTAAGATTCGCCTTGAGCTGCTTTCTGCTCATAAAATTCTCCCCATAGACTATTCCTGTCCGTTATGCCCAAGATTAATGTGCCGTCCTTCTTTAATGTTCTTGCCGCCTCTTTTAAGAAACGAGGGGGATCATCAACAAGCTCTATTGTAAACACAATTAGGACAAAATGAAAAGATTCATCTTTAAACGGAAGGTTTTCACCAAAGCCCTGGATGACACTAATATTTCTTTGCTTTGCAAGTTTGAGCATATTGAATGAGGGATCCAAGCCATAACGGACAGATAGAGGAGAGGCGAACCTTCCTGTTCCCACTCCTATCTCCAAACCCGAGCCAGAAGGCATCACTTTCTCCAGAGCTTTTATCTCAGTTTGGTAAAGGGACTGATGAGTATCATACCACTCATCATATTGCCGCCAGTTTTTTTCATAATGTGCCACTTTTTCTCTGCTCATAGAAGTTAAGGTTCGAGACGGAATTCCCAGGCACACCAGACATCAGGAGGGTGAGGATCAGGGGGACAGACTAAGCAGGTGGTTTTAATCCGGGGGTCTATTGTTTTGGCAAAGCCGCTGTATTCAACGATTCCCACTGATTTGCAAGGAAAATCAGGGAGCCCCTGCCTTTTTCTTGCCTCCTGGACTCGGCATCTGTTCATGCGCAAGACACAGTGAGTGTCGCTTATTTCTTTTATTTCCTGGATATTGATATGCGCATAGAGCCTGAATTTGAGAGCTTGAGCAAGGGCAGGGATTCCTCCTCCTGGTTCGATCCCAAGTCTATCCATGATTCTTTTAGCTTCAATGACAGTGAACTTTTCCCAGGCTTTCCGGTCAAGCTCCATGGCAGCATCGATTCCGAATTTATCTTCAACTGCCCGAAACCAGAGACCGTCGTGAGTGAGCCAGTTCTTTGAAGCATCTTCCAGTAGTCCGATGAGCTCGCCCTTTGACAAATCATTGACTTCCTTCATCCTAATCCCCTCATTCAATATTTTGTATTGAAATCATTCAATCAGAAATTCTTGATATAGCTTAGGCGCTTGCTTTTTTAGCCTTTAATTATGGATCAATTCAACAGTAAGCAATCTTTTTGTGTTCCGTCTATGTTTTTCAACTTTTAATTACGATTTAGCCTAACAGCATAAACATGGTAATTAAAAACTGATTACTTATTAATCATCTATTTTGGCTCAAAATATTTTAAGCCTTTGTGGATGACAGATTTAATTTTTCCATCTACGAGGAGGAGATTAAGATATTTTATGATCTCATTTTTGTGCTTTCCTAAAGAGTTGGAGATGTCAGTAAGAGTAGCAGGCCTCCTTTGAATCAGGGAAAGTATTGCTCCTTCAAGATTTTCTGAGGTCGATTTTTGCGCTTCTCTAGAGAATTCAGCGATGATTTCGCAGTTTTTACCAAAAACTTTGTTTATTTTTTCAAGTTCTCTCAGGTTCAAAGGCCGAGCAAACTCTTCAGCAGGAGGACGGATAACTGTGTTGAGCTGTACTTTATCAGGCTTTATCTTGGTAATGGCTTCTTTAAGCTTCCTGATATGAGAAGGAGAATCGTTCACTCCTTTAACCAGCATTATCTCCAGCCAGATTGAGCCTTTGAATTCCTGGCGAAGCTTCCGCAGGCCTTCTATGATTTCTTCAAGTTTGAGGGAGGAGTGAGGTCGGTTAACTTTGACGAAAATCTCTTGGGTAGCTGCATCTAAAGAAGGAACAACTAGATCTGCATCCATCAAGGCTTCTCTTGTGCTTTTTTGAGAGAGGAGTGTGCTATTGGTTAAGACGGCCACAGGAATAGACGTGATTTTTCTTATTTCTCTGATGAGTTTTTCTAAGATCTTATTTAAAGTTGGCTCTCCTGAGCCTGAAAATGTTATGTAGTCAATTCGCTGATCTGAGGAAAGTTTCTTTTTTATTTGGGAGAGTATTTCTGACGAGGATAAATATTCTTTTCTATGGATAGTTTTTTTGGTTGTGGGGCCGAGTTGACAGTAGATACAGTTAAGAGAGCATGTTTTAAAAGGAATGATATCTATTCCAAGAGAGAATCCCAGGCGTCTTGAAGGAACAGGCCCGTAGATATGAATGGTCTGGCTTTTATCTTCCTTTATACTCAAGGCGTCTGTGGTCAACCTCTATTTTTATAGACCTCGATGAATTTTCTTATGGAACGGTCAAAAGTTCTTTCGACATCATCAGGGAAAAAACAGGCAGGAAGTTCTTTCATGCCCCAGTGATACTGGATGCAGTCGCAGCAGATTCCCTTTCGGCTGCACGGTTCATAGGTGCAGTTGCATTTTTCCATATTTTTTTCACTATTGCATTCTCTCATCCTAGACTCCATCGATAATAAGATAATTATAGGCTCATGTTCCCTTGTGATGTTTTTTCCATGGAGCTCTTTTCTGGTAGAGATGGTCGGCTAAGGCCCGTCTTAGTGTTTCTGCCGCGAGCTGGGCGCAATGGACATCAGATTGAGGCAATCCTCCGAGTCTTTTTAATATTTCATCAGCACTAACCAAACCCAGAGCTTGTATGAAGGATTTATTCAGAGCCAATTCTGTGGCTATACTTCCGCAAACAATTGTCGTTCCACAGCCATCGGTTTGAAATCCGCATTCTGAAATATTTTCCTTATCTATTTTTAAGCACATCTCCATCGTATCTCCACAGGAGCCTTTCACTTTAGCATAGCCATCTGGATTCTCAATTTTTCTGAAGTTTCGGGGATTTTGCCAATGCTCGATTACAGTTTCAGAGTATTGTTTTCTTATTTGTTCCATAATTTGTTTCTGGAGTTCTTGAGCAAATTTGTCTACGTCTTTGTCTTTGGCCATGGGCCTCTTTTTTTAGAAGGATTCAAAAAAATTTCGCTTCTAAGTTCCTCACTCTTGATTTGCTGAGGAATTAAAGATGAAAATATATTTAAGCGAAGAGCTATTATATCAAAATAAAAATTTAATCAAAAACATAGAGATTTTCATTTCTTCATTAAATTGGCGATAGCATCCCTTACATCTTGCATGGTAAAGAGATATCTTTTTCTAAGCCTGCCTAAGGTTTCATTGAGAGGGGCATTGGAGGGAAGGCCTAATTTGTCTGCGATCTTGCGGGCAGGAACACCTGTTTTGTCTTCTAAATCATAAAGCGTCATTCGACCTGTAATCAGGATT
>Ga0307380_10005405_pt1 | contig 16926 bp, 17 predicted proteins | sample UN3MG_FD_202239 | JGI IMG/M metagenome (GOLD analysis project Ga0307380, IMG submission 202239) | Soil microbial communities from Risofladan, Vaasa, Finland - UN-3 | ecosystem: Environmental > Terrestrial > Soil > Coastal area > Acid sulfate soil | place: Finland: Risofladan, Vaasa | collected...
GACGAGTAGATATGGGCAATGCCCCATTTTCCTTCTGCCATTATGCTTCCACCCTAGGTGTTCTGGATGCCCTCTCGGGATGGCCTTCCTTGGCCATGGGCGATCCCATGTAATAATCAATACTCATTTCCTCGCCCCGCTTCACCAGATAGCCCGGCACATCTACTCTGCGCCCGGAAACCTGAATATGGCCGTGAACGATGAACTGCCTGGACTGCTTCAAGGAATTGGCGAGCCCCTGGCGGTAGACCTGCGTCTGCAGTCTCCTCTCCAAAACGTCATTCACCTTCATGGAAAGGATGGCGTCGAGATCTCCTTCCTCTTTGAGCATTCCCAGCTTCTTTAAGCGAGCAAGAATTGCTCCTGCCTCGGGAGGTGCCTGTCCGATGGCTACGGCGGCGAGCATCTTTCTGCTGGCCTGCCTGTACTTCCTGAGAACAGCCTGAGCCTTCCACAATTCTCTCTTGTTTCTAAGGCCGTAAGCCTTGACGGCCTCAACTTCCCCAGCGATGCGTTCCGCCTGCCAGGGAGTGCGGGGCCGCTCGTACATCTTGCGGCTCTTGCCTGGATATCCCATCTTTTACCACCTACTCCTTGGATGCGGGTGCTGGTAATCCTTCTCTCCGGCGGCTTACGCCCACGATGGCGCCCGTGCGTCCGGAAGATCTGGTCTTCTGGCCCCTGACACGAAGTCCCCGCTCGTGCCTGATGCCCTTGTAGCTTCTCATCTTCTTCATGAGGTCCAGGTCTTCGCGTAGCGTCATGCTGAGGTCCATACCCATAACGTGGATATCAGTGCCGGTCTCGATATCTTCGCGGCGGTTGAGCATCCAGACGGGCAGAATCTTGGTAGCATCCTCTTCGATGACCTTCTTGAGCTTGTCTATCTCAGCATCAGGAAGAAGACCGAGTGTGGCATAGGGATCCACGCCTGCTTTAGCGGTAAAGATACTGGCGCATCTGCGGCCCACACCTTTGATGCCCGTCAGGGCCATGTGAACCTGCTTCTTTCCGGCCAGGTCTGTATTCAGAATGCGAACTATGTGCCTGAGCTCTTCATCAGCGCTCTTTTTAGGCTTTGCTTCAGCCTTTTTAGGCTTCTCTTTAACTGCATTTGGTTTTGCCAAGTTAATCCTCCAGGGAATTAATTCCTCTGGATCAGCCCCGGGTCAGAGCCCGGCGCCGCCCGCTCACCACATTGTGGGGCGATATAATCCATTGAACCAAAGTGAAGCTGTGCTTCTCGTATAAAAGACTTATGAGGTTTGTAGCTCGACCTCGTTTTGCAGGCACCATTTCCGCAGCGCCTCTTCCTCTCGACGGTTTTCGAAATCGTACCAGCTCTGCAACAGGCCCCTGTCCTCCAAGAGAGCCTTGAACCTTGCGTAGGCTCCACGCCGTCTGAAGATCTGCTGGACGAGATCGAGATCGTCCGGCAAACGCTGCTCTGCAAACTCGAAGACGAGGCTCTGCCCTAAATCAAGGTCATTCTTGTGAGGGATCTCTATGAAAGTGTCACAGTCAAACTTGTCTTCATCCAATTCATCGAGGTCTCCCCACTCGGAATGGTAATATATTTGCCATCATCCAAGCAGAGAACTGCACTATGCATTCCGTATTCTTGGGAACTTACAAAGAAGAAAGCTTCCTGGATTTCCTCGAAAGTGGCCATCTTTCTCCACTGATTCTACTTATCTAAAACTCTCTCCAATTCAGCCTTCCGGGCCTGAAGAGCGCTCAACTTTTCTTCCAATTCAGCTATCTCCTTTTTAATCTCCTTCAGCTCGGTTTTGCCTTTGGCCCTTATCAGGTATTCCGATCCCATCTCGGCTGTGATGTATTCCTCAAGCTGGCGTCTTAGAACTTTGATAAACGGACTTCCCCAAACGGAAGCGTAGCGGCATTCAAGTTTGCCGGCTTCTATGCCTTTGATGATGAAATCCTGGTCCACCTTGTACTCTTTCCTTGCCGTTTTATCGCTGAGAGTTGCACCCTTTCGATTCCATTCGCCGTATTCTGCCATTTATCCTCTCACAACGCAATTAGCTTCTGGGCTTCGCCATTTCTCTTATCCTTTTTGAATCCGCCTCAATCTTGCCACGCAATGGACTGTCCTTGAGAGCACCGAAGTACAGAGAAAGGTCCGTTCTATCCTTCTCGCCTTTGGACCCCGCATCTATCCAGAATATGCTCCTGCAAATTCGCCGATCATAAGATGAGTCCTTATCCTGATAGTCTGATGGTGGCATGATTTTTACTCCGGCAGAGAGTTGCCGGGAAAGCTCCGGCAGGCATGAATCTCGTAGATGAAGACGCCCTCTTTTGCTGCCGGATCTTCGTCCATTATCCTTTTTACTTCGTCGATATTGGCATTGAATATTCGAATCCCGGATAAATCGCTTCCGTCTGAGACCGGGGAGACAATCGACAGCATCCCTTGGGCACGGAGAGCGAAATTGCTTCTCCCATGCACCCAGATGATCTTTTCCACTCCGGCAATAATCAGATGTCTTTAGCTGGCCCATTCCGAACCGACCACAACCTGAACACACCCGGGAAGCCCTTCATGGCCACACCATCGTGCCGCTGCCATCCTAACCGTTTGTGCTGCACGCCGCCGAGCCGATCGATGTCTTCTTTGGCCCGATCGCTGAGCCAGATCTCTGCACTTTTGATGCTTCCCACCACGCGGGCGGCGAAGTTCACAGTACCACCAAACACATCGCCTTCCTCTACATGCATTGGCCCGATATGAATGCCGGCACGAATTTGTATCTGCGGGTGGCCCGTATTCCTCTGAAACGCCACCGCGTAGTCCAGCGCAGCGTCTGCAGACTTGAACGCAGCCATGAAACTGTCGCCGATGGTTTTGATCTCCCGACCTTTGAACTGGGCGATCAATTTGCGGCTTTGGGAAAAGTGTGCACGGCGGACTTCATTCATGGCTTCATCTCTGATCTCTTCTCCCAGTGCCGTCGAGCCGACAACATCGGTGAACACAATCGCCAGAGTGACCCGCTCACCGTCGGCCCATTCCTGGAAGCTCCTCGTGCTCGTCTCGCCTTTGGCCGACATAACGAAGGCATCGAAGTCCCGGTGCTGGTCGGCGGACCTGTCCATTGACTCGACTTCTGACCGGAAGTGAATCCGCTCCTTTGGCTCGGCCAGCGAAACTGTCCCTCCGCATGGACAGTTGAACGCCATCTTTCCTTTGTCCCTCAGCCGTTTCACATAACTGTCAGGAACAGGATCACCGCAATCAGGACACACGAAGAACCGCACAAGTTCCACCGTGCCATCCAGCGCGCGGCGCATGGCGTGGGCCATGACAAATTCTTCGAAGTGGAACCGTGTCTCCAGGCTAGCGTGTTCATCGAAGAACAAAATCAATCTGCCGCGAGCCTCGGCAAACTCATGCAGGAAAATTCCGCACTTGCCACCCGCCTTGGCAGTAAAGACCGCTGCATTGCGCCACATCTCCGCTCGGCCGGCAGTAAACAATCCGCTATGACCCAGCCGCACTGCCATTGTAGAATAAAGGCTCTGGACCGGCCCATCGAAAGTGATCGCCAACTCCTTGCCTTTTGGCTCGGGCGCGTCTTCGTAGTCTCTGTTAAACTGCGACGGAAAGACCAGGTAGCGGCCATCGTCTGCATTCTCCCGCAGCGCCAGGTCGTGTTGAACGAGTTCCTCCAATGTCGCATGCAACAACAACTGCTCTTGGCCACGGTCCTTTACCTTTTGCTCCTCGGGGACGTAAAATTTGCCGGACAGGGCAACTTCTTCAGCCAGCGAGCCGAGGCCATCCGGCTCCTCTTTGGCCGTGTTTACCATCGCCGAGGCATAAGCATCCAGCAGTTCTGGCTGCAGTAACAAATAACCTCCGAAGGTAAGGCAGCGGATCATGTCTCGATTTTCCAATCGCCCAATGCACGTGTCAAACTGGTCCCGAAGGTTCGCCACTTTTGCCACCGTGTCGGAATGCTTGCAGGCAAACCCGTCATAAAGCTGGCTCGCCAACGCCAGGAGCTGCCCAGTCTTCTTGACCTCAAGTAGGAACGACTTGATGTCGGCGAACAACTGCGAAGACGAAACCTCCGGAAGATTTCCCCAGTCGATCGCCTGCTCGATTGCCGCACGTAATTCCTTGATCTTCCAGCCTTCCATGGCGCTGGTCTTGAAATAACCATCAAAGCCAAACTCTTTGAGGATCGCCAGCATCCGCTCCTCGCTGATGGACACGCCTCCACGATCATTGCGTGCGGAGACCAGAAACTTCTTCATGGGCACGCCCGAAGTTCCATGACGCTGCTGCGCCAGGCACAGAGCGCGCTCCCAGTGCCTGACGCCAGCCAGAGGATCGATCTCGCTACGTGCATCGAACACCACGAGCGCAACGGCCACTTCATTCAGATGCAATTGGTGGATAACGCGATAGCCTGGCTGGCCGGCTAGGTCCCACAACAACGTCTCGCGGGTCTGTATTATTCCGCCTTCGACTTCCACCTCCCGTGAATCTAACGTCCAGACACGCCTCCCCGGCGTGGAACCCGGGTCCCCAAATGGCTGATTGTTTAGCACCAGGCTCAGGCCGGTCTTGCCCACGCCTGTGTCGCCCACCAAAACCACCTTGGCGTTGACATAGTGGGCGCTTGGCTCTGCCACTTGGCCGAGCAGGACGGAGAGATCCAGTTCCCAGATATGGATGACGCAGTCACGTTTATCTTCTGACGTGCCTGGATCCGAACCGACCGTGGCAAGGAGGGGACGACGTGGGTGGAAGGCTAGGCTAGGCCATTGTACATGATGTCCTTTCTGTTCAGATACAGAGGCAAGCTCTTGCCCAGATTCATATAGCCAAAGCCGAAAAGTGTTATCATTGCTCTTCGAAGCAATAACAGGGCACACCTGGGAAAAGGCTATGCTATCTATTATTCCTGTGTGCCCTTCTAGTGTACGCACCAATCGAAAGCCGACTGTATCAAAAAGCTTGATCGTTCTACTAACACCCGCGATGGCCAGGTAGCGGCCGACTGGATTAAAGGCAATGCCATAAGTCGCATTATCATGAGTTTCCAGCGTGCGGAGCAGCTTACCGCTGGCCGGCCCCCATAGCCTAACCTCATTACCCCCGCTGGCAAGAATTCCGTTCACTGGATCAAAGGCAAGACTATAGACAGGTTCACTATGACTTTCCAGGATGCGAAGCAGCTTACCACTGGCCAGATCCCATAGCTTAACCTCATTATCCCCGCTGGCAAGAATTCCGTTCACTGGATCAAAGGCAAGACTATAGACAGGTTCACTATGACTTTCCAAGATGCGAAGCAGCTTACCACTGGCCAGATCCCATAGCTCAATCTTTCCGGCCCATCCTACGTGGGCCAGAGTGCGGCCCGTCGAATCAATGGCAACCATATTGGCTTGTCCCTTTTGCGCTTTAAGCATGCGAAGGCACTTGCCTGTCTCGGCATCCCACAGTCGAATGCCATCATTTGAAGGAGACGCTAGCATATGTCCGTCTGGAGACCAGGCGATGCGCCCTATCCAGCTCGTGTGCCCCCGCAACGTGCGCACTAGCTTCACGCCCGGCGGCAGGTTCTTTCGCACCTCTTCGTCGGCACGCTGCCATTGTTCAACAGATTCACCACTCATACGCATCAATCCTGTTCGAGGCCGCCACTCATTGACTCTGAGCTTTCCCTTTGAGTGTCAAGCAGTTTCAGCTCGATAATTATAAACGTGCTCCTCTATTTCTGACCAATGAGTAAGAACACCACACTATTGAAGCGAGCCACTCAGGGTTGATGATCATCTTTCACCCTCGCCCCCGGTCCCTCCATCTGATGGAAGAATCCAAGATAAGAAACATTCACAGCCTACGCGTATCGATCCGCGTCCCCCCCCACCACGAATCCCGCCACCGTCAGGACCATGACAATCCGGCGCTCTTGGCCGTGCACGTTGGCCCCGTGCAGCTTTCCGTCAGCTATCTCCTGCCCGTCCCGCCTTCATCCCTTTCTTCCAGTTGCTTTGAAGAACGTGTAGCTGAACACCCCGTCCTCCTCCGTCGTTCTGTAGAGGTCCCTCACCCCAGCCTCAAAATCCCCCTTCTCAATGATCCCCGCCTCCACAGCCTGCTCCCGAACGCCCTCAATCATCGCCGTGAACGTCCTTTTGGTGAAGCCCTCCACCAGCTCGGGCCTGCTGGAATCGACATAAACCATGCGAGGGGAGACACAAACATCGGAAAAGCCCGCCTGGCAGAGCAGCGGATAAAGCTCTCTGCCAATCATGGCATTGCCGCCTGCTCTCTTCTGCAGTTCGACCTGGCACGAAATCGCTCTGTGGGCGGCTTCACTATCAGGATAGAAGTAGGCCGAACCATGGTCCCCTTCGATTGCCGTGATCGTGCCGCCGGGCTTGATGAAATCCTTGAGGATGCGGAGCGCCTCGACTGGTCGAGAGAGGTGTTCAAGAACAAAACAGATGAAAAGATGGTCGAAAGATTCCTTCTGAAAAGGCAGATTGAAAATATCACCTTGCAGAATCTGCACATTGGTCAGGCCCTCCGCAGCCACTTTCCTCCTGGCCTGGGCAGCAGAGGCTTCGGATATTTCGACTGCGGTGATCGTCGCCTGCGGGCTATTCCGGGCGAGAGGGACGGTCTGAGCTCCCACGCCACAGCCGGCTTCCAGAATGCGACATCCTGACGGAAAATGGGTATCAGAATGCAAAAGCTCTTCCAGGGTGGAGGCTTGATCCTGCAAGCGCGTGCTTTCTCTCGGATGGTAGCCATGAACGTAAGCATTAACCATGATGGCCCGTTGGCTGCTGATTTATATCAGCTTTTCCGCTGACGAGAAGCCACCCTTAGAGAGAGTTACAACAATGGCCGCAAGTTATATTTCTTTATCTGCTGTTCACTCTACTATGAGGACTCTTAGTTATCGAATCACTCTGAGAAAAGAGCCGGAAGGAGGTTATACCGTGCTGGTTCCGACACTTCCCGGATGCGTCACCTACGGAAAGACCGTGGAAGAGGCCATAGAGATGTCCAGGGATGCAATCACGGGTTATGTGGAGAGCCTCATTGAAGATGGCGAGGCCGTTCCCATAGAGGACGACCTCATCGAGTGCAGAGTAACTGTGGAGGCTCATGCCTAGGCTGCTTCCTCTTTCTCCACAAAAGGTAATAGCTATACTGGAAAAGAAAGGCTTTGTATTAAAGAAAGTCACAGGGAGCCATTACATCTTCGCACACAATGAGACTAAGAGACGTGTCACTGTGCCTTTTCACAGTAGCCAAGACATCGCCAAGGGAACCCTTCTCCAGATTTTGAAGGATGCCGGAATCAGCAGAGAAGAGCTGCAGGATCTCCTCTAGCCACCTGTGAACTTTTTAAGGCTCTGAACGCATCCTCTCACTCCACCTGCGCCCTCGCTCCCAGCTTGCTCATCTCCTGGAAGAATCCGGGATAGCTCACATCCACCGCCTCCGCCGTATCGATCTTCGTCTCGCCGGCCACAAATCCCGCCACCGTCAGGGCCATGACAATCCTGTGGTCGTGCCATCCGTGCACACTGGCCCCGTGTAGCTTTCCACCCACAATCTCCAGCCCATCCGGCCTCTCCCGGATGTCGGCTCCCATTTTGGTGAGTTCCACGGCCATGGCATGCAACCGGTCCGTCTCCTTGTGGCGCACATGCTCGGCATTGACCACGGTCGTCTTTCCTTCGGCCACCGCGCCCAGGACGGCGATGGTGGGCACCAGATCCGGCGTGCGGCTGGCGTCCACCTCCACGCCCTGCAGCTCGCCGCCCTTGATCCGGAGATCCCCTAACTCTTTGTCCCAGGAGACCTTTGCACCCATGCGGCTCAGGATATCGATGATCGCCGAGTCTCCCTGCCGGGAAGGCAGAACGCCCTTGACAGTTACCTCGCAGCCGGTGACCGCAGCCGCTGCCAGCGGGTAGGATGCCGAGGAGAAGTCTCCGGGGATGGTGTAGCTCTTCAGGCCAAAGCTCTGCCCGCCCGGCACAAAGAACTCCTGCGACTTTGCCTCAATGCGAACGCCCGCATCGGCCAGCATGTCCAAGGTTATTTCGGCGTAGGGACGCGACTTCAGATCGCCCTCGATTACTATCTCCGTGTCTGCTTCCGCCAGAGGGGCAGCGATGAGCAGTGCAGAGAGAAACTGGGAGCTGACGCCCCCGTTGAGGTGGGCCGTGCCGCCCCGCATCTTTCCCTTGATTACCAGGGGAGCCTTGCCGTTGTTGCGAATGGAAAAAGCAGTGGCGCCCAGCTCGGTGAGAGTGCTTAAGAGAGGGCCGTTGGGCCGGGTGCGAATGGAAGCGTCGCCCGTTAACACCGCGCCTTCCGTCAGGGCCGCCACAGCCGAGCAGAAGCGCAACGTGGTGCCCGAGTTGAGAACGTTGATTACATCCTCCGGAGTCTGGGGCTGGTCGGATACGCCGGTGATATTCACTTCGTCGTTAAGTGAAATCTTGGCTCCAAAGGCCTCGCTGGCAGAAACCGTGGCCCTGGTGTCTGCGGATAGGAGGGGCCGCTTAACGGTTCCGCCCGGGCCTAAGGAGGTTATGAGAATAGCGCGGTGGGTGTAGCTCTTGGAAGGTGGGGCATAGACCTCGCCGGAGAGAGAAGAGCGCTCGACTGACGCAATCATGATCGAGAAATGGCACAAGAAGTATAAGAAATGTGTGATATGATATGTCTTGACAATGGCAACGGAAGTATCCGAAAAACAAAAATCAAGGCCCAAAGACATTCTTGCCTTTTAAGCAATTGACGGAAAAATGACGGCCCAGAGATGGGCCTGCATCTTCCATCAAACTGGTTACAAGGGAGAGAGAAGCCCCCACTCCTCTACCGTTGTTGCCGTTCGTCTTACGGCATTCAACGTAGTACGACACAAGTCGAATATAAATTTTTCGGCCTATTCCTGCCAAAATATGCAAAAAATCAAAGCGGAAGATAAATATAAATCTATGAGCATATCGGATACAGTGATAAGAAAAAAGTGAGCAAGGCCAGGGCTCGCTGGCGAGTCTACTATGAATATCATTTGCGCCTATACCGTAAACGTCGACGCCGTCCACAATGTTCAGGGCGATGAGATCTCAGTCCTAATACCTTCGAGCTATGCCTCCAAAATGAAAATCGAGCTGAAAGAATCGATAGGCAGCCGCGAGGATCTCATATCCTCCCTGTCATTTTGCATGCAGCAGGGATCAGGAGCAGAGATCTTAATTCAGCGCCAGGCGGTGGCAAGGCAGATCGAAGAGTCCTTTTCCTGGCAGTTTCGTCTGGGCGGAAATGCCGGCATCATGGCCAATGTCCTGGCTGCCCTGGGAGCGAAGCCGGTTCTCAATGCTCCCGCTTTGGGGCCAAAATTGGCAGGCATGCTTCATGCCGGGGTGAGCGTGCCGACTTCCGAAATTCTCATGGGAGCCGGCCAGGTGACTGGAGAGCAAGAAATAGAGCAAAACGCAGATCAAAAAAGAGATCAAAAAAGAGATCAGAAAAGAGATCAAGAAGAAGAAGATCAGGAGATGGTGCATTTCGTTTTCCAATTCAAAAAGGGAGACGAGGTTGCCGCCGGGCAGAGCAGAATAACTGCTCCCAGCGATAATCGTTTTATTGCTACATACGACCCGGTGAATACCAGACTCGTCTCCAGCAAGCATTTCGATTCCTACTGCCTGGAAAATATCCGGGATTTTGACGGCGCTCTGCTCTCCGGTTTTCACCTTGTGTCATTTAAGGAATACAAGGAGATTTTCCCGCAAAAAATCGCACAGATCAAATCCTGGAAGGACAAAAACCCGCAGATCTTCACCCACGTGGAGATGGGCTCCTTTCAGAGCCCCCAAATCATGCAGTCTCTTCTTGAGCTTCTCCCGCAAATTCCCGTGGACAGCCTGGGCCTGAATGAGGATGAGCTGGCGGCAGCAGAAGGATCATTGCCCGGTCGGTGGCAGGAGACGATGCAGGCTGCACAGCGGCTGCAAGGGCGCCTGGGGATTTTCAGAGTGGCAGTTCATACCAGGGACTACATCCTGAGCGTCATGTTGAAGGGAAGGATCACGGCCGTTGAAGAGCTCTCTGCCTTGAAGCATGGGACCGATGCCGCAGCGGCTCTGGCTGCCACAGGTTCTATAACAGGAGAGCCTCCGGCGGAAGTCAATTGCGTGGGGCTTGAGGCCAAAGAGGAGTTTTGCAGCAATGGGGCCACAGCAGTAGGTAGAGGTGCATTCCTTCATTCAGATAACGAAATCATATCTTTAATGCCGTCTCTCCTGGCAAAAAAGCCCAGGATTACCGTTGGCCTGGGCGATACTGCCACAGCAGCAGCCTTTCTCCAGGAGCTTTTCGCCATTAAGAAAAATCGGATTTGATCTGTTCCATCTCGATCAGTTGCTCGCCGGCCAACTTTTTCACCCTCTCCGCCAGAACGCCGGCGCTGATGCGGATCTTATTCTCTCCTTCGAATATCTCTGCCTTGATTCTTCTGCCCACTAAATCGTCGTACCCCGGCTCGACCCGGAAGACAACGCTTCCCGGTAGCATCACTGTGCTGCCGGCCAATCGGTCGAGGTCTCCATCCACTATGCCGATAACGGGAATGCCCAGCCGGGCGAGGATATCCCCTGCAACTGCTGTGGTGTCGTCACCCACTGTTACAGCCACGCTAGCCCCCAGCGCCGCCTCAAAGGCATCTTCCGCACAATGGTCGATAAGAACTGCAGCTTCGCCTTTGCCCTTGCCACCTCCCGCCCCAAGTTTCGGAGAAGCCTCGCTGCGCCGGATGGAGCCGCTGCGGATGATAGCCTTCTCCAGATAAACCCAGGAGAGCTTCTCCAGGCCGTGCTGCTTGGGCTGTGCGCCTTTCATGGCAACGATCCTGCCGTCTTTGGCTTCGATTTCGACCTGGCTCTCAGTTGCCCTTCCGATCACAGTTCCGTTAATTGAAATGAGCTCGCCCGGACAAACTCCCGAGATGGTGCGCTCAGTGGTATTCTTCCCAAAAGAGACACTCTGCAGTGGCAGAGGCTTCAGGATAGCGAGGCCCAGATCCGAGGCGACCTGGGCAGCCAGCTCGACCTTTTTTCCTGAGAGGATGGCCACGAATCTTCCGCCGCAATCGATTTGAATAAGTGGCTTTCCGATCCCGGCGGCCTGTGCTACCATGGCCCCAAAGGCCAGGCCGCTCTCCCGGCTCTTGGCCTGGTTGAGAAGAAAAATGACATCAGACGTAGCCACCAGATCCTGAATGGACTGGCTTGGCCTCCTCCTGGGGCTGATAGCGATTGCATCCTCCAGGCCAGCATCGATTACAGCCACCCGGCCCATGGTCCCGCCCAGGACGGCTGTCACAGGGCCCAGCTTTTTCAGATAATTGATCAGCAGCAGAGCGCAGCCGCTATCTATGATCTCTGGGCCGTGCACCACTACGCCAATACTGGCTCTAAACCCCTGGCTGTTATCCCGCATCTTGTCTCTATTTGTCTTTATAATTGCAATAGATCTTCTTTTCCGTCTTACTTTTATACCACACCATCATATACATTTATATCCTATTATTATTACCAGGAAGCTTGGAGCCATTCATCGATTCCTGCTCATCCTTGAGCAAATTTATCACATCCTCCAGCTCTTCTCTTCGAGAAAAGCAGACATGGTGATCTAAAATCTTTTCCAGCTTTTGGTTGGCTTCATTTATCCGTGACATTTTCTGCACATAATCCCGCCCCAAAGTGCGAGGGCAAATCCTGCAGCAAGCCGCGGGGTTTCCCAAAAAAAGTGCCTGCAGAATCTGCCTTTTTGGACTTTAGCAATCAGATTTTATTGCATCTCCAATCTCTATCCGCCCGTCTCCAGGTTCTCATCCTGCATCTTGACCTCATCCATCATCTCTTGCGTCTGCTTGAACCTTTCCTGAATCTGCTCAATGGTCATGCCTTCCAGTTCTTTTCTCTCCGGAGGCTTCTCGATCAGCTCCAGGGTATCCAGGCGGTAGTAAAGGCCGGTGCTGTCTAAAAAGGCCCACGTCACTCCGTCGTCTTCAACCTTCAGCACCTTGACCGTCCCTATAGTGCCCGTGCCCTTGTACCTGACCAGGCTGTCTTCTTTGATCTCCGCCATAAAAATCACCCAAGCTTATGCCCTTGGCATCTCTTACAGCTTTTGCACAACTAAATTGCTTTCTTTTGTTGCTATGCCCAATATCTCCGCCCCACCAGGCTCGGCCAGGACCACCATCTCGTGAAACTCATCGCATGCACAAAGCACATCCTGCTCAGGATGCGTTCCAGGCTGAATCTTGCAGCTCAAACGAGTGCGAGGTCCGATGGAGACCACCGTCTTCAAGCGGGGGGATGCCGGATGGCCTTTGGGGAGCACTATCAGTGGTGCGCCTAGTTCCCGAAGCTGATAAATGGTACAGCGAAGGCCTCGCATAACCTTTTCGCCCACACCCCAGGAAGACGCCACCATCAGATCCTCCGGCTCGGTGAAGAGCACAATCTCTTCAGACTCCGTTTCCAGATAAAAAAAGTTTCCTCTCGTCTTGGCAATGGCTAAAGTGCCCTTGCGGCCCACGAGATATGCTATCTCGTCCTCCTTAAAGAGTATATGCATTGCCCTTTAGGCTGCTTTGACGTTTCTGGATCTACAGGAAGGACACATTGGTCTTCTGCCCATTCCTTTAAACTGATTCTTGCAGTCCAGACATTCATAGTCTTTGGCGACCAGGGTTTCGATATTCCCGATATCCGGTCCGCCCCCGACAGTACACATCTTGCCTTCACCTCCGTTCTTTCTATAGCACTTTTGCATATTTAAAATAGGCGGAAAATTAGGCGGAAAATCGGCCTGAAAAGAGAACCCAGTCTTCGCCAATCTCGCAAAGCTCATCTGCTGGCCGCATCTGTTGGCGATATGTAGAAGTCCATCCTTATTTCTGCGCCCGCTCAAGATTTGCAATTGGTCTATCGGAAGATGCTGCCGTCTGCCGTTCTCCCCACCACAATGAAAGCCTGGCGATCTAAATATCTCCATATTTCCAGCTATATGCCCCAGAACGATGCTTTTTTAGGATGAATTTACATGAATAATATTCATGTTTAACTCAATATCTATATCCATAGGTTTATTCAAGTAATTATTAATTCTATCGCGAAATACGAACATAAGATAAATATTGGATTCATTCTCTGAATAAGGAAAAGCCTGTTCTTCTGATGGTTTTTTCTGGACTGAATAAAACCAATACAAATGATAATATACCAACTGCAATCAAGGGGAGAATAAATCTGTTAATAGACCCGACAATTTTTTATATTCCCTGATTCAGTCAATATTGCTTGTATAGAGCAAAATTGATGGAGGTTGGGTTATGAAGAGAAGCAGACAAGAGATAATCGCGAAAGTCCTTGACATATGCACCAACGGTGCAATAAAGACCAAAATAGTATATCAGGCAAATCTCAACTTCCGAACGGTGAATACCTATATTGATCTCTTGAACAGAAAAGGCTTGATTGAGGTCTATCAGGGACCCAGTACAGTATATGAAACAACGGAAAAGGGCTTGGATTTGATGGAAAGCATCAAACAGGTTAATTCCGAGCTATCAGAATTCCGGTAATCTGGTGCTTGAAGTTAATTATCAGGATAAGCAACATAACACAAGAGTATTCAAAATTATCGGGTAAAAATAGATCCCAATTGTAATAAGCTAGAGCGATTTGGAAAAATATTCTTTAGCAAAGCAAGAAGTAGATCGCTCATTTATCCTGTCTGCCAAAATCAGAAACTCAATGCATGCTTGGGGCAAGCCTCCACGCATCTGGCGCATTTAATGCAGTCCGGTTTGTCCAGAATCTCGTTTACAGGAAGTTGCATTGGACAGACTTTCTGGCACTTGCCGCAATCGATGCATTTCTCCAAGTCCACTTTTAGCTGGTATTTCTTACTGCCCATTGCTCTTTGCAACGTTCCCATGGGACAAAAGGAGCACCAGGTCCGAGGGGCTATGATTACACCAAAGAGGATGGCAATTGATGTGGTAAGAATGCAGAGGGTAACAAAAACCATCCCTATTTTGTCCACTATGCCTTCTGTCTGTATAATGCGAAAGATCATGAATCCCATGAGAGCGACGAAGATGGGGGCTCGAAGCCACATGCTCCTAAATAGAGGCGGAATTTTCAACTTTCGGCTCAGTGGGGCCAGCCAGAAATCAACGAAGCTTCCCCGCGGGCAGAGATTTCCGCAAAACCAGCGTCCTCGGAAGGGTGCAATGATCATCAGGCTGGCAAAGACAAGCAAGAGGAAGTAGCCAAGCTTGGGGTAAAATATACCGCCTATGGATACTATTAGCACCATAATTCCAAGATAAGGGGTAATCTTTAGCATACTGCAAGCACCTCAAATCTCATTACGCCATCTGCTCAGGTTTTTTGCCATCTTTGCCAGGTGTATAGAGTGCGCAAAGATATTTAAGCAATTCCTATTATCGTCAAGAACCTAGGAATTGACACTCATTTGCCAGGTCTGCTAACTCACTGATGCCGGGATGGGTGTCAATCTTTAGGTACAGATAATCGGTTCCTATTAAGTCCAGTTATACTTTTTACTCCAGAATTGATTTTGATTATATCCTGGCTATAAATAAAAGGTCCTTAGGTTAGCCACTTGAAACAGCGAAGAACCGATAAAGTCTTATTATGCATGTAAGGTCGATCTGTTGTGCTAGCAGAATCCGACAAGTATCGGGCGATCTCTGTTTTGCGTCCTACTTCGACTACCGGCGAAAGTGTGATCTCATAGAGGAAAGGAAAGGTGGCCAGGTGAAATACATCTGACCTAGATCTATCGATTGGAGTAAGGCCAAAGTGAGTAAGCCGCACCAGGAAGCGGCGTTGATAATTCATCATAGACCGCGCCAGAATTCACCGCTTCTTCTGCATAAGCTGACTTTATGCCTGCTTCGATTGCCTTTATAGTCGAAATATTCCAACTATAAAGACGTGCATCGTAGTACAGGTTCAACAGCGCACCTTCTTTAGTGCCAGCCTGCCCAACCGTGTGTAGGAAGTATTCAACATCATTTTTATGCGCCCCTCGACGCGAGGCAAACTCTTCGATATCAATAGACGACAACGTATGCACTAAAGCACCTCCTATGGAAAATAGTCTGGCTCACAGGTAGATTACTTACTGAAAATAACCTAGGCCCACAAGGGGAAGACTATAGCCAAAATAAGAAATATTAGTATAAATTTTTTTGTATTATCAAAGTTACTGACTTAGATACATGTCCAAAGATCATCCTTCTGAAAACGTTTTATCTGCGCATCTGTTCAAGATCCTCTTCGGCTTTTGGTATTGAGCCTTGCTAATAATATCATGTCTACTCCTATCGAGCCATACGATACTACTGATCTTTTGGGAGTTATGATCGATGTATTATGCAATAAATAATAGATCATCTCAAAAGCATACGCATATCAGTTCATAGATTACACCGATAAGTGGAAAGGCTACGATCCACTGATGTTCTGCGGATATAGGCATCTGAATATAGATCATGGCTGTAAATTCAAGCAGGGAAAGGTATGTATCAATTGAGTTGAAGGATTCTGGAGCTTCGCTAATGAAAGGTTGATAAAGCATCATGGCATTTCAAAAAATAAAGTCCTGTGGTATATCAAAGAAATGGAATGGAGATATAACCATAGTGATTATAATTTGTTTGAATTATTAGTTAAATATATGTTAGGAGCAGATAATTGATAATCACCTAAATTTAATAGGGAATAGAGAGGTTCCTTTGGCAAATATTCACAAAAAACCCTGCGGCAAGCTGCATGATGTTCCAGGTGCCGGCCGGATAGATGAGGCTTTGCCTAACCGGAGAGAGATCGAAAGCAATTATAAGGACCATGACAGCCAGCACATGGAAAATTACGATCTGATAATCATCGGAGCGGGCCCTTCCGGGCTTTTTTGCGCCATAAACTCCATGCAGAAGGGCAAAAAGATTCTGATTCTGGAAAAAAAGAACTCCCCAGGGCATAAGCTCCTGATCTCTGGCTCTGGGCACTGCAATATAACTCACGATGGTAATATTCAGGACTTTCTTGATCATTTTGGAGATCACGGGCACGGCAGATTCCTGCGCCCAGCACTTCTCGGCTTCACAAATAGCGATCTCATCTCCTTCTTTAAAGGCTTGGGATTGGACATGATCCGGGAAAAGGGGGGTAAGATATTCCCAGAGACTTTGCAGGCCAAAGACGTGCTGAATATCTTGACTCTTCAATGCCAGGAAAGGGGGGTAGTCATCAAGTGCAACCAGGCTGTCAAGTCTATGACCAGGAAAGAGGACGGTTTTTTAGTTTGCTCTGAAGGTGGAAGCTATCACTGCAGGCTGCTGGTAATCGCTACAGGAGGATGCTCCTATCCAGCCACCGGCTCGAGCGGAGACGGCCACAGGTTTGCCGGCATTCTCGGCCACCGCATAGCCGAGATTGGGCCGGCTCTAACCCCCCTTCTCATAAAGGATTATCCTTTCTCTGAGCTGGCCGGGCTCTCATTTTCGGACCTGAAGATCTCGCTCTATCGTCATGCAAAGATCAGAGAGCATCGGGGCGATATCCTATTTACCCATCAGGGGCTCTCCGGGCCTGGAATTTTAGACCTATCCAGATATATTAGAGCAGGAGACGTTTTGAAGCTCTCTTTTGTGCCGGACGATAAACGAAAGGCGCTAGAGGAATGGCTCGTAGGTAAGGCGCAACTGGATGGAGGAAGGAGCCTACTATCGGTGCTAGCGGATCTGCCTCACTTTTTATCATCTTTTGTGCCTGCACCCTCTTCTGTGCCTCTCTCTGCTCGGT
>Ga0307380_10005409_pt1 | contig 16920 bp, 7 predicted proteins | sample UN3MG_FD_202239 | JGI IMG/M metagenome (GOLD analysis project Ga0307380, IMG submission 202239) | Soil microbial communities from Risofladan, Vaasa, Finland - UN-3 | ecosystem: Environmental > Terrestrial > Soil > Coastal area > Acid sulfate soil | place: Finland: Risofladan, Vaasa | collected...
TCTATGAACCAAAGTACCTGAGGTTTTTCCAAGCAAGGTTCGAGAGGATCGGTTGAACAGAAACGCCACCTATATGTGATCTCAAGGTGACCTGCTCCGGATGATTACACCATCTTTAGGAATAGTCAGCCTGCCTTTGAGCCCGATCATTTTTCATTTATCATTCATATTGTCATATTGTGGAAACCTGGAGTCTGAACTGGCTCAGAGGTCCGGTATTGCCGGTTTGAGAGCGGACAGTTTAAAATTGAAAGTCTCACTGAAAATCTGAAAACAAGAGTTTATTGTTTTAAACGTTTGATAAAATGGTGGCCCGAGGAGACTATTTTAACACTTTTCTACAAGAGATGCCGGAGGAGATTTTCGATAAAATTACACATATTTTATCCAACCATATTAATCCTACTCTTGAATCCTCTTATATTTAGTGCTACCATTCCTGGAGGCAGGGCAATGGATGATGGACAACCTGGTTCCTGTAATTATTTCAACAGAACCATCTTACGGGTTTGAACAAAATCTCCTGCCTGGATCCGGTATATATAAATCCCAGAAGTAATCTTCCGACCTCGATTGTCTTCACCATTCCACTGGACCTGATAAAAACCTGCGCTCTTTACCTCATTGACCAGCGTACGAACCAACTGACCGCGTATATTGTAAACATTAAGAGTAACAGGCATTTCACTATTTTCTGGAATGCTATAGGAAATCGTAGTTGTTGGATTAAAAGGGTTAGGATAGTTCTGTCTCAAGCTAGGAGCCTTAGGCAGGACAGTATTAAGAGACAAAGTTTCCAGGCTGATCTCTGTCTGGACACCTTTCTCAAAGCTTGCATCCAGAATAGAAATTTCTCCCATGCCATCGATATTATCAGAAATAGTAGCGATCGGAATATTAAGGATAGTTCCGCTGCCGCTAATAATCGGTAGGCCGTTAAGATTAATCACCACGATGCTGTAGATTCCATCTTCCTCGTTGTTGTAAGAGACAACAGTGAGGCCTTCGCTGATACGGCCCACAGCTTTCGCCTCACCGAAAATGAATTTTTCGGTATCGTACTTGATTCTGAAGAAACCGAGATTCAGGTTTCCGCTGCTCTCGAGGTTGATCTCGATATTGGAGTTGGCTTCGTTGATCTCCTCATAACCGAGCGAGACCTTGGCGCTGTGATTTTGCCCATTAACACCGGCCAGCAATGCTAAGGTATCGCCCTTCCAGATCGAAAGCAATTGAATGAGATCCGGCGTATCAAAATCACCAGATTCATCGAGATCCAGACCGAGGTAATCCATCAATTCCGGTGGCTCTGCGCCAAGTACGAGATAGACGCAGCGCATCAGGTCAGCCACATTAGTAGCACCAGAGTCGAGATCCTGCTTGCCGCGGTTCGGGGCAACGGTGTACTTCATGACAGGGAAATATGTGGCAGAATCCCTATTGTCCACAATCTTGATTGCGTAATTAACATATGCGCCAAGATCCATGCCGGGAATAGTCCCTGTGAACCGGACTGAATCCGTCTTCTCATCGGTTGTAAGAATCAGCGAATCAACCACGGTCGTGTCAAAAGACTCAGAAAGTAAAAGCTTATTGTTGGCACCAATTGAGATAGTTCCCTGGTAAACCTCGAGATAGACCTTTACAATCCCATCGGGGTCAATAACATCAGCCGTGATAGTCTGTGCTTCGATATCAGGCACGCGTGATGAATCAGGCGGGCAGTCCCTGAAAGTGATTGAGGAAGCGAATTCCGGCACAGGCAGACCTGTGCCGCTGACACTTATGGTTAGAATGTCCTTGTCAGAATCATTGCTCGTAATAGTAATCATAGCGCTCTGGCTGCCGGATATAGTGGGGCTGAAAGTAACTGTAACGTGCAGAGTGTCGCCGGCAGCTATTGTGGCCGAGGCCGGTTCCAATGTGAAAACTCCGTTGTCGCTCGAGATGCTGCTTATAACAAGGTCTGCGCTGCCAGTATTGGTTATTGTAAAAGAAGAATTCCCGCTGCTGCCTGCACTCACATCACCCATATCGATTAAAGAGTAATATAAAGAGATTTCCGGCTCACCTGCCAGACCGTAAGGAACCAGCACACTGATTCCCCCATCCGCAGTTCCGATCCATATGATGTCTTTGTGGTCTATTGCAATATCAAAAACAAAGTTATCTGCCAGACCATGTGTGGTGTTATATGTCGTCCAGTTTGTTCTGTCAAACTTGCTTAAACCGTTTCTCGTTCCGAACCAAAGGTTATCAAGGGAGTCTATAGCTATCGATTCGACCATATTACCAGCCAAACCATCTTCCACAGTATAGGTTGTCCAACTCGATCCGTCATACTTGCTCACTCCTTCGTAAGTCCCGAACCACTTGACACCTTCCGAGTCGATTGCGATGGCATATACATATATTGAAGCCAAACCATCCTCAGGGGTATAGGTTGTCCAGCCCGAACCGTCTAACTTGCTTACTCCGTTATGTGTTGCAAACCATACCGTGCCATCAAGTTCTATATTTATGGCGCGGACAACGTTATCCGCCAAACCATCAGAGGTGGTATAAGTTGTCCAGTTGGTGCCATCGAATTTGCTTACTCCACCTCCCCAGGTCCCGAACCAAATATTGCCCAGAGAGTCAGTGGTGATAGATTCGACAAAATTACTAGCCAGACCATCTGCAGTAGTATAGGTGGTCCAGCTTGTACCGTCATATCTGCTGAGTCCTCCATCCAAGGTTAATGAGCCTAACCACAGGTTACTCAGGCTGTCTATGGCAATTGAACTGCCGGTATTATTAGCCAATCCATCCTCTGAGGTGAAAGTGGTCCAGGTGACACCGTCAAACCTGCTCAACCCTTCCTCCCAGGTCCCGAACCACATTGTACCTTTATAATCTGTGGCAACTGCACGGACTTTGTCAGATGCCAGCCCGCTTACCGCGTGGTGAGTTGTCCAGCCGGGAGGGTATGCACGGGCCTGGCAATAGACCTTAAGCGAGCTTTCATCCGTATCGTTGCTCGAGACCGTGATAGCCCCGTACTGGATACCGGACGAGAAAGGGCTGAAAGTCACCGTGACTGGTTGGCTTTCTCCTGCGGCGATGGTAGCGGAGGTGGGGTCGACTAAATACATGGGATCGTTGCTCCAGATACTGCTTACTACAAGGTCAGTGCTCCCCTCATTCGTGATCGTAAAAGTACCCGTGTCGCTGGTGCCTACCACTGTATAGCAGATTGTAACAGAAGTGTCGGACAAAGCTATCTCCGGTCCCTGGGCGGTCGTACAGTTTCCGCTGACACTCACTGTAAGCGTACTTTCATCGCTGTCATTACTCTCAATGGTTATAGTAGCGCTCTGGCTGCCGGATTCATTGGGGCTGAAAGTAACTGTAACGTGCAGAGTGTCCCCGGCAGTTATTGTGCCTGAGGCCGGTTCCACTGTGAAAACTCCGTTGTCGCTCGAGATACTGCTAACTATGAGATCGGCATTCCCATTGTTGTCGATCAAGAAGCTCCCGCTGCTACTGGCCCCCAGGTTAACTTCTCCGATCTCAACTGTTGTGGATGATAGGGCGATCTCAGGGGCTGGCTGGATTGTGCCGTTGCCGGTAACAGATACAGTGAGCGAGCCTTCATTGCTGTCATTACTCTCAATGGTTATAGTCGCGCTCTGGCTGCCAGCTGCCGTGGGGCTGAATGCGACAATTACTTCCTGGCTCTGTCCGGCGACAATGGTGGCAGAGCCGGGGGTCAATGTGAATAACGCATTGTCACTGCTGATACTGCTAACCGTAAGGTTAGCAGTACCTTCGTTGGTGATCGTAAAGGAACCGGTGCTGCTTGAGCCGACTGTTACATCGCCGATGGAAACAGAAGTTGCAGATAAGGTGATCTCAGGCTGGGCTTCTGATAATGCAGCTTCAGCAGTGTTTCCAAAGGCCCCGAGGTTGATTCTGCCGCCGTTCGGCATGGGTTCATTTGAATAATCCGATGAGGGATCACCGGCGTCAATACAGGGGGAACCCAGGCTCAGGTGGTAATCTCCTGCCGCGGAGTCAACAAATTCAGGATCGATGCTGATGTCATTCGTTCCCGCATCGAGACCATAATAGTCTGTACCGCCACTCCAAGTGTTATCCCACACATCGTTGTAATCTATAGTTATATTCGAAGACTCCGAGTTGTATATCCCTATGTCGTTGTTTACTATAATATTGTTCTTTATTGTCGGATTGGTGGCGTTGTCTAACCAGATTCCCGCCCCGTTATCATGCTGGATATTGTAAGCAATTGTGTTGTTTTCAATGAGAACGGTGGAGTTTTCCACTCTTATTCCGTGATAAGAGTGGTTAAGAATTAAATTGTTCTTACAGGTTCCATTTGAGGAAGTTAATGCTTTTATTCCATATGTGCTGGTGGTCAGTAAATTGCCAATAATATCGGCCATGGATTCTTCCAACCTGATACACTCATTCCCACATTCAGAAACAGTGTTGTTTTCTATTAGTGCGTTGGAAGAATTTTTTGCGATAATACCCCAGCCGCTGTTAGTCAGTGAATTGCCTACAATATCGGCCGTGGATGCATCCAACCTGATGCAATCATTCACACATTCTGAAATCGTACAATCCGTAATACTGTTCGAATAGTTCGTCTGGTTAAAGTAAAACCCCCATTCGGCATGACGAATATCACAATATTTTAAGCTGCTGTATCCCGACTTATTGTAAATGTATTTCCAGTCGCCGGGAGCCGGATTGGTACTCGCCGAGAAAAAATGTATCGAGTCTGACTCGGTTCCTAGTGCTTCCAACCCGCCAAAAGTCACCAGCTTGCATGTATCAGCAGCAAATTGAATGGTTGTTCCCGGTTGAATATATAGTGTGTCATCGCTGCTAACGTAAACTGGTATAAAAGCCAGGTAGGGAGAATGGGCACTGGGTATGTTACCTGTTAAATAGCCTCCCAACGGGGAAAGCGGTACAGAACTTCCTTCAACAGTAATCTGGCTTATTCCATAATCCTGGCCGGTAAAACCTGATTGCGTTGTATTATATGTGTTGCTTCCGTACTCTATTGAAAAGTCGTTTAAAGTGGGTGAGTAGCTGTCTTCTTCTTCGTCTTCAATGCGGAAAATGAACTTGTGGTTATTGTCTGGAGGCAGGAAGTCTGATAAATCCGAAACATCGACATACCAGTCAAAACTCGAGCGATCACCTCCATATTTTCTGAAAAATTGAAACTCACCTGTGTTATTGTTATTGTCTATAGCGGATATCCGTCCGTTGAGACTACCGCAATAGGCCTGGTCTAAAGAGACCCTGGCATATGCGACCGGCGTGTAACCAATCCGGTCGGCCATCACAAACGCCCTTTCACAATAGTTTTTGATAAAATCGTATGTCAACCAGGCGAAACCCTCATCACCCCAGTCATCTCCCCATGAATTCACAATTTTTAGCGCTCCGGACCCACCTATGGTGTTGTCGTAGCCTACAACTGCCACAGCGTGACTCCCCTCTTCCGACTCTCCTTCAGCGGGAGCGTTATAGATGTAGTCGGTGCTGTTCAAGTCATGAAAACCAGGGTAAACCGGAACCGAGAGCACGAAAATTTCACCGCCTGCCAGAAGCTGTTTCATGTTCTCGATATCAGTATCATTCAGGTTTACTTCTTCATTATAGATTTTCGAGTATGATAACGCGCGGTACTGGAGAGCAGTTTTATAAATACTCGGCTCCGGCCAGGTAGTGTAATCGTCCACATCGTAAGGCATGTCCTCCAAAGTGGCGCAGCCTTGTTCACTAAGGAATTTCATTACCTCGGATGCACTACTCCCATTGTCTTCACCATCATTATTATGGTTATAGAGAAATGCAGGACTGAATTGGTGGGAAGCTACGGTCAAATCCCAGCCGCGCTCCTGCCCCTCCTGGTAGGTTTTGCAGTAATAGCCCACTGCCCAAGCAACGCAGCAATCTTGCTCTCCCTGGCTAAGCACGGGAGGAAGACCGGGAGAATTGTCGAAGGATTCGGGCAGGACCGCTACCAGTATCGGGGGGGGAATGTAATCAGGAATTTTCGCCAATTCTTCCGGTGATTCTTTAATCAATCCCATTCCATGTCCCTTATGGGTTTGCGCAATTAAGAGCCCATACCTCCCCCAAAGAATCATCACCGTAATAAAAGTTAGAGGTATCGTTCTTTTAATAAAAGCTGTAAACATTGAATCCCCCAAATTCCTAAATGTGGAAATATTTCATTCGGATAAATCTGTGCTGAGAAATCGAAAAAATAAACCAAGCCACCGGATCTAATGTGGCAGCCCGGTCATTTTAATTACGTTTTATTCAATATTTGTTATTATTATTATTATGCCTAACATAGGTTTATATAGACTTTATAAAGACCTTTAGACAGCTAATATTGCTGTATAAAACCCCTTGAGCAAAACAAGAATAAACACGTAATATATTAAATCGAAAGAATTCCTCGGAGCTTGCTCCGAGATTACCATATTAGGTTTTTGCATTTAGAAATTCCGGTGGTACGAAGTGCCATGAAATTGGCTTAATACCCCTTAGCTCTGCTGCGGGGATAGTCAATCACCAGGAATTTCTTTATTAACAATCTGTTGTGATATTTGACAAAAATTGTAGCGGAATTTTATACAGACTGCATGAAATTCCATCCAATAACGTTAAATACAAGCTGTCTTCTGGAATTTTCACGCCTTTAACACCACACGATTCAGAACGTGTGTATATATCATTGTCGTTTTGACTTTCTTCTTCTCCCGATAAATCAAGAGGATTTTGTCAATTTTCACTTTGCACCTTTGAGAGTCGCCAAGGTTATTATCAGCAGGCGTGTGATTCCCGAAAGCGTTTGTAATCTTGAATTAGTCGATTCATGGCGGGCCTTATTGGTGTGCCAAGTAGCAGGTCTCTAAAACGATTCTAAGAAGATTTCTCGGGAATGTCAAATTAAAAATGGAGAGCATGAAAAAGGAATTTTCAACGACGGTCAGCGTCAACTGGGCGGGCCCGAGGAGGATTAAACTGATACCACGATACTGTCAGAGCTTTTTACTGGTGGATTACTGTTTAAACTTCATTTGCTCCAGGCGAGTCATGCTTAACCTCCATACCAGTCAACATAAATCAACCTGGTTTGCTCCCTCTATTCCTCAATTCTAAATCTCCCCTATCAATCCTGGCCTTGCAGAATATCCAAATAAAATATAGCATTAACTATTAACAAAAATTATTATTTAGTGGCATTCTCACTTTTTTGGGGGGACTTAGCTTCAAATTTATGCGAAGCTCCCAAGCTGAATGGATGCGTGAACGATTCGGTGGATAAAAAGAAAGTGAAGTGTTATTAACTAACCAGTTCAGCTCTGTAATTGCATTTTCAATTCAGTGCAAAGGTGTGGGTACGACTTGGGAGAAACTATACATGAACAGCCGTACAGTCCAAAGAAAAGACCGGCTATATGAATAATCAGATAAAAACCATTTCGTTCCGGGGCGGGCCGTTTTTCAGCGTGATACCCATCGCCACCTTCCTCCTGATCACCCTTTTTCTGTTGTTTAAGGGGGTCGCACAAGTTGAAGGAATGATCATGGCCGCCATGGCCGGTATCTCGCTGGGCTTGCTGTTTGTCCGTAATGTGTCGGAATACAGCGAGTTGGTATTTTCGCTGATGACCAACCGTATCGCCACAGTGGCGTTGGTGTGCTGGCTCTGGGCCGGCGCTTTCACCGGGATATTGGCTCACTCGGGTCTCGTTGAGGCGCTAGTCTGGATTGGCTGGAAAATGAGCCTCTATGGCGGGTCGTTTGTGCTGGCTGCATTCATCAGTTCGGCACTTTTCGCGGTCTCGGTCGGCACCGCTTTTGGCACGGTGGTTGGATTCACTACTGTAATCTACCCGGCCGGAATCCTGCTCGGAGCTAATCCTGCAGCCTTGATGGGTGCGATTCTTAGCGGGGCGGCGTTCGGAGATAACCTGGCGCCGGTTTCCGACACGACCATAATTTCCGCTGCCACACAGGAAACGGATATACGCGGGGTGGTGATCTCGAGGCTCAAATACTCACTCACCACCGCGATAATTGCCGGTGTGCTCTTCTTTTTCTTCGGCGGAGGCAAATCGGTGATAGACCCGGCAGAGGCGGGCAAGCTGCTGGCCGAGCACGCAAACCCGGAAGCCCTTCCCATGCTGATTCCGGCTGTTATCACGATTGTGGTCGCCCTCTGCGGCTATCATTTCCTGGCCGCACTCAATCTGGGAATTCTCTCAGCACTGGTTATCGGCCCGCTGACCGGCATATTGCCCCTCGAAAAAGTATTTTACCTCACCTCCGGGGGCTCCGTGGCAGGGTGCGCGGTGAGCGGGATCAGGGCAATGCTGCCCATCTCGATACTGATCCTTTTAATCATCACCGCCAATGGACTGATGGAGGCAGGTGGATTTTTCGACCGCCTGCTGTCCTGGCTCGACAGAGTCGCTGCCGGCTCTCCAAGGCGCGCCGAGACAGCGATCGTCTTATTTATCTCGCTGGCCTGCCTTTGCCTTCCCGGTAATACTTCAGCCATGATTACCGTGGGACCGCTGGCCAATAAAATTCGAAAGCGCCATGGAATCCATCCATACAGAAGCGCCAATCTGCTGGATACTATAGCTTGTTCTTTCCCTTACATGCTTCCCTATGCCGCTGTGATCATCGTCGCCAGGGCCATTCAAAGCGAGTTGGCGACTAAATATGATTTTACCGTTGTATCCAGCTGGGGGGAGACAGCGCCTTTCGTCTTTTACGGGATCGTCCTCTTTCCCTTGATGATTATCTCTGTGATTACCGGGTTCGGACGCAAAAAAGGGTAGTATTTAAGAATATTTCGCTTTTTGATAACCGGTTATGACGGTTTAGTTAACCCGGCTACAACAGCTTTATCATGTGCAACATGGAAACGATGAATGTATCTCAGGCGGAATCCACATCAACAGAACAAAATCATTTTGATCTATCGGAAAAAAATAAAGTTAATAAAATGCCATGGAATGCCTAAATTAACCTTTAATGCCATGAATCGGCATAGATGATACGCTTGTAGGGTTTTATCAGTTTGAATCAGCATTCGTGTAAATTTATGTCATCGGTGTGAATGGGTGATATTTTACCCAAAAGGCCCAGATGCAGCATCCATGCGCTTTTGGGTTGATTTTTAAGATGTCACGGGAATTGTGAAAATGGCAAAATATCGGGCTGTCTCAATTATATAATTTCTAAACTCGTCTCGCACAGCCCGCCATTTTGTATCTTTAGGATTCGTTGAAAAAGAAAGGCCTTTTTTTCAGGCAATCGCCTTTGTTCCCACCACGATTTGCAAATCCCGAAATGCCGCCCTTTCCTGGACTGACCAATAGAACACTTGATACTCCTGAGGAAAACAATTAATATCTAGCAAAACGATAAAGAATCTCTTGATTTCAGCCAAAATGACGAAAGCCTGAGTCTAAAATCAAAAAAAGGTGAAATCAAGTCTTTCAAGTCTAGAATAGTGAATATTGGTTCAAAAGCAATGAAGGGAGTAAATCAGTAATGAAGCGTTTACAATTAGTTTTGACTGTCAGCCTGCTTGTACTTCTGTGCGCCTTGCTGCCCTTTTTCGGGTGCGGCTCGGCAGATCGGCAATTCGGCGATCTCCACCTGGTGGCAGCCTCGCAGGCACTCCGGCAGATGGAGCTGTCGCCAATCTTCAAGCAAGCAGCGTCGATGTCCTGGTCACGGATGAGCTATCCAACCGTAACGATGGATGGTCAGCGGGTGATTCATATCGATAAATTGTCGGAGGAGCTGGGAAGGTTCGTGTTGGAGACCATGTCATTCGGTGAGGTTAAGGCCTCCGCTCGCTTTCGTCTCAGTGAAATGGGATCAAGCCCTTCCTCGATGGGGTTCTTCGTCAGTATTGACTCGGGCTATCTGGTCATTGCGCTCCGCTGGATGCGATCTGAGTCAGGCGCGGTCACCTCAGGTTTAGTCGTCCAAATGGTGTCCCCACAGAACGTAGAATCGAAAACCCTCAACTTTGTTCCGCTAGAGCTTGCGCAGAATGAGTGGATTGAACTGGGAATCCGCAGTGACGGGGATGCGGTGGTTGCAACCATCTCCGGGCAGGATCTCAGAACTCCGGTGGAAGGGCTTGCGGAGAACACACGTATCGAAGTGGGACTGGCTGTTTTACATGCGGAATATGTTGTCGATCAATTAAGGGTTGGAGGGCAGGAGATTACACCCCGGCAGTTTGAATCTATGGCCCTCCTGGCAGCGCTCAAGGATATCGCCGTACAACATTTCAATCCGGACTTTGCATTGGGCAACAATCCGCTGGCCGTAACAAAGGGGTATATCAACGGCGAGTATCGCGACGCGCTGATGGCTGTGCCCAATAGCCTTTTTGAATTCGAGGTGGATGTGGGTCGGCGGACCGAGTTGGCTTTTGCAGTGGGATACTTTGAGTGGTCTGAGCTGCATGGCGACCACTTCACAATGTTCTCCGTGCAGGTAATCGATGGCCAGGGAAAGGTGCACAACGTGTTCCCAGCAGCACCGGGGGACGGCGTCTGGCGGGACTGTACAGTGGACTTGACCCGGTTTCGAAACACGCGGGTCACGCTGCGGTTTCTGACATATGTCTGGGGTGGAGTCAACACCGAGAATTGGGACATCGCGTTCTGGGGAGACCCGCGTCTACGGCGGCCCGCCCCGCCGCCAGTTGCGCGACCCAACGTGGTGCTTATTTCCCTGGATGCGCTGCGGCCCGATCATCTGGAATGCCTGTGGGTTACCATGGGGTCATAAACCGGTACCATATCCCCCCGCCAGAGCTCCAGACACTGGCCGAGTCGTATGCTGCTGCCGGATATCGGACGGCAGGTTTCACCGGCGGCGCATCAGTCGCTGGCTGGTATGGTTTTTTTCAGGGGTTTCAGCGCTATTTCGACGACATGTGGGAGAAGGATAAAATCGATTGGACTGCCCAGATCATGGAGAAGACACACCGGTGGCTGACCGAGGAGGGAAATCAGCCCTTCTTTCTGTTCTTTCACACTTATGAAACTCACCCGCCATACACGCATACGCAATTCCTCCCCGATAGTCTGAAATCCCTTGTGGTCGAGCTTGGCACGCGCAATGAAACGGCAGGGGTAGGGCGCTATGATTCAGGAGTTCTCTTCGTTGACGGGTACATGCGCAGATTGTGGGCGGCCCTGGAGGAAACGGGGGCCTTGTCACGCACCATCATCGCCCTCACGAGCGACCACGGCGCGGAGCTTTTCGATCGATCGGACCATTTGATGACGCATCCGCATTCACTCCACCGCGACGTGCTCCAAGCATTGCTTATTCTCAGTGGGCCCGGTCTTCCTGAAGGCCTACGCGTGACAGATGTGGTGGGTTTGGCGGACGTAGCCCCGACACTCCTGGAGTTGTGCAGCCTGCCGATCCCCGAAAGTATGAAAGGCCGGTCGCTGGTTCCGCTCATGCAGGAAAAGGAAGCAGATCCTCTCCCCGTATTCAGCTTGCTTGCAAATGAGGACGTCCCGGAGGCGAAGTCGATCATCTACAAGGAACATCACCTGATTCTCCATTTGGATAAGTTCAAGGAGAACGCGGAAAAGGTTGGTTTACCAGAAGCGATCCTGTTGCCGAAAGAGGAGCCAATACAGTTGTATGATTATATCGCGGATCCGAATGAAATGCACAATCTGGCAAAGGAGCTTCCCGCCAAGGTGGTGGAATTGAATAGATTGCTTGAGCACCATCAGCAAGAGATTGCAGCAGCAAAGGTGCTGGAGGGGAGACGATTCAACAAAATGGATGAAGAAACGCGGCTCCAATTAAAGGCGCTGGGGTACGTTAACTAATTTTTCATTCGGGGGGAAAGCTCACTGATCGGCGCGTATGCGCAGGACAGACTGCTCCCCGCGGAATCACCGTGACCATTGGCTTAATCAGCTCTTAGGGTTATAAGCCGGTTAAAAACATGGATCACCAGACCTTACACCCTCGGTGGTGAACCCGGGATTGATAATCTGCTGCTGAACCTCTGGGGGGATGCCACGCCCTGTGTTGCGAATCTCTACCACAGCCCAGTTCAGGTCGCGGCAAATTTGGTAAAATGGGTTCAAAATTTCTAATGAATGAATTGCTTCCACGATTTGAAAATCTTAATGGGGAGGCTGAAAATCCAGCAGAAAAAAATTCAAAGCATATACAGCCAACCAGCCGATGAAAAAAAATAGAACATGCTGATTTAGCTGAAAACGCTCATAGTAATGCCCTGATCCGGGGGGAAAAATGTATTACTACTCAGGTCATATTATAGGTTGCATTTTCGGGCTATACGGCAAATCTCATAACGCAATAAATTACAATGTACTAAAAGCATATTTTGAGACTGAAACAAATGCAATCTATTTTATGCCCTCCTTAGTAAATGCGACAGAACGTTTCGAACTTATTTGCAGCAGGTCTCTATCGTTTATTTATAAACAATTTACGAGATTTCAAATGGAAGCTCTTTTGGAATCGGACAAGAAAGATTTAACTCCTGTTGCACCTTCTTTATTGGTCAGTAGATGTAGCGGTGAAAATCACCGATCGGTCTGAATTAAAAGGTGTTATCTCTACTTGTATCTCACCCGGAATCCCGCCTGGTGTAAGAGTTGTCCCGGTATAACCTCCCACATCGGTGACATTATTTTCAGGAGACAGGGTTCCCTCCCCCTTAATTATCTTGAAATCGACTCGCCATCCCTTTGCCGGGATATAGTTCTGTGAAACATAAACAATCAATGAGTCCGGCAAGGGCTTCCCGATAACACCGGTCTGGTAGTTTCCGGAAACTACAATGATATCGTACCGATTTACGGTTTCATCCGGACCAAGTACTCGATAGTCATATTTACCCTCTGAGTCACATGAGAGAGAAATAGTAATAACCGCAAAGATACAGTAAAGCACAAGTTTTGGAAATCTGCCGTGGCTGGCAATCTGTTGCCTCATATGGTCCCCTTAACCAAAGATTAATCTTTTAATAAGTGGAGAAAAACCTGACTCGACCCCGATAACAGTACCACTAATTACGAGAGAAATCAAGCATCTGGTGAATCTCGGTCAAAACATAATCTCTAATAATTTCCGGACTCGTCGTTCAAAACCAGTACATTGGGGACATAATTAACTAGTACTATAATTTATACGCTTTTGTTCCTTATCGCGGCCGTATTTCGAACCTTATATCCAAAACTCACATGGAATTATTTTTAGGCAGTAAAATCAGGAAGGGAAAAACTTAATTATTGACACTGGAATCTTTGCCAAATATAATGAAAACGCATTGAAAAAAATTCCCAATAATTGGAAGGATGCAATTTTGTAAAAATCCCAATCTGTAAAATACGAGTTCCAGTTAACCTGGAAAGGTACAGCCTCAGGTCTTTGGAGTCATATATATAAAGATTGGAAAGATGGTGTAACGGGTAAATTCATATTCTTTTAGTCAAGAAAACGAGGAAGCCGAACTGCCAAAAAAGATCAGCGGTAGTGCGGCTTTTTTATTTCCCCAGTACTGGAAGAATAGATTCTAAGAATTATCAGCCGATCTATCTCTGTTTGATTGAGCAACTTAAAGAGCCTACAGCCTTTTTCCTTATAGCCTATAAAACATGAATAGGCTGGACAAAAAAGACTCAACCATGTAAATCAAACTTGTCACTGCACTAGAGGGCCTTATAATCTTTAACGGGGCATTATGCTGGCGCCGGGTAATGATGTCAATTATGTATGGAAAGAGTATGGGATATGATGAAGATTGAGCTTATCATACCGCCTGTTGCTTGTCCAACAATTGTCTATCCGAGTGTCCCATGTCTCACAGCCTATCTTCGGCAGCGGGGTTTTGAGGTAGTCCAGAGAGATTTTAATGCCAAAGCTTTCGATTATTTTCTCTCAGCTTCTTGCATAGAAACATGCCTGAAAAAACTCTCAACACGCAAATCTCCCGACCTGCAGTGTCAAAATGAGAATCAAAAAGGGCTTACCAGCGAAAAACTCTTAATGATCGGCGAATATGTTCTCTCAACAATAGAAGAGATGAAAAGTCAATTCAGAAAATATTCTGGTTTTTCCGATTTCGAAAAATATAGGAAAAACAGGCGAATTCTAGACGCAGCTCTGGAAATTATATCCAGCGCATATGCCCCCAGTAAGCTTTCCATCTATGGTTTTGAAATGAGGTATGATTTGCATTCAGTGGAAGATGTCCTTGAAAGTATTTACAACCGCGACGAAAACATGTTCATCCAATACTTCGAGGAGTCCGCTCTTCCCCTGATTGCCCAGGACAAACCGTCTATTGTCGGGATATCCATTGGATACCTGAGTCAACTCATACCAGGATTATCCCTTGCCCGGATTATCAAACAGGAGCTTCCGGAAATACATCTGACATTAGGAGGCTGGCATATAACAACGGTTGGCCAGGAATTAATCCGTCACGCGGAAAAATTCAAGGCGTTCGATTCACTAGTGCTTCATGAAGGTGAGGTTGCCCTGGAAGAGCTCGCGCACCGGTTAGAAAAAGGAATATCCATTCATGGTACGGCCAATGTCGCCTTTTCCGATAAAAGTCGGACCTATCTTCCGGATACTATAAATCACCCAAAAAAATACCGCTATCCATTTCCAGATTTTGAGGGCCTCGAGCTCGATCTCCTTCTTGCGCCCGAGCCTATTTTCTCTATACCAATTACCCGAGGCTGCTATTGGAAGAAGTGCACTTTCTGCTGTGAACATAGCTATGGAGCAAAATACAAACCGGTTAATGTAGACACTCTGATCAATGGCATCATCAGGATGCAACAGCGTTATCCTGAGCCTATGTTTTACTTTGCCTCCCCTGCATTTCCACCTTCATTGGCTGATTCATTCTGCTCAGCAGTCCTGGAAAAGAAAATCAAGATAGCCTGGACCTCATTATTTCGACTTGAGAAAAGTTTCTCTTTAGAATTATTCAAAAAAATGTCGAAAGCGGGGTGCAAGATTGCTATTTTCGGTCTTGAGTCGGGGTCCCAGAGATTGGTTGATCTCATGGATAAAAGATTTGACGTAAAGTACTCTGAAAAGCTTATTGAGGCCAGCAGCAAAGCAGGAATATGGAATCATATGACCCTGATAATCGGATTCCCTACAGAAACTCGAGCAGAGGCAGAGCAAACTCAAGCTTATTTGATCCGTAACAAAAAGCATTGGAACTCGGCAGCTGCTCATCTCTTTGTTATGGAGAAAGGGTCAAGGCTGGTAATGGAACGAGAGAAATTTCCATTTGTAGAGGTCGAGGAAAATAGTGCCGGATTATCAGCTCTTATGCGGTTTCGAGTGAAATCTGGAATGACTCCTTTGGAAAAACAGGAGCTGCAGCGTCAGTTTTATGAAAAAGTAATATCCCCCCAACAGGAGAAAGTAACCAACTGCCTGCTGGGTCATGATCTGGTTTTCATTGTCCAAAACGGAATAAATTTTTTCTCTCCCTGTCATTGATCTTAATTTGAAAGCGACCCTGCCTTGGTTTCCTTTGAAAAAATATGAGTTCCCGAAACGATCCATAAAGGAGGTGATGATATAGAAACGAAAACTACTCATAAGGCAAAAAAACCAGCTTTTAGTGATGTATTCCTAATGCTCGAAAGAGCCCAGCAGTTCTTTACGCTCAAAGAGACTTTGAGTGAGGTCCGTTCCTATTAAGGAGGTATTAAAATGACTGAACAAAAAAAGGATGTGCAAAGGCTGATCGGCAGAGCGATATTGGATCCTGACTTCGCCCAAAAGTGCATTGATGACCCTTTCGGAGCAGCGGAAGACGAAGGCATAGCTCTGAATGAGAAAGAAGCGAAGGCGTTAATGACCCTTGGCGAGGAGCTAAAACGCATTGGTGAAATATTCGAGAAAGCAAAAAGGAATAGGATAAACTGGATTGATGTTATCGGAGGCTGAATGCAGCCTGGAGGCTTTCCCGAGGAAGTTCTTCAATACAACCTTCACTGGTGACAGATGATTAATCAGCGGACAATTGCCGATATTCTGCTTGTAGATCCCCCCGTACATAATGGAGGGACTACATGGCTTGCTCCGGAGCCTTTGAATCTTGGCTATCTGGCTTCTTCCCTGATGGATAAAGGACTGGGGGCAGAGATAATCAGTGCTTTCTGGAGAGGGTGGGATGTAGAGCAGACTGTGGCGGAAATACTACGCTGGCGTGTCAAGGTAGTTGGTATAACGGTTATGTCTCCCCTTGTGGTGGATGAAGTCAGTCAAATCATTTCAAGACTTCGCTCTTCAGGCGTGCATTCGCATATTACTCTCGGCGGAAATTTTGCAAGCCTGGCGCCCAGTGAACTGCTCAAAAAAATGCCGGAAGTAGATTCAATCGTGTTGGGAGAAGGAGAAAAGACTGTTGTCGAGTTAGTTCAACTGGTTCAGCAGAACAAGGAGTGGACCAAACTGGATGGTATCGCTTATAGGGAAGGCGAGAAGATCAGAATTAATCGGCCTCTTAACAGGATAGTCGAGCTGGATACAATGCCGCCTCCTTACCGCCCGCTAATATCGGAACTGGTCGCTTCTGACATTGCGCCATCGATCTTGTCCAGTAGAGGATGCTATGGAAATTGTTGCTACTGCAGTGTCGCGGCATTTCATAAGCTTTACCCTGATGGTCCCTCTTGGCGGGGACGGAGTCCCCAACACACAGTTGACGAGATAGAGGAGCTGTACACAAAATATGGCGCTCGCCGGTTCTGCTTTACAGACGACGATTTTATCGGCCCTTATCCTGAGGGATGGGAACGG
>Ga0307380_10005410_pt1 | contig 16919 bp, 11 predicted proteins | sample UN3MG_FD_202239 | JGI IMG/M metagenome (GOLD analysis project Ga0307380, IMG submission 202239) | Soil microbial communities from Risofladan, Vaasa, Finland - UN-3 | ecosystem: Environmental > Terrestrial > Soil > Coastal area > Acid sulfate soil | place: Finland: Risofladan, Vaasa | collected...
CGGCCTGATGAGGATATCTGAGCGCAGTAGATTTAAAGGGATGAATACCAAAAGGGCAAAGTCAAGTCCTAAAAGTTCTGTAAAATTGGTTTAGAGTTTGTGGTAAAGTTAATTATGCACAAAAAAAAGGGCCTGGGATCTCTCCCAAACCCTTTCTTTATTCATGGTGGGCGATACTGGAGTTGAACCAGTGACCTCTTGCATGTCAAGCAAGCGCTCTAACCATCTGAGCTAATCGCCCAACCTGTTGTTTTTTAATTTAACAACAGAACAATGATTTGTCAAATCTCAAAGCTGTCTTCAGGGGCCGCTGATAGCCAGCATGTAAAACTTTGATCACGCCTCAGAGATATGATCCGGAAAGTTTCCGCCGGCCGGCGGTTTTTTCGCCTGCCTGGGCCGGATGTCTTTTATCCCATAGAAGCAAAGAGGGCAAAAGCGGTATTCCGGCAGAATACTCCCTCCGCAAGCCGAGCAATTGCGAGGCGCGGTAAGAACAGCGGCGGTTTTCAGCTCAAGGCTGACAGAAGGCTCGAAATAATCCAGCGGCAGGGGTTCCAGGAATTGGGAAGCGTTGTTTTTCTCGGTGATCAGAAAGAGCCGCTCTAGGGCGCGTGTCAGGGCCACGTAGAATATGCGGCGCTCCTCATCCAGCCGCCCCTGGATGTCAAAAGGCAGCAGGAGTTTCATGATCCTGCCCTCTTCCCTGATGCTCGGAAAGCCGCCCCTGCCGCCTGTCAGGGCCCAGAGGAAAACAGTCCGCGCCTCGAGCCCCTTGGCCCCGTGGATTGTCTCGTGGCGCACCCTTAGCCCGGCCTGGCGCAAAGCCTCGCCCAGCATGCGGTAGCTTGCGCTCCGCCGATAGAGAACCAGGATTTCCCCGGGCTGATGGCCGCCATGCTCGATAAGCTCGCGGACCCGGGCCACCACATAGGCTACTCCATCCTCGTAAAGCCGTCCGGCGCGGTAGAGGATGATCCGCTGCACATCCCGCTTGAGGGCGACAAGCGGCTTATCGTGATACTGCCTGCACTTGCCGATTGCATAGCCGGCGAATTCCACTATCGACCTGCCGCTGCGGTAATTGACTCTCAAGGGCACTACCTCAGGCTCCGGGAAATCCGCCTCGAAATGCAGGATATGGCCCACATTCGAGCCGCGGAAACCGTAAATGCTCTGCCAGTCATCCCCGACACAGGTGAGACCGTTTTCCGGCCCGACCAGCTCCTTGAGCAGCAGGACCTGGGGAGTGTTTACATCCTGGTACTCATCGACCAGGATCTGCCTCCACCTCTTTCTGTAGCGCTCGCGGAGCTGAGGGTTCTGGCGCAGAAGCTCGACAGTCTGCAGGATCAGGTCGTTGAAATCTACCGCCCCCTTCTTTTTGAGGAGTTTCTGGTACTGGTCATAGACAGGCAGGAAAAGCGCGAAAAAGGATCTGGTGCGTAAATGTTTCTCCCGCCTGGCCCGCTCGTCAAGGGCGACCCGGTCCACGGAATGATTTTTCACCTTGTCCAGAGTCTCCTCAGCCAGGGCCAGGAAGCTTTTTATCGCCTCCGGATACCCGGTCTCGGAGCTTTCCAGACTGTCAAGGTCGCCGGAAAGAGACTTTCCCGGCACCCCGCCGGGAAAGACCTCCGGCAGAGCCTCGATCAGCCGCTTTTCCAGAGCCGGGAAATTCAGCACTTCCTCCCTCCCCACCTCGATCAGGCGCTTGCCATGAGCCATGTACTGCTCAAGCTTAGCGCTGCGCTGCTCCGCTTTCCTCCGGTTTTCGAACTCCCAGACCTCGAGATAGATCTCGAGGCCGGGCAGGTAAAAGTCCGCTCTGAAAGGGGGAGAACTCCAGGCTGCCTGGTGGTCGTAGAGGAAAGGGACCTTACATTCAGAGAGCCAGTTGGCAATGTCCCGCTCGGCATAGGAGCGGACCTGAAGGCCTGAAAGGGTGACTATTCTCCGCCGCCGCAGGTCAAAACCGCTGCCGTAACGGTCTGTTTCATCCGGGATCAGGAGGTAATTCCAGAGATAACGCTTGAAAGCGATGCGGAAATCCGGGTCCTTAAAACACTTTCTGGCTGCCTCGAGCATAAGCTCGCTTTTGGTATTCAGGCTCTTTTCGGCGAACTCCGGCTCCTGGCCCGAAACCGGGGACTCGGTGACCAGGTTGAACGGGCGCTCGAAAATGAGCCTCCAGTGGCGGCGCAGGATAAGATAGCACAGCGAGTGGAAAGTGCGCACACTGACCCCCAGGTTCGCCAGCCGGGATGCCGCCTGTGCTCCGGGAATGGACTTCCGGGTAGATTGAAACCCGGGAGCTGTGGTTCCTGCAGCCAGTTCTTGAGAGAGGCGCTGGGCCATTTCCCGGGCGGCATTGCGGGTGAAAGTGATAGCGAGAATCTGCCCGGGTTCAGCGAGCCGGGTGTCAATAAGGTGCAGGATGCGGCGGGTGATCACGTAAGTCTTGCCGCTGCCCGCTCCGGCGAGTACCAGCAGGTGTTTGGCCCGGCTGGTTACAGCCCGGGACTGGTCCGGGTTGAGCCCTGAAAGCCACGGGTCCATGGGTGCGCCAAGCCTGATCAGTGAGAAGCCGGGTCGAACGAAGAAAAAAAGCTGCAAAGCACCGGCGAGCTTATGAATAAAATAGGGATTTAATGCGCCGCAGGCAACCCCGGGGATGCGGGAAGGTATTTTCAAACGGAGTAAAAATGTGCTTGCAATAACAACCGGTTTTGATAAAATTATCAGGTGAAACCGGTCACTGACGTCAATCTTTTGGCTGTGCCGGGATAAGGAGGATTACTATGGAGAGAATTTACCAAGAGCAGGCCCGGACCAAGATTGAAGAAATGGTGCGGCGTATCGTGGAAAAGTTTCATCCGGAGAAAATAATCCTTTTCGGCTCCTGGGCGCGCGGCACTGCTGCGCCGGACAGTGATGTGGACCTGCTCGTGGTTTTACCTGTTCAGGGTTCGCGGCGTTCCAAAGCCATGGAGATAGATTACGCCCTGGCTGACCGTGACCTTCCCCTGGATTTAATTGTAGTAACCCCGGAACAGTTCGAAAGAGAAAAACAGCTTATCGGCACGTTCATTCGCCCTGCGGTTCTGGAAGGGAAAATTCTGTATGAAAGAGTCGCCTGAAAACCTGACAGAGGTACGCCTCTGGATTGAAAAGGCGGAAAATGATCTCAGAAACGCTGAGCATACCCTTACTCTTGTTGAAAACTGCCCCTTTGATAATGTCTGTTTCCATGCGCAACAAGGCGTATAAAAATATCCTACATTTCGGCATTAAGTGGCTTTAAGATATAAGGCAGCCGGTTGGCCGTCTCCACGGGATTTTCTTGATTTTTTCAAAGTCTGCATGTTACAGGTACAGGTTTCCAGGTTTCTGCTGTCACGAAAAAAGAGGGACCGCATTATCCGCGCGCCTTCTTTTGTTTTTGCGTTTTCAATCGTCCGCTCAATCTTCCTGCCACTCGGTATGATAGATTCCCGGCTTGTCCAGGCGCTCATAAGTGTGCGCGCCGAAATAGTCCCTTTGGGCCTGGATCAGGTTGGCCGGCACGCGTTCCGAGCGGTAAGCGTCGAAATAAGCCAGGGAGGCGCTCATGGCCAGGGACGGGATGCCGTTTTCCACCGCGGTTTTCACCACATAGCGCCAGGCATCCTGGCGGCTTTCCACTTCCCGCCTGAAGAAATCATCGACCAGCAGGTTCGGCAGGTCGGGCCTGCGCTCGAAAGCCTGGGTTATCAGATCCAGGAACCTGGCCCGGATAATACAGCCGCCTCTCCAGATCCGCGCGCATTCCTTGAAATTGAGATTGTAGCCGTATTCCTCGCTCGCTGCGCGCAGGAGGGCCATGCCCTGGGCGTAAGAGCAGATCTTGCTCGCATAGAGCGCCTGCCGCACGCTGTCCACGAGCTTGTCGGCATCACCGCTGAACCCGATCTCCGGACCTGAGATCAACTTGGAGGCTGCCGCGCGCTCATTCTTGTAAGCGCTGATTATCCGGCTCTCCACTGCCGCATTGATCGTGGGAATAGGGCTCCCCAGATCGAATGCATTCTGGCTGGTCCACTTGCCGGTCCCTTTCTGGCCGGCTTTGTCGAGGATCATATCCACCAGCGGTACTCCTGTGTCGGGATCGATTTTCCTGAATATGTCGGCAGTGATCTCGATCAGGTAGCTCGAGAGCTCGCCCTTGTTCCATTCGGTGAATATCTCATAGAGCTTCCGGGCATCGAGCTTGAGCACTCTGTGCATGATATCGTAGGCTTCGCAGATAAGCTGCATGTCGCCGTATTCGATACCGTTGTGCACCATCTTCACATAATGCCCGGCCCCGCGCGGGCCGAGATAGGTCACGCAAGGCTCGCCATTAACCTTGGCTGAGATTTTGATAAATATGTCCTTTACCTGCTCGTAAGCCTCACGAGGGCCGCCAGGCATGATACTCGGGCCGTGAAGCGCTCCGTACTCACCGCCCGAGACTCCAGTGCCGATAAACAGGAAACCCTCCCCGCCCAGCTCCTTGCTTCTGCGCTCCGTGTCCGGGAAATGGCTGTTTCCACCATCGATAATGATATCCCCCTGCTCCAGATGCGGCTTGAGACTGGCGATCATGGCATCCACCGCCTCACCGGCCTTGACCATCACGATTACCTTGCGCGGAACTTCCAGACTGGCCGCAAACTCCTCCATGCTGAGGCAGGGGATGATGTTCTTGTCCTTGGCCCTGCCCGCGGCAAAATTCTCGGTTTTCGAGGTGGTCCGGTTGAAGACCGCCACTCTGTATCCGTTCCGCTCGATATTCAGCACAAGGTTTTCACCCATGACAGCCAGACCGATCAACCCGATTTTCGCTTTTTCCATATTGATACTCCCATAAAAGCTTTTGATTAAAGAGATTGCCTTTTAATGATTTTTTACTCCACTTTTTTCAAATTTCTTATAAATTTAAAAATCTGACTGAACATAGAATATACAGGAGTGCGGGGTGTTTTTCAAGCAAAAAGGAAACGAAAGCCATTGTAAGCATTCGAAAGGAAGCCGGCGATGAATATCCTGGCTGATGAAAACATGCCCTTGGCCCGGGAGGCTTTCTCAAACCTGGGAGAGGTGCGCCTGCTGCCGGGAAGGGAGATCAGCCCCGAGAGCGTGGCCGATTGCGACATTCTGGCTGTGCGTTCTGTCACCCTGGTCGATCAGCATCTGCTCGAGGGGAGCAGGGTGCGCTTTGTGGGGACAGCCACAATCGGCACAGACCATGTGGACACCGGGTATCTCTCGGGCGCCGGTGTAGGTTTTGCCTCGGCCCCGGGATGCAATGCGGTTTCGGTGGCCGAGTATGTAACTGCAGCCCTGTTTGTGCTTGCCGCGGGCGGTGGTTTTGAGCTCCGGGAGAAATCACTCGGCATAATCGGGGTGGGCAATGTGGGAAGCCGGGTTTCTGCAAGGGCCGAGGCTTTGGGCATGCGGGTGGTCTGGAACGATCCGCCCCTGTATGACCAGACCGGAGATCCCCGTTACCGGTCCCTGGATGAGGCGCTCGAAGCGGACATTATCACCTTTCACGCGCCGCTCGAGAAAGCTGGACCGTATCCGACTTACCACATGGCGGATGCCGGATTGATCAAGCGCCTGCGCCCGGGAGCGATTCTGTTGAACACCAGCCGCGGGGGCGTCATGGATTCGACTGCACTCGAGGAGGGGCTTGCTTCGGGCAGGGTGGAGGCATGCGTGCTCGATGTCTGGGAGAACGAACCGGATATTTCTTTGAGCCTTCTCTCGGCAGCAGCCATTGGGACGCCCCACATTGCGGGGTATTCATTGGATGGCAAGGTGCGCGGGACGCAGATGATTTACGAGGCTGCCTGCCGCTATTTCGGCCTGGACCCGGTCTGGGACCCCTCCGGGCTCTTGCCTGAGCCTGAAAGAGCGAGGATCCGCCTCGAGGGGAGCCTCCCGGATGCGCAAGAGCTGGCAGCAGAGGCAGTGGTAGCCGCATACCCTATCCTGGCCGATGATTCGAAGCTCAGAGAGATTATCAATATCCCGGAAGAGAAGAGGGGGGCCTATTTCGACAGTTTGCGCAAGAATTACCCTGTGCGCCGCGAGTTCTCCTCGAGAACTGTCGAGCTGGCCCAGGGGCTCTCCCCTCTTGCGCCTGTGCTGAAAGAGCTGGGATTCAAGGTCGAGATGCAGGACCTGAAGTGATAAACCAGGGGCAAAGGGACCAGGCACAAAGGGACAAAGACTATGCTACAGCCTATCATGCAAATAAGGTATTAAAACTGCAAGGCCTTCAAATTAAAATCGAACGAGAAAAATGAGGGATTTTCATGTATAAATAAAATGCCCTACCCGTGTTGGAATAGGGACGCACCTTTGTGCGCCCTGGCCTGATCAAAACACATTGACCTTCTGGCGGACACACAGGTGCGTCCCTAGAGAGCTTGCGGGAACTTACGAATAACGCGGATCAGTCAGCTTATTCCAGAATCAAGTCTCTTCCCACATTGCGGCTTAAAGATGACAGCGCCGCGTGGAAATCATAAATCGAGTTGATATAGGACACCTCGGCATCGGAATAGTCGAGCTGGGCCTTGCGCAGTTCGAGAATGCTCGAGGATCCCAGGCGGTACCTTTCCCGTTCGAGTTCCAGCGACTGCGAGGCCAGCTCTTTGCTCTCTGCAAGGGTCTGGTTGCGCTGGTAGAGGCGGAGAAGTTCGAGGTAATATTGGCGGACACCTTTTTCGATATTCAGACGCGCTGAGGCAAGGTCGTAGCGGAGGTTGTTCACAGTCACCTCAGTGTAGCGGTTCTGGCGGAAGCGGTCGAAAGAGTCGATAATGTTCCAGTTCATCCATAATCTCAGTCCCCGGCCTTTGTTCAGCTCCGGTATGAAAATGATCCCGTCCTCGCTGCGTTGATAGCCGGCGCTGGTTCCAAGAGTCGGCAGGTAAGCCAGGCGCCCCATCCAGAGGCGTGTGTTTTCCTGCTTGATCCGGTAGGCAAGACTTTTTACCTGGGGATGGTTTTCCACAGCTTCAGTTACCAGTTGGACCACATCGAAATCAACCGCCTTTACCGCATACTCATCCAGAAGATCGAAATCGCTGTCCAGAGTTCCTCCCATCAACCGGTTGAGCTCTATTTTAGCATTTTTCAGGTCGTTTTCATATTGCAGAATGAATAATTCCTGGTTCTTGAGCTCGATCTGGGCCTGCAGGACATCGAGTTTGGTAACCGAACCCACAGAGAAACGGGCCTCAGCGAGCTTGAGCTGATCGCGGCGCTGTTCGGCCTGGTTCTGGGCGGAAACGAGCAGCTTTTCCTGCCGCAGGGCATTGAAATATGCACTTCTTACCTGCTGGACAAGCGCCAGTTCAGAGTCTCGCAGATTGCTCCGGCGTTCTTTGCATAGGTAGGCGGCGTTTTTCATCTCGAAGTATTTAGCCGCCCGGTCGAACACGGTGAAGTTGATATTGAGATTGGCGTAAGTGCTTTTGGCGATACCGCCGGTGAGGCGCAAGACTCCGCTGGGATCCAAAAAGGCCCGGGTCTGGTTGTTCTGGCTGATACTGTAGCTGGCGCTCATAGTAGGCATGTAATTGCCCCAGGCAGAAAGAAGATCTGCTGTATTGGCGCGAAGGTTCTGCCGCGATTTGCCGTGATCCGGGTTTTGGCCGAGCGCCCGGTTTATGCACTCATCGAGGGTCAATACGTTGCTGGACCCGGGTTGGTTTTTTCCGGTAGCACCGATCACGCCTTTCCCCACCGGGAAGAGTGAGGTCAGGTTGTAAGTGTGGAAGAAAGGCACCGGGGCCTCCAGCAGGGCAGAAGGCGCCGGGCCGTCGCTGGTTGCGGCAGGCAGGTTTGGCGGTCCCAGAAAAAGCACTGTCAGGAGAACAGAAAAGCCGCAGCAGAGAGTTGAGATTGAAAAGCGCATTAATTACCTCCGAAAATAAAAAGATCCTGAAGAATGCCGATAAAAGTTAATACATCTTATTTTAAGACATCGTTCGGCTGGAAATAGTTTCAATTTCCTGGGTCAGTTCAAGTATAAAGGATTTCAAATCAATCTCCGGATTAAACTGATCGTGTTTTGACTACAGGTTTTCGCGGCAGTCAAGACCGTTTTCCTTTAGATTCTTACAAATTCACTCTAAGAGAATATCTCTTACATTTTTAACCACAAAGACACTAAGCAACATAGTTACTTAGTGGTTAGATAAAATAAATTTCAAATATTTTTAGCTAGAATTTACATTTTTTTCGCTTTTTCGACCCCGGATGAGGAGGGCACCTGATGCGAGCATAATAAGACCGGTGAGGAAAAAAGCTAAGGGGACATCCCCGGTTCCTTTGATCCAGCCGGTGTTTTCAGCGGGCGATAAATTAAGCAGAACAAGCGCCAGTCCGTTGTTTACCAGATGAAAGACTACCGCCGGCCAGATAGAGGAGGCACAGGCGGCGGTCCAGGTCAGGAGAATGCCGATCAGACTCAAAATGGGGAAGCGCCAGGGGTCGAGGTGAAACATGCCGAAAAGTATTCCGATAATCGGGATTACGGCTGCGCCGCTCCATTTTTCGAGTGCCGGCCGGAGAAGGAAGCCGCGGAAAAAGGCTTCCTCGCACAAAGCAGGCACCACTGCGAGACAGATAAGTTCCCAGGCCAGGGATTCTCCAGGCCGGAGGGTAGTATAGTGAATTAAAGCTTCGAGATAGCCTGGGGCCGGTGGCACCAGGCGGGCCTGCCAGGCCTCAAGCTGGGGCACCACAAGCAAAGTGCCGGTCCCTGTCAAAGCCCCGCCGAAAAGCTTCCAGAAACTACTTGGTACAAGCCCCAGGCTCAGGCTCAAATCATAATGTTTCCAGGCAAAGAAAAGAGCGAGCGGCAGGCCCAGGACTGTGATCTCGATAAGCAAAACCAGGGTGAACCTCGAGCCGAGGAGATAGTCCAGGCTGTCTGAACCCGCGCCAGCCAGAGCGGCGCTGATCAGAAAGAGCAGCAGCCCTGTGATACAGAGCACCAGGAAGATTTCGGACAGGGTCGGCAGCGGCCGTGGATTGTCTATGCGTGGCAAATGGAGGTCGCTGTGATTCATAAAACCCTCGGCTGACTTAACCAAAAGACCGGCGATAAATATTATAAATTAATAAAAAAAGTTGGGATTTGAATCTAAATAATTACGGCTGGAAGCGCTCAAGTTCAGTGCAGAGCCGGATCTGATATCATTATTCCAGGGTGGAATTCAGGCAGAGACCCCGGCCAGCTCGAGAAAGTCTTTGATCCGGCCTGAGTCCACAAAGAAATCTCCCAGGTTGAACCGGCCACCTTCGCAGTGCCAGTCTGAGCCCCCGGTCAAGAGGAGCCCCAGTTCGTCCGCTTTTTTCACAACCATCAGGCTTTCATTTTCTGTAAGTCCGGGACGGTAGGCTTCCACACCCTCGAGGCCGGCCTCACAGAGGACGGGTCCCGGGTTTTCGAGCTCCTGGAGCGAGGGATGGGCGAAGACACTGATTCCCCCGCATTCACGGATAAGAGCGATTACCTCGATCGCATCGGCAGGTTCGTAAGGCACAAAAGCTGAACCGCGATTTCCCAGGTAGCGGTCGAAAGCCTCGTTAATCGAGCGGACATAGCCGTGTTTCAGTAAGAGGCGGGCGATAATCAGGCGTCCGATAGTGGTTTTTTGCGGGATGAGGTCCAATTCAGAATGGGGGATATGGATATTATGGCTGCCCAGCCGCTCGAGAATCCGGTGGGCGCGTTCGGTCCGGCGACTGCGGACCTGGTCGAGATGCCGGGTGAGATTTGCGTTCATTTGGTCCGGGGCATATCCCAGGATATGGACTTCCTGGCCGGAAACAAAAGCGCTGAACTCGACTGCCGGAATGAGCGCTAACTGGCGCTTCTCAGCTTCGCGCTTTGATTCTTCAAAGTGGTTCACTGTATCGTGGTCGGCGATCGAGATAACAGAAAGGCCTTTCCGGGCTGCCAGGGAGATTATTTCCCCAGGCTTCAGGCAGCCGTCCGAGCAGGTGCTGTGGATATGCAGATCGACTCTCATGGGAATTTCTTTCGCTATTTGATATTAGAGGCTAAGGCTCTGTAGTCCGGATTATTCTCAAATTGTCAAAGCTTAATTCTGCCCCGGAGGGGGGCGGGCCGGCATCCGGATCGCCTGGGATCGAGCAGCGGATCCGGCACCGGGACTTTCAGTCAGCAGCCCTGTCAGCTTCATAGAGCATATCACTGTGAAGCTGGAGCAGGTATTTTTCATCCGCCTCTAGAGTTGAGACATCGGCCATGATACGGAAGACAGGCTCGGTCTTGCTGCCCCGCATCCACAAGAAACCCACCTCCCTCCGGCTCCGGTCTGTAAAGATCACCTTAAATCCGCCTTCTTTGCCCGCCCCTTCGCGGCCTCCAGGACCCTGAACCGTGCGGGTACCCTCGTAGTTGATTATCCGGTAGCCGGTTACTCCCATCCGGCGGAAAAGCTCGGGCTGGACCTGCGGCCAGCGCCCGGCAAATATCTCTTCGTAACGCATCTTAAGCTTGTTATGGTCCTTGGACTTTATCTGAAGCAGGGAGCGCTTCTCGTAGAGCCCGGTGGAATAATACCGCGGCAGGGTATCGACAATCCGGGCCAGCCTTGACACAGAGCTTTCGATTTTTTTATCGCAGCGCGAGAGCCACTGCTCGGCTACTCCCTCGAGGCGGGCCATTTTGATAAAGGCGAGCACAGTGTTCAGCGGGTCCCGGACCCTGGATGGGTGAGTGATATTGCCCCCGTTTGAGCCTTCACCCAGGATGCGCACCAGGTAACCTTCTGCTCTTTTCTGGCGGGCCAGTTCCACCACATTGGCTTCACCCACCTCAGCCCTGAAAACCAGGGCGCCGAATGCACTGGCTATCCGGTCTATGCGTCCTGAGGTTGGGCCGTTCACCACTACGGCAAGCCTGGGCAGACCGGACCCTTTGCCTTGTAAATCGGCGAAAGAGGCGAGAAAACTCAGTTCTGATACCACAGCAAGGGCGAAGACCTCCTGGGCCTGGAGGGGATGCGCCCTGCCTGTCTGGTCGAGAAGCACCACATTGCCCCGGTCACCGTCGCAGTCCGGCACATACCCGAGTTCGAAAGAGGGATCCCGGGAGGCTGCTTTCTCGAGAGCCCGGCAGCAGGGCAGGAGGGCCTCACCCTCAGGCAGAATCGCATGTTTGATCCGGCCCGGCTGTCCGTTTATCACTTTCAGCTTTACGCCCAGTGAGCGAAAGAAATCGACATCAATGGAACAGGTACGTGCAGACCCGTTAAACTCGGCCACCAGCCCGATCGGCCGTTCCAGGATGCGCTGCCGCAGTTTCTCCAGCAGACTGGAGGCTTCCAGGGCCTGGTCGTGGGCGGTAAACACCCGGCTGGTGAATTCGCGGTAGAGGCGCAGGGCGCTGCTTTTATGACGCTCCACCTGACTGTAGACAGCCTCGATCTCTCCGCTTGAGGCGGCGAGGATACGCTGCCTGAGCTCCTCAAGCTGTTCCTGGGAATTAAAGATATTCAGGAACTCCCCTTTAAGCCGCTCGTTTTCCCCCGGGGCGATCACTCCGCCGTCTGCCGCGGCAAACTTGAGTCCGTTGTGTCCCACGGGGTTGTGGCTTGCCGTGACATAGATCAGGCCGTCGACCTCCTCCGTGCCTGCTGTATAGCTTAAAGCTTCCGGGGTGGGAGCGACCGAAAGCCAGTGCACTCGGGCTCTCTCGGCAAGCAGAGCCCTTATCACGTTGAAAGCTATCCCGGACCCTGTGGGTCTGGTATCCATGGCAACTGCTATTGTAACCGGCTCGCGGCCCAGGCGTTTTTTGAGTCGGCGGGCGGCCGCTGCGGCCGCCGCAGCAGTGAAAAGAGCGGAAAGAGGGCTGATTTCGGCTGTTCTGCTTTCCTCGTCTTTATCAGCAGCGAAAACACGCCGCCAGCCCGAAAAGGAGATTATAGTCCGGGCCAGGAACCGCTCCCTTTCAGTCTTGGAGAAAATCCGGCCGGCAGCGACGTTTTCTTCTACATTCAGAGGATCGCGCTCCGGCGGCTTGTTGAACTGAGCTTGCATCCTGATTTTTCCTCGGAGTTTATCAATCAAGTTTCAGCACGGCCAGGAAGGCTTCCTGGGGAATTTCGACCCGGCCGACCTGCTTCATCCGGCGCTTGCCCTCTCGCTGACGTTCGAGGAGCTTCCGCTTGCGGGTGATATCGCCTCCGTAACATTTGGCGGTGACATTCTTACGCAGCGGGCGGACAACCTCCCGCGCGATCACCTTACCGCCTATGGCCGCCTGGAGGACCACCTCGAAAAGCTGCCTGGGAATGAGTTCTTTGAGTTTCTCGATCAGCCGCACGCCCCAGGGGCGGGCCTTGTCCCTGTGAATGACAGCGCTGAGAGCATCCACCACTTCACCGTTAATCAGGATATCGAGCCGCACGAGGTCGCTCTCGCGGTAATTGATGAACTCGTAATCATAAGAGGCGTAACCGCGGCTTATAGTCTTGAGCCTGTCGTAGAAATCGAACAGGATCTCCGAAAGAGGCAGCCGGTAGATAAGCTCTATTTTGCGGGCATCGAGATAGATCAGATCCCCGTATTCGCCCCGTCTTTCCCTGCAGAGCTCCATCACCGAACCTACATACTCCGATGGCACGAAAATGCGTAGCTTGACCATCGGTTCCTCGATTTTCTCGATCAACCCCCTGTCAGGGAGAGCGGCGGGATTTGAGAGCTCGATCAACTGGCCGTTTTTGAGGTGAATCCGGTAGCGCACATTGGGTACGGTGGCCAGTATCCGCACATCGTGTTCTCGCCGCAGGCGCTCCTGGATAATCTCCATGTGCAGCAGCCCCAGGAATCCGCAGCGGAAACCGAAGCCGAGAGCGAGGGAGCTTTCCGGCTCGTAAATCAGGGAGGCATCGTTGAGCCGCAGGCGCTCGAGCGCCTCCTTGAGATCGTCGTAGTCTTCATTATCCACCGGAAAAACAGCGGCAAAGACCATCGGTTTAACTTCCTTGTATCCCGGCAGAGGGTTTGACGCCGGGTTGTCGCGGTCGGTGATCGTATCACCGACCCGGGCGTGGCTCAGCTTTTTGATTGAAGCCACCAGATAGCCTACTTCCCCGGCGCTGAGTCTCGCTTTCGGTACAGGTTTAAGTCTCAGCATGCCCACCTCGAGAACCTCGTAAGTGCCGCCGCTGGCAAAAAGGCGAATCTGCATGCCTTTCTCCAGATAACCATCCATGACCCGCACAAACGGTACAGCGCCGCGGTAATAGTCGAAACCGCTGTCGAAGATCAGGGCTTTAAGGGGTTTGTGCACATCGCCCGAGGGGTACGGGATCCGCCGCACGATAGCCTCGAGCACACCCTCGATGCCCAGGGAGAGCTTGGCGCTCACCAGCAGGATCTCATCTCTCTCCACTCCCAGGAGCTCTGTCAGCTCTGTCGAGACCTGATCAATGCGTGAAGCCGCCAGGTCGATCTTGTTTATGATCGGGACAATGGTGAGTTTGTTCTCGAGCGCCAGAATGAGGTTGGAGAGAGTCTGCGCCTGGACCCCCTGGGTGGCGTCCACCACCAGGAGAGCCCCCTCGCAGGCGGCAAGACTTCTGGAGACCTCGTAGGTGAAATCCACATGGCCGGGCGTGTCGATCAGGTTGAACTGGTAGCTGTTGCCATCCGGGCAATGATAATCCATGCGGATGGCATGCGCCTTGATCGTGATTCCCCGCTCGCGCTCGAGGTCCATCGAGTCGAGCACCTGGTTGCGCATCTCGCGGCTGGCGAGAGTGTGGGTGGCCTCGAGCAGCCTGTCGGCAAGAGTCGATTTGCCGTGATCTATATGTGCAATAATACAGAAATTTCGAATTCGTTCCAGCTCCATAAGACATCATTTCCTTACCAGACTTGACTTCGCGCGCGCTGTTAGAATTTTTTCCACATTTCGGGCAGAAACAGAATGATTACTGTAAAGATTTCGAGCCGCCCCAGCAGCATGCACATGCAGAGCACCCATTTGCCGAACAAGGGCAGGGCGCTGTAGTTGAGCATGTGACCGACCTGGCCCAGGCCGGGTCCGATATTGCCCATTGTAGCGGCTACGGAGCTGACGGCGGTGATTATATCCAGGCCCAAGGCGGCCATGATAAAGGAGCAGAAGATAAAAAGAGCAATGTAGAGCGTAAAGAAGCCGAGCACATTGAGCATTACCTCGCTGCGCACCCGGATTTTGCGCACCTTGACAAGGAATATCGCCCTTGGGTGGAGAAGCTTCTTGAGCTCGTTTTTTCCATGCTTGAGGATCAGCAGCAGGCGGATCACTTTGATGCCTCCACCGGTGGAGCCGGCGCAGCCCCCGACAAACATCAGGGCCAGAAGAAACAACCGGCTCATCGGGCTCCAGGCATCGAAATCAACAGTAGCATATCCGGTGGTGGTAGTGATTGAGACCACCTGAAAGAGGCTTTCCCGGAATGTTTTCTCGGCGAATCCGGTCTGGGTGAGGGCATTTTCCAGGAAAATAGCGGCGGTGGCGCAGGAGAGGATAATAACGTAGAAGACCCACTCCCGGTTTCTAAAATAGACCTGGGGGCGCAGGGTGGTCAGGCAGCGGTAGTGCAGGGCAAAATTCACGCCTGCGGAGAACATGAAGAAGGTCACCACATATTGGATAAAAGGGCTCTGGTAATACCCCACCGAGAGGTTGCGGGTGGAAAACCCTCCTGTAGCCATAGTGGTAAAAGCATGGTTGGAGGCGTCATAAAGCTCCATTCCGCCGAACATCAGGAGCAGGATCTCGAGGATGGTCAAGAACAGATAGACTATCCAGAGCAGCCCTGCGGTTTGGGAGATACGGGGTTTGAGCCGGTCCGGGGTGGGACCGGGAACCTCGGCCCGGAAAAGCTGCATGCCACCCACGCCCAGAAAGGGGAGAATCGCAATCGAGAGGACGATTATCCCCATGCCGCCGAGCCACTGGGTGAGGCTGCGCCAGAGAAGGAGGGCGCGGGGCATTTTTTCGATATCGGTGAGTATCGAGGCGCCGGTAGTGGTAAACCCGCTCAGGGTCTCGAAATAGGCGTCCGTGATACCCGAGATCTCGCCCGAGAATAAAAAGGGCAGGGAGCCGAAAGCGGCTGTGGCGACCCAGCCCAGAGTGACTATGGCAAAGCCCTCTCTCACCCTGATATCTTCTTCGCTGCGGGTGAGCCATGAAACCACGGCGCCGGCAATAACCGTAACCCCCATGGCCGCCAGGAGCGGGATGAGTACCGGTTCTTTATAAAAAACTGCGTGGACTACCGGCAACAGCATCGTTAAACCGACAAACACCTGCAGCAGTCCGACGAAATGTAGTACAAGCCTGATTTTCATTAGTCTCTGGACGAAAGGCTGGTTATGGGAATCGAAAATTTTAAGGAGTTCACAAGTTATAAGAAAAAGTTGCTTACTTTGCGAGCTTGTTTAGCGAGGGTGAAAATAATGACCTTGTCCTCTGGTTCCAGGTGGTCATCCCCGTGGGGGATGAAGATCCGGCTGCCCCTGACCACTGAACCGACAATACAGGCTGGGGGTAAGTCTAAATTTTTCAGTGGCTTACCCACAAACGGCAAGCCATCCTTGACAAACACCTCCATGATCTGCACGCTAAGTCCTCGCAGGGTGACCAGTGCGATCAGCCTGTCGCTGTTGGCGGCGGCGAGTATCGCATTCACCGTGGAAAGATGGGGGCTCACGGTAGCGTCAATACCGATGCGGGTGGCCAGGCTGATATACTCCAGCCTTTTGATCTGGGCGATCACTTTTCCAGCGCCCATGTTCTTGGCCACCAGAGAGCTGATAATGTTGTTCTCTTCATCCTCGGTCAGGGCCACAAAGCCATCGACACCATCCACTCCTTCCGACTGCAGGAGGTCTAAGTCAGTGGCATCGCCGTTCAAGACCAGAGAGGCTCCGAGCTCCTCGGCGAGAACCGCGCAGCGGTTGCGATCCGCTTCGAAAATTATCGGGCTGACCCCCCTGTTCTCGAGCTTGTGCGCCAGAAGCACGGAAACCATTGTGCCGCCCGCCAGCATAACCCGCTGAAGTTTCCGGTTCTCGTAACCCGCCAGGCGCAGGATATCCGTAGTGGCCTCGTTCTTGCCGATCACGTACAATAGATCGCCCAGCTTGATTACATCGTCCCCGCGGGGAATTATGGTCTGTTCGCCGCGGCTGATCGCAGTGACCAGGAAATTGTGCCGCTCGAATTCACCGGCAATGCGTTTCAAAGGCATATCGCGAAAGAGAAACTGATTGCCGATCCGTATACCCATCAGAATCACCTCTCCCTCGGCGAATTCCACTACATCAGTGGCCGCAGCCAGATTCAACAGCTTTTCTATCTCCGCTGCACAAGCCTCTTCCGGGTTAACCATGACATCCACCCCGAGCTCGCTGAATGGGGCAAGGGGCGATGCGCCGTGGTAATATTCAGCGCTTACCCGGGCGATTTTGAGCGTCACACCGTACCGTTTGGCCAGCTGGCAGGCTAGAATATTCACCTCGTCATTGTCAGTGACTGCAATCAAGGTGTCCGAGGTGGTAATTCCCGCGCGTTCGAGGGTACGGTAATCCACCCCACTGCCCTGGAAAGACAGTACATCGAGGTGGTCTTCCACCCGGTCCACTTTGTCCTGGTCAAGGTCGATGACACAGATTTCGCCGCCTTGATGGGAGAGGCGGGAGGCAAGGTGGAAACCGACATCTCCAGCCCCTAATATGATGGCTTTCATTGCTCCTTTTCCGTGTTTTAGGACTTTTCAGATGAAGCACCCGAAGCGCTTTGGGTATCAATCACCCCCTTTTCTTCCTCGGTCGGGGTTTTT
>Ga0307380_10005411_pt1 | contig 16916 bp, 18 predicted proteins | sample UN3MG_FD_202239 | JGI IMG/M metagenome (GOLD analysis project Ga0307380, IMG submission 202239) | Soil microbial communities from Risofladan, Vaasa, Finland - UN-3 | ecosystem: Environmental > Terrestrial > Soil > Coastal area > Acid sulfate soil | place: Finland: Risofladan, Vaasa | collected...
TCGTTCCTGGACTCTACAAATGGAGTTCTTGTGTGACAATACCAACGGATGTCACCCTCTCGGGCGGCCCGGATGATGTCTGGATCTTCCAGATAGCGGGAACTCTCGATATCAGCTCCGCCACGAAGGTTATCCTGAGCGGCGGCGCACAGGCCAAGAACATCTTCTGGGCGGTCGCAGACGTAGTGGCTTTTGGAACGACGTCTGAATTCAATGGAAATATATTGGCCAAAACAAATATTACGATGACCAACGGCGCCACGCTGAACGGCAGAGCGCTGGCACAGACCGCGGTTACATTAATCGCCAATGCCATTATTGTCCCATAAGGCATGAGGTATTCGGTATGAATGCAGGCAAAAGGAAGACAGGCTATTTTTCATAAGTCAGCCTGTCTCCTTTTTGCCTCTCTACAACGCCTCGTTCTTTTGGCACAGAGATATGCCATACGGCTTTTTTCAAAGAGCCGGAAAGGCAACAGCAAAACGCAACAATATAAAGGAGGACGTACAATGAGAACAATATATCGAACAACACTGATAGCAGTTGCCATTGTTTTCTCCTCCCTTTATCTGCCCGCTCCGAGATAAAGGCAGGAGAAAAACAATAGCCTTGATCGAGTGAGCAAGGGGAGACAACCATGAAACAACTATTCAGGCAGCGTCTCGTCTCCGTTCCTGATGCTCAGCGAACACGGGGCATACACCCGGCGGTGTCGGGAATAAAGACTACGCTGGTCCGGATCTTCGGGCATTCCAGGTTACTGGTCATACTGAACGTAATCGTGGTGGTTTTGCTCCTCTTCGCCATCCTGTTTTTTCTGAGAGACATCATAACCTCCGTCGACAAAAAGGGCGTTACATCGAACGTTGCACCCCGCGTCGGGACACAGCTCGGGGAAAGGAAAAGCCTACAGGCCTACGACATCATTCTCCGGAACCAGCCCTTTGGTTTTCCGGCCGGTCAATTAAAATCGCTCGCCTCCACCGTGAAAAAAGCGCCCCCGCCATCGGATTTGAAGCTGATCGGTACGATCGTCGGATCTCCGGCATACAGCTATGCCATAGTTGCCGCGAAGGACGGGAAACAGGAGATGTTTAAGAGGGGCGAATCCGTCTTTGGGACCGGGGTACTTGCAACAATCGAATTGTACAAGGTCTTTATCAGTCAGAGCAACCAGCTGACCGAGATCTCCATGGCCGATGTGAGTATGATCAATGCTCCCCCCCCCACTCCTGAGGGGCGGGGCTCTCCTCAATTTGTCAGAACCGTCGGGGAGGGGTCGTACGTAATCGAACAGAAAGCCCTTCAGCAGATCCTGGATAACCCCAATCAGATTATGACCGACGCATGGCTGACCCCGCATATCGTCGGCAACAAACAGGAAGGCTTTGTTCTGAAAAAAATCAAAAAAAACGGCCTTCACGACAGTCTGGGCCTGAAAATCGGGGATGTCCTTTTAAGGATCAATAATTATAATATCTCGAATCCCGTGAATGCCCTCCAAGCCTTTACCGCCCTGAGGGGGATGGACCGGATTCAGCTCTATATTATCAGGGGCGGTGAAAAGATGACGATGACCTATCAAATCATATGAGGAGAATCCTGCCCGAATGAGTAAGAGACGAGTGAAAATTTTCTTAGTATTGACCGCCCTCATGATGGCGTTGTTGATGTCATCCCATGCCTTTGGAGCATTAGAACAGGATGAAAAGGTGACCTTTAACTTCGCGGATGTGGATCTGCAGGTCATCGCACGGTTTGTGAGTGATATTACCGGAAAGAATTTCATCTTTGATGAGAGAGTCAAGGGAAAGATTACGATCATCGCAGCCTCGCAGATAAGTGTTTCCGAAGCATTCAACCTCTTTACCTCCATATTGGAGCTCAAGGGCTTTACCGTTGTTTCTTCAGGAGTCAATGCCTACAAGATTATCCCCGCGTCCGAGATAAAGCAGAGGGGTGTGAGCGTAACGACGGGTAGAAAGCCCGTCAACGAGAGCTACATGGCCAGACTTATCCGGCTCAAATATATCTCCCCGTATGACGCCCTGAGGTTTATTCAGCCCGTGGTATCGAAAGACGGGTATGTATCCGCTTTCGAACCTGGGAACCTGCTATTGGTGATCGACTCCGGGCTGAATATGGAAAAGATTCTTTCGATCATAAAAATAATTGACCAGTCGTCCCATGACGAAGGGCCTGAGATTATCTCTCTCAAGCATGCCAGTGCCGATGATGTCATTAAGGTGCTCAACGAGGGGATGGGCCGGAAGCAACAGAAAGCGCCCCAACCCTTCCCCCCCAGGGAGGCGTGGGCGATTGCGGACCAGAGGTTGAATGCCGTTATCCTCTTCGGAGATAACGTAAAGAAAGAAAAAATGAAATCCCTCGTTTCGCTGCTGGATGTTCCCCCTCCGGAGTTTCGGAGCATGATACATGTCTGTTTCCTTGAAAATGCCGATGCGAAGGAACTTGTAAAGGTGCTGGCGGATCTCATGAAGGGAATCGATATCCAGCAAAAGTCCACGCCGTCTGCCCTCTCGGCGACATTTGAGATGGCGGGGAATATACATATCACCGCAGATAATGCTTCCAACTCTCTGGTTATTATGTCCTCCTCTTCTGATTATCAGAATTTATCCCGGGTCATAAAACAACTTGATAAGAGGAGAGGGCAGGTATTCGTGGAGGCCATGATCGCGGAGGTTTCCATTGATCAACTCCTCGATCTCGGGTCGAAGTGGCGGGCAACGGTCAAGGCAAATGACGCGCATGTCATGATAGGCGGGGTCGGCCAGGTAGATCAAAGCACCATTGGAAATATTATCACAGGCCTGACAGGGCTTACACTGGGAGGTTTGGCCAATTATTTTACCGTTCCACAGAGTTTTGTGCAGGGAGCGACATCCCCAATTACGGTTCCCGGTCTTGCGGCCCTGTTCAGCCTGAGCGATTTCAAGGGGGTCGTAAATGTCCTCTCCACTCCCCAGATCCTTACTTCAGACAACAAAGAGGCAGAGATCATGGTCGGTGAAAATGTGCCCTTTATATCGACAAGGGAACGGGATATCAGCACGACCGGTACTGTTCTCACCTCCATAGAGAGAAAAGATGTCGGTATCACCTTGAGAATCACTCCCCAGATTAACGAGGGGGACTATGTCAAGCTGGATATCTATCAGGAAATATCGGCCGTGGTGAGTGAATCTGAAAATATCACTATCTCTGTCGGTCCAACCACCACAAAGAGGGCAACGAAGACATCGGTTGTGTTGAAAGACAATCAAACCGTTGTGATAGGCGGTCTGTTGCAGGAGCGGGAGGAGGAACAGATAAGTAAGGTTCCTGTCCTCGGCGATATTCCCCTGTTGGGATGGCTTTTTAAGTACAAGTCGGTGGTTAAGAAAAAGACAAACCTCTTAGTATTCCTGACACCCCATATCGTCAGAGAAACAGCATCTCTTGAACAACTTACCCGGGAAAAAAGAGAGGAATTTTCCCGGACGGAAAGACTGTATGAAAGAGGAGAGCTTATGATTGAATTCATGGAAGATATTACACCCGAAGCAGCCAATAGTATCATCACTCAATACGGGGGAACGGTTATTAAGTTTTGGGAAGATGGGGTTTACCACATTAATCTCAAAAGGGGTCAGGACGTGAAAGAAGCCATAAGGAAATTTTCAGCCATACAAGGGGTGATAAAGGCAAACCCGAAGTATAAGATCAATGTCCCCCGGTAACGAGTGAAGAGAGATGGAAGCAATTACAGCCATAGAAGATGAAGACGTAGATCTCTTCCTGATCAAGGGAATTCCCTACTTCTTCGCCAAAAATAATCTCGTCATACCGATGAGGAGGGACGAAGAGAATCTCTATGTGGCGGTCGCGGAGGATAATGGCCCTCTCGCGGCGCTTGAACTGTCGAGACTCTACGGATTGAAGCTCTGTCCTCTTCAAGCGGAGAGAGGGATTATCATAGACGCGATCAACAGGTTTTACGGGCAGATCGGCACTGCCGAAGAGGTCATGGACAATATTGCCGGGGAAGATCTTTCCTCCGTTGCCACGGAGTTTGAAAAGGGCCGAGACCTCCTTGAACTGACCGAAGACGCCCCTATTATCAGGCTGATCAACGCCCTCTTCCAGCAGGCGCTCAAAGAAAAGGCGAGCGACATACACATAGAACCTTTCGAAAGGGCACTTGAGGTACGGATGCGCATTGACGGCATCATGCGCAAGGTTTTAAGCCCTCCCAAAATCATCCAGGACGCCCTGATAAGCAGGGTAAAGATTATGGCTAATCTCGATATCGCGGAAAACAGGCTCCCGCAGGACGGTCGCATAAAACTTCTCATCGGAGGACAGGATATAGATGTAAGAGTATCTGTCGTTCCCAGCTCTTCAGGAGAAAGAGTGGTCATGAGATTGCTCAACAGAAAACATGGACTCATCGGTCTTGGTGAGATGGGAATTGATACGGATGATGTACAACGTATACAGGAACTCCTCACAAGAACGAGCGGGATGATCTTGGTTACCGGTCCCACGGGAAGTGGAAAAACGACAACCCTCTATGCAGCGTTAAACAGGATTTACACGGAAGAAAAAAACATCATTACCGTTGAAGACCCGGTTGAGTATCAAATCAACGGCATAGGTCAGATCCATGTAAATCCCAAGGCAGGGCTCACCTTCGCCACCGGGCTCCGATCTATCCTGAGGCAGGACCCGGATGTGATCATGATTGGTGAAATACGGGATTTTGATACCGCTGAGATTGCCATTCAGGCATCCCTGACAGGCCACCTCGTTTTGAGCACACTTCACACGAACGATGCCCCCTCCGCCGTTACAAGGCTCATTGACATAGGGGTGGAACCATTTCTCGTGGCATCGTCGCTGGTGGCCGTCGTTGCCCAGAGGCTTGTAAGAGTCATATGCGCCTATTGCAAGGAGTCTCATGAAACTTCAGATGTGGAAAGGGCGTATTTTCCTGACTCGTCTTTCGCTGCCCGTCAGCCGTCAGTTCTATACAGTGGAAAGGGATGCCAGCACTGCCGGGGGAGCGGCTATTCGGGAAGGACAGGGATATACGAACTCCTCTATGTAGACAATCGGACAAAGCAGATGATCTCGGAGAAGGTAGGTTCACAGGTCATAAAGAATCATGCCACGGCAAAGGGAATGAAGACCCTTTATATGGACGGCTTGAATAAGGTTGTCAGGGGGGTGACAACACTTCAGGAGGTTGTGAGGGTCACACAGAGGGACTATGCCGATATTCCACTATAAAGGATACAATGCCGCTGACAGGACGGAGACAAAGGGAACACTTGAGGCCTCCGGACTTAAGGATGCAACTAATCTGGTCAGGGCAAAGGGGATCTTTCCGACGGATATATCGGAGGCACGGAAAAAATCTCGGTGGCGCATCCTTCAGAGGAACGATGAGACGTTTTTGCCGAACATGACGCGACAGCTTTCGCTGCTTTTCTCCGCGGGAGTCCCTTTAATAGAAGCGATCCAGGCCCTTTCTGACGAGAACGAAGGGTTCTACAGGGACACACTGATCGCCATAAAGGAGCGGGTCTCGGGGGGCGCAAGCCTTTACCGGGCTCTGGAGGATTACGACGATATCTTCCCGGAGTTTTACATCAATATGGTTCATGCCGGTGAGGAGAGCGGCACGCTGGACCGGGTACTTGTAAAACTCGCGGATTTTCTGGAGAATCAGAGTTCCATACGATCAAATGTCCGGTCCGCGATGATATACCCAATTCTCATGATGGGAGTGAGCATCGTTGTGTTCTTTTTCCTTTTTACCTTCGTTATACCCAAGATGGTGCGGATCTTTGCCGATACAAAAAGCGCGTTGCCCGTGATGACCGTCATCCTCATTTTTATCAGTGATGCCTTTACAAAATACTGGTGGGCCATGATTATCATTGTGGCCGCCGCGACCGGATTCGTCAGGAGATTTTTGAAGATGCACAGGGCCGGTGTGGACCGCTATCTTCTCAAACTACCAGGCAACGTGCTGCAAAGTCTCTATTATTCTAGGTTTGCACGGACCATGGGGTTTCTTTTGGATGGCGGACTCCCCATGCTGAGGTCTCTCAAGCTTTCCGCACGGTCTATCGGCAACAGGGAACTGGAGACGTCGATTTCGGAAGCCGGGGAAAAGGTAACGGAAGGTCAGCCGCTTTCTCAGTCTTTGCGGGGTTTCCCGCCTGTCTTTATCCAGCTTGTCTCAACGGGCGAAAAGACCGGAAAACTTGCGGAATCACTGAACAGGGCGGCTGTATCGTACGAAGAGGAGTTCAACAGAAAGATGGCCAACGCTGTTTCCATCTTCGAGCCTGTCATGATTCTCCTGATGGGTATCATGATCTGTTTCATCGTCCTTGCCGTATTATTACCCATCTTTCAGTTGAACCAGTTAGTCAAATAATGGAGTGAACAGCAGATGAAGAAAAAAAACCTATTTACAAAGATTGTCCGACAGAACTCCAACAGGGGCTTTACCCTCCTTGAGATAATGGTCGTGGTATTTATCCTGAGCCTTTTGGTCGCCATTGTCGCTCCGAGAATTATCGGCAGGACCGATGACGCGAGGGTAACGGGGGCCAAAATTCAGATCAGAAACTTCGAGACTGCCCTGAAACTCTTCAAGATGGATAACGGTTTTTATCCGGACACCCAGCAGGGGCTTGAGGCACTCATTGAAATACCGGCCGCGGGCCGGATACCGCATAATTATAAAGAGGAGGGGTATTGGGAAGAGAGACAGATCCCCCTCGACTCCTGGGGGAATCCTTATATCTACGTCTCGCCGGGGCTGCATGGAGATTTCGATATCATGAGCTACGGCGGTGACGGCAAAGAAGGAGGAGAAGGCAAAGATGCGGATATCAAAAACTGGGATCTGCAATAATGGGTTCACCCTCTTGGAACTGATCGTCGTGATCTTTATTGTCTCACTGATGCTGGCCTTTTCCTTCCCCCATTTCGACGTCATGGGCGATGGCCAGATGCAATCCGAGGCAAGAAATGTCGCCTCCATACTGCGATACATGAACGACAGCGCCCTGGCGACAAAAGAAACGTGTACGATAAAAGTGAATTTCGGGGAGAGAACCTTGACTTACAAGGGAGGGGGAGAAGAAAGAATAGAAAATCTCATGAACCTTTCCGCGCTTCACCTGCAGTCCAGAGGCACCGTCTCGGGCGGGGAGGTCACTATTTTTTTTGGTCCCACCGGCGCCTCGGAAAGTTTTACAGTCTATCTGAAGGGCGAGAAGTCTAAGACGGCCATAAGTTTTAATTGCCTGAGCGGAAGGGTCAAGGTGTTGAGCGGTGAGCAGCTAAGGAGCGCGGAAGAGATGGAGAGAGGGTAACATGCATAGAAACGGTTTTACCCTTTTTGAGGTCATGATCAGTCTCGCTATTGTCGGGGGGCTCCTGATGACCCTCATTTACACGCTGAATTATCATTTGGGGGTAGCCGAACGGCAGGTAACCATCACAGAGATCACAAACCTTGCCAGAGTAAAGATTTACGAAATGGAAAGAAACCCGCAGGTAAGCCGGGGTGATTTTCCCGAGCCGAATGTCGGCGTTTCTTATGAGACATTTATCGAGGATTCCACTTTTCCGGGGATGAAGGAGATACGGGTCGTTGTCAAGAAAGATAAGGAGAGCATGGGCCTGTCCGAGCTCATGCGCAAGGATCAATAAAGTCCACCGGCGCGCTGTGACGGGAGGGTCAGATGCAGAGGTCTTATTGCGTTCAGGTAAAGGATTTACCCTCTTAGAGGTTCTGATTGCGATCGGAATTTTTTCCCTTGTGCTGGTGGCCCTTTACAGTACCTTCTTTCTCTCCCACAGGGCGCTGAATGTGGTTGACGACTCGCTCCTGAAGCTCCAGGAGGCCCGTTTTTTCATGGATACCCTGAAAAGGGAGATTGAATCCGCCGTCTATTCAGAGGATAAGCCCTACACGGTCTTTAAAATTGATGACAGGGATTATTATGGAAGGCAGGCCTCTCAGATAATTGTGACGACGCTATCCCCTCTGATAAAGGGGCTTTCGAAGATCACGTATACCGTGGAAGAAAGGGATGGGAGATTAATCATCAGAAAAAGTATGATCACGGCCTTCACCCAGGTTCCCGAGGACAAAGGGATGGACCTTCTGGAAGACATAGCGTCCTTTACCCTGGAGGTTAAACTCAATGACAGGTGGGTAAAGACCTGGGACAGCCGTTTAGCAAAGAGCGTCCCCGAAGAGGTGAGGATCACCCTTGCGGTGTTCATAAGGGACAAAGAGAAAGAAGGTGATTCCGGGATGCCCTTTTCCCTCTCCGAAATCGCGCGGCCGCGGATCGGGAGAACGCTATGATGGGTTCGGAAAAGGGGATGGCGCTGGTCCTTACCCTGTTGATAATGGCCATGATAACGGCTATGACGGTCGAGTTCGTTTATGGTGTCTATATCACAAACGCCGGGCTCTATAACTGGAGAGAGTCCCAGAAGCTTTCTTTAGTCGCTCAATCGGGGATCTCTCTGGCGACAAAGATAATGTCTGAAAATCAAAATCGTTATTCCTACACCTATCCCGGCAGTATTGAAATGCCGGTGGAAAACATTCTCAAAGGGTTCACCGGAAAGGTTGTAATCAGGGTGGTGGACGAAAATGGGAAATTCAACCTGAACTCTCTCATCTGGCCCAACGGTACGACGAACGAAACAGCCTTCGACTCATTTATCAGGCTGTTAAAAAATCTGAACCTCGATGAGAATATTGCTTACCGGGTCGCCGACTGGATAGACCGGGATCTCGAACCGCGAAGGAGGGACGCTGAGGCGGGGACGAAGAACGACTACCTGGACAGCGTGGACGAACTTCTGCTCGTCAAGGGGATCGATGCCCAGGCCTACGATACGATCTCGCCTCTGGTGACGGTCTACGGCATCGAAAACGTATTCAATCACCTCATAAACATCAACACCGCCTCCCGTGCCGTCATCATGTCTCTCGATGATAACATTACGGAGGCCATGGCCGAGAGGGTCATACGTTACAGGGCCCTTGAGCCCTTTAACCGTGTCAGCGATCTTGTAAAGGTTGCCGGTTTTGGAGGACCTCTGGGGCAATCCCTGATGAACAAGATCGTGGTGAAGGCTTCAAATTTACGCATTACCTCAGTGGCTGAAGAGGACCGGATCAAAAGGATCATCGAGTGTGTCATCGTCTTAAAGGGCAACGATTTTCTGATCGGCTACTGGCAGGAGATTTAAGAAACAATGAAAAAAATCGGATTTATTGATATCCACCCCCCGAGTGCCGGCGGCCTGGCAGGATTCCTGTCCGGAGAAGAAGACGGACAGGAGGGCGGGGGTATCTTGATCTACCTGTTTATAAGCGGTGGAGATGGTTACCGGTTTGAAAAGACCGTTGAATACGCCTCTCATGCCGAGACGGTCGATATCGGCGAATTCTATTTGAGTATCCCTATAGAGGTATTGAACTTCAGAATCCTGAATCTCCCCTTTACCGACAGAGAAAAATTGCAGAACGTCATCCCCTTCGAACTGGACAATCTGATCACCGGCGGCTCAGCGAATGTGGTCTTTGATCCCATTATCCTGGAAAGGAATGAAGACAGCGCTGAAGTTCTCGTTGCATACGTCGAAAGAAAGATGTTCGACAACTTGTTGACGAAACTTGCTCACCGGGGCATGGATCCGAGGATCGTCACATCCCTGGACCTTCGGTCAGTTGTCGGAGCTGGCAAGGAAAATATAACCGGTCGGCTTCTGAACCCGGAAAAACTGGAGGGGGAGGATCGGATCGGCGCGGCGGAGGAAGAGCTTTCCGCTTATACCCTCAATCTTAGAACCGGTCCCTTTGTCTATACGAGGGATACGGAAAAAATGTGGAAACGTCTGAAAAAAACCGCCGTCATCGGGATAGCGCTGGCCCTGGTGATTAATGCGAACATTCTCTTCAGGACGGTCACGAATATGCGGGAGGTGTCGGCTATCAAGCGCGAGATGAGAAACGACTACGCAGGCCTTTTCCCCGGTGAAAAAAAGATAGTCGATGAGCTGTATCAGATGAAATCTCATATCAAAGACATGAAAGAAACGGGCGATTTGTTGCTGGGTGTCAATCCTCTGCAATTTCTCGTGGATCTATCAGAGAAAAAGTCCGATGGCGTGGAGTACCATGAAATGAACCTTGAAAAAGACCTCGTCAAATTGAAGGCGGAGGCGATCTCGATGGAGGCTGTAGATCAGACTAAGGTAAGACTATCGAAATACCTGTCGGGTGTGTCCGTTTCAGAGTTAAAACCGGCGGCAAACGGAAAGATTTTCTTTACTGTGGTCGCAACGGGGAGATACCGATGAAAATCAAGAAGGTCCTTTCGGATATAGATATAAGGCAGTACCTGAGCGGCAGAAGGCCCAGCAGCAAGATTCTTCTCCTTTCAGCTCTTTTAGGTCTCTACATCCTCATTATTCCAGCCTTTATCTGGGAGAAAGCATCCAGCAAAGAGCTCTCTCAGATCAAGGCCAGGTACACCGAGTTTTCCATTCTCAGTGCCGAATACAGATCGCTGAAGGAGCAAGCCGGCAGCATCGAAGAAAAGAGTTTTCTGACAAAGACAAGCGGTATCGCCCAGACCCTGGAAGATGTGTTTCTGTCCCTGGGCGTCAAAGGAAAGATGCGGTTCATCAGAGGGATCGGGGGCAGGGAGATCAAGGGTCAGTTGAATGAGGAGACCGCTGAAATTCAGATGGAGCAGGTTAACATGAATGAACTGGTCAATATACTCTATAAACTGGAGAACGCCCCCCTGCTTCTATCTATTCAAAAGGTAGCCATCAAGAAATCTTTTGACAAGCCTGATCTTCTGGACGTGACCATGACTATTGCACTTTTTACCAGGTCCGCCGACGGTCTCCAATGAAGAAAGCCGCCATTGCCGTTATCGCGATCCCCGTTATATTGATAGGGCTGTGGGTGGTGGCCATTCCCGAATCCTTGATCATTCGTCACATGGAAGATGCTCTGGGAAGACAGGGGATGCATGTCCGTATCATGGGTTTCAGCAAGGGACTCCTCTATAATTTCAGTATCAGGCACATACACGTTTCAACCGAAAAAGACTTCCCCATCGTGAGCGTCGACGATCTTCGTGCGGGGATCGATTTCCTTTCATTCCTTACATTGAAGCCTCAAATCGATTTTAGCGGCATGGTAAATGGCGGCAGAGTTTACGGGGCCATCAGTCTCAGGGGGCACAGTACGGGAGGGGGCGGGACCATGAACGTTAACGGAAACGGCGTAAACATCAACGGCATACCTGCCCTGGAGCGACTCGGGATTAGGGGGAACGGGAACCTCGACTTTGATTTTCACCTGGTGGATCATACCGGTGAGGTAAGATTTTCCATCCCGGAGGCGAGTTTTGAGGGGGCCTTCCCCGGCGTTGATTTTCTGCCCCTGGATTTGATCCAGAGTGTCAGGGGAGCACTAACGATAGAAAAAACGATCACTGTAAAATCCCTGACCCTCGAAGGGAGAGGGGTACACGCCAGGGTAAAGGGGAATGTAAGGGGAAACCGCCTGAACATGAAGATTGAACTGATGATGGATTCGTCTTTCGGACTGGAGCCGGTTCTTACACAAGCGCTGGGGCCGTACAGGGTGTCACCGGGCTACTACGTCATACCCTTTTCCCATACCGTCGTGTCAGCACCGTCTATCGTTCGCTGATCAACACCGGAGTGTCCTGCTCCAGGATCGAGAAGGGCGCGTTCGGTGGTTCGCGCTTCAGGTTCGATTGTCGGGCCGAGGTCCTCCCTCCGTACCAGCCACTAACAGGCAAGGGTCCAATCGTGCTCTCGGTTCATCCTTTGTCGGGAAATCTCCCATCGCCCTTAGACGCGACGCGAAGGGGTTCTCCGAGAAGGAGTCAGATTACGACCTTGCTCCCCTCAAAGGTTCCCGCAATATATTGAGGTGCCACCAAATATTGAGGCCAAACGAATCATTTCATGCCCTGCTGCTGCTCCCCCGTCTTAATATAACCAATCGTTATTAAAGGATAATACAACCATCTTATTTGTCTTCGGCCATTGGCAAGCTATTTGCTGTTACTACTTCCATGATCCTCGTAACCATACGAATGAACGTCCTCGCTGAGAAGCGCATGGAGCTGTTGCAGACGATGGCCACACTGTCCGGTTCCCTCAGGATGGCGAAGGGATGCAATCGCTGCGACTTCTGCCAGAGTAGCGAGGATGAAAATCGACTCTTTCTTCTCGAAGAATGGGATACCCAGGAGAACTTTATGACTCACCTGAAGTCGGAGCATTTTGGGGTGCTCCGGGGAGCGATGACCCTTCTCAAAGAGCCCTATGAAATGATATTCCACACCGGTTTCCATCCGGAGGGGATGGAGGAGATTTAATGGTGAAACAGCTTTCACTGAACTGTCTGTATGGATTCTTTCCTCAGAAAGGAAGATTACATGTTGTGGACGATTGCTGTTGTACTGGTAATTTTGTGGCTGCTGGGCCTGGTTAGCAGTTATACGCTGGGGGGGGTCATCCATATCCTGCTTCATTGCCATTGTTGTTGTGCTGGTCAAAGTCATTCAGGGGAGAAGAGTGTTGTAGCGCGTCGATCCCTTGCCGGAGAAGGTGAGGTTTTTGGAGAGGAGAGCGGCAAGCATCTCCGGAAAGATTTTGCCGAATCTTTTGATACCTTACAGTAGAAAAGGTTTCATAGTAAACCATTTACAATCAAACTTACAGAACAGAGGAATAATCGCCATGAAAAAGAGAAATATCGTTATTCACTGTTTAGTGCTTCTTATGCTTATCGCCACCTTTTCGGCCTGTGCATCGACACGCACACAGTCAAGTGCAGGTGAATACGTTGACGATTCAGTCATCACGACCAAGGTGAAATCTCTGATTGCGGATGATAATTTTCTCAAATCATTTCGTTGAGTTGAGTAGGGTCTTTTAAAGGCTTAACCCATGGGTTGGGCGGGTTGATGTTTGATCCGCCCAACTCTAGGAGGAAGATGAGATGATACTAACAGAGGAAGAAGCAAGGAATAAATTTTGTCCACTGTGGGCGGTTAATGACAGGTGTGATATTCACTGCGTTTCTTCCGACTGCATGATAGGTTGGCGGTGGTGGGATAGGAAATACCACGATGGAGAGAACAAAGATAGTCCTATCGAAAATCGCCGTGGATACTGTGGATTGGGTGGTAAGCCAGAAGAAGAATAAATAAGAGGAACGAGGATAACAATCAAAGAATATGAAGAGTGAAAAAACAACTGTGAAAACAACAAAAGGAGAACGTACAAATGAAAAAAATGCATAGGCTGGTAGTAATAATGATAGCAGTGGTGGCTTTAATAATGCTCAACATGCCTGCGTACGCGTCCAAAATGGATGACCGCATCGAATCATCAGCTAGGAGTTCGTATGTGTTTAAGACTTACCTCAAGGGCGATGATATCAAAATCGAGTCCAAAGACGGCGCCGTTACCTTGACGGGGATCGTCTCCGAAGAATCCCACATGTCATTGGCCCGAGAGACCGTAGCAAGTCTCCCCGGTGTCAAGAGTGTGGACAACAAGTTGGAGGTTAAAAGGGAACGCCCCGCTAAGGACTCGGATGCGTGGCTCTCAACAAAAGTGAAAACCATGCTCCTGTTTCATCGGAACGTGAGCGCCATAACGGAGGTTAACACCAAAGACGGAATCGTGACCCTGCGAGGGGAAGCGACCAACCAGGCAAAAAAGGATCTGACGACCGAACACGCCAAGGATGTAGAAGGGGTTAAAGACGTAAGTAATGAGATGACTGTGGCAAAGGTTTCGGAAAAGAAGCAAACGGTAGGTGAAAAGATCGATGACGCTTCCATCACCGCCCAGGTCAAGATGACGTTGCTCTATCATCGTTCGACGAGCGCCCTCAATACCTCGGTTACCACGAAGGATGGTGTGGTTACATTGATCGGCAAGGCGAAAAACGCAGCCAAAAAAGATCTGGCCGGGAAATTGGCCAACGACGTAAACGGTGTGAAGACTGTAAATAACCAGATGACCATCGAGCAGTAAGAGTCCAAGACAAAAACTATTGAGATCCCTGCCGCTGCTTTAGTGATGCAATTGCAATAGTTGGCATGTGTGAATGAACAACCAGGAAGGAGCATCTTCATGTTGAAAAAGACTTTTTGCAGCATCATTTATGTTGTCCCTGTTAATTCTGAGCAACATCGTGTCTGCAAAGGTGAAGCCTTCCTCATTATCTATGACACAACCCTACCTCAAAGCGACTATCAGATTGTGTGGAACGGCAGGCCGATTGGTGGGATGGACATGAAGAGTTTTGAGGAGCATAACTGGGCCATTGATACCAGTGTAAAGGCTGGCCTCGAGTTCGGTCATCCCAACCCAGGGCAGCGTCGCCTGCGCCTCATGGCCGAGTGGTATAAGGGGTTTGATCCGCACGGCCAGTTCTACAAAAATAAGGTTGAATATTATGGTATGGGGGTTTCTCTGGGGTTTTGACAGAGTTTGTTGAGGAGAGTTTCCCTTGATAAACAATGATATCAATAATGTCCATATTGCCCGAATAGGATGTTAAATTTAACCGTGAAAGAAAATGAGGAGAAATATGAAGTTAATTAAATTGATCATGTCTGTTTGTCTAATGGTTTGTCTTATGTTTATCGTGCGACCTGCCGCAGCCGAAATCCGGCCTGGTGCAATTACCCTGAACCCTTCTATTGGCGGGTATGTTTTTGAGGGGAATCAGGATCTTGACAACGGGCCAACCTATGGATTGGGGCTGGGCTATCATTTTGATGAAAACTGCGCTGCTGAAGCTGTTTTCAATTATATCGACACGGAGCGTGATACGGACTGGCACAATGTGGATACCTATCTTTATCATATTGATGGATTGTATCATTTTATGCCTTCCAAAAGACTTGTTCCCTATATTGCGGCAGGTGTGGGCGGCATTATTTTCGACCCTGAACAGGCGGGCAGTGATCGGGATTTTGCAGTCAATTATGGCGCCGGTATCAAATATTTTCTGAGTGAAAACGTCGCACTTCGCGGAGATGTCCGTCATGTCATTTCTTTTAGTGAGACACAAAGCAATCTTCTCTATACCGTAGGCGTTACTTTTTTATTTGGCGGTGAAAAGACAAAGAAAGAGCCTGTTAAAGCACTTAAAAAGGTTGAGGAGCCGATAGTTATCCTTGCGTCGGAACCAAAGGTCGAGGAGAAGTTTATGGTCGCCGCAGTTGAGCGAAAGAAGGGCAAATGCTGTCCAGAAATACCTGATTAACGAAGGCGTTATTACACGGGACAGGCTTTCCACAATCGGCTATGGCGAGACAAACCCGTTAATGTACGAAGCAGCGCCTAAAGAGATCTACTCAAAAGCAGCAAAGGCAAACATGAGGGTTCTCTTTGAAATCGTCGTGAAATAGGAGTACGATGGCAAGGATTGTATCTATGGGTTCTTCAGTTCCTAAGTTTGTATCGTAAAGAATAGAATAGTGTACTTACGGAATGCTTCTCAGTTTATGAGTTGTATCGTAGGAGAAGAGAGCAGCTAAATCTTTTTTAGTTTGAGGTTCAAAAACATACCAAAATTAATTCAAAGCACCATATATTAAGCGAACATATAAGTCAATTTCATTTCTTATCTTTTCGAAGGGTTATCAGTATAATTCAGTCAATCCAATAATATTACATGGAGGCCTTAAGAGGGAAGGTGCTCGCTGTTGCGGTTCAAACAGTTTTAAAGAATTTCTTATTCATCAAAGAAGGTTTTTTGTTCAGGCGATAGTTGTGTGTCTGCTGTATTTCCGAGCTTTTCTATTTCTTCAGCAGTGGGAAGCTCTTTAAGATCTTTTAAATCAAATATTTCCAAAAATTGCCTGGTGGTTGCATAAATCAAAGGGCGGCCTGGGATTTCCTTGCGTCCTAAAATCCGTATGAGCTTGCGTTCAAGCAGGGTGCGAAGAATTCCCCCGCAATCAACTCCTCTTATATGTTCGACATCACTTCTTATAACCGGCTGTTTATAGGCAACGATTGCAAGCGTTTCCAGGGCGGGCCTGCTTATGCGAACTGATTTTGTCCTGATTAAGAGTTTGATCCATTTTGTATATTCGGGTCTTGTGCGAATTTGATAACCACCCGCAACTTCGTGCAGATAAAATCCGCCTTTGCGGGCTTCATATTCATCTGAAAGAGCCGAAAGAGCATCCTTTATTTCTTTTGTATCATTTAAGGCAAGCACACTCTTAATCCGGTCTATTGTAAGCGAAGAACCGGAAACAAAAAGCAGTGCCTCGATAATGTTTTTAATATTTTCCATCATAAATAAAAAAGTCTGATAATGCCTGTATGAAGATGCTGAACAATACGAACAAGGCCAAGCTTAACCATTTCAAGGATTGCAAGAAAGGTCAATATAATCTCACCCTTGTCGGCATCTGAAGAAAACAGCTCGCCAAAGGTCATTGATTTTTGCTTTTCAAGTATATCCACTATCTGAGCGATCTTGTCTTTTAAAGAGATTTTGTCTGCGGTCAGCTCCAGTCTCTGATCATCGGAAATATTTTCAAGTATTTTTTTAAATGCATCGATAAGTTCAAACAGGCCGACATTAATGATTTCATCTTCACCTGCTTTTGAATAATCCTCTTTATCAATAGTTCTGGCAAAAGTATCTTCACCTAAAATGCTTCTTTTGCTTAAATGTTCGGCAGCCGACTTTGCCTGCAGGTATTCCAGCAGGGGTTTTGCGATCTCCAGGCGGGGATCATCCTCGGGGTCTTCATTTTCATGAA
>Ga0307380_10005413_pt1 | contig 16911 bp, 13 predicted proteins | sample UN3MG_FD_202239 | JGI IMG/M metagenome (GOLD analysis project Ga0307380, IMG submission 202239) | Soil microbial communities from Risofladan, Vaasa, Finland - UN-3 | ecosystem: Environmental > Terrestrial > Soil > Coastal area > Acid sulfate soil | place: Finland: Risofladan, Vaasa | collected...
GGGCGCCCTCGAAGAAGATGACCTCGCCGTGCACCGAGGCGGTTTCGCCGGGCGCGAGGTCGGGGAATCTGGGGTCGGCGTGCATGCACGGATGACCCGGATTCCCGGTCATGGAGGCGGTCGCGTCATACCAGGTCATCGCCACCAGCCGGGGCGTCTGGTTGGAGACGCAGACGATGACCGGCGAATCCGCCACCGGTTCGCCCTTGCCCCGGAAGCCGATGGTATAGGGCGCGCCCTCGCGCTTGATGGTGCGGGCCTGGGTCAGGGTGATCCAGCCCAAGTCGGCGACATGCACGAACTTGTTGTCGCGCGCGAAGTCGGAGAACTCCTTGACGCCGCGCAGGAACAAGCAGGTCTGGAGGCTGATGCGGGTAAGCGCTTGGTCGCTGCCGTTGGTGAGGTGAAGCTCGAGCGCGACGGTCGAGGGGTCCTTGCGGGTGACGCTGCCGCCAAAGCGCACGCCGTTGGGGAGCTCGCGCTCGAAGGTCATGCCCTCGGGCGTCTCGCGCCACTCCACCTTGGGCAGGTCCGAAAACAACATGGGCAGCGGGGGATTCACAGCGCTCAGATAGAGCAGCCCCTGGTCGGTGAAGATCGCCTCGGGGAAGTCGAGCCACAGGTATTCCTGGCTCGGCCAGGCGGGGCTGACCCATGCGATCTGCTCCCAGCGATAGTGGGGACGCCACTGTCCGGGCAGGATGCGAATGCCCTTGGCGTGGGTCTCGTAGGTATCGGGCGCCGTCACTTGAGGATCCTCGGTGTCGCTCTGCGCCGCCACGGGGCCGGCGCCGGGCTGCGGCCCAGCGCCGCAATCGTCACGAACGCTGCGGCCAGTAGTTGTGTATTGGTCATGCGCTTGCGCGCCTCCTTTCGCCTGCTTAGTTGATTCTCCGACCCGCGGCGGCTCTCCTGCGCCGACAGCCCAAAGTGTGCTGGCAGGAATCCACCCTCGCCCGCCGAAGTAGCATTCCCCGGGACGCCGGCAGATGCCGCCGCCTCACCTTCCACTCTTCCACATGAACATACTACTCATCGCTCTCGACAGCCTGCGGGCGGACCACCTCGGTTGCTACGGCTACCCGCGCGACACCAGCCCTAACCTGGACGCCCTCGCGCGCCAGGGGGTGGTGCTCGATCGCTGGTTCACGCCGGCCATCCCCACCCAGCCTTCGTTCGCCACCATCTACAGCGGCCAGTATCCCCTCACCCACGGCGTGATCTCCCACGGCGGGGCGGAGGCGCTGCCCGCCGCCAGCCCCTTCTTCACCGAAGACCTGCAGCAGGCGGGACTGGTCACCTGCGCGGTTGACAATCTCTACTCCATGCGGCCGTGGTTCGCGCGCGGCTACGAGTTCTACATTGACCCCAGTCACCGCGCGCCGCTGCGGCTGAGCGTGTCGTGCAAGGGCATCAACTCCCGCGCCCTCCCCTGGGTGCGCGCCCATGCGCGCGAGCCGTTCTTTCTGCTCGTGCACTACTGGGACACGCACACGCTGTACAAGCCTCCAGCGCGGCTGCGGCACCGCTACTACGACGGCGATCCCACCGAGACGCGCTTCACCACCCTGGAGGGCATGCGCACCGCGCCGCTGGGCGATGTGTGGAGCGAGACCTGGCTCGCGCCGCTGTCGCGGCGGCTGTGGGGCGGGCGCGAGGTCCGGGACGCGGAGTACGTCGTCGCCCTCTATGACGCCTGTATCCGCTACGTGGACGAGGCGGTAGGCGACCTGCTGTCGGCGCTGGAGGACGGCGGCGTCGCGGATGACACGCTGGTCGTCGTCACCGCCGACCACGGCGAGATGATGTATCGCCACGGCATCTTTTTCGACCACCACGGGCTTTACAACGGCAACCTGCGCCTGCCTTTCATCGCGCGCTGGCCGGGGCGCATCGCCCCTGGACGGCGCCGCGACGAACTGCTGGAGACGGTCAGCCTGGCGCCGACGCTGCTGGAGGCGGCGGGCGCGCAGGCCCCTGCGGCCATGGAGGGCGCAAGCATCCTGGCGCTGCTGACGGGCGAGGGGACGCCCGGGCCGCCGAACGGACGGGTGGTCGCCGCGGAATGCACGTGGCAGTGCAAGTGGTGCCTGCTGCGGGACCGGCGCAAGCTCATCCTGGCGCGTGAGCCGGATCTCTATGGTCGCCCCCGCCGCGAGCTGTACGATCTGTCATCGGACCCCGACGAGCTGCACGACCTCGCCCCGGGGCAGCCCGACCGCGCCGACGAGATGGAAGCCGAACTGGAGCGCTGCGTCGCCGACATGCTGGAGCGTAACCATCTCGACCACGATCCTCTCACCACCCACGGCACTACGCTGGGCAAGCGGTGGGCGGAGGGCCGGTTCTGACGCCGCCGGCTGCGCGGGCGATTCGCAGTTGGTTGCCTGCGCGGCTCAGGCGCCCTCCATCATCGCCAACAACCGGTGGCACCGGTAAAGCGCCCGGGGTACGTGAAAGCACCCTTTCCACTTGCCGCCCTTCGCCTCCAGGAGCACTTCCCCGCGCCGATTGAGGTAGCCAAACCATTCGCCGTGGGGCGGGTCCGGGTAATGTCGCCAGGCGTATTCGTGCACCTTCTCGTACCATTCCCGGCACTCTTCGCGGCCCGTCAGCTGGTAGCCCATCGCCATTGCGATCAGCGCCTCCAGGTGCACCCACCACAGCTTCTGATCCCACTCGAGCTGCTGGGGAGGCTTGCCCTCTGCATCGAGGAAATAGAAGATCCCCCCGTACTGTCGGTCCCAGCCGAAGTCGGCGATGCGCAGCGCAAGATCAACGCAAGTGTCAATCAACCGTCGGTCCTGCTTGCGGGCGGCGACCTCCATGATGAACCACATGCCCTCCAGGCCGTGCCCCGGGTTGATGAGCCGGCCGTCGAAGCAGTCGCAGTGGGATCCATCCGCGAACACGTGCTCGAATACCAGGCCCCGCTCGCGGTCAACGAACCGGGTCATGACTTCTTCCACGCATTTGTCTATCAGGCGCGCCGCTTCCTGGTCATCGAGCAGCCACTCCAGTTCCAGGGTCAGGTTGGACAGTATCATGGGTATGGCGAAGGGCTTGAGCGGGCGCGCGCCCGGCGCCGCTTTCGAGTATCTCCCCTTGGGGTCGTCCTTGCGGCGCCAGACGTTGTGATACGTCTGCAGCGCAATCCGCTTCGCGACCTCGTCGCCCGTGGCTAGCGCATACTGGCTGAACGCCATGGCCGCAAAACAGTCGGAGAATATGTTGTAGGGCTGGACCAGGGGATGGCCCTGTCGGTCCAAGGCGAAGTACCAGTTGCCCTCGGCATCCATGCCGTGCTCGCGCAAGAAGTCGGCGCCGAGGCGTGCGATGTCGAGCCATTCGGGCCGGCGCTCCAGCCGGTTGTGGAGCATGGAAAAGGTCCAAACCTGGCGCGCCTGAAGCCAGACGAACTTGTCGGTGTCGTAGACCTCCCCCTTGCGGTCGAGGCAGGTGAAGTACCCCCCGCACTCGCGGTCCAGCGAGTGCCGCTGCCAGAACGGCAGCACGTCCTCCAGCAGGTTGCCCAGGTACTGCTGCGCCTGGTCGCCGAACGCACTCATCTTGTCACCTCGCAGCCGGGGCCGATATCCAGCTCGTCGTGCGGCGCGTCGCCGCGGAGAGCCGGGAAAGCAGCGCCGCCCCGTGGAGAGCGTCACCCTATGCCGCGGCGGCCGGGGGCAGGCACTCCGGGAGCATCACCGCCACCAGTTCCCGGAGATGCTTGCGGATGGCGCTGCTCGCCGTCAGCTCCCACAGCGATGTTCCCATGTGCCGCAGCGCGAGGATGGAGGTGATCCACGCCTGCGTCCATCCGGATTCGATGCTCCACGCCCCCCAGCCGAGGTCCGCGCTGCTCGCCCAGTACTCCCAGCGCCTGAAGTCAAAGGCGCGGAACCACGCGCCGTCGAGCTCGGGATGCCGCTCCGAACGCACCTGGATGCGGCACAGGAACTTCGCGAGCCGCTCCTCGGCTTCCGCGTATAGCGGTTCGCCCGTCGCCGCCGCCGCCTCGTGCAGCCCGACGAACGCGAAGTTGGTGGTGTAGAGCAAGTCGCACGCCGGATCGCCGTTGGTCTGGATGAGCGGCGCCTCGCGGGTGCCGTATTCCTCGTTCGAGCGGGGGGGCTCGTATCTGCCCGTGCCGGGTGAGCCTACTTCCTCTTGGATCGCTCCACATGCATCCTGGCCGTTGAGCAGGTCCTGCGCCATTGATCGCAGCCATTGTCGGTGCTCGTCAGTGTCGTCGGCGCGCACCAGCCACGCCAAGGGCAGCAGCATCCGCCCGCGCTCCTGCTGGATGCCGTTCGTCCACCGCCACTGGTGGGGGTAAGCCTCCATGGTCAGCCGGATGGCGGTCCGCGGCCGTTCGAGGAACGGCTCAAAGCCGGTGCGCGCGTATGCCCACAGCAGGCACGCCCAGAGCCAACTCTCGTAGTGCGGCGCGAAGTGCGTGCGGGCGTCGGTCCAGTAGTGCCGCCACCCGTTCGCTTGCAGCGGCTGCTGGTCCAGGCGGTCGCTGCGGAAGCCCAGCGGGCCGGTCGTCCGCAAGTTCGCCAGCATGCACTTCAGCAGCCCCTCGTCCCAGCGGTCGGCGCGCAGCAGCGCGGAGGTCGCGATGGTGCCGAGCATCGAGCGCGCGTTGTCATCGCCGTAATATACGCCCTGGCTGCCCAGTGCCGCGAACCAATGGAGCAGGCCGTAGTCCGCGCTCGCCGGATCGGCGCGCGGGCCCTGGGCGATGGGCGAAGTGAAGTAGATGTAGTCACTCAGATTAGCCGCGACGGCGAGGTCCTCGGCCCGGCGCGAGATGGTCCCGCTGAAGGCCATGGCCATGGAGCCTTCGCCGATACAATCGTTGCGCAGCGACCCGCTCCAGTCCTGGGAGCCGTCGGCATGGATCTTGGCGCTGGCGCCCTCCAGCATGCCGTGGGAGCCGTCGCCGACGGGACATTCGACGGGTGCTTCCAGCCGCAGCGCGTCAGGCGAGTCGGGCTCCGCGGCGCACCGCCCGAGCCTGCGCTGCACGCTCTTCTCCCAGTCCGGATGTACGAATAGCTTGGACTTCCAGAACCACTCCGCCCCTCGGCGGAAGGCCTGCATCTCGACCTCCTCGGGCAGGGCGTCATTCGACCCGTATGCAGGGCGCACCGACGGAATCCAGTTCAGGGCTGCAGCGGGCGTCTGGCCCGTGACCCAGCCCAGAATCCACTGCCACACGGTCCGCCACGCCTCGACCGGCGCGTAGCGGGCGGTCACGAACTGGCTGAGCTTGGTCGTGGATACCAGAAGGCTGCCGCACTCATGCTCGTAGAGGATTGGGAAGACCTCGGGCGGCAGGCCGTAGACGGCGTGGTCGAATCCGGCCACGCGCGCGACGACCAGGTGCGGGTTCTCTGCGTGCGCGGGGACGAACCGGCAGCCGTGAATCGCCACGATGCGCAGCCGCTCCAGGCCGGGCGCAAACGCGTCGGAGGCGACGACGGCGCGTTCCCACGTGGTCTCGCGCGGCGCCGCCATGGCTGCCCCGGGCAGCGCGGCGGGGAACTCGACATACATCCGCTGTTTCTTCTTCGCGGCCGCGGCGTAGAGGCCGCGAGGTATCGGGGTTGCGACCTGCGGGTAACCGTCTGCCAGCACCATCACCCCCGCGCCCTCCGGAGCCGCCTGGACGGCGCGGCTGGGGCTGACGAAGCGCCTGCAGGGGACCCCGTTGGCCTTCAGCACCCCATACAGGTCGTTATCCTTGCGGCAAGCCAGGAAGAGGTTCACGTCCACGATGCAGCGTCTCCTTTGCGGGGCTGCTGCACCTGCGCTCGCATCGCGGGAGCAACCCCGGTCACCCTTAGGTTTCCGCGTGCGATGCCGGCCTCCTCCTCTTGACGGCGTAAGATGATTGGGCGCCAGTTGCCTCAGCCCTCGACCTTCCGCAGGCCGAACCTGCCGCATCAGTGTGGAGCATGCTCGACCGACCTGCCCCTCCAACCCGAAGCCCGCACCACCTATCTTACATCGCAGGAACCTGCTCGGCCGCGGCGAGGGCGAGATCATGCGCCGGCGAAACTCGGGCCCGCGGCAGGTATGACGCGCCGCCGGGCCGAAGTCGAAATCCTTGTCCTGAGCAGACGGCGGGAGCGGCTGACGTTGAGCAGGTCTGCATCTGCGATTGCGATCGCACGCTTGCCGGTGGCGGTGACAGTGCTCACCGCTGCATCGGCTGTATGGTGCGAGCGCGAGCGACCAACCAATGGACTGTACGGAGGTGAGATGGCTCCGCTGCCCGGGCCGGCGGTGCGCGAGGCGCTGCTGCTTTCACAGGGTCACCACCTGGTGGCGGTGGTGCTGTGGCTGGCCGCGGCGAGCTTCGCCGCCGGGCTGGTGATCGGCGTCGCGGCGCAAAAGCGCGCTGCGCTGTGGGCGGTGGTGGCGGTCGCGGCGTGCCTGGGCCTGATGTTGACCACCGGGTCCAGACCTGTGCCGGCGGCACTCTATCACCCGTTGATCGCGCTGGGCGGGTTTCTTATCCTGCTGGCGGCGGCGATGGGCGGCTGGATCGGACAGCACCTGTGGCGGGGGAACCAAGCGAGCGCCCCCCCCACCCAGCGTTGACCGACCCCGGGAGCCGTGCTAAACTCTGCCAAGGTGGGCCGTTAGCTCATCAGGTTAGAGCACCGGACTTTTAATCCGGGGGCGGCAGGTTCGAGTCCTGCACGGCCCACCATCCCGATACGGAACGAATAGCCCGTCCCTGGAGCGCGCCTCAGCCTGCCAGCGATTGTCGCTGGGCTGCCCGACGAACCGCTGGGACTGGCGGAGACTCTGGGCGAAGTCGTGGCCGAACCGGGCCGCTCTCAACCCCGGATCCGCTGGTGCTTCCACCAATCTGACCTTCCTTCCCTGTTCCCTTGAGTATTGCATTCTTCATGCAGAGATCGCTAACTGTGGTAACGAGTCAGAAACACGCTGTGAACGTGGAATACGGAGTAGTGACGCACTCGCCTGCGCGGGTGGTGATACGAGCCTGGGGCATGCATTCGGACCTGGGGGGACGGACCTCGATGCCGTTCGACGATGCAGATTCGGCCCGCACAACTGAAGAGAGCGCGAGACCGGCCGCGCCGGCTCTGGCGATCGGTCGCGTCATGCCGTGCCACGCGTTCACCGAGCGGGTGCTGCTGTTTGCGCGTGGCGAGCGCGTAGCGACTCAAGCGCAGCTCGAGCGGCTGCTCCGCAGCGACGTCATCTTCTCCGATTATGCGCCCCCCGCACTAGCCGCGGCCATCGCCCAACGCCAGCGCGCGCTTGGGATTGCGCGACCACCCGCCGAAGGCGTGCCCACACCTGAGGCGGCTTCACCCCCCCTTGTCAGCGACCCGCTGGCCGACTTGCCGCCCCCGGAAGAGATCCGGCCTTTCGCTGGCGAGATCGCCGCGGCCCGGGCCATCCGCTCCGAGGCGATGCGCCGATTCGCCGACCTCATCGAGGAATCCCGCGCGGGGCGTGCCCTGGAACTGCGGCCGGCGCGGAATGCGGTGCGCGCGGTCATCGCCAGCTTGCGCCGCAACCAGACCGCTCTGGCCAGTCTCGTGCGCCTCAAGAGCACCGACAACTACACTTATACTCACTCCATCAATAGCTGCGTGCTGGCCGTCATGCTGGCGCAGGAAACCGACGCGGCGGGCGTGGCCGAACACATCGGGCTGGGAGCGCTGCTGCACGACATCGGAAAGGTGCGCCTGCCCGCCGAATTGCTGCACAGGCCGGGGGCCTTGGATGGCCGAGAGTGGGAACTGGTCCGGCAGCATCCGCTGGCCGGGATTCAGATTGCGGGATCGTCTCACGACATACCCGAGGCGGCGCTGAGCGCCATCGGCGAGCACCACGAACGCCTGGACGGCAGTGGCTACCCCTGCGGCCTGGCAAAGGGCCGCATCTCGCTCGCCGGCCGCGTCGTCGCCATTACCGACGTCTACGACGCCATGACCAGCGCGCGCCCTTACCACGGGGCAATCCCGCATCAGGAAGCTATGCGTACCATCCTCGAGCAGTCGGGGAGGGGCTTCGATCCCGATCTCGTGCGCGCGTTCATCAGATCAGTGGGGCTTTTCCCGGTCGGGAGCGCGGTCCGGCTGAACACCGGAGAAACCGCGGTCGTGACCAGAGTCAATCCGGAAGCAATCCGGCGCCCGACGGTGCTCATCATCTGCGATTATGTCGGCGTCGCCATGGCGGAGCCCCGCCTGTTGGATCTTGCGCAGTCCAACCCCGATACCGCTGCCAGGGAGATCACCGCGGTCGAACAGTCGTGGACGCTTGCCAGCGACATTGACCGGTACCTGGCGATCGCCGCAACCGCACCGCGGTACCGCTACGCCGGAGTAGATTCCCTCACCTGATATGGGCCTCCCGTAGCCCGCGGCGTGCGCTGCCTCCCGAATCCAAACCACGCCTGCGGGGCCTGCACCACGGGAGCTTCCAGCGCCACGACATGTTTGCCAGGTGTCTGCCTTGGTGCCCCTTGCAGCGTCTTGGCGACGTTCTGCGGATCATCCGGCGCCTCCGCTTCGGTCCGCCAATCGCGTCCGGGGCGACCACCGCGAGGTGCTCCGGCAACTGGTGATCGAGATGTACGCCCGGGGCTTGAGCACCCGCGACATCGAGGATGCCTTCACCGACGCCACCGGGTGGTGCCTGCTGTTCCGCAGCGCCGTGGGCGAGCCTGAGGGACCGGCTGTGGGAGAAATGCGAGGCGTTCAGTCAACGCCATCCGAGCCAGGATGAAGGGCACGCGGATGAAGGGCTGGCAACCTTGTCAAGGCCGACGTAATGTGCTATACTCCGAGGGTAGTCGGCTGTTAGCGCACGCGACCGAAGAGTGGGACTGCTCCCACTCTTTAGCGTTAAGGAGCGTGGGGCGATGAACATGGATTTCGTACAGGCCCTACGAGACATAGAGAAGGAAAAGGACATCCCGCTGGCGACGCTCGAGGAGATCCTCGAGGCGGCTCTGGTCTCCGCCTATCGCAAGCACTACGGCTCGGCGGGCGAGATCCACGTCGAGATTGACTGGGAGGACTCGCGCGCTAGCATCTACGCGCGCAAGCTGGTGGTGGAGAAGGTCGAGGACCCCCACGTCGAGATGGCGATCGAGGAGGCGCGCAAGCTCGACGACGGCATCCAGGTGGGGGAGAGTCTGGACATCGAGGTCACGCCGGAGAACTTCGGGCGCATCGCCGCCCAGACCGCCAAGCAGGTAGTAGTGCAGCGCATCCGCGAGGCGGAGCGCGAGATCATCTTCTCCGAGTTCGCGGACCGCGCGGGTGAGGTCGTCACCGGCATCGTCCAGCGGCGCTCGGGGCGATCGGTGTTCATCGGCGTGGGCAAGATCGAGGCGCTGCTGCCGGCGTCGGAGCAGGTGCCCTCCGACTCCTGCCGCTTCGGGGAGCGCCTGAAGGTCTATGTGGTCGAGGTCAAGCGCACCACCAAGACGCCGCACGTGCTGGTGTCGCGCAGCCATCCGGGGCTGCTGCGTCGGCTGTTCGAGCTCGAGGTGCCCGAGGTCCACGACGGCGTGGTGGAGATCAAGGCGATCGCGCGCGAGGCGGGTCTGCGCTCCAAGATCGCGGTGCACTCGCGCCAGGAGAATGTTGACCCCGTGGGCGCGTGCGTCGGGCATCGCGGCAGCCGCGTACAGTCGGTGGTGGACGAGCTGCGCGGGGAGAAGATAGACATCGTGCGCTGGAGCGATGACATGGCGCGTTACCTGGGTAGCGCCCTCAGCCCCGCGCGCGTCAACGAAGTGCGCGTGGACGAGGACCACAAGACCGCGACCGTCATCGTCCCCGACAACCAGTTGTCGCTGGCCATCGGCAAGGAAGGACAGAACGTGCGGCTGGCGGCGCGCCTCACCGGCTGGCGCATAGATATCCGCAGCGAATCTCAGATCGCCGAGATGGAAGAGGCGCTGTACGCCGAAGAGGAGGCGCGGGTGCGCATCGCCGCGCCCGGCGAGGAGGGCGAGCAGGCAGAGGGGCTGGTCGGCGCCGAGGAAGTGGGCGAGACGCCCGCCGAGTTCCTGATCGGGATCGAACACCAGGAGAAGCCTGCGCCTGACACCGCTGCGGAGGAGGCCGCCGAGGCCCGTGAACCTGAGGCGGGAGAGCCGGTCTCTGACCAGGCTGCGGCACCAGCGGCGGTGGGCGCGGCGACGAGCGACGAGCAGTCATCGGACCCCGAGCAGGCGGCTGCACCGTCCGCGCCGGAGGCCGGCCAGGGGTCGGATCTGGCAGCGGCCGCTGCCGCCGATGAACGGGACGATTGAGGCGGAGAAGGAATCGCCGATGGGGCGCCATGTTCCGCTGCGGCGGTGTGTCGCATGCCGCACGGTGCAGCCGAAATCGGAGCTGATGCGGGTGGTGCGCACGCCGGAGGGCGAGATCGGGGTGGATCCCACCGGCAAGGCGGCGGGGCGCGGAGCATACGTGTGCCGGCGCCGGGAATGCGTTGATGCGGCTGTGCGCAAGCAGGCCCTGCCGCGCGCGCTGGGTCAGCCGCTGCCGGTGCAGGCCGCGCAGCAGATGATGCAGGCCGCGGGCGCACCCCCGGGGCCGGAGGCGGGCGCCGGCTAGACGCGTCGCAGCCAGGCGGCCAACGCGCCCGCTGCCGCGAGCAGATATGAAGGTTATCGAGCTATCCAAAGAGCTGAGAATGCCCCTGCCGAAGCTCAAGGCGACGCTGGACGAGCTTGGCATTCGCGTGCGCACCGTGAGCTCCAACCTCAAGGACGCGGACGTCCTACGAGTCGCCGACAAGGTGGGGCAGGGCGCCAAGATCAAGGCGCGGTTGGAGGCGGCCGCTCCGCCCGCGGCGCCAGCCGCCGCCGCCGCGCCGACCGCACCGGCGCAAGCACCTGCCGTCGAAGCCCCGCCGGTGGTGCGCAAGATCTCGAAGGCGGCCCTGGCGGGGAAGGCGGTCGAGCGCGAGGGGCGGGCAGTCAAGCCCAAGCACGCGCCGGCGGCCACGCCCGCCGCTCCCAAGCGGGCCGCCGAACCCAAGGTCAGTAAGGTGGTCGCGCCGCTGCTGCGCGCGACTGAGCAACGTCGCCCCAGGGAAGTGGGCGCGGGCGCGCTCCAGACCCCGGTGCGGCTGCGCGTTCCGCCGCGGCGGCTGCCTACCATCCGGCGCCGGGCGCGGGTCAAGCCCAAGCCCGAGCAGGAAGCCGCCAAACCCAAGCCCAGTCGCCAGCCCGTAAGCGTGTCGGTGCCGATGTCGGTCCGGGACTTCGCGGGACTGCTGCAGACCGAGCCCGCGCGCCTGCTGGACGCGCTGCTCGACATGGGCATCGTCGCCAGCCTCAACAAGATCATCGAGCCGGAACTGCTCGCCCGCATCGGCGCCCAGCTCGGGCGCGAGGTCACCATCGAGGAGCCCACCACCGAAGCGCTGCAGGCGGCCGAGGCGCAGGCGCCGAGCGCCCGCCTGGCGCCGCGTCCGCCGGTGGTCACCGTGCTCGGGCACGTTGACCACGGCAAGACCACGCTCCTCGACGCCATCCGCAACACGCGCGTCACCGAGCAGGAAGTGGGCGGTATCACCCAGCACATCGGCGCCTACCGGGCGCAGGTCAACGACCGCGGTATCACCTTCGTTGACACCCCGGGACACGAGGCGTTCACCGCCATGCGCGCGCGCGGCGCCAATGTCACTGACATCGCGGTGCTGGTGGTGGCCGCCGATGACGGCGTCATGCCCCAGACCATCGAAGCCATCAACCACGCGCGGGCGGCGGGCGTGCCCATCATCGTCGCGGTCAACAAGATAGACCGGCCGCAGGCCAACCCGGACCGCGTGCGCCAGCAGCTGGCGGAACAGGGGCTGACACCCGAAGAGTGGGGGGGCGATACCGTCTTCGCGAATATCTCGGCGCTCAACGGCACCGGCATTCCGCAGTTGCTGGACCTGATCTTGCTGGTTGCCGACATGCAGGAACTGAAAGGTGATCCCAGCGCTCCCGCCACCGCGACCGTTATCGAAGCGGAGCTGGACCGGCGCGTGGGGCCGCTGGTGACAGCACTGGTGCGCAGCGGCACGCTGCGCACGGGCGACTCGGTGGTTGCGGGTCTGGCGGTAGGCAAGGTGCGCGCCATGCTCGACGATACCGGGTCGGCGCTGGAGCAGGCGGGGCCGGCGGCGCCGGTGGTGATCATGGGCTTCGACTCCGTGCCCGAGGCCGGCGACCTAGTGGAGGTGATCGAGGGCGAGCGCGGCGCCAAACAAGTCGCCTCCTCGCGCCAGGAGCGGCACCGCGCCGACCGGATGCAGACCGCCAGCCGCCTGAGCCTGGAGGACCTTTACCAGCGCATCCAGGCGGGCGAGGTCAAGGAACTCAATGTCATTTTCAAGGCCGACGTGCAGGGCTCGGTGGAGGCGATCTCCGAGTCGCTGCGCAGCATCGAGCACCCCGAGGTGCGGGTGCGCCTGCTCCACGCCGGCGTCGGCGACATCTCCGATTCCGACGTCATGCTCGCGCAGGCGTCGCGGGCGGTGATTATCGGCTTCCACGTCAACATCGAGTCCGCGGCGCGCGAGGTCGCCCAGGAGCAAGGCGTGGACGTGCGCATCTATCAGGTGATCTACGACCTGCTCGACGACGTCAAAGCGGCGATGACGGGCATGCTCGCGCCCGAGTACGAGACGGTGCTGCTGGGACGCGCCGAGGTGCGCGCGCTGTTCAGGATCTCGCGCCTGGGCACCATCGCCGGCTGCTACATCGCCGAGGGCACGTTGCAGCGCGGCGCCGATGTGCGCGTGCTTCGAGGTGGAGAGATGATCCGCGAGGGCAAGCTCGATTCCCTGCGTCACCTCAAGGACGACGTGCGCGAGCTGAGTGCGGGCTTCGAGTGCGGCATCGGCATCGCCGGCTTCAACGATTTCGAGCCCGGGGACGTCATCGAGGGCTTCACCGTGCGCGAGGTGCGCCGCGAGGTGGTGTAGGCGCGCTCCCCGCGGCGGCTGCGGACGGCGAAGGTGGGAGCGCGCAGCGCGCCCCCAGGCGGTCACGCCATGTGGTTCATCGGCGCCGGCACGGTCGAACTCGAGGTCACCGACGGCCGTACGCTCAAGGACAAGCGCCAGGTGATCAAGGGGCTACTCGATCGCCTGCGCGCGCGCTTCAACCTCGCCGCGGCGGAGGTTGACCATCTCGATTCGTCGCACCGGTCCACCCTCGCGCTGTGCGCGGTAGCCAACGACCAGGCGTTCGTGCACGCGGTGCTGGAGAAAGCAATTGACCTGGTGGAGTCGGAGCCCCGGGCGCTAGTGGTGAGCTACCGCATCGAGATGCTGTGAGGTGTGCCATGACCGTCCAGCGCCAGGAGCGCGCAGCGCGACTGCTGCGGGAGGAGATCAGCCGCATCATCGGGCGCGGGCTCAAAGACCCCCGCATCGGCATGGTCAGCATCACCGACGTCGAGGTCACCCCGGACCTGCGCCGCGCGCGCGTCTTCGTCAGCGTCTTCGGCAGCGACGATGAGGCCCGCGCCACCCTGGAGGTGCTGGAGCGCGCCACCGGTTTCGTGCGCCGTGAGATCGGCCGCCACCTGCGCCTGCGCTATGTGCCCGACCTCGAGTTCCGCCACGATGTCTCCCTCGCCCACGGCGCGCGCATCTACCAACTGCTCGACCAGGTGAAGCGTGAGTCCCCGCCCTCCCCGGATGATTCAGACCATAGCGACCGCGATTCGGCGTCATGACCGCTGTCTGGTGCTGACCCACGTCAACCCCGACGGCGACGCCTTGGGCTCCATGCTCGGCCTCGCCCTGGGCCTGGAACGAGCAGGGCTGCGGGCTTTTCCCCTGTGCGCCGATCCCGTGCCCGCCACCTATCGCTTCCTGCCTGGCGCGGCGCGCGTCGCGGCTGAGCCCCCGCCGCGGCCACCCACCCTCGCCATCGCGGTGGACGCCGACGGCCTCGACCGGATTGGCGGGCTGGGGCCCAAGCTGGGGCCGACCTGCACCATCATAGATATTGACCACCACGCGACCGAGAAGGCGTTCGGCCACTTGCGCTGGGTGGACCCCACCGCCGCCGCCACCGGGGAGATGATCTACCGCCTGCTGGTCGGCTTGGGCGTGCCGCTCGACGACGACATCGCCACCTGCCTCTACACCGCCATCATCACCGACACCGGTCGCTTCTGCTACGCCAATACCTCCCCCCGCGCCCTGCGCATCGCCGCGCGCCTGGTGCGCGCAGGCGCCAACCCCGTGCGCGTTTACCGCGAAGTGTACGAGAGCAAGTCCTTTTCCGCCAGCAAGCTGCTGGGGATCGCCTTGGGGCGCATGCGCCAGGCGGACGACGCGCGCGTCGTCTTCTCCACCCTCACCCCGGACGATTTCCGCCGCGCGGGCAGCCCCCCCGACGAGACCGAGGGCATCATAGACTACTTGCGCGCGGTGAGGGCGGCGCAGGTCGCGGCGCTCTTCATCGGGCTCCCCGACGGCGCGGTCAGGGTCAGCCTGCGCTCGCAGGGCGCGACCGACGTCGGGGAAGTCGCTTTGCATCTGGGCGGCGGCGGCCACGTCAATGCCGCGGGCTGCACGGTGCCGGGGCCGCTCGCGGCGGCGCAGCGGCGGGTGCTGCAAGCGGTGCGTGAAGTTCTCGCGGGGGAGGCGGGAGCGCCGGGCGGGCGCGATGGACGATAAGTGGCTAGGTCACAAGCGACCGCCACGGCCTAGCCGCGGGATACTCGCTAGGAGCGCGGCGCCCTCCCGGCGTGCGACTTGTCGATCGGGGGGCTGGGAACCCCCGAACCGGTCGCTTGTGGTGATGAACGCAGGTGCGGTAGCGAAGGCAGCAGGAATCCTACGCCGGGAACGAAGTTCGGGAGGTGCGAGTCTGTGGCCAAGCGGGTGAGCAGCGACGGCGGTAGGGCGCGCTCGGGCGACGACGGCGCCGTGCAGTGGTTAGCCGCCACCGACGCACGGCTAGCCGTGCGCGGTCTGTGGTGGTACGAGCAGAACGGACGAAGCTTCTGCCGCCTGCCGGTGCAGGCACAGGGGCAGGTGCGCGATGCGGTGTGGGCGCTGGCGCAATGTCCGGCGGGAGCGAACCTGTGCTTTCGCAGCGACACCACCCGCATGCATGTGCGCGCCAAGCTGCAGGAACGGGTGCCCTTTGCCCATATGCCGACGAGCGGACACAGCGGCCTCGCCCTATACGCGGGCGCTCCCTACAATATGCGCCCCGCGGGCGTGGCCTTTCCCGAGGTTGACGCACTGGAGTTCGAGCGTGAGATCTTCAGCGGCAGGTCCGCGAGCATGCGGGACTATGCCCTCTACCTGCCGCTCTACAACGGCCTGGAGATGCTCGAGCTTGGCGTCTCTCGCGGCGCTTGCTTGGCACCCCCCAGTCCGCTCGCTCACGACCAACCAGTCGTCTTCTACGGCACCTCCATCACCCAGGGCGGCTGCGCCCACAATCCGGGTGCGGACTTCGTCTCCATCCTGGGTCGCATGCTCAACCTGGAAACCATCAACCTGGGGTTCTCCGGGAACGGCCGGGGAGAGCCCGAGATGGCGCGGTTGGTGGCTCAGATCAACGCCCGACTCTACGTCCTCGACTACGTGGCCAACGCCGACGCCGCGCGCCTACGCCATACCCTGCCACGATTTGTCCGCATCCTGCGCGCGGCCCACCCGCAGACGCCGATCGCCCTGCTGAGCAGAGTGGTGTTCACCGAAGACTGTCTCGCGGCGGAGGGGATGCGCCGGCATGAAGAGCTGCGCGACATAGTCATGCGAGGCTACCTACGGGCCCGGCGCGCGGGCGACCGAAACCTCCATTTCATAGACGGCAACGCGCTCATCCCCTTCGGCGCGGATCTCGCCTACAGCGATGGCGCGCATCCCTCCAACGTCGGCTTCCAGATGATGGCCCAGGGGTTGGCGCCCCAGCTCCGGCGGATCTTGCTCCTCGAAGGATGATCGCGCAGGAATCCAATCGCTTGCAGCGAAACGTAGGGCGAGGCAAAACAACTAGGGAGGCCGCAAACCGTGAAGATCGCGCTTGCCGTTCTCATCATCGCGCTGGCCGCCGGGTGCGCCTGCGCCAAGCAGGCCGAGGCCATTGACCAGGTCGGTCTCGGCGCCTACCTCATCACCGAGAAGACGCCCGACTTCGACCCCGATCCCGGCTGGGCCATCAGCTACTTCCACCTGGCCCCGCGCAACTGGTACACCAGCGTGGAGCTGGGTCTCTACGACGCCACCGTCTTCTACACGCCGCCGCAGCCGGGGCCCGCGCGGGCCGCCGCCAAGGTTGACGTTACCACGTGGGCGGCTACCATCGGGCGCGCGGTTCGCAGCCGCGACGGCAAGAGCTACCTCGGGGCGGGGATCGGCTGGCTGGTTGACAAAGACGTGGACCTCGGCTACGGGGTTCGCTTCGACAGCAATACGCGGATCGGCTGGGAGGTCATCGCCGGCACCGTCAAGGCCCCGGTCGGGGTGCAAGTGCGCTACCGTGACGGGGGAATGCCGCCTAACACGGGCGTCTCAGCCGCCCTCACCTTCAGTTGGTGAGCTGCGCATTCCGCCTACGACCTCGCCTGCGGCTTGCACGGCGACGCTGGCATATCTGGCCCACGTGGGTCCTGGTCGGGATAGATCACTACTCGCGCATGGTGACCACGACCTGCGCGCCTGTCCTGAGCTACGTCGAAGGGCTGGACGGCCCCAACGCCGCCTGTCCTGAGCGCAGTCGAAGGGGCTGGGTAACGACCGCGCTCGAATCAGCCTTTGCCCGCTGCGGCGCGCCCAAGTACATCATCACCGACCAGGAGTCAGTGTTCACGAGCGCCACCTTCGCTGAATTGAAGGAACGCTGGGGATTCAAGCAGCGCTTCG
>Ga0307380_10005414_pt1 | contig 16909 bp, 9 predicted proteins | sample UN3MG_FD_202239 | JGI IMG/M metagenome (GOLD analysis project Ga0307380, IMG submission 202239) | Soil microbial communities from Risofladan, Vaasa, Finland - UN-3 | ecosystem: Environmental > Terrestrial > Soil > Coastal area > Acid sulfate soil | place: Finland: Risofladan, Vaasa | collected...
CGGGCGGGATATTACAATTATCCGGGAACCAATCTGCCGGTGAGCACCGGTGATAATTTCAGGATCGAGGTGGCCTATTTCGGCAGGCTGGCCAGCGCTGAGACAGTTGTGCCGCCGGCGCCGGTGGGAATCAAAATGTCCATAGACCAGCTGGTGGTCCAGGATTTTTCCACGGGAGGCTTCGGCTTCAGAAGACAATTCATGTCAGAAGATACAAGCGCGGTAAGGGTAACCTGGCAGAACGAGGACAACTCATCATATTATGTGACCCTGGAAAATGTGGAGGCCAGCCCCGAGCAGATTGAAACAGGTATGCCTTTCGGCAGGCCCGGAAGAATCATCTCGATACCGATCACCGGTGATGAATATATAGTCAGCCTGTTCAGCGTTACCCACTACGGCAGGCATAAGGCCAAGGTGTACCGGGTCAACCAGGAATACGTGGACCTTTATTCCACAAGACAGCAAGACACCAGGGACCTGAATGAACCGCTGACCAATGTTGTCAACGGCTTGGGGGTATTCACCGCATTCAACAGCGATAGCGTGTTCTTTAATGTGGTACACGAATAAACAGGAAGTTTTCCCGGTTCTGAGGTGATAGTAATCGCGAGCCGCTGCGGTAAGTTTCACTTCCCTTGGAAAGTCGGGAAAAACGTGCTGCTTCACTTTCTGCCCGCGGTGACGAAAAGGGGTGCACAGCACCAAGGGCAATAATACAGCGTGAATCCAGGACAATGGCGTTGCCTACCAATCGAGTACTTTAATCTTCAGGCAGTCAAATGAGTCCCTGCGTCACAACATGCAAACGGACACTGGCCGACAAATCGGATGAAGAGCTGATCCTGCTCTTTACCAAGGGAAAGGAATGGGCTTTCAAAGAGCTGATGGAACGCCACAGCAAGAAGATACACAATTACATTTCCCGCATTATAGGTGATCGCTGCCAGGCCGAAGACCTTTTGCAGGAAACTTTTATCCGCGTTTACCGCCATATCGACCGTTTCGATACCAAGCGAAGATTCTCCACCTGGCTCTATACAATAGCTACTAACCTGGCTAAAAACGAGTTGCGCAAAGTCAGGCGAAGCCCGGTGTTGTTTTTCCAGAATCTATTTTTTCATAACAGATACAAGCTGATGTTCGAAGCCACGGAGCAGATTGCCAAGCCGGATAACCAGTTGTATAGAAATCAACTGAGAGACCTGGTGGCCAAAATTGTCAGGGAACTCCCAAAAAATCACAGGCTGATTTTCACCCTCCGCGAAAGCGAGGGCAAGAGCTACGAGGAGATCGCCGAAATCCTGGACTGCAATATCGGCACCGTAAAAAGCCGTCTCAACCGGGCCAGGAAAAGTTTCGCCCGGAACATCGCACCCTATCTGGGCTAGTGGGAAAAACCCCCGCAGATCTGCTGCGGAACTGTTTCTTTCAGAGTCATTCCCGTATTGGAATGCTCAAGTGTCAAGCTATCATTCTGGAGTATAGATTCAAACCATAATGTACCAGGGACCACTTTTTGGAAAATCACGGTAGCATGCTCATGCAGATAACCTTTAATCAGGAGCTTGTAATGTTGAAAAAACAATTCATCTCCCACGGCGTGTTCGGAATTCTTGTCGCTTTTCTTCTTGCGGCAGCCGCTTGCAGCAAAGATGAGAAATCGCCCACTGGTGCAGAATCGACCACCACTGTCCAGTTGACCATCAGCGGTCTGAAACGGCTCGAGAACGGCTTGAATTACCAGGCCTGGGCGATCGAGTATGTTGACGGCTATTATTATGGATACGCGCTGGGATTGTTCAATTTCAATGAAAACGGCAAAATGGTTGATGTGTCTGGGGACACCCTGCTGAGTGGCGAGTTTACTGTCGGTCTAGCCTCTGACAATATCTATGGCATCGCAATCACCATCGAGCTTTCGGATGTGATGGTTTCATATTCCTCCTCCGCACATATCTTAGGTGGAGAAGTGAGCGAAGGCCAGGCAAATCTGACTATCGATAACTGGATGGGAATGGAAACCAGTTTCGCGAGCGTCTCCGGGAGATACATCCTTGCCACTCCCACGGACAGTATCAATACCAACGAAAAAAGCGGCATCTGGTTCATGGACCTTTCAAGCGGGATCTCCCTTAACGGCCTGGGTTTGCCCGAACTTCCCTCGGGATGGGAGTATGAGGGATGGGTGATACTGAACAGCACCTATCTGTCAACCGGCAAGTTTACCTCTGTCAACACTACGGATGGTTCGAGTAACTACAGTGGCACATGGTCAAGCCCGACTTTCCCAGGAGAGGATTTCCTGCAAAACGCGCCTGCAGGTCTGAGTTTCCCTATCGATCTAGCCGGGGCTTCGGTCATGATTACAGTCGAACCATGGAACGGGTTGGACGATAACACGGATAAGCCGTTTTTTCTCAAGCTCCTGGCTGCAGATATACCAGTGAGTGCAGTGGACCACACCACCTATTATATGAGCGCTGTTACCGTTCCCATGCCCAGCGGGACTGCGACTTTGAAATAGCCTGAACTAAAACGCTCCGGGTTGGAACGCAATACCTTAAAGCAATTTATTACATAATTGAGATAAGCATATGATATAAAACAAAATGGATATTTTATAAATATAAAGCAGATCGATATCAGCACCCCATGCCTGTATCCTTTTGCCATTGACAATCATCGGCTTAAAAATTAAATTGAGATAAGTCTGCCAAATTGTCATATAACGCCTGTCAATAATTCTCAATAAGCACAAATGGATTTATCCGACTACAGGGTTTTAGTTACTGACAACGATGCGGAATCCGCCTCCCGTGTCCTGGGCGCTTTGAACGCCAGGGGAATGTCAGCAGAGAGGGTGGCCCACCCGCCGCGTATCGAGAACATTCTCTCCAGGGAAGAAATTATCACTCTGGTGATTATTACCGGAGGGATCCATGAGCGGAGCATAATCCGCTTCCTTGAGGGACTCAAGCATGCACCGGCCAGCCTGGGAGTGATCTGTCTTCTTGAGTCCACAGAACCGGAAAAGATCAGCTTTTTCGACCGGCTAGGAGTTGATGAGATATTCGAGAAGCCTGTGGAAGGAGAGGAAATCGCACAGGCTGTGAGCCGCCTCCTGGAGCGCAAGCGTCTGATCAGCAGCATCGGGCTTATTGGTAAAACAACCAAGATGCGCGAAGTGGTCGAGAGGGTGGCGCAGTATTCCCAGGTCAATTCCACGGTGCTGATTTACGGCGACAGCGGAACAGGCAAGGAACTGGTGGCCCAGGCAATACACCGTCTGAGCTCCAGGCGCCACAAAACATTCATAGCGGTGAACTGCGGGGCTATTGCCGAGGGGGTGCTGGAGAGCGAACTTTTCGGGCACGAGAAGGGGTCTTTTACCGGGGCTACCTCTTTGCGCAAAGGGCATTTTGAAATAGCGGACGGCGGGACGGTTTTCCTTGATGAAGTAGGCGAGATGCCTCTCTCGGTCCAGGTCAAGCTTCTTCGTGTGCTCGAGGAGCGCGAGTTCATGCGCGTGGGGGGCAGCCAAAAAATCAAGGTCGATGTGCGGATGCTGGCAGCGACCAACAAAGACCTGGAATTCGAGGTGGAAATCGGACGGTTCCGGCGCGACCTCTACTACCGGCTGAAAGTCCTCTCAATTTATATCCCCTCCCTCCAGGAACGCAGGGAGGACATTCCACTCCTGTTGAATTTCTTTATCGAACAATTCTGCCGTGAAAACAATAAAACCTTCGTGGGCATTGACGATGACGCTGTGGAAATCCTCAAAAACTATGACTGGCCGGGCAATGTTCGCGAGTTGCGCAACCTTGCCGAGTCCATGGTCGTGCTTTCATTAGGCAGCCGGATTCGCGCGAAAGATATTCCGGACCAGATCTTCCGCAGGGGAAGCCCCGAGCGCCTGCTGCCTGTGCCTTTCCCCCCAGTTGAAAAAGAGGACCGCAAGGCACAACAAGCACTCGAGTTACATCTGCTTTATCAGGCAGTATTGAACCTGCAAAAGGAAATGAGTGAGATTAAACGACTTCTTTCCGGGTATGTGGTCCCGGAAAACAGGCACGCCGGGGTCGATACAGCGCACAGGGATTCCGGAACTCCCTATGCTGAAGAGGCGCGCACCGGGGACCGGATAGAGGAGAAGGACATTTCAAGATTCGGCAGCGTGCAGTTCGAGGAATCAGAGGAAATCTCCGGGAAGGCTCAAAACCTGCAGGAAATCGAACGCAAAGCTATCGTCCGCACCCTTGCCTCCACGGGCGGTAACCGGCGCAAGGCCGCGAAAATTCTCGGTATCGGTGAAAGAACTCTCTACCGAAAAATCAAAGAATACAACCTCAAATAAAATATTCAGCCCGGGGCGAGGCACGCCCCGCCCCTATTCTCCCTGATATCCGACTAGCGCTCCCATTTGCTACTTGAGAATACTCACATCCCTCAGCCTGCTGATCCTGGGCAATGTACCGATAAGCGGCATGGCATATTCGACAAACTTGTCACTGATCCCACTTGTCCCTTCGATAAATTCCTTGGGCATAGTAATAGTATGCTTGGCCACTTTTTCCAGCTCCACGATCTCGTAGTCCACCTTGTAAGGCTTATTACCGAGACGCCGGATAGCCACGCTCCCCTCATACCTCCCTTTCACCGCAGCCTTTACGGCTTCCTCGCCCACTCTGCGTGCCTCGACGGCATCGATCTCCGAGATATTACCCGGAAAGCAGCGCTGGAGATATCCGAATGTGTCCGAACGCACGCGCGAGATCTTGAGATTGTCCTTAATGAGCTTGCTCAGGGTGTCCCCCAGGGCGCCGGTACCTGATAGCTGAATGTTGCCGTGAGCGTCTTTTTCCACATCTTTAACCAGAGTCTGGACGATCGGCATATCCGATTTGTCATGCACACCTTCACTCACCGCGATAACACAGCGGCCGTATTTCTTATAAATCTTTTCCACATCTTCCAGGAACTTTTCCGGCTCGAAAACTGTCTCGGGCACATAGACCAGATGCGGCCCGTCATCTTTGTATTGCCTGCCCAGCACCGAGGCCGCAGTAAGGAATCCCGCATGGCGTCCCATAACCACGCCGATATAGACTCCGGGAAGGCTCCGGTTATCCAGATTGGCCCCCATAAAAGCCATGCACACAAACCGTGCCGCAGAGCCGAATCCGGGGCAGTGGTCGGTCTCTCTCAGGTCGTTGTCGATTGTCTTGGGAATGTGGAAGGCATGAAACTCGTACTGGGCGTCCTTGGCAAACTTGTTGATAATCTGGGCGGTCTCTGCGCTGTCATTGCCGCCGATATAGAAAAAATAGCGCACGCCGTGCTTGCGGAAATTACTGAAAATCACCTTGCATTCTTCCGGGGTAGGTTTTTTACGCACGCTGCGCAAAGCGCTCGACGGTGTGCGGCCAATAATCTCCAGGTTCTCCAGGCTCTCTGCGCGCAGGTTGATCAAGTTCTCTTTCAGTATACCCTCGACCCCGTTCAGGGCCCCGTAGAAATTCGTAATCAGGTCGGGGTACTTGCTGGCCTCAAGGAGTGCTCCGATCAGGCTCTGATTGATCACATTGGTCGGGCCACCGGACTGCCCGATCACCGCAGCGCCGCTGTATGCTGCTCCCATATCTTCTTCCTCCTTGCCTTGGATGATTATCTCATTTAGCGGTTTACTAATCAGGTCATAAAATTGTTTGCATCCATCCGTAAAGGAAATTTATTTTCTTCTTTTGGTGGCAAAAGAAGCAAAACCATTTCTTTTTAAACAAAAAGAAACAAAAGTTAATCCTGGCATTTAAGTCCTTTACTCCGCTTCGCCAAGCTAGCCTACGCGCAGGAAGCCTGCGCAAAGGCCTGCCTGGGCGTTGTACATCTAATATGGCGATGATGGAAATTACTTGTCTTCTACACGCTCCAAAAACAGAGGCCCCGGACTTCAGGGCTTCTTATGGCCTCTGATTTCACTTGGGATGATCTACCATCCCAGGTAATTGCACTTAAACCTCTTTTCGGTAGTTGTAAAGTTTTTTTCTCGGAATATTTCTCTCATAGTTACATAAAGTAAGCCGCCGGCGCGTTAAATGTAAAGATTAAAACTTGTTAAATCATTCCTGCTTACTTGCCTTTTATGAATAAACAAGGCTGAAGTATATAAACAACAATACAAATGGAAACTATTTAATGCTCCCTGTAATAAATCAACCCGTGGATTGGCGGTCAGTTTTCCGGAGTGTTTTTTTCTCCGATCCGGATCAGCCGCAGCATGTTTGTGCGGCCCTGTCCCTGGAGCGGAGCACCGAAAGTCATCACCACCACATCGCCCTCTCCGCCGAATCCGGCAGAGACCAGGTGACCCGTGGCCAGGGTGATGCTCTCCTCGAGATCATCCATCCTGGGCAGGCGCACTGGATATACCCCGTACATTGCAGCCATCAGGCGCACTGCCCGCTCATCCGAGGAGATGCCGACAATCGGCACAGGCGGCCGAAACTTGCTCATCAACAAAACCGTGTAGCCGGACTGCGAGCCGACCACTATCGCCGCGGCCCCCAGATCCCGCGCCGAATCCGCCGCTGCATGGCAGATCGCCTCGTGGAATGTCGCTCCGGCACGATGTTGTGTCAGGTACGGACCGCACCATGATTCAGTCGTTTTTTCCGCCTCCCGGGCGATCGCTGCAGCCATGGCCACAGTCTGGACCGGGTAGCGGCCCACTGCTGTCTCGCCGCTCAACATCAGCGCATCGGTCCCGTCATACACGGCATTGGCCACATCGCTGGCCTCGGCCCGGGTGGGCACCGGGTTCGAAGTCATGGATTCCAGCATCTGGGTGGCGGTGATAGAGAGGACATTGGCTTCCGAGGCGGCGCGCAGAATCCTTTTCTGTGCCGAAGGAACCCGCTCCACGTTGAGCTCCACGCCCAGATCCCCGCGGGCTACCATAACGCCGTTCACCTCGGAGAGGATTTCAGTCAGGTGGTCCAGGGCTTGGGGTTTCTCGATTTTTGCCACGATCTTGATCTCGCCCCCTGTCTGGCCGATAGACTCTTTCATCAGGCGGATATCCTCGGCGCTCTGGACAAAAGAAAGCGCTGCAAAATCAAAGCCGTGTTCGATCATGAAGGCCAGATCGACCTTGTCTTTGGCCGTGAGCGCGGGAAGGTTTATTTTCACTCCCGGCAGGTTGAGACCCTTGTGGCTTGAGAGCACTCCTCCTACCTCCACCCGGCAGTGCACATCGCGGCCCTCAATTTTCTCCACGATTAACTTTAGCAAACCGTCATCCAGAAGTACCGCGTCCCCGCACGACAGGTCACCGGCCAGATGCTCATAGCTGGTGCCAACGCGTTCCGGATTTCCTATCTCTACTGAAGGGCTGATAGTGAAACGGGCTCCAGGTACAAGATCGATCTTCCCGCTTCCGCCGATTACTCCCACCCGAATTTTCGGTCCCTGCAGGTCCCCGAGAATAGCCAGAGGCCTGCCTGAGACTGCAGCAGCCTCGCGCACGGCCTTTAGATAGGCAAGATGCTCCTCTGTATCGCCGTGTGAGAAATTAATCCGCGCCACATCCATCCCGCTCTGGATCATGCGGTGGAGAATCTCAGGCTTCTCGCTGGAGGGGCCGATAGTGCAGATTATCTTCGTTTTGCGCTCCAAAATGCTGCCCTCGCTTTACAGTTGCCGGCCAGGCATAACGCCGGGACGGCTATACTTCGTTGATAAACCTTGCCGGCTGCCCGGTGGCCTCGGTGACAGACAGCCATAGATTGCTGTCCGGGGTCACTTTTTTCTTCCCGGCTGTGGCCGCGGCAAGCGGTACATGGGTCAAAAGATTGTGCCATAACCCGACCACCATGTCGGTTTTGCCGGCCATTGCCGCATGCACGGCGGTCCGGCCCAGATCGTTGCAGAAAAGGCTGTCGTTCGCATTGGCGGGCACGCTGCGGATAATGTAACTCGGGTCGATATATTTTACATTGACCGGGATTTCATGGGCCTTGAAATAATTTATTATCCGGTCTCTCATGAATAGCCCGATATCCTTGCTCATCTGCGAGTACATGACATTTCCGGACTCGTCGTATTTGATTTCCCCGTCGGTGATATGTTCCAGCCCTGCGCCCTCGGCCATTACCACCACTGCGTGGTCTCTTTTGCGGATGCGCTCTGCCAGCATAGGCAGGAATCCTCCATCGCCCTCCATTTGGAAAGGCGCCTCAGGAATAAGGGTGAAATTTACCACCATACTGGCCAAGGTGGCAAAACAGGCGATAAATCCGCTGTCGCGGCCCATGACCTTGACCAGTCCGATGCCGTTGGGGGCGCCTCTGGCCTCGTTATGTGCGCATTGGAGAACCTTGGCGGCTTCCTCCACTGCAGTGTCGAAGCCGAAAGTCTTGTAGACATAGAGGATGTCATTGTCAATGGTTTTAGGGATACCCACTACAGCCAGATCGATCTGCCTGCGCAAGGCTTCCTGTGCGATTTCGTGCGCCGCCTTGAGCGTCCCGTCGCCGCCGATAGTGAATAGAATATCGATCTTCCAGCGCTCGAGGGTTTCGACAATCACCTCTGGAGGCACACCTCCCCGGGAAGAACCGAGAATGGATCCGCCCTGGGACTGTATCTCATCAACAAAAGCAGGGGTCATCTCGTAAGGCTCGAGGCCCTTCTCAGGATCAAAGCCGCGGTAGCCGTAGCGCACCCCCAGCACTTTGCTTACTCCGTAACGGTGATAAAGCTCGAGAAAGACCGACTGGATGACATTGTTCAGCCCGGGGCATAAACCGCCGCAAGTAACAATGGCAGCGTAAACCTTTTGCGGATTAAAAAACAGCTTGGCCCTGGGCCCGGCTTTTTCAAAGGCCAGATTCTGGTCGACCTTTGAATCGGGCCGCCGGGACACATAGTAAGGAATCAGGGTTCCCTCCGCGATGTAGTCAGGCAGACCATCACCGCATATAGAGGACAGCCGCAAAGGGGAATCATACTTGCATGGACCGAGAGTTTGGACTGTGAGATCTTGCTTGGTGAGCATAGCGAAAATCCTGTTCACAGAGGATAAGTTGCTGTTTGCAGAAATCGGCCGGATGCTTATAATTCGCGAGTGTCAGTGGCCGTTAATCCGCAATAAAGTCTTTCCACAAATGCTTGCTTCCTGTTTTGATAAAAAGAAACTTTGATTGAAAATTTCTTAAAAACAGCAGTCAGGCCAGCAATGCAGCTTAAAACACACAAGCTAACAAATGCTAATAGCTTAGCCAATTCAGCATTGAAAGTCAAGATAGAAGTTATTCTGGAAGAGTTGTGACCGCAGCAACTCAGTATATGCAAGGCGGGGCATTGAAAAACAGGCGGATTTTAATATTCTTCGAAGGGAAAATTTTTCTCGGTTTATTTATTGATTAATGGCTTGTTTCTGTTTATCAAGGCAGAAGGCGACAAAATTTTTTCTACTGCAATTACCCAGGCGATCAAGGTGCGGCGACTCTATCTCCCGTGAGGGCAAGACGCTGCGAGAGCAAGCGGAGAAGCTCGATCAGATCGAAGATATCCACCCTGCCGTTGCGATTGAGGTCCATGACATACGCCTTTTCCCAGCTCGGTGAACTGGAGCCGCCAAGCACTCTCAGCATTTCGATCAGGTCGAAAATGTTGACCACCCCGTTTAAATCCCCATCCCCCCGAACAAGCGGTAAAAAGTCAAAGGAAAGAAGGTTTTGCGGCGCATCCGCAGGATCAGTGGCCAGGTTTCCTGCGCTGTCCTGTGCCACTATGTAATAATCGACTTTTGTTCCCCGACCTAGACCCTGGACAATCCCTGTATAAGTGGAATCCGCCTTTTTGTAAAACAGCTCGAGCGTATCGGCCTGTCCCTCAGCCCTGAAAATGAGTACCGCGTATACGCCGGCCAAGGCGCTATCATCCACCCTGGTCGAAATAAGAAATCCGCCGCTTGAGCCGCCTGTATCCGGAAGAGCTTCTGTTCCACTTATCACCGGGGCATCCAGATCGATAACCTTGAAACTGTAATACTCGCCGCTGGGAGCGCCCTGAGGAGCAAAAGCCTGATTGCCCTGTGTATCGAACGCCTGAATGTAATATTTGATCAGAGTGCCTAATTTCTGTCCGGGAAGCTGCGCCTGGAAAATATTCCCCTCCGCTGCCGGTTCCATAATCACTTTCCTCCAGAAAGAGCTGAACCCTTCTATCCACCAGTAGAGGTCGACCTCCGCAATCTCCGAATCGTCTGTCAGCGCAGCCTGGATCGTGTAGGCCTCGACGCCCGGTCCCACATCCGGGCAGGCTTCAGCGGCAATCTGGGGCGGCGTTATGTCGATCTCCCGGGCCTGGGCGATTTCAAGGAAGCGGGCTCTGGCATTTGCAGTATTTTCGCGCAGCTCTTTGAGTGTGGCGCCTGCGACCACGGCGAAAGCCACAACCACCTCTTTACCGGGTTTAAGTATCAGCGGGCCTCCGGCCAGAAGCTCGCTCCAGTCCGCCTGAGCGCCGGGAAGGGTATCCCTTACTCCCAGGCTCATCGCGTTATACTTCTCCTCTCCGGTGAACCCATCCTTGATCTCATTCTGGAAATTAAGCGCCTTGAAACCCGAAACCCTCTGGGTCAGCAAGGTATGGCCCACGAACATGTCCCCGCCGCTGTCATACATGTAAGCGAGGGCCAGGCCGCTGTTGTATGACACCATGTCATCATTTGATGTTCCCCCGACATCCCAGTCCAGGTGCTGACCTGCGAAAAGGTTGCCTAAATCCTTATCCGCAGGGCCGGCCAGCCTGTATTCGATTATTATATAGTCATTATCGGTTTCCGCAGAATAGGCGTAGCTTCTCTGGTAGATTGTCACCTCCAGAGGAGACGCCGCCCGGCTGTCCGCAAAAGCGCCGGTTATCTCCTGGTCTGCAAGGCTTCCCGGCTCAAGCACCTTTATGTTTCCGTTCTGGATGGTGGTGAAATCGTGGTCGAAATCCAGGGTATTCGAACTCATCGGCTCCTTGGAATAAGAAGCATCCGAGACTGTAAGGGGTCCGGTTGCCAAAAGCAGAGCTCCCTGGAAAAGCTGGTCGCGGCTTGTGGGACTTCCCAGCGGATAGACAAAACCGCCGCCATCCTCGCTGTCCTTTCCGATCACCCCGTAGTTGGTAATCGAAAGCCCGGCCTTGCCACGAGTATGGGTCCCCACGCCTTCCACGACCGGCTCCGGCTCGCCGCCTACATTGAGCCTGAAAGAAACAGCCTGGGTGTAAGAACCGGAGGTTAAAGTGACCGTGAAAGTGCGAAGCTCCTGCGGCTGTATATCAGGGGCAAAAGACAGAACGAATGGAGCATTTGAATTCGACACCACATTCCCCGATGGCATCTGGCCGAAATATGCGGCAGCCGAGACAACGCTAACATCAGCGCTGCTCGAGCTCAGCTTACCGGCCACTGAGACTGCATTAGTTCCCATGTTGGTGATCCTGAGGACCACCGAGACCTCTTCTCCTGGTGCAATCAAACCATCCGGCCCGGCCTGGAGCTGGATACCGACAATTGAAAATCTGGGCAAAGATGCGGGACCTATTTTTGCCAGTGCCGCCTGGGCGTTCACCAGGCCCCAACCATACTCATTATCCGGTCCCACCGGGCCAAGTTCAGTGCATGAGCTGCGGATTGCCCCGGTAATCTCATCCGGCAACAGCTCGGGGTTGTACTGTTTTAGAAGCGCGGCAATACCTGCCACCAGGGGTGTGGCAAAAGATGTCCCCCTGACCGAATGATAGCCGCCTCCGGCCGCTGAGCCTGCTGTGGAGAGATAGCCCTCGCCCGGTGCGACTACATCCGGTTTGATGGTCTTATTGTCACAAAGTGAAGGTCCGATTGTCGAAAATGTAGAATGGACACTCGCGCTGTCTACCGAGCCCACAGCAAAAAAGGCGGGGTTGTTGGCCGGAGAGCCGACTTTGCTATCGGCACCTTGCGCATTTGGATCTTTATTTCCAGCCGCGATAATTACCGCCACGCCGAGCGTATTCAAATTTCTGATCGGCTCCCAATATGTATCCGGGCAGCCTCTACTGCCGGGATCAGCCCATGAAAGGTTCAGGACATCCGGAACATCGTCTATTGTTTCGGGGTCCCTGTCCGGGTCCGCCATCCATTCAAAGCAGCCCAAAATTAGAGTCGACGTAGTAGTCATGGATCCGGCCCTGTTCTCGAAGCCGTTTGCCGCAATCCATTGGGCATCCGGAGCCACTCCAATGGTATCGGCTCCCTGTTGGCCCACCAGACAGCCCATGGCCATGGTTCCGTGGGTCGGCCCTTGTATATAATCATCGTCAACAGGGAAAAAGCTGTTTTCATTCCAGGGATCGTACCAGCTCTCAGTGGCAGTGGCCCCGTTCGCCCCGCGCCACTTGCCGGCAAGTGCCGGCTGATTCCCATCCACGCCGGAATCTATACTGCCGACCAGGATTCCCCGGCCGGTGAGTCCACGCTCCCAGAGTGTCCGCACCTTTATCGTATTGAGCGCCCAGTTGAAGTATTTAGCGGTCGAAGCCAGATAGGCCGTGCCATCCGGCGGAGCGGCAGCATTGGCAGGAGACTCCTTCTTTTTTTGGGAAGCCTGAAGGACCAGGCTTTTGTTTTCGAGCACCGCAGCTACATCGCTCCTGGCAGCGATCTCCCTGATAACCTCCGGGACCGCAGTCACAGCGACCAGGTTGGCGATCCAGAACTGGCGGTAATCGCTGATTCTCCGGCTCCTACGGGCTGCTGCAAGGTGGGAGCGCAGACCTGCCTGGGCTGCCTCGCTTTTCTGCCTGAGCTCAGCGATCACCCGCCTGTGCCTCTCGGCGCGCGTAGCCTTCCTTCTTAAGAGATCGCCTTCCAGAGAAGAAATTTCAACCTCATAAGCCGGGCGAACGAGCACGGTAATCGCCGAATCAGGCGGCGCTTCCCGGAGAATGAGTTCCAGGGAGGGTTCGATAATTTGAGCAGGCAGAGAAGCAGGAACAAACGAAATGAAAAAAGCCAGAAGAAAAACGGGATACTGGAACTTCGAATTTCTCGACATTTTTTCTCCACGGCTTCTGAAAAACCTTCAACAAGCCAAATAAACTTCATCCGATTTACATGCAAAAAACGCACCCATTCCCCTGGATCAGCCCTCGACATCTCTCAGCGCCTTGATCCGCTCAATCAAAGAGGTAGTGGAATAGCCTTCCCGGAAAGGAAGAGAATGAACCTCTCCGCCGCATTCCTGGACAAAATCTGCGCCGACAATATTCGGTATCGTCCAATCTCCCCCCTTGACCAGGACATGCGGTCTCACCGCTTTGATCAGATCCAGCGGAGTGTCCTCCTCAAAAAACACCACATAATCCACGCTGGAAAGGCCTGCCAGCATTATCGCCCGGTCTTCTCCGCAATTAATGGGACGCTCCGGACCTTTGATCCTTTTTACCGAGCTATCCGAGTTAAGCCCCACCACCAGCAGGTCGCCGCAAGCCCTGGCATCTTCCATATAGGCGATATGTCCCGGATGAAGAATGTCAAAACAACCATTGGTAAAAACTATCTTTTCGCCTGTGGAGCGATGATTCTCAAGGCGCTTCAGCAAAGTTTCCAGGTCCAGTATTTTTTCTTTGTAGGAAACAAAAGCTCTTGCTTTGGTTTTGTCCGGCATGGCAGCTCACCTTTCAAAAAGTCACCTGAAAAAAAGTGTTACTGATTGAGCACCATTTGCTGATTTGAAATGAAAATTAAAGCGCAATTTAAAAATTGAAATTTCATACAGTTTCACAGGACTTGGAACAGGGTTTATTAACTGATATTTCAATGGGGTAACGTTCTTTATGACTCAGGAAGGCTGTTCCAGTTTCGACTTCCCGGCAGAAAGCGAAGCTTATTATTTAAGGATGATCCCGTCTTTCAGCATTATGCGGAAATAATCGAAAGCGTCGGTCGCTCCGCCTGTATCGAACCGGTCGATTTTCCCGGAAAAGAGAATGGTCTGGCCCCGGGAGATATTGACGATCATTTTTTCGTTGTTCGGGATTCGCAGCACATCAAGAGTCACAAAGCTGCGGGAATCAGGATCCTCCATCACGATATCCACCTGATAACTTTTGTCCTGAGCCGAGACTTTTTTTACCAGCCCTGACCAGATGACGCGCTGCCCGATCGATTTCTTCTGGAGGACATCTTTGCGCAGGTCCGTGTTCTTGGGATCGAGGAACTCGTTTTTCAACTGGCTGAAAGAAATCCCCTGAAGAGAGTTGTCGACCCTGCCGCTACCCTCTCCTATTTGACTAATCTCAAGCCTGGAATAATCATCTGTTTTGCCTTTACTGGAAAGAATCCAGGTGAATGTCAAAATGGCGGCCAGAGTGGCGAGAAAAAGAAACGCCACCATGCGCGGAGTGAAAGTTATGTCCCCGGAAAGATCAAAGATAGCCCTGATCCCCTCGCGTTCGCGGAACGCTTTATGGAGGTTCAGGCCGCAAACCGGACAGGAATCCGAGTCATCCAGCAAGAGTGTGCGGCAACCTGGACAGCGGATATAGTTGACCTGTGGAGGCCCTGAAGGAAGGTAGCTGTCTGAGGGCACGCTGCGGTCCGGGCCGACCAGCGCTTTTCCGCCCCCCTTTACGATCTGTTGAGTTCCGGTCGAGACCCATTTTCCATCCAGCAGCTCAGGTTGGGCTTCAACGGGAGGGCTTTTCTGATCAGCTTGGCCCTGGAAAGACCAGCCGCAGTCATCGTACGGACAATGCGCCGGGCCGCCGGCCGGGTCGTATTCGAAATGGCGCTGGCACTGGGGGCAGCGAATTTTCATTTAGTAGTCGTACCCGAAGAAAAAGTTGGTATAATATTTTTTGGAGAATTTGCTTTTACCATATTCTCCTTGCAGCCAGTTTATCCGCCTCGCCCGATCCAGTCTTAATATCAGCGGTCCCCCCAGGCTCATCCGGAAACCAAAACCGGCGCTTGCCAAAAGCCCTGGATAACTCTCGCCTTTATCCCAGGCATTCCCCATATCGAAAAACAACGCTCCTTCTATCCCGGGCAGCGGGAGCCGGCCCAGGCCCAGGTAGACATCCAAACGGTGATAGAGAGGAAACCGGACCTCCTGGTTGAACAAAACCATGCGGGAGCCGATAATCGACCAGCGGGGATAGCCGCGCAGTGACCAGCTTCCTCCCATTATATAGCGAAACGGGATATTTCCCCCGCTATAATATCCCTGAATCCTCACTGCATAGGTACTGTAGGTGGTCAATCTAAAGTATTTTCTCATATCGAGCAACATCGAAATATTATCGGTCCGGCCTTCGCTCAAATCTGTGGTAAGGGCCATCCCCAGGTGCCAGCGCTCACCGTCCACAGGGCCGTAAGGAATAAAAAGCGAGGTATCCTTGATCAAAGAGATCGTATTGGTCACCAGGTATGAATCCCTGATCATCTCCAGGAAGTAATCTTCCCGATAACTCTTCATGAAACCCATGCTTGTCTCGATCCGGAAAAACCTGGACAGCGGGTAGCTCAGGAGCCCGAACACACCATTATCGCGCTCGTAAAACAGTTCATCCCGGATGAAATCCACAAAAGTGCCTGCAAAGCGGAACGCCCCGAAACCGTAATTGACCCGGCTTTTACGATTATAGTACATGACCTGGCCTGAGAAACTGTCCCAGAAATCATCTGTGGAGGTGGCAGAGTTACCCGCAGCGATAAAGATCATCTCGTCATTCATCATGTCCGAGAACATAAAGAACGCTGATCCATAGCTGCTGCCATAATAGGCATTCGGGGAATAGCCGATCTGCGTATAAGCGAAATCTAGGGTAAAATCGCGCTTGTAAGGCTTCTTTTCAGCCTTCTGGCTTTCGGGTCGATCCTTATGATCCTCCCATTCCCATTGGGTAATTTGAGATTCCCGGTCAAGGCTGATCGAATCCACTGCTGAATCGGGCATTTTGAGATAGTAGATCCCCATTGTCTGGGCGTCCAGGGCTGTAAAACAGAATCCGGAGTCGGCGGCAGTCCAGTCGAAACCGAACATACCGTTGAAAATGTTGGTTATCCGGGTGCCAGTGCCCTGGTGGTCGACAAGATAAATATTGGGAAGTCCATTGCGGTCGGATACGAAAGCTATCCTGGAACCGTCTTCTGAAAAGCGCGGCTGGGTGTCGATCCAGAGTCCCAGAGTAAGATAGTCTATTTCCCCTGTCTCAAAGTCGTAGAGAAACAGGTTCCGGGAGCCTTTTTCGCCGTAAACGGTCCGGTCGGAGCTGAATACCACATAACGCCCGTCCGGAGAAAAATCAGGGTAGTCATCCGCGTACCTGTCATTGGTGAGACGGGTGAGGCGCTCGGATTCCAAATCGAAAAGATAAATATCCGAGAAGCCTGAGACACTGAGGCCGCTGAAAACAATCTGCTTTTCATCCGGGCCCCAGGAGGGCGAGCTGATACCGACAAGACCCTTGAACCTGTAAGTGTGTACCTTGCGGTCGTGTTCCAGGTCATAGAGGAAGAGTGCGTCCTTATCATTGAACTTGCTGATAAAAAGCAGAATCCCGTTTTTACTGATATCCATCCGCGTGCGGAACGGGTGGAAAGATTCGTATTCAGCACTCCGGCCGCCCTTGATATGCTTTTTCCGGTCCTTTTCCCCTTCCGCCAAAAGGACGCTGTAGATATCCAGGTAACCGGTACGGGGAGAGACAAAAACTACCCGCTGCTTGCCGGAGGATGGGGACCTGTAAACCGAGGGGTGCATATTGGCCCAGCTTTTAGTGGCCACTTTCGTCACCCCGGTTATTTTCAGCTCATCTTTATCCTGAATATCCGGATAGTAGCGCTTTTTCAGCCCGTTAACCCAGT
>Ga0307380_10005417_pt1 | contig 16905 bp, 19 predicted proteins | sample UN3MG_FD_202239 | JGI IMG/M metagenome (GOLD analysis project Ga0307380, IMG submission 202239) | Soil microbial communities from Risofladan, Vaasa, Finland - UN-3 | ecosystem: Environmental > Terrestrial > Soil > Coastal area > Acid sulfate soil | place: Finland: Risofladan, Vaasa | collected...
ATAGAGTATGTCTGATTTATGGGAAAGCAATTTTTTGGGAATAGCGTAATTCTATTTGACATACGCCGCGGGGCTACGTAGAATCCAAGGTGAAGATGAAAACTTGATATAGCAGTTAAGCTCTTTGCAGAAAATAAAGTAATGCAAAACGTGTTTTAAGAAAATAAAATTGGCGAAGCAGTTGGAGACCCATATAATAGCGTAAAAGTGTTTTTGCAAAATTAGTAGCTCAGTAGGTAATGCTGCGCTATCCATTGATGTATGAGATTTCCTGTCTTGTGGTTTATCGCAAATAGAAGTGAGAGCCTCATATATGGGACGTGGATGTAATACCAGCAATGGACTGCAGGAGTTTGTTAAAGTTTCCCGGAGTTCAATAAAAGCAGCCCAAGAAGATTTAACCAGGCTGGTTATCCAAAGGGATGGCAGCCCGGTTTTTTTGATGATAATTCACCAGTACTGTCCCATTATAAGTTGAATAATAACAATTGGTTATGAAACTGAACAATTTCATTTTGCAAGAGATTATTCGTAAGTACTTGTGTAATAGGAACTTTCGCGAAAAGTACAATGCTGAGAATTTGCAGGGTTTCGCCCAAACTCAGTTTGATTTTCAGTTCCTTCTTGACAATCGCTACCAGAACGTAAACGCTGATGGCAATCCAGATTTGAGTCTTCACTGCGTTTTCGGTCGTGCCGAAGAATGTTTTGATTCGCAAGTACTGCTTGATCCATTTGAAAAAGATTTCTATCTGCCAGCGGCACTTGTAAAGCCAAGCGATTATCAGAGCCAGCAGTGCAAAGTTGTTTGTTAGAAAGATGAACTTCTTGTTTGTCTCGATGTCGAAGAAGCCGATCCGGCGAAGAACAGCAGGATGATCCTGCGAAGGATAAAAGCCGTTGAGTCTTATCGTTTGGTCGCATCGAAGGCCGGTTGTCTTGTCGACTTTCCGATAGTAAAGACGGCGGTAATCGAAATTTCTTTTGGCTCTTGTAATAAACGTTGAAAGGTTTTGTGTGAACGTATAAAGACGAGCGAAGTCAAGGTAGCCGCGATGCATGATGTAAATGGCGCCCGGCTCTAAATTAGGTCGTCGAGAATATTGACATCGTGTACTTTTCCGTCTGTAATGCGGATAAACGTGGGGATAGAGTCTTTTAAGTCCATAAGCGTGTGCACCTTGACTGCGGCTTTGTGCTTGCGAAATCTTGCCCATGGAAATAGTGAAAGACATAAGTCGATGGTGGTTGAATCCAACACGTAGACCTCTCGTTTCAGTTGGATGCCGAGTTGTTCGTTGGCATAAAGTGTTCGAGCTTTGCCTATCAAAACCTGTGCGAAGTCGGCGTAGATTCTCCAGTCTCGATGTTCGTTTGCATTTGCCAATGTATTGCGTGAAACATTCCCGCGTATGCCGCAATGGTAAAGTTTCGGCTGCATTGCTCAAAGACAGGTTTCGATGTCTCGAAGGCTCCGGCGATAAGTTATCTGGGCAAACGCCATACAGAGGTATTGATCGAAACAGGAAAACGTTTTTGTCCGATGGTTGCCGCGATATCGTCGAACACATCTGTCGAATTGTTTTTGGGGAAGAAAGTCTAAGAGTTGTGAGAAAACTATCCGTCCAGCATGCATTGGCCAATCCTTTCAGTAAATCCATGAAAGTATATGGGCCAAAGATTAAGGGCAAGTTGAAATCGATCCAAATCATGTTTTCTCATATCCTATTATATTTATTAGGTTTACAACAATTTAGTCATAAGTTAATGGGACAGTACTGATAATTCACAACAGTTGATGGATGTTAAATTAGGAGATAAACCGAAAATGGGATTAGTCGGATTGGCATTATTGGGTGTGGCCCTCGGAGCGGCGGGAACCGAGTTTCTCCGCGTAAAGAGGCCTGACATTATTGAGAAAATCGAAGATGCCGCGAGGCGCTTTGTGGATTCAGTGTGTCCATCAGAATCTAATGACGAAAAAACAAAAGAAGAGTAAAGAACAAGTTTGTTTTGCCAGAAAGAAAAAGGGAAGGAAATGTTATGGTTAAGAGCCTGGGAATCCTGATAGGTGGAATATTTGTCGGTGCTGTTAGTGCAGAAATTATTCGCAAAAAGTACCCGAAGTCTATGAATAATGTATATGCCAAGACCTGTGAGTTAACATCAGGAGTAAAGGAAGCTTTCAAAAAGGGATATGCCAATGCCATGCAGTCCCAGCAGGCCGCGGAACCAAGCGTCTGACATTATTGAATACTGCGCAACACCCCCGGAACCGAACGATAAGGGAAGGCGCAGAATATGAATAAAGCCTGAATGAAGGAGATTGGAATATGGCTACTCCACAGAATGACGAGCCTTCAAACGTTATTGGGTCAATATCCAAATTTGCTGGTACTTTGGTCGGAACCGCAGTGGTTACTGGTAAGCGAATCATTGGCTCGGTAACGCCACCGAGCGAGGATCCGTCGGACAAGCCTAAGAAAAAAACTATGCAGGCTCGGAGCCAAAGAAAGAAGAAAGCGGTTCGCAAGATAGAGGCAAAAGTACCAAAAACAAAAAAGGAAAAAGTGGTAAAACGAAAAGGAACAGGCTCATCCGCTAAGAGCGAGGCATCCGAAAAGAAATCAATCTCCAGCTAAAAAGAAGAAAGGCGCAACACCTAAGAAAAGACGACACGCCGCAAAACAAAGATGACAGTAAAGATTGAAGGATCGAGCCGTTCCCAGGATAGTCTGATATCTGAAAGAAATAGGTACAGGAACGGACGTGCCGATTGGAAAACAAGAATCTTAGCTACAGCTACCAATTGCTGAGCCCGAGATGGATAGTGAGAAGTCCAGTAGCACCTGAAGCAGGCATAGAGAAAAACGGGGGCAACCAGGACGTAAAACCTTCGGTACAGATTATTGAGTATAGTAATAAACCCGAAAAAGCCGTTGTTCCAACTACTTCTGTGCTTTGAGGTTCTGAGCGTACTATGCTCTGTGGGTATGTAGAATGACAAATAATAAACTGATCATCTGGAACAGTATGTGCGAGTCTGAAAAAGGCGGTTGATATGGACATCGATCTGCAAATTCTCAAGGTAGTTTAAAAGGAGTGGAAGACAATAATGAGCAACAATTATGATAAAGAGTCTTCAGGAATAGTTTGTACAGTATCCAGGCAGGTAGGTGCTGTTGCTGGAACATCAGTAGTCATTAGCAAGAAACTTGCTGGCTGTGGTATTAAGACTGTGACAACGACGAAGGATTGGCTTAAGCGGCCTTTAAAGGTTCTTGTGCCAACAAGAGGTAAAAAGAGCAGGACCACATCCCAAGCATCTGCCCTCGAATCAAAGGACGAGCAGGAAACGGGGCGTAAAAAGGCAGCCAAGGCTCTGATTGCAGCGCTGGAATCGGATCTGGCCGCAGCCCAGCGTGAGTTGAAAAAAGCCTGGAGTAATGCTGAGAAGACACAGTCTAAACTGGCTTCGCAGTTGGAGGAGCTAAAAGTAGAGAAGGAATCGTTACTCTCTGATCTGGAGCAGGCGAAAAGTGAGGATAGCGAGGCAGCGGCCAGGGAAGATGAGGTGAAGACGTGGGTAGCTGTATTGGAATCCGACCTTGCCGCAGCTCAGTGTCAGTTAGAAAAGCCTCGCAAAGAGGAGGAAGACACAATGTCTCAGCCATCATCCGACCTCAATACTATGGGGATAGAAGAGATTGAACTCTCCCATCAAGCTGAGGAAAAGGTTAGGGTGGTATCGACTGAAGAAGAGGTCAAATCTGCGATAGAACCAACCGTTGCTCAATCAGTTGAGGAGGAGATACCGGCCCCTGTCGCGGTGACGGATGAGAATGTACAAGCAGCTATTTTTCCTAATGCGACTGACAAAATAATTTTTTCAAGCGCTCTTTCCGATATTACCAGTCAGGACGCCACCGTGCGAATAGATGCCGTCAAAACAATGGCTGGAATTCGCCATGAGTTGTCAGTCAAAGCTCTTGCTGCCCAGATGGCTTGTGAGTCATCGGCACAGGTGCGACAAGAGTGTATCAAGGCCTTGGTAGCATTAGAGATGACCGAAGCACTACCTGCTATTGAATGCGCTTTGACGGACGAGGCAGGTTCGGTCCGGCTGGCTGTTGTATGGGGTTTATACCATTTAGCCGGGACAGGAAGTACCCTGGCACTGACAGGTATGCTTTCCGATGAGGACGAGGAAGTACGCCGAAGGGCTGCCACCTGTATCGGCTGGCTTGGTAAGGAGGAGCTTTTAGGATGATTAGGCTGTGCTATAATCTGCGTCGGCCCATATTTTCGATTAAATGTTGCTGGTATGGTTTTGTGGGTCCTAAACCATTCCCGAAAAGATTAGGATTAAGGGTTGTAGAAGGCGTGCTTTTCGGTCTTGACTTATGGTCCGTGATGGAGAGCGCTGCCAATTAAGACACTCGCTGACAATAAATTAAGGAAGTCATTCGATGCTAAAAAGTCAGAAACAAAAGACAAGTGTAAAGAAAAAAAAGAAACCAAGCCCGCAAAAAAAGAAGGCGATCGCAAGGAAGAAAAGAACCAATAAGCCTTTTTTAGAATCGACCACAGACCAGGCAGCACCCAACGCAGTTGCGGTAAACAGCACCATAGAGGGCTTTACTGATGTTTCTGAAGAGAGAACCAGTATCATCTCCATTGTCAAGGGTCTTGAAGGACAAGTCGAGACAGCATTTAAGCTAAAAGAGGTTCTGGAAGCTGAACTTGAGACAACTCAGAATAGACTTGCAGAAGAGTTGGATGCTCGTGCTCAGTTGGAGGTACAGGTCAAATCACTCGAAGTGCGTGCTGCTCTGGCCGAGCAATTACGCGAAGACATCTTCTTTGCCGAAGAAGAACGGAACAAGTTTTCCAACCTGCTCGCCCACATTCAGCCACAACTTGAGCAAGCTACTGCCGAGCGGGATTCGCTTGCTGAGAAGATGGCTTCTACCGAGACGAATGTTAAGGAACTCGAAGGCGAGAAAATGACTCTCGAGGCCCGTGTGATGAATCTCAAAGACAGAATTGCTGGTACTAATCATCTGCGGGAGGAACTTGCGGAAATAACCGAGGCCCATCGGGTCTCGCGTGAGCAGGTGTATGACCTGACGAGACGTCTGGAAGCCACGGAGGCATCGAAGGAGGCCCTTGAAAGGGAACTGGCTGAAACCCATCAAAACTCGCTAACTCTGCGAGAGAAAGTTACTTGTGCCGACAATCTAATAGCCGATTTGCGTATTCAGCTCGAAGACCAGCAGGCCACCAATCGAGAACTGATGGAGACCAATACACGCCTTGAAAACGAAATTAAGATGGTGAATATCAACTATAAGGCCACCAGGAATGAACTCGATGCATCCAAGAATGCCCTGCGCGAGATACGTAGCGAGGCAACTCAAACCAGCGGACGCGTCCGCCAGAGGTACTTTAAACCAGCCTCTGCTAAGGCCTGATTGGTAATTATAACGATTAAGTGAAGAATGCCGGTTCAGGCATGTGTACATGCTACAAAGCAATTGACTATTTCAACTTGTCTGTCCTTCTCGACTTTTTTTCTCATCATAGTGATAAAAATCAGAATGTGGGCCGGTAATATACAACCTTCTTGGCGTCAAACACATCTGAAATTGTATTTTTACCTCAAAAATAATATGTTGGCGGGAGTATCGTCTTAAGTGGAGTAAGAATATTGCCGATTAAGGAGCGTAGAAGGCGTGCTTTTTGGCCTTGGCTTATGATCGTTGATGGAGAGTATCACTAATTGGGACTCTCGCTGACAACAACTTAAGGAGGTCATCTAATGACAACAAGTCGGAAACAAAAGACAAATGAAAAGAAAAAAAAGAAGCTGGTTGTAAGGAAGAAAAGAACCAATAACTTTGCCGATGTTTCTGAAGAGAGAGCCAGTATCATCTCCGTTGTCAGGGGTCTTGAAGGACAAGTTGAGACAGCATTCAGGCTAAAAGAGATTTTGCAAGCTCAACTTGATACACTTCAGAAGAGGTTGTCCGATGAGTTTGATGCTCGTGCTCAGTCAGAGGTACAGATGGCAAGGCGTCTGGAAGCCTCGGAGGTATCGAAGGATGCCCTTGAAAGGGAACTGGCTGAAACCCATCAAAACGCGCGAACTCTGCGAGAGGAAGTGGAACAGCTTCGAGAGGAAGTGGAGCGGCTTCGAGAGAAAGTTACTTGTGGCGACGGTCGAACAACCGATCTTTGTATTCTGCTTGAAGACCAGCAGGCCACCAATCGAAAACTGATGGAGACCACTGCACGCCTTGAGAACGAAATTGAGATGGTGAATATTAACTATGATTCGGCCAAGAATGAACTCGATGCATTCAAGAATGCCGTGCGCGACATACGTAGTGAGGCGACTCAAACCAGCGGGCGTGTCTGCCAGAGGTATCTTAAACCAGATGATGAAGGTAATTTGAACCAAATTGCGAACCTTTTTAAGGCAAAGACTAAATCCTCACGAAAACGGTCGCAGCCTTCGTCCACTAAAGCCTAATTGGTGGCTATAACGAAATTACCTGAAGAGTGCCAGTTCAGGCATACGTGTATGCTACGAAGCAATTGAGTTTTAGTCATACAACATTTTCTTTTTTTGCCAACGTTCGTTACCCTCCGCGCAAAACATATGATGAGTCACTTTGCTTTTTGCAGATTTGCTTTGTGAGTTTTTGTATTGTTTTTATTCGCGATAACGTACAATATCGTGTGCACAAGATTATTGACGCTACCGAAACAAATGTTCTTGCGTAAAATAGGTTGCCAAAGTATTTTATTCTTGCCGAGCCCACTTTGAGCGAAAATAATAGAGGATACCCTTTTTCTTAGAGGATTGGCGTGAAAGAGGAACGGTTGCCAAAGAGGCAATAGGATGCGTGCCTTGTTTGCCATGTCTGGATATACTCCTACCGTTCTTTTTTCTGTCTGGCTGACCAAGCGGTTCCTTTCCAGCCAGTGGGAAATGCTGAGGTTCTCTCCATACACAGATATTGGAAGCTATCTGTTCATCCATGGCAATGTTACTACCCTCACACTCAATTACATAGGTCGGGTATCTCTGGTGCAATGTAGCAATTAACCCCGGTCTTATACATAGGCTGTCTATTTTATGAAGCTGCTGGTCACTTTTGCAATTGATATAGGCAACTCGTGCGGATTGGCCTACCTCTAAGTCGACTAACGGCACAACAGAGCTCTGAGCTGTCCGGCAAGATTCTTTGCAGCATTGGCCCTGGGGTATCGGCGATCCGTGAGGACAAGCCTTTGGATGGCCAAGTAAAATACAGATACTATCGACCAGTTCGGGCGTGATTATATGCTCGAATTCACAGGCGCCTGATTCGAAATCACCACCAAGGACATCGTAAAGTAATCTTTCGGCAAGTCTGTGGGCACGGATTAGCTGCCGGGCATAACCAGTGCCTTTTTCTGTAAGAGCGATTATATTACTGTCTTCACTTAGTTGGACCATGTCTTCGGATGATAGTTCGTCGATTATGGCGGCATCATAGTTTTCATTCATAGTGCTTTTTAGAGCCACCATTGAATCTGCGCCATCTTCCTTCATATAATACAGCTGCTCAATATGCTCATCTTTTTCTCTCTTGCGATTCATGGTATCCTTTCACCGTCCGAACAATATAACCAACCCCCAGTTCAAAAACCCTGCAACCAAAATGGCTGTGCAGTTTATAGCAATTACTATTGGAATAGCTCGTTTCCAACTAAGTACCTTAATCATCGCCATGATATTAGCAAAGCATGGAACAAACATTGTAGTAATAACCACAGAAGTTATACACTGAATGTAATTAAGTTGCCCTGTCTTCATAAGCTTTATAATCAACCCTGCTGCTGCTTCGTGCCTGGCCATAGATAAGATAAGAGCATCGACCATCCCCAACGGAAGCCCCAATAAACCATTTACAACGGGCTTAACTGCATTCTTTGTTGCATCTAATATGCCTACTTTATCTATCATAAATAGAATGACCGCTGCATAAATAAATACAGGTACCGCTTCCTTGATAAACCACCAAAGCTTGTAATACGTTTTTACAATCACTGCTTTTGGATTTGGCAGTCTTATTGCAGGCAGCTCTTGCAGAAAAATACTCTTATTATCATCCTTAAGAATTTTGTTTAACAGCAGACCTACTGATATCCAAATAGACCCAAGCACGAAAAAAACTATCATAAATGCCCGCACACCCAATCTGCCAAGGATGCTCATATTTAATGCCATCTGCGCCGCACAAGGCAAAGCAAAAGCTATTAGATACACCGCTATAAATTTTTCTTTCCTTGAACGTAGACTCTTTGTTGTTAGTGTAGCCATGGTCTTGCAGCCAAACGCAAGAGTGATAGACATAATGGCACTGCCGCTGAGTCCAAGTTTGTCAAAAATTCTTTTTGTCAAAACACACAGGTTGGGTATATAACCGATATCTTCGAGGATATTGAACGCTATAAAGAAAACCGTAAGTATAGGTAAAATCGTCAAAAAGGCATTGGCCAGGCCTAATGATAAAACACCGTAATCACCTATCAAAAAATCGTTTAACCATTCGATTGTTACAAGGCTATCGATTCTGCTTTCGACAGGAATCCATAGATTCTGGTCCATCCATCCTGTGATTACATTGGCAACATTTACTACAAGCAGATACATTATAAAAAGTACCATCAGCAGAATCGGAATACCAAACACCGGATGTCGGCTCAACCGCCCAAAAGATTCTGAGAACTGCCCCCGTGCAATCTTTTGCTTTCTGGTTGTATTTTCTGTTAATTCATCCGCCCAGCGGCTGCGCTTGTTGTTCAGGGCATGACCGAAGTGTCCATTGAATTGCTGCCTGACTGCCTTTACCTGTTCGGTCAACTGAGCAACTTTTTGCTGGCCGTATTCTTTTGTCAGGCAATCCGCCAGGAACGGATCATTGAGCATAAGAAGAATCGCTGTCTTGCGCTTAAAGCTTACATCAGCCGGCAGCGAACATTCAATAGCCGATATGCCGTCATCTATGATTTCGCCATATCGCAGGTTACATTTGCCTCTGCGTGCCTTGCTTATGGCTGCCATGAGGTCTCTTGTGCCTAAGCCATTTATGGCGATTGACTCGATGACATGAACACCTAAAAACCGTGACAGACCGGCCGAGTCTATCCATACGCCTTTTTTGGCGGTCTCATCTATAGCATTGAGTGATATTACCATAGGTATTCCCAGTTCCAGCAGATCAGTTGTAAGAGTTAATGATTGTTTCAACTGGTTGGCATCAATGCACTGGATGATAATATCCGGCACTTCTTCGAATATCATATTGCGGACTATGAGCTCCTCTTCGGAGTGGATATAAAGGCAATGTAGGCCAGGAGTATCAATAACCTCGTAGGATTTGCCATTAATTCGGCAGGTGGTTCTTGTCATCTCCACAGTGGTGAGCGGATAGTTGGCAACCAATGTATACTTACCTGTCAGATTATTGAATACCTGGCTTTTGCCTGTATTCGGCAGACCCACAATAGCAACTTTCTTAACCGGCGATGAACTGCATGAACCATTTATTTTTGCTTTATCCTTTATGCTCATCGTAGCTGCTTCATTCACATTTGTTCTGCTCATCAAGGTCATCTGTGCTGCCTCAAGGCTGTTTCTCCTGCTTCCCGGCTTTTTTCTGCAGTTTCCTAATATGCTTGTCCCGTTTGACGACCTTTACCGCGGTCACGACCTCTGCGACCTTTGCCAGTCCCAACAAAATAAGCGATCCAAGGGCCACACACACATCACCCAATTTGCTGATTTAGACCATTATTCTTTTCGAATATTGAACTCGTCATTAGTTGATCTGAGCGGTTATTTTCAACCTCCCCATACTAATCCCACAATTCCTGCACCAAGTAAGACCCAGATTGGCTTTACTTTGTACTTAAACAAACAAATAATACTTGCTGCAGCAATTAGAACCGTCTTAAGGTCAACCAAAGAGCTTCTGCCGATACCTACACCGGCAGCAAAAACCATCCCGATAACCGCAACACGCGCGCCACGAAGAAAGTTGGCTAATATTTTGTTCTCGCTGAACTTTTTTATTGCTGCAGTAGCAAGACAGATCATCACAAATGACGGCAAAATCACACTTGTAGTGGCGACTATTGCGCCCAAAATGCCACAGGCTTTATACCCTATAAATGTTGCAGAAATTATGACCGGCCCAGGTGTGACCTGACCCAGGGTGATTGCATCAATGAATTCTGCTTTTGTGAGCCAGCCATAATTATTGACTACCTCATTTTCCACCATCGGAATTATGACGATACCGCCGCCAAAAGTGAAGGTGCCAATCTTCAGAAACACCCACGATAGTTTAAGTAATATACTTATCATTTTTAGTTGAGGTTTTCCGGCTCATCCTGATAAATAACTATACCTACTAATCCACAAAGTCCGACTATTAAAACAATATCCAGCTTAAAGATTAACGCTGAAGCAAAGGCCCAGATCAGAACACACAACTCGCGATAGTCTTTCATTTCTGTTTTAGTGAGTTTCAATCCCACAGACACTATCAGCCCCGTGACTGCGGCGCCCAAGCACTTGAAAACGTCCGCCACTTTGGGCGTAATGCGGTACTTGTCGTAAAGAATCGCGAGAACGACCATTAGAATAAATGAAGGCAGTATAAAGGCCAGTGTCGAAATCAGCGCTCCGCGCCATTTCTTCAGCTTGTAACCCGTATAAGTCACGATATCCATCGTTACCGGGCCAGGCAAGACATCACCCAGCACCGCACCTTCCAGAAAGTCCTTGTCGGTAAGGATCCTCCTTTTACTCACCAATTCATCCTCCAACAAAGTGAACACCGCCATTGGCCCGCCAAAGCCAAAGCATCCGATTTTGAAAAACATAAACCAGTCTTTGAATTCCCCGATAATACTGCCTCGTTTTTCTTTACTTTTATACGATTTCAGGTATTCCTTTTTATACAAGACGGCCAATGATTTCTTTAATTCCTTAGCTCTGTCTTTATCGCCGGCCTTGCGGTATAATTCCCATGCTTGCTGCCAAAGACCGGCTGCACGTTTCATGCTTTCTGTATCCGCAGGGTTGGCAGAACCGGCGAAAGCATGTAAGCCTTGAAGATATAATCGCTCAGCTCGCTCTTTTAGTTTTTCTTTGTCCATATCGACTTTATTCGTTGAACTCATTGGCAAAAGCTCAGTATTGTGTTGTTATTCAAGCTGCGTTTGTTTCTCAATGCATGGTACATAGCTTCTTTACTTATTGGGAATAGTTTGGCATCGAGACTATTATCTTTTTCTTTATGAGATTGCGTTTCGTTTTTAGCAAACTTTGCTGCTAATTATAGTATTTCCACAGTATTGCGATAACTCTTTTTTAATAGTGTCGGTTTTTTGTCTTGAAGTTTAAAGACTGCAGATCTTTGTACATTTTTTCACGATTTATCAGAGTGATAAACAGCAGAGGGATCAGGTGAAAAATAATAATCATCGCTATAATAATGTCGCTGAGAGACCATACAAACCGCAAATTGAGAAAAGGACCAAGAAAGACCACGACAAGGAAGAAAATTCGATAATAAAAGGAATTTGTACCTCCGAGATACTTAAAACACCTTTCCGCGATGTGAGCAAATGCAAAAATCGTTGTGAGGGCAAAAATAATGAGACTTATAATAACAACTATTTGGCCGAAAAAGCCTAAACCTGCCTCAAAGGACTCTGCAGTGAGATATGCTCCGGTTTGATATTTCCAGTTTGGAGCAGAAAGAATCACCAGTCCTGTAATACTGCAGATTATTATCGTATCGACAAAAGGGGTCATTGCTGACATAAATGCTCCCTTTGCGGGGGCATCTTTATTTGCCGCCTGTATAAAGGCACTTGTACCCATTCCTGACATATGCGAAAATATTCCGCGTGAAACGCCGAACTGCATTGCTTGAAGAACAGTATACCCGGCAACCCCTCCGGCTATGGAATAGGGCATGAAGGCACAAGAGAAGACCTGGCCAAGTGCGTTAGTCGCCTGAACAGGATGAGAGAGAATAATCAGGACTCCGGTAACAGTATAAAGGCCAATAGCAACAGGAGCTATTGCAGAGCAATAATTGACAATCTTATTCAAGCCGCCCATGATGACTATGCCAACACAGAGTGTCATTGGAATTGCGATCCAAGGATTGGAAACGCCGAACCTGTTGTGTATCGCCTGGGCCACGGAGTTGGCCTGTACCAAATTGTAAAGAACTACTCCCTGAACCAGGATAAGCCCGGCTACCAGCGGAGGAATAAAAGCCCATTTTCCTTTCATATATTTTTCAAGATAGACCATCGGCGTGGCAAAAGATGAAGATTTGCCATCGGCAGGGGTCAACTTAATTGCCATATAGGTGGAGGCCATTCTAAAAAACATGCCGAAAAGAGCAGATACCCACATCCAGAACAAAGCACCCGGCCCTCCAAGGTGGATTGCGGTCCCAACTCCAGCAATATTTCCGATTCCTACAGTTGTGGCTACGACGGTAAGGAAGGCTTTTTTATGCGAAATAATTCGGTCGCTGGGTATTGACGGGCCATCTCGATTAATTTCTAAAAAGTCCGGCGGCTTTTTCTTACCGGCAAGAGCAATAGCACGACGGGTAAGGTATAAAAGCATGGCCTTTTTGTGCGAAATAATTCGGTTACTAAATGTTGACTGGTCATCCCGAATAATTTCTAAAAATACCGATAGGCTTTTCTTCCAGGCAATTGCACGGGTAAGGTATAAAAAGATTAGACCTAATGATAGATAAACAAGGCAAAGTGTCGGATCCCATATCCATTTTGCTAATGTATCGATAGTAATTTTCCTCTATGTCTGGTACAGATAAAGAATTCAATATTATCTATTTGTCAAAATTTCATTACAAATTCCTGAGTAAATCAGAACAGTCAAAACCGACTTAAACGGCTTCCATAAGCTCTATACTATCATAATCATGCTTTTCCAAGGATTTATTTGCGAAATTCAGTGCTGTTGGTATCGTTACGCCTTCCATTTCACCTTCGCCAATCATCACGCTCGAATTTATTTTCTTTTCGTTCCTAATGACCTGTATTTTCACATTCGCTTCGGGTTTTGCCCGAGTAACAGTCAATTTGAACTGCTTAACATTTTTGATATTACGGCCATTGAATCGTACAATTCTATCGCCAACTTTCAAGCCGGCCTTTTCCGCATTGCCCCCTGCGTATACCGCTTGAATTACCACGCTTGCCTTGCCTTGTGAGGCGCCTACTTCCAAGGCCAATTCTTTGATTAGCACGTGTTTTACAGGAATGCCTTCGAGAGCGGTATTCTGAAATTGCCCGCCTTGTGGAACTGACTGCACGGCGCGGACGGTAATCGAATCGCCAGAGCCCTGAACGGATGCTGCAATAGCATAGACGATGGATACAGACACGAAGATTATTATCGCCAAAAGCCATTTCCTGGTTTTTTCGATAAAGCAATCCCTCGATATTGTTTTATCGTCAGCGTTCGCAGCGGGTTTTTTATGTGTATGGTACATATAACTTAATCACTTTTTGCGTTCCCGAATGAATGGTCGGTTTTGTGCATGGGGTTACCAGTGTCGGCAAGAGGAAGCAGCTGCACGGAAACATCTGAAATATTTTCCATTTTTTTATACAGGACATTTTTGATTTTACTGACAATTCCCAAACCTTTACTCAAAACCCAGTTGGAAGGAAGGAAAATATCCACACCCACTAAGAGGTTACGACCGGCAAGTCTGGCTCGTACGTCACCGACACGTTCAATGCCTTCAATATCTTCTATCAAGTTTCGTATATGTAATTCTTCGGTGCGCAAAGAAGCATCCATCAGCCCTTTGGTAGCTTTCTTTGCGCCATCCAGGGTTACTTTGATAATGAGGACACAAATGACAATTGCGGTTATATGGTCAAGCCGCGAAAGGCCCAGATTGCTACCCACAACGGCAACTATTACCGCCACCGATGTTCCGATATCAGCAAGACTTATCTGTGCATTGGCTAAAATAGCGGAGCTGCCGACCTTTTCGCCTGCGCATCGGCCATAACCAAAGGCCATACAATTAGCAATAATTGAGACAGTCGCTGCAACAATCGCTATCAACCTGGGCGGCTTCTCAGGCCCAACCATTACCATTTCCCGGAAGGATACAAAAATGAAAACTATCGCTGCAATCATAAGCAGCATATTCACGATGCCAGATGCAAGAAATTCTACCTTGCCGTAACCGTAAGGGAACTTTTCATCGGGTCTCCTCGATGCCATTTTCAGGCTGACCAGAACAACTATAGTTATGATGAAATTTGCTAAGGATTCGAATGAATCGGTAAGAAGTGATTTGCTGTGACTGATAAGGGCAAACCAGCCCTTCAGCAGAAATAAGCAGAAGTTTATGCCTAAAACTACCCACTCGACTTTTTTGCTGCAATTTACACAGCACTGCTTAATCATTTTTTACTCACAAATGACATTAACATTTCCCAGATGTTCGAGCCTTTTGGCAAGGCCATAGCGAATCCGGGCCGATATTGTGTTTACTTCTGCGATAGTCTTATCTCTCGGCAGAGAAACATATAGATCAACCCATACGCTCCTGCCTATCTGTCTTGTTTTTATATCTTTTATTTCTTTGATCTCAGTCATATCAGATAAGAGCTGCCTTATCAAAGAAACGTCATTTTCTTTAATTGCTCGGTCTATCAGCCCTGAACCGCCTTGATAAAAAAGTTCGATGCTGAGGAAAAGCAGGTGTCCAGCTTCGAATACCGCAATAACCACATCGAGGAAGTGGTACCCAAGTGCACCTCCAACGACAGCCACAACCACTGCAAGTGAAGAAATCACATCAACACGATGATGTTTGGCATGGGCTAAAATGGCGGGGCTGTTCATGTTTTTATATGCACAGATGTTGAACCGGTAGATTATCTCGTTAGCGGCAACAGAGATAACCGCTGCTGCCAAAGACGCCCAATGCGGAGGGGCGTGTTCGGCCATGAAGATGATCCTGATACAATCACCCAGCAGGAAAACCGTTGCTCCCAGAATAAGGATACTCGTGAAAACACAGACGATATATTCAGCATTGCCGTAGCCATACGGGTGCTCTTTATTGGCAGGTCTTGTTGCTATTTTCAAGCCGATGAGCACGGCAACGCCGGAAATCACGTCATGGAGTGAATAAAGGGCACTGGCTGTTAAGGCCCGGCTTCCTGTAAGTATTCCAATAACACCTTTGAAAAGTGCTAAGAAAGCACTATCCCATATACCGATCCACGAGAGCCGAAATGCGCATTTGATACATTTATCTTTACTATGCATAACTTAATACTTTTTGCAAAAAGCCGACTTTGCAGAAGCTTTAGCCCGCCCACGAGGCAGTCTCTGCTCCGGTGAGGAGGTATAGATCATCCCCTTGGTTCTGCCATGTCACTGCCACTGGTTATTTTTCGAGGTGCAACAGGCAGTGACGGATGTTTTATGCCGTAGCGACGTTGGTCTTTGCGGTTTCGAATCCTTCAGCGAATGCCTGCTTTGCTTCGACTGCTATTGCTGACGTTTTTTTTCCGATATTAGAAACCTTTTTCCTGGCGTTTTTCAACAGTTTTGGGTTCTTCTTTGCAATTCTATATGCGACAAAACCTACAAAAATACCCGCCACAACGACACTTCCACCAATACATAATCCTTTTTCCATTTGCTACGCTCCTTTCTCAATTCTTGCTCTCTTATCTGCTATAACAACCTCGTTAATTGTCTACCCCAGTACTTGCCAGAAATGCTTTGGCATTCTCTGGGCCATTTTCAATGCTCCGCTAGCCCCGGCAAAGACGGGCTCGTCCACGCAAGTTATCGTGCCTCCACCCAGCTCCTGCATGCCTTGGTGCATAAGTGCTGCCAAACCAACCATTTGGCTTCCACCGCCGGCCAGTATTACATTGGAACGAATAGCTTCTTGAAACTCAGGGTCATAAGTAGCTATCAGTTCCGCAATTGAACCCACTATACCAGGCACAACAGCTCTGCAAGCCGTCCGCAGCTCGTCGGTGATGTCGAAGTCTGTTGGTCGGCCTTCCACAGGAAAACGCGCTGCCACCCGGTCGGAGTGGTCTGAAACAAAGCCGTACTGTTCTTTCAGTCTTCTGACTATATTGACATTGAATTGTGCCTTGGGGTATTTTTTGTGAATCAGGCTTGAGAGCTTATCGTCCACAAAATCGCCGGCCTCGTCCAAAGTAATCTGGTCTTGTTCTTCAGGAAGCGTCCCATGCAGGCGGCATAAATCGACTGTCCCTGCACCAATATCAACGACCAGAGCCCGGTCGAGAATACCCAGCCCATAAGCCACAGCAAAAGGTTCCGAGACGATCATAACCGCATCGAGTATCCCTCGAGCCGCATTAATAAGTATACGCTTGCTGGCGACACTGGCACGAGCCGGTGCGCCTATTACGCCATAGACCGGCTGGCCGGGCTTCGGCTGGGTACGCTCCAAAAGGTGGCGTACCAACTGTTGCGCAGCCACGAGATTCCTGTTCTCGCCGCTTTTATCGCCGTCTCGTATTACCCCATGAGCCAATGGGCGGATCAGCTCTACCGAGAGCCGATGTTTGAGCGCCAATTCTCCGAATAGCGGCTTGGCACCCAACAACTCCTCAGAGATGTTATCTTTGGGGTATCCAACATAGGTCGGAACCACCTCGCGGACTCCGTTACTGGCGGCTATCGATGCCCGTGAAGTGCCCAAGTCGATACCTACAAAAAGAGATCCGTCTGCTGATGAAAAACCAAAAGAACTTTGGGGGATTGAA
>Ga0307380_10005418_pt1 | contig 16903 bp, 12 predicted proteins | sample UN3MG_FD_202239 | JGI IMG/M metagenome (GOLD analysis project Ga0307380, IMG submission 202239) | Soil microbial communities from Risofladan, Vaasa, Finland - UN-3 | ecosystem: Environmental > Terrestrial > Soil > Coastal area > Acid sulfate soil | place: Finland: Risofladan, Vaasa | collected...
ATGGTTGGCTATATGCTGATGGTGGGAACCGGATGTGCGCCGACGCTGGTTGCCAGCAGCACGCCGCAAATCCAAGCTGCTGAAAATTCTTATTACGACATCCGATTTGAACCTTTGAAAGATGGCTACAATTTTTTTGCTGGGTTTCGTCTTGAGGTAACCAACAAGACCCGTAAAGATTTGGAAATCGATTGGAATAAAACCCGTTATCTTTATAACGGCCGCGATGGGGGCGTTTTCGTGTTTAGGGGCATTCGGCCCGAAGATATAAAAAATTCAACAATACCCCCCGATATCATTCCCGCCGGACAGTCTTTTTCAAAAAGGATCTCGCCATACAGGCTATTGGCTCGGGCGCCGCTGGCCCGCAACGATAAGAACGCCGGCGAAATTAGTTCCGGACCCATTCCAAACGGTGAAAACGGCATTGTGTTATTTGTCAGGCAAAACGGGAATACGATCCGAGAGAAATTGACGGTCAACATAACGGAAAAGGCGGTTCGATAATTATTAGACGCCGTTTCAAAACTTTCCGGTGACTGATTTTTGAGCCTTTTGCCGAAAAGCCCCGCTCAGGGTTCAAAGATTTTCGACAAAATTTTCAGTCGATCCTTAAAACCTTTGCCCCTCGAATCTTCCGTTCTTTCAGTTCCAGCAGTGCCGTGTTCGCTTCTTCCAGGGAATATTCCTGAACCTCCGGTATGATGGGAATTCCAGCTGCCAGTTCCAAGAATCCGATGATATCCATCCGAGCCACATTGGCAACGCTCTTTATCTCCTTCTCCAGCCAGAGATGTTCAGGATAATCCAACATCAACAGATAGTCTTTGTCCCTATCTTCTTTACGAATGGCATTGATGACCAGTCTTCCGCCCGCCGTTAAATTTTTCAATGCCCCGACAACCGGTTTCCATGCCGGTGTTGTGTCAATAATGCAATCGAGTTTTTCCGGTGATTCTTCTTCTGTGTCCCCCGACCATACCGCCCCGAGCTCTCTGGCGAATTTTCTTTCATTTTCACTTCTGGCAAAGACAAAAATTTTGGTTTCAGGATATTTGTGTCGGGTCATTTTCAGTACAAGGTGGGCCGATGCCCCAAAACCGGTGAGTCCCAGATTCTGTCCGTTCCGAATGTGGGTCAGCATCAGGGACCGAAAGCCTATGGCACCGGCGCATAAAAGGGGCGCGGCTTGAAAATCTGAAAAGACGTCTGGAATTTTAAAGGCAAAGTCTTGTGAAACCGTCATATACTGGGCATATCCGCCGTTGGCATCCCGGCCGGTGGCCCTGAACCCTTCACACAAATTTTCATCACCCTGGATACAATACCCACATTTTCCGCAGGCTGAATAAATCCATGCGATTCCCACCCGTTCTCCGGTTTTGAATCGATTTGCGTTCAGCCCTGTCTGTTTGACCGTTCCCACAACCTGGTGCCCCGGCACCACCGGCAATTGAGGGGGGGGGGTCCTCCCCTCAATTTCGTCCAGTTCGGTGTGGCAAACGCCACATGCCGAAATTTTGACCAGTATTTCTTTTTCTTTGGGGACAGGATCCGGCAAGACCGTCAATTTCAGGGGATTCCTATTCGTCTCGAGATTGCAAATCTCATTTAACACCATTGCTTTCATTTCAGCAACATCCCACTGTTAGCGCAATTCTCGCCGGTCCGAATTTTTCGTGAAAAACGTATGTTGAGCGTCACTCTAAGTCGAGATTTTTGAAAAATCGGCCATAGTTTCGAATAGATCTGCGATGTGCCTGAGCAAGGCGAGCCGGTTGTTACGTATTTTCGTATTTTTAGCCATAACTAAAACGCCGTCAAAAAAAGCATCCACCGTATCCCGAAGAGAAGCGATTTCATGCAGCGCCTGTCCAAATTCTCCCTTGACGAGATTGTCCGCGACTCTGTTTTTTACGTCTTCATAGGCTGAAAACAGTTCGGATTCAGAGTCATGCTCAAACAGACTTTTATTTACAGGTTTTGCCTTAAAAGCCTTGGCCTTTTTTATGATATTGACGACGCGCTTGAAAGCAACCGCCAGCGGTTCGAAATCCGGTGCGGTTTTTAGATCTTGAAGCGCTTTGGCCCGGTTCCATAGATCCGGCACGTTATCTCCTGAAACACTCACAACAGAAGCGACGACATCTTTCGAAAATCCATCTTCTGCCAGTTGATGCGTCATTCGGTTCAGTATAAAAGTATTTACATTGTCAGCAATCTCTCGAATTTTCTTGGCACCTTTTATGTTGTACAGTTTGATGCTCTTTTCAATCACAGCCCTTAGTGAAAATGAAAAGTCCTTTTCCAGCATGATCTGAATAATGCCGATGCCCTGACGCCGAAGGGCATATGGATCGGAAGCGCCGGTGGGAACAAGTCCCACTGAAAAGAACCCGCAAATGTTGTCGATCTTATCAGCAATACCCAGAACCGCACCTGCCGTTGTTTTAGGAAGCTCTCCCCCGGAGTAGATCGGCCGATAATGTTCCTCGATGGCAGCCGCCACATTAGCAGGTTCTTTTGCAACAGAAGCGTAAACTCTACCCATAATCCCTTGCAGCTTGGGGAATTCACCCACCACCTGACTGACAAGATCAGCTTTGTACAACCAGGCTGCCCTTGTGGCCTCTTTTTTGAGATTCACACCCTTTTCAACTTTATCAGCGAGAAATCCTGCAATCTTTTGAACACGCTTGACCTTTTCATGCATGGACCCCAGTTTGGCCTGGAAAAGAACGCCTTTGAGTTTTTCGACCCGGTCATCTAACGATTCCTTCAAATCACTTTTGTAGAAAAATTGAGCATCTGCGAGACGGGCTCTAAGCACCCATTCATGGCCGGTTGCCACCAGTTTCATATTCTTTGTGCGGGTATTGTTCACCGCGACAAAACAGGGCATGAGATTTCCCTTTTTGTCTATTACTGCAAAATATTTCTGGTGTTCCCGCATGGCGGTAATCAGTACTTCACGGGGGACTTCCAGGAACCCCTGATCAAATTTGCCGACCGTAGCCACCGGATATTCGACCAGGTTCTTCACAATCTCCACCAGCCCGTCATCAGGCAAAATTTTTCCGCCGACACTCTTGGCAGCCTTATTTATCTCTTCCTCAACACCTTTTTTGCGTTCTTGAAGATCGATAATTACGTTTGCGTCACGTAGAATCTTAACATAATCTTTGGGACTCGAAATTTTAATCTTGCCGGGGTTCATAAAATAGTGTCCGCGAGTATATCTTCCGCTTTGGGTGTCTCCGAGGGTAAACGGTATGATTTTGTCTCCCAAAAGCGCCACGATGGAATGTATGGGTCTGGCAAATTGAATATCAAGCTCAGCCCATTTCATGGTCTTGGGAAATGGTGTTGCCAGAATCACTTCCGGCAGGATATTTTTTAACAGGGTTCGGGTTGGAAGGCCGCGTTCGGTTACTTTTGCACATAAGTAACGGCCTTTAACCGTATCCTCTACGGTTAAAGCATTTACGGAAACTCCGACTTTTTCGGCAAATTTCTTCGCGGCTACAGTGGGTTGGCCTTTCTTATCAAATCCGACCTTTTCAGGAGGTCCCAAAACGTCCGATGTCATGGACTTCTGTTTGTCTGCAACTTTTTGTACTTCCAGTGCAAGACGTCTAGGGGTTGCAAAAATTTTGGCGCTCCCGTGCTCAATACGAGCATCGGTCATTTTTTTCAGCAGCGTTGACGACAATACTGTTAGCGCAGGTTCGATGTAACCTGCCGGAATCTCTTCTGTCCCTATTTCAAGCAATAAAGTTTCCATATCCACCTCTGTTTTCATTTTATCTGATGCAGAATTCAAACTAAATTTTCATGAGTCGTGCATCATGGACTTTGAATAGCATATCATAGATCATTTTATAATGGGACTGCCCATATCATTTATCCTTTTTCAATAGGGGATAACCCATCTCCTCTCTTTGCTTTAGATAGCCTTCTGCACAAGCTCTGGCAAGGTTTCTTATGCGTCCGATATAACCCGTCCTTTCCATAACGCTGATGGCACCGCGAGCGTCCAGGAGGTTGAAGGTGTGTGAGCATTTGAGGCAGTATTCATACGCTGGCAGAATCAATGATTCTTTGATTAATTTGCCGGATTCAGCCTCGTATTTATTAAAAAGATCGAGCAGCATACCAACGTCAGCCTTTTCAAAATTGTAGGTTGACTGTTCCACTTCCTGCTGATGATGCACATGCCCATAAGTCACATCATCGTTCCATTTTAAATTATACACGTTGTCGACGCCTTGCAGATACATGGCAATACGCTCCAGCCCATACGTGAGTTCAACGGATATGGGAAACAGTTCGACACTGCCTGCAAGTTGAAAATAGGTAAATTGCGTAATTTCCATTCCGTCCAGCCAAACCTCCCATCCGAGGCCCGATGCCCCGAGTGTTGGGGATTCCCAGTCATCCTCGACAAACCGTATGTCATGTTCAAGGGGATCGATTCCGAGTATCTTCAAGCTCTCCAGATACTGTTGCTGCACATCATAAGGTGAAGGTTTCAAAATTACCTGATACTGGTAGTAATGCTGCAACCGGTTTGGGTTTTCACCATAGCGACCGTCAGTGGGGCGTCTGGAAGGCTGAACGTAAGCAACCTTCCAGGGCTCAGGGCCAAGGGCTTTCAGGAGAGTGGTCGGATGAAATGTCCCGGCACCGACTTCAATGTCATAAGGTTGAGCCATCACACATCCTTTTTTCGCCCAGAATTTCTCTAGCGACATGATTACATCCTGAAAATTCATTTTTCTTTCCTCTCTTCCATTAAAAAATAATAAATAACAATCAATCTAGTTTTATGAGACATTGAGCCAAAAGTATTCAGGTGATCGGGTTTTTCGTCGAATCACTGTCTGAGTGTTTTCTCTCAATGGGGATAAATATAAGTGTGCCGTAAAATCAGCAAATCTATAAGAGCCCTTTTGGATCGATCTTTGCATCAAGCAGGCAGGCGCCTTTTCTTGTTTTAAGAATACTTCCCCATGTACCTTTTAATTTGTCAACATCCTCAACCAGACCCAGCGCCCATATGCATCCGCCGCCGCCAGCCCCTGTAAATCTTGCACCGCAACCGTTGTCCAAGGCGGATTCAACAAGTGCTGTGCCGATCTCATCCAGCACCTCAGGTGTCATCTGCTTCCTGACAGCGGTCTCCTGGTTCATCAATTTACATGCATCTTTGACATTTCGCTCCATCAGAGCCCGGGCGAACTTTTGGGTACATACTACAACTTCAGTCCAAAGTCCACGATACTTTCCTGAAAGAAACTGCTGGACCCATTTTCGATTAACATTCTTCGATTCATGCGGAACACCGCAGTAGCCCAGCAAGAGGTGTTGTTCAAATTCTCTTAAGTGTTGCTTCCTGATAATGGTTTTTTTCCTGAAAAACGGATCTTGATCGTTTACCGGCCAGTACCATATGTTGGCGCCGCCATAGGCAGCGGCCAACTGATCCTGAAGGCCGCACGGCACGCCCGCTACACTCGCTTCGAGTTTCTGCGCAAGTAAAGCGATATTCTTTCTGGACAGGGATCCATGCCCCATCTCCCCCAAAACCTTTGAAAATGCCGCAATAAGCGCCACCGCGGCCGCGGAAGATCCCCCCAAGCCACTGCGTGGCGGCGATGATGAGTCAATATGGATATGAACACCTGAAGCTCTGAAATAGACCCCGATGGCAAACATAAGTCCAAGTGGATGATCAAAGGGCGCTTGGTCAAGGGGATATTCAGCACTTCTAAACCCCTTTGAAGAAATTTTTATTTGACCGGTATCATAGGGTAGAAGTTTTACACGTGTCCTTAAGTCTATGGCAATGTTAACGGTACACGGAGAAAGATGGCGAAGGGGATAATAAAAGGTGCTGAGATCCAGGGTGCCGCCCATGTCAATTCTGCACGGTGCCGAGGCCTCAACAGGAGATTTTAATAATACCTTTCTCATGGATTCAGTCATATCATTAAAACCGGCACGCCCTCGACTTTGCATCCGGCATCCTATCATTGTCTAATCTGCCGCAAAAATTTTAAACTCCGGGGTTCTTTTCCCAAATGATACGGTACAAACGCCTCCATGAACTCCAGTCCTTCCTTCAAAGCCCGAGAAGTAAATCTGATCCGTGCCGCCGTGTTTAAATCCCCTCTTTCGATCCACAAAAGCTGTTTAATGGTCCCTTTTGAAAAAAGAGTTTTCCCCGAAATTCCGGAGACACATCGGTCACATGCAATTCCTCCCTTTACAAGGTTAAAGTACACTCTGGAATTCTGCATTTTCTCCATTTCAATCCTGCATACACTGCATTGCCTTAAATTAGGAACAAGGCCGGCGATTGTCATAAACCGCATCTGGAACAGGATGGAGAGTGCCGCTTCGGATGTCCGGTCAATATCGAGTTCTCTAAGAACGTATTGAAGCAGTTGGTATAGCCGGGCTTGCTGTTGGCCGGGTTCCATCCATTCGTTGACCAGTTCAGCCCAATAACTGGCATAGGCGGTCTTTATTATGCTGGATCTAATATTGGAAAAAGGATGCGCCAAGGTTGCTTCCTGTAAAAACGGAAGTCCCTTTTTCCGCCCCGTACCGTATACAATGTTTAATACAGAAAATAATTCCAGGACACCTGCAAATCGTTTCGTGCTTTTTTTTGCGGATTTTGCAATAATTGTAATTTTGCCTTTGGTTAACGCAAAAAATGTAATGATAAGATCATAATCACCAAAATCGATCCGTCGCAGAACGATAGCAGGCGTGGAAAAATTTGACATCTATTCATATACCAAGGAGTGTTGTAGCGATGATAAAATACAACGTTACACTGATAATATCGATAGCTGTGGTGACAAAAGGGCCTGACGCGATGGCGGGGTCGATATTTATTTTCGCCAGAGTCATCGGCACCAGAGATCCCGCGAGGGCCGCCATCGTCATGGAACAGAGCACAGCAATCCCCACGGATAGCGCAAACAGTTCACGGCTGTATTTCAACTGAGCCACTAAACCGACAACAAAGCCGTAAATAAGACCCAGTATCAGCCCCACCATAAGCTGTTTGGAAACCACCGACCAGATATCACGGATATTGAGACGTCCAGTGGCAAGCCCCCGAACTGTAATTGTGGCGGATTGAACGCCGATGTTGCCACCCATTCCCATGATCACCGGAATAAATGCCGCCAGATAGGCCAGCTTACTCAAACTCTCCTGAAAATAACCGATAATGAAGGATGCAATAATTCCGCCGATACAGCTCGCGAACAGCCACGGCATGCGCATTTTGATATTTTTGAATATGGATTTGGTTTCAACGAAATCCCCACCGGCACCGGCCATTTTCAAAATATCTTCCGTAGCCTCTTCCCTGATGATATCGATAACATCATCCACCGTAACAATACCCACCAGTTGGTTGGTGTCATCCACGACCGGTACCGCGAGGATGTCGTAACGGGCGACTATTTTGGCCACTTCTTCCTGATCCATATCCGTTTTAACCGCAAAAACGTCCGTTGTCATGAAATCCTTAAGGGGCGTGTTGGGCGGAACCACCACCAGCTGTCTTAAAGAACTGACACCGATCAATTTGCCGTTTGCATCCACCACATAAAGATAAAACGGCATCTCCACGTCCAGATGCTCTTCTTGAAGGGATTCGATGGCCGCCCTGGCGGTTGTATCCTCCCGAAGGGCGATGAAGTCGGGAACCATTATACCGCCCGCTGTATCATCACCGTAATGAAGAAGGCCTTCCACCTCTTCGGAACCTTCTTTTTTCATCATCTCAAGGATAACATCAGACTTCTCCACAGACAGCCGCCCCAACAGGTCTGCGACGTCATCCTTTGGCATGAGATCAAGAATCTCGACCACATCGTCCAGGTTCAAACCTTCAATAAGATTCGGAACAGTATCCTCACCGACATTGCTGAAAACTTCACCCTTTATCTCTATGTCATCGATCAGGTTAAAGAGTCTCAGCTGATTGGGAATTGACAAAGAATGAAACACCAAAGACAGGTCTGCAGCGTGCGTTTTTTTCACAATTTTGCGCAGGCGGGTTGTCGCATCCCGTCTCAGAAGCCTTTTTACGCTTTCAACCAGTATTTTGTCAGGATCATTTTTCATATTTCACAACGTAGAGAATGTCCTCCACCGAAGTGGACTATTGGATGATTTTAATTACGGACTGTTTGCGCAAACCCTCAATCCACTCCTGATATTTCTTATCAGCATTTTCCCCAAACAGTATTCTTTCGATCTCGGGTGATACGTCCTCAAAAGACTTTCCAGGAGTCTCCAAAATCTCCTGAAGAAAAAAAATCTGATATCCCTGATCGGTCTCGAGTACGGGTGTAAACTCTCCGGACTTCATTCCTTTGATGGTCTTTTGAAGCTGTGGCGATAGGGAATCGAGCTCGAACAAACCCAAATCTCCGCCTTCAGCAGCCGTTGATGAGTCTGAATAATTCCTCGCCATGGTTTCAAAAGATTGCCCGGCTTTCAATTCTTTTAAGATCCCATCTATTTTCGCCCGAATCTCAAGTTTTTTGTTCTCATCGGCAAACGTAGGGATCATTATCAGGATATTGCGAAGGTGGTATTTTTGTTTCCCACCATACGTATCCAGGTGCTTTTCATAATAGGCCGCAATGTCTTCTCCGGTAATCACGATCTTCGATTTTACTTCAAGGTTGATAAGCCTTGTCCTGAGTATCTCTTCCTTGATCTTATTTCGATAGGCTTCCATGGTTAAGCCGTCTTTGGCCAATGCAAGTCTGAGATCTTCATCGGTAAAGAAATTTTTTTCTTTAATTCGCTCGATGGTTTGATCAATCTGTTCTTCGCTGATTTTAATATTTGAGCGTTTGATCTGCTGATCTTCGATTTTCTTGTCAATAAGCTGGGTGAGCACACCCTCACGTACTTTGAAGAGCATCCCTCGTTCTTTTTCCTCAGGATATCCAAGGGCATGGATTTTATCTTCATAGGGCTTAATCGATTGATTGAGCTCAGAAAGCGTAATGATATCATCATTGACCACAGCAACAATTCGATCAACGATTTCAGCACCTTGTGATTGTACAACAAGCGGAGAACCCGCCGCACAAAAAAATGCGGCACAAATCATTAAATTTATTATTACCAATATAAAACGTCTGAACTTCATTCCAAAAAACCGTGCATTATTTTCCAAGCCCGTCGATTTTTCCCCACAGTTCTTTGTTTATTTCAACGGGGTATATTTTTTTAAGTTTTTCGATCCACGATGAATATGCTTTTTCCATCTTTTTTCGGCGTAAATTCTTTAGGATGATTTCATCGGTCTCTTTAGACCCCTCTTCTACCTCAGAGGTTATCCCATCGTCTTTTGAACGTTCTTCATCATATTTCGCCAAATCATCGGGTGTTATTTCAATCTGATCCCCCAACGCTTCGACAATTACCTTCTCCATAAGCAAGCGGGTCTCTAATCTCTTTTCCCAAGTATGGTACGGCACGGCATACTCAAGCAACATTTGCTGGAATACTGTGTCGGGATAATCTCCTTTTATATTTTCAGCAGCCTGTTCGACTTCCATTTTCGTAATCTCGATGCCGAGTTCTTTAGCCCTCTCAAGAACAAGCATTTCCTCGATCATCTGTTGAATAAGTCGCAATCGAGCTTCTCTGAGGGTTCCCGACTGCCGCATACTATTGTAAGAATAAGCGGCTTTTGCAATTTCAAATGCCGTGTTGAAATCGGAAACGGTAATTCCCCGGCCGGCCACCTTGATAAAATATTCTTCACTTCGCTGTTGTTCGGAATTCGAACACCCTGAAAACGAACAAACAATCAATAAAAAGCTGATTGGAACAATCAGCTGGATAGAACATCTTATCATCGGGATTCGGCGGTTTTCGGTGTCGTTGATGTTAACTCGCAAATTGCCTGAATTTTTTTTAATTATTAACACGTTGCATAATCTCTTTCAAGATGTTTTTGACCTGGGTCAGAAGCCCGGTTGCATTCGCTTTTTCCAGGTTGGATTTAAGCACCTGTTCCCGAGTAAATTCAAATCGATGGTTTTCAGAATCGAGCATTTTGAATAGGCCGGCAGGATTTCTCTGGTGTGCCCCGGAAAAATGGAGTGAAAGCTGTTGGCCGATCAGGTCAAGGCGCTTGACCCCCGCCTTTATGGCCAATACCCTGAGCATGATTTTTAAAAAAAGGTTTGAAACCTCCACAGGTAATTTACCAAAACGATCCAACAGTTCAACTTTAAAATCCGCGATCTCGTTGAGTTCTGTTATTTTTACCAAGCGGCGGTATGCTGAAAGGCGCTGATCAATATCTGGAATATAGGATTCAGGTATTAAAGCGGGCATACTAACGTTAATTTCCGGTTCCAGGCTGTCTTGAACTGCTTCTCCTTTCAGTTCAGCCATTGAATTCTCCATCAGTTTAAGAAACATGTCATAGCCGACTGCAGCAATATGACCGGACTGTGAAGCCCCCAGAATTGTTCCACCGCCTCTGATCTTCAGGTCACTCATGGCGATTTGAAAACCTGAGCCGAGGTCACTGTGTTCCATCAAAACCTTCAGACGTTTCTGAGCGTTTTTGCTGAGTATGCTTTCATCCGGTATAAAAAGATATGCATAGGCCTGTTCATCAAACCTCCCGACACGACCGCGCAATTGGTAAATCTGGGAAAGTCCGAATTTATCGGCGCGATTGATTAATATGGTGTTGGCGGAAGGGATATCGAGTCCTGACTCTATTATGGTTGTACACACCAGTAAATCGATCTCTTTATTCATAAAACGGAGCATGACATCCTCCAACGCCTCTTCATCCAGACGGCCGTGGGCGACATTGAGTCTAACATCGGGGACCAGAACTTTCAGATGCTTTGCCATTGCCCATATACTATGAATATTGTTATGAACAAAAAAGATCTGACCTTTTCTGTTTAACTCTTTTTGAATGGCTTCGGAAATAACGGCATCATCAAATTCAGAAATGTATGTGATAATAGACTTGCGATGCTCAGGCGGTGTTGCAATGACACTTATATCGCGGATTCCCATCAGGGACATATGCAGCGTCCTGGGAATCGGGGTCGCAGTTAATGCAAGCACATCCACTGTGCTTTTCATTCTTTTTAGTTTTTCCTTATGTTTGACGCCAAAACGCTGTTCTTCATCCAGAATTAAAAGACCCAGTTCTTTAAAAGCCACATCCTTCTGGAGCAGCCGGTGAGTTCCGATGACAATATCTATTCTTGCAGTTTTAAGATCATCGATAATTTTACGCTGGCGACTTAAAGAGCGAAACCGGCTTAAACATTCTACATTAATCGGGTACCGTTTGAATCGCTCGGAAAATGAAGCGAAATGTTGTTCAGCCAGCACAGTGGTTGGAACAAGTACCGCCACCTGTTTGCCGTCATTGACGGCCATGAGCGAAGCGCGAAGGGCAACCTCTGTTTTACCGTAACCCACATCGCCACAGACCAGCCGGTCCATTGGGATGCGTGCCTTCATATCATTCAGTACATCTTCGATGGCATTGAGTTGGTCCGGTGTCTCCTCGTAAGGAAAGCCGGCTTCAAAATCCTGGAAATCGCTATCAACCTCCCCGAAAGCATATCCCTTCCCGACCTTGCGTTTAGCATAAAGTTTTAAAAGCTCTCCGGCAATCTTCTCCGCCGATCTTTTTACCCTGGCTTTAACCCGTTCCCATGATTTGCCGCCCATTTTGTCCAAAACCGGTTCGATTCCATCCACTCCCATGTATTTTTGAACCATGTTCATACGATCGACAGGCAGATATAGTTTGTCATTATCCTTATAGAGAATGAGAAGATAGTCATTGCTCGAACCGTTATGCTTCAGTTTTGCGAGACCTTCATACTGCCCGATCCCGTGATCGATGTGAACCACAAGATCCTCTTTTTTCAAATCTTCAAACGCAAGAAGTTCCGTTCGAACCCTTGGCGTTGTTTTTATTTTTCGGCGTCGTTTCGATCCGAATATTTCATCCTCTGTAATGATCGCCAAAGATTCAGCCGGCCAGACAAATCCGCAAGAAATTTGTCCGAGGCAGACGAACACCTGACCTTTGCTTTGTTGGATATCAGGTAAACCGTCAACACGAGTGAGATGGATACCGTAAGGGACTAAAAGCGACTTCAGCCGCTCGGCCTGTGCCCGTTTATTACAAACCAAAAGGGTGACAAAACCCGCCTGCTTCTGCGCATTGATCCAATTTGCCAGCGGTGAAAAAAGGTTTTTCTCCCGGCGACGTGTAAGTTCCATAGAGGTCGGAATATCGTCTTTAACGGAAAAGTCAAACCGTCTGACGGGCTGTTCGGTGGTGAGTGACCCTTTTGATACCGGAAGATTTTTAAACGTCAGCGTTTTTTTATGCAAAAAGATGTCTTTAGCCTTTGACCATGTAAGATAAAGACTTTCGGGTTCGACACAGAGTCTTGCTTCCTTGCGCGCAGCGACAAAACTTTTGGATGCCTGCTCCAGCGTTTGATCTGCAACCTTTTCGAGTTCGGCCGGCTCAAACAGAATAAAAAGCGTTTTATCCGGCATATAGTCAAAAAAAGTATCCAGCTCGGGATAGATCAGCGAGATCATGCTTTCAACTCCGGGGAACACCCCCTCCTTTTTAATGCGATCGATCAAGCTTCTGACTTTGGTTACCGGAATATCCAGCTTCGATGCCTGCGCTCTCATCCGGCTTATAATCTGATCCGTGCCGGCCTTCTTTACAACCGCTTCCCGGGCCGGCAGGATAACGGCTTCTCGGATTCTTTTAATGGTTCGCTGGGATGCGGCTGAAAAAAACCTTAAGGACTCTACGGTTTCCCCAAACAGTTCGATCCTGAGCGGATCTGAATAAAGCGGGGAAAAAACGTCCAGAATACCGCCCCTGATGCAGAAGTCTCCGGGTTCCTCAACAATTGCTGACCGAACATAGCCGCCGGACAACAGCTTTTTAACCAGGGCGTCACGATCGATATCCTCTCCAACCATGACAAGTTCTGCATAATCACACAGCTGTTGCCTGGGTATGATTTTCTGCAGAATAGCAGATACGGTGGTAACCACAATCTGCGGTACATCGCCGACGATCAGCTGATACAGTGATCCAATCCGCTTTGCTGCCGTTTCATTGTGATAGGACAGGTACTTAAATGGTAAAATATTATATGCCGGAAAATAAATCATGGGCGGCCGGAGCTTTTCTGAAAAAAAACGCAGATCTTCCAAATGGGTTTCCGCTTCCTTTTCTGAAGGAGCTATAATGACAACAGGCGCCGGGTGCTGTGTGTATAACCGGGATACCAGATAGGCTTTTTCAGATCCGGACACCCCTGTGCATTCAATACTGCGGTCCCTGTCAGGAATTATATCAGATATGCATCCATATGATATTTTTTCTTGATTTTGATCCATAAACAAAGTAGTGGTCTTTTTATTATGCCATGCCGGCGTAGCTCAGTTGGTAGAGCAGCTGATTCGTAATCAGCAGGTAGGCGGTTCGAATCCGCCCGTCGGCTCCACCTTATTTTTAGGGGGTTTTGCCCATTTTACGGAGCGGTGTTTTATTTTTTGTGCCCCAAAAATAAGGTGCTTTTTCGAACCGCTATAGCCCAATTCGGATTATTGTGCAACCGGCGTTTATGCCCCCTGCAATTCGCACTTTAACCTGTTGAATAAACATATCCTCAAGCATTCAGGTGATCTGGTTTTTTTTGCGAATCACTATCGTACACCTATAACCAAAATAAAAAGGAGTTGTCGTGAGTTATAAAATAGGATTTGCTGGAACCGACGCAAGAACGCTTTTAAGTGCCTTGATCACTTCAACGGCAACAAGTGAAAACCATCCGGATAATTTTCAAGGCGTCGTTATTCGGGGGATGCCGTCCATGCCCCCGTTTGCAAAGACAATGCAGTGGCCAATAAAATTTTTATCCACAACAGACAATTCAAAAAAGGCATATACCGCAGCTATAATTGAGGCCCTTAAAAACGGATCCATCGACTGTGTTGTTCCAATGCCTGAAGATTTATTGCTCGAGGGTTTGGTTGATGAATTGGAGGAAGCCGGTTTTCTCGATTCTATTTTAGGATTTACGCGCAAAAGTTCATTTATTGAAGGCGACAAAATCGCGTGTAAACGTCTTTGCCGTGAATATGGTGTCCCTGTAGCCGACAAATGGTATGCGGTAGACGCCAGAGACTATGCACAGGTTTTGAAAGCGTGTCTGGCTCTGATCGACCAGTACGGCGGCGCGGTGCTGAAGTATCCGTATAGTGCCGGCGGGAAAGGTTCCCGGATTATTTTGAACGCATGGGAAGTCAAAGAGGTCTATGACACGTTAATCAACGATTATGGGAAAAATTATAAACGATTCCTAGGGAAAAAATCAGAATGGCCGCTCCTTATCGAGTCGAGGATGTCCGGCGTCGAAATTTCATTTAATATTTTGATCGATAAAAACGAAAATTTTCAAATCCTTCCCACCTCCATGGATTATCCGGAGCGATTCCCTGGACCTGCCAGTAAGGACAATCCGATTACCGGCGGAATGGGGAGCATTTCACCCCATCCCATGGAAACATCCGGTCTGCTGGAAATGGCGGCCGAAGATATTGTTAAGCCGCTCATAAAAGCCTTGAAAGAACAAAATATGTTACGTCCCTGCCTGGTATATCCCGGCTGCTTTTTATCGTTTGACAGCAATATGGCCCCAACGAGAATTCGCGTCTGCGAGATCAATATTCGGCCTCCAGAACCTGAATGGCAGCCGATTGTCCGCAGAATAAGAAACCTGGGCCCCTTAATCAAGGCCACACTTCAAGGAAATTTAGATACCGTCACCCCCGAAATAAGGTCCGACCAGATATCCATCTGCACGGCCCTGGTTACCGGATCCGGCGGCCCCCAAGGCCAGAAGGGATACCCGTGGTCCTGCACCAAGGGGGAACCCGTCCATATCGATTTTGGCTACCTGAACAAAAAAAAGATCCAGGTTATTCCATCTGCCATGACGTATTCGGACGAAGAAGGCATTTTCAAATCCGATGGCAGCCGTGTCGCCTATTGCAATGTCAATGCAACCGTGAAACCCGGAGAAAGCAGAGCAAAAGTGGCTGAACGGCTTCGCAGGAAAGTATTGACGGCCTTTGAAAATGGTAAAATAAGGGTCATCCCCCGGGAAAACCCCGAAGGGAACCGGCTGGATTTACGATACGATATCGGCAACCACTTTGACATGGCAGAAGAATTACTGCCAACAAAAATCGCCGTGTAAAGTCGATGCTGGATTTTCAATTGAAAATCTCAAAAAATGCTTGTATTTTAGTTCGTTGAATAATATTTTTACTTCAATCGTCTTGACAGACATATCCGTTTTGACATACCGATAAGGGATAGACCTATAATGAGGAGGCAGATGAATGAACGATTCAGACGACATAAAGTTCAAATGCGAAATCAATAAAATCATGAAAAATGTCCATAACATAATAAAAAAAATTGAAACCCTCGATCCGGCCAAAAACGATAATTCAAAGCAAAGTGAGGATTAATTTTCGTAAATATAACGGTATTGAATAAATAAAAAAATAATTTTAAGGAGGCGCCATGGCATTAACCAAAAATGATATTGTCACAAGTATACACGATCTGGGTTTTACCAAGAAAAAATCTGTGGAAATCATCGAATCTTTACTGGAAATTATTAAAAGTTCGCTGGAGAAGAATGAAGATGTCCTGATTTCGGGATTTGGAAAATTTTGTGTGAAGCAAAAAAAACAACGGAGAGGCCGCAACCCTGCCACCGGCGACGACTTGATGTTGAAAGAACGTAAAGTGGTTACGTTCAAATGTTCAGGAAAATTGAGGGACAAGATCAACGGAGAATAAGCGCCGGATTTAACTTAATCCCTGAAGACCCTTTTAACTGCCCGTTGTACTAAGCCATAAAAATTGATAGGGATTCAACTTTAATGTATCTGTACGGAAAATCTCGCCGGTAATGACGTCTCTCATCCGCACAGGAGCTCCGGCGCTCGATAACGAAGCTGTCACCCGTTTGGATGAAATATTGGTGACGGCATACAGTTTTTGATCCTCAGCATACCTTGCGATGACAAACACTTGAGGATCGATTCCCAGAATCTCAAAATCGGCGTTCGGGTGAAAAGCAAGCTGCTTCCTCCTGGTTTTGATCATTTTAATATACCTATAAAATATCTGAGAGCGGAAGGTTTCAGGATCTTTGAGTTGGGACAACACGTCATCAACCTGCAATTTTTCCCGATTGATGGTTCTGGCTCTTTGAGTCTGCCGAACGCCTTCCTCCCAGTTCCTGGAACCGAGAACACTGTGAATATATGAAGCAGGGACCCCGGGCAACGCATACTGAATTGACTGAGAAGCCAAAATTTTTTGTGCGTGCCAAGAATTTTTTGTGGCCCCCGGGGTCGACAGGGCATCCACACAGGTTATATTCAACTCATACGGACTGTCGGAACCATCCGGATTTCTTTTATAGGAAACCCTTCCACCATTCTTTTTCACAACATCAATGAGTTTATCGATTTCGGCTTGGGGTAAAATCCCTTCCAGCGGACGTACGCCGATTCCGTCATGGGACGCCGTAAAATTTAAAAACGTATTACTATTAGACGTTACCTTCAAATCTTTGGCCCATTCGGACAGTACCGTTGAATCCTCTCGGGCAAACGTATAAAAAAGCAACGGCGGCAACGTAAAATTATATATCATTTGAGATTCATTGTGACCATCGCCGAAATAACTCATATTCTCATCATGCGGCACATTGGTCTCGGTAATCAGTAGAAC
>Ga0307380_10005419_pt1 | contig 16902 bp, 32 predicted proteins | sample UN3MG_FD_202239 | JGI IMG/M metagenome (GOLD analysis project Ga0307380, IMG submission 202239) | Soil microbial communities from Risofladan, Vaasa, Finland - UN-3 | ecosystem: Environmental > Terrestrial > Soil > Coastal area > Acid sulfate soil | place: Finland: Risofladan, Vaasa | collected...
GTCATGTGGACGTAGGTGGTCCCGGCGATGATGGCAAAGCCGGTGACGATCCCGGTGTGATCCGAGCGGCCATCGGTCGGGGTGTAGCGGACGATGCTCCCCTCGGTGATCGTGTCGGTCTTGGGGTGGGTGGTGACGTTCATGGTTGGGTTCCTCTCTCAGACCGTCTCGGCGCTGTGCCGGAGGGTGTTCATGCGGAGCATGGTGGAGCCGGTCAGGTGGCTGAACTCGACCAGGGCGGAACCGCCTCGGACGTGAGCGATCCGGCCGGTGCTCCCGGCGGGGATCACCATGCCGTTCGACTTGGTGATGTCCTCGGTGACTCGGATCTCGGAGCCGTTGTTCATGGTGGTGGTTCCCTTCTTGGTGTCTATGACCAGTATACACGAATGGTGTGACAGCCGCGCAACTCAGGCTGCGATCCGGGCGTTGTGCGCCTTCGCGTAGGTGGCGTTGTAGCCAGCGAGGTTCTCGTCCTCGGGGCAGTCCATGCCGAACGTGACGTGGCCGTAGAAGTTCACGTGGAAGTAGTCGACCTGAACCTCGCTGCCATCGAAGTTGTAGGCGTTGAGGATGGAGTCGAGCCGGGCGATGATGGCCTTGGCCTCGTCGGTCCGCACGTAGCCGGGCTGACCGAACGGGCCGAACTCGGTCCAGAGCGAAGCGGGCTTGTCGTAGCCCTTCACGAAGATGCTGACGCTCGACCCTCCGGCGAAGCGTTCGATGCGAACCGAATACTTGACCGGCGCGCTGGGGAGGTTCCCTGCCTTGACCTCGGCCTTGATGTCCTTGCGGACGAGTTTGGCGATCTCCGCCGTGTCGAGGCTTCCGTCGTACTTACTGCCGTAGGTGATCTCGTACATGGTGGTTGGCTCCTCAGTTGGTGGGGTTGACGGTGAACGAACCGAACTGGCCGGACGTGCTGACCCGGAACGGTGTGCCGTACTGGCGGACGTAGCCCTCGGCCTGGCGGCGGGCGGCATCCTTGTTGGTGAACTTGTGGGACTGGATGACTCGATCTTGCGAGTCCCGGCCCCGGACGGTGTAGGTGCGCTTGCTCATGGTTGGTTCCTCTCTCAGCGCAGCGACGCTGCGATCTCGGCGGCTTCGGCTTGCAGCCGGTTGGACTCGGCACGGAGCCGAGCCATCTCGGCGTTCAGTTCGGGCATGGTGTCGGTCGTCCGGTTGGGGCTGACCTTGACCTGAGCCATCCGGCGGCGGAGCCGGTACATCTCGGAGTTGACGCCTTCGATGGCTCGGTTGATGTTCTTGAAGGGAGCGGGGTTGGTGTCCATGCAGATCACTGTAGCCGCTCCGACGACACTCTGCAACTCGAACACCCCGGATCGGCCCCGATTGAGGTCGCGTTTCCCCAGGTCACAGACATCTATTGGATTTCTCCAAGATTTATCCTGACGCGATCCGGCTCAACGCTCCTTGAACTGGGTGATGACGAACTACGAACCCGGAACGCTCGCAGTTGCCCGAGGCGATGGCCTCGCTCGGATCGTGCTGGTGACGCACGACGACGGCACGCACCTGCGCGCTCTGCTGTGCACCAACATCGTCGAGGCGGCGACCGACATCGACACCATCCTCGATGGCTTCACGCCCTACCGCCTGCTCGTGCATGGCGAGTTGTACGGATGCCTCTGGCACCGTCAGATCGCCAGGGCTGTCGCCCGCGTCCCGGTCGAGGTGGTGCGCTCGTGCTTCGAGGCGCTCGTCTCTGATGGCGAGGCGAACGAGCACCTCCCTCACGGCCTCCCCCTCCAAGGTCCGCCCGACCCTCGCTGGCGCTTCAAGGAGATCGAGGGCGACGAGTGGAGGCGGATGACCGCCGACTGCACGAGGACCCTCCTCGGCTGGGACGACGGATGAACCTAGACTCGACGCCATGTCTGTCGACCTGATCGCCAACCTCACCGAGTACGGGTGGGATGCCACCGACGTTCCCGACACCCTGATCGCGAGCAAGGTGATGGAGGGCGAGTTCAACCACGTCCATCGCTTCTCGCGGGAGAACCCCGACATCGGTTGGGACGACGTGTTCTCCGTGCTCGAACAGGTCGGGATGCAGTCCTCGTTCAGCGCCGTCACTGGCCGCACGCGCCGATCGCTGGTCGTCGCCGACGGCGTGCTCGCTGCGCTCACCTATCGGGCGGAGTGGAACGAGTGGGGAGTGACCCTCGCCGCGACCTCGGCCGAGCGACTCGGCAAGTGGGTGGCTTCGTTCGACACGCTGATCCCCGAGTGGGACAACCCTCTCGTCGAGGCAGGTACGCACGTCCCCGTCACGTTCTGGATGCAGCACCCGATGAGCGGAGGTGCGGTCGCCCGTACCCGATACCTCGCGATCGAGAACTGGGACGAGATCGAGGACAACTACCCGACGACGACGCGTGAGCAGATGCGCTCGGTCGTCAAGATGACCACCGGCCCCGAGGATGGCGCAGGGAAGTTGCTCCTCCTCCACGGTCCGCCCGGAACTGGCAAGACCCGTTCGATCCTCTCGCTGATCCGTGAGTGGAAGGACTGGTGCGAGGCATCGGTCGTGACCGACGCCGAGAAGTTCTTTGGCGATCCGACCTACATGAACGACCTCCTTCTCAGCGTCGAGAACAGCCAACACTGGCTCCTCTTGGCGGTCGAGGATGGCGATGAGTTCATCGACGTGGACGATCGCAAGGGTCAGGGCGTCTCCCGGCTCCTGAACATCTGCGATGGCATGGTCGGCCAAGGTCTGAACGTGATGGTCCTGCTCACGACGAACGTGGCGATGGATCAACTGAACCCGGCTCTGGCCCGGCCCGGCCGCTGCCTCGCCAACATCGAGTTCCCGCACTTCTCTGCTGCTGAGGCGACGGCGTGGCTGGCCGATCGCGGCATCGAGGAGATCCCCGCCGAGGTGGCTGACCACGAGCAGGTCACCCTCGCCGAGTTGTACGCCGGGCTGCGCTCCGTCTGATCTCGTCCCACGCTCGCGGTAGCGTCGGGCCGTGACCATCCTCTCTCTGCCCGTCGAGTCGATCCGCGCCCATGAACGGCACCTGACCGATCTGGCGCGCGAGTGGGGCATCGCCGAGGGGCGCGCTCAGATGGCGCTCGAACACGGGATCCCCGATCGAGAACTGATGCTCCGCAACGCCTACTACGCGGCTGGCGTGACGTTCTTGTTCCAGTGGCTCGCCTTCGCGTCGCCGCTCGCCACTGCCGCTCGACGTGTCCCACGCGGTGAGTACGGTCGAGGTTCGTGATCGAGTGTCGATTTGTGCCGAGGCGGCGCAGGAGGAACCTTCGCTGCATGGAGCAACGTCCGATGCGATCCACCGCGCCCTATGACGCCCTGGCGGTTCACCGCTTCTTGCAGTCGATCTGCGGCCTGACCCTGGTGCCCAAGAAGGAAGTCGGCGATGTCCCGCGACCCAGTTGACATCGACCCGGAGTCGGCGATCGACGAGATCGACTCCATCATGCTGCCCGACGGCGAGTGCATCGTCTCGATCTCCGGCGATGTGGCCGTGCGCGGGACGCCCGCTGCGATCCTGCACTGGGCGACGAAGATCGGCCGGGTGACCGCTGTGCGATTGACGCCACACGAGGTGCAGGTGTTCGCCCGCTCGATGCTCGTGGACATGACTGCCGAGATGTTCAAGAGCGAGATCCCCGACGACATGCCGCCGCCCTGATGGACTGTCTGAACTGCGGGACCGAGGTGCGCGAGTGCGCGTGCTGCGACTCGTGGGTGCACGCCGGATCGAGCCTGACGGCTTGCGAGTCGCTCGCCGTTGCCGCTCATCTCGGCATCGCTGAATGGGCTGGCCCGTGGACCGCCTATCCTGCCCGCGATCGCGGCGAGTGAATCCGACCGTCACCGGCTCGTTGCTCTACACGATCACCGAGGCGGAGCGCGAGCGAGCCTTGCGGGTCGGCAACGAGCGCCAGGAGTTCCACGACAAGCGGGGAACCTCGAACGCCTACGGCTTCCGTGGCGATCGCGCCTACTCGTTGAAGATCAACCAACTCGGTGCCCTGGCCGAACTCGTCGTGGCAACGCTGCTCGGCTGCGAGGACGAGTGGGTCGAGTGCACCGACGAGTATCACGCTCTGCCCGGCGACGTGCTCCCTCGGGTGCAGATCCGATCGGCGCAGAAAGCGGACGGTCGTCTGATCCTCCACCCTCGGGACAAGGACGATCATGCCTTCGTGTTGTGTCGTAATCACATGGCGAAGGACGAGGGCGTCGTCGAGGTGTGCGGCTGGCTGTGGGCCGACGAGGGGAAGCGGGACGAGTGGTGGCCCGGCAAGAATCCAGATCGCCCGTGCTTCATGGTCCCTGACGATCGCCTGCGGCCTGGCCTACGTGGGCTGCGGCGCGCGCTGACCTGACCCCGGACGCGACACAGGCCCCCGACCGAAGCCGAGGGCCTGTGGGTTAGGGGCCTCGGCATCCCCTACGAGGGCGTCTCACGACCGCCCCTGCATCGTCGCTATGCGATCTTGCCCTCCGAGGAGGGAATGAAGTTCGAGGTGCACGTCCCCATCAGGCGACATCGCCGCCCTACCTGGCTGCTCCCGGTTTCGCGCAGTGCCTCGCTACCTTCGTCCCGGTGTCACCACCGAGGGGATGCGCTCACGGGCCTCTCTTTATACGCAGCATCACCTGCGGGCCGGTTCCCCGGCTACTCCCGAACCTCAGTGCCGAGCATGTGGTCGTTGTTGTTTTCACTGGCCGTCGGGGCTTATTGACAATGCCCTCGGGTGTGGTCCAGCGACCATGAAGCCCCGTTTACAAGCGGGGCCACACTCACACTTCGAGTTGCGACCAAGACACAATGCTTGGTCTATCGGCTCAACTACGCCGGTCTATCCGGTTTCCCTCCGGTGTGACTGCCTCGATGCGGGGGTGGCATGTCCCCAGCCGAGGTCGCGAACGCCAGCCCCGTTGACCCGCTTCTTCCCGATTTCTCGGGGTGCGTTGCTCGTTAGCCGGTGTAGCAGGTGTGCCTGTCGCGTGGCTCGTCCGCACCAGACGCAAGTCTTTCAGCCCCCTCGCGGGGACCAGTTGGTTGCCCAACCGCTTGCCGAGATGTGCGGGGCGCTCACGACTCCTGCCGCCCTTACTTCGTGAGAGTCGCAAGTTGCGGGGAATGGCGCACAAAAGTCTTTGGCTCCGCAAACCGTCCCCGGTACAACTCTTTCGAGTGGGCCGAGGCAGCCATCGCAGGGCCTTTCAGCCCTTTGACTTGCTCATCTCGCTCGGTTGTCTCTCCGAGCCTTTCCCGACTGTTTCTGTTCCCATCGGGCGGAACCTTCACCGTTCAATCGGAGTGGTGTCGACCTCTCGGTCCCTCCGGCCCTCCCTGCCCCTCCGACCGCTCAGTCTCGGGTTCGGGCTGACTGCCTTACAACTAGAACTGTATACCCCTCGACGACACTATGCAACCCCCAATCGAGGATTTCTTTGGGATCGTGTCCAGAAAGTGCCTCTGACCTGGGGAAACGTCCCCAAAGAAATCTGTTGGCGAGCCGTCTACAGGGCCTCCCTCGACCGGATCGAGGCTGGACCCGCACCCCTCGCCGGGGGTGTGAAGCCAGACGCCCACGAGCGCCCGCTCCTGTGCGCCCTCCTGCGCCCCAGCGGCCGAGATGGGCAACCACGCCATGACGCCACAGCGGCGCTCTCAGGCGCTCTCAGGCGCGCTGGCGAGGATCGCCCTCACCGGAAGGCCGACTTGCTCGACTGGTAGGACGCCTTCACGGCGAGCGCCTGGCTGACCGCCTGCTCGGCGTCAAGGCCGTCGTCCTCATCACGGGACCGAGCGATCGCCTCGCGCATCACCGGGACTGGATCTCCGTCGTGGAGCGACCAGCGCCACCCGGTCTGAGTCAGCACGAGCACGATTGCGTTCGGACCGCCCATCAGAGGCCCTTGTAGTTGAGGATCTGCGACAGCGTGTGGTCGATGCGGACGAGATCCGCCTGATCGGCCATCACCGCGTCGATGTCCTTGTACGAGCGCGGGTCCTCGTCGAGCAGCGCCTCGGCGTCGCGATCATTCCAGACCTTGCCGTCCATCTGCTCGCGCAGCCCCTCCACGTCGAGCGTCTTGCGCGCCGCGCTACGGGAGAGCCGACGGCCCGCCCCGTGCGAGCACGAGTGGTAGGCGGCGTCGGACCCCAACCCGGTGACGATGTACGAGCGCGTGCCCATCGAACCGGGGATCACGCCCCGATCGCTCTCGCGCGCCCGGATGGCACCCTTGCGGGTGACCCACACGTTCTTGCCGCGGTGGTTCTCCTGCTCGGTGAAGTTGTGGTGGCAGTTGATCCGCTGGATCTCCTCGAACTCGTGGCCGATGAAGGCGGCGACCTCAGCGAGCACGGCGTCCATCATCACGTCGCGGTTGCGGAGCGCGTAGTCCTGCGACCAGAGCATCGCGGTGATGTAGGCGTCGAACTCCGGGGTGCCTTCCACGAGGTAGGCCAGGTCGGGGTCGGGCAGGTCGATGAAGTACCGCTTCATCAGACCCTTCGCCTTGTCGATGTGCTCGCGCGCCAGCGTGTTGCCGATCCCGCGGGAGCCGGAGTGCAGCACGATCCACACGTGGTCGCGCTCGTCGAGACAGACCTCGACGAAGTGGTTGCCCGAGCCGAGCGATCCCATCTGCTTCGCAGCGGTCGCCATCATCTTGTCGGTCATCGCCTCCGGCGCGACGGCGTACAGATCCTCGAAGGCCACGTGGCCGTTCTCGTGACCCTTGCCGACGCCAGCGGGGACCGCCTTGCTGACCTGACCATGCAGCGGCCCGAGCGAGTCGGGGAGCGCGTCGGAGGTGAACGGCGTCTCGACAGCGATCATGCCGCAGCCGATGTCGACGCCGACCGCCGAGGGGATGATCGCTCCCCGAGTGGGGATGACTGAGCCGATGGTCGCTCCGAAGCCGATGTGAGCGTCGGGCATGAGGGCGACGTGACCCTCGATGAAGGGGAGGGAAGCGGCGCGCTGCGCCTGCTCGATCGTGCCCTCGTCGATGTCAGTCGCCCATGAGAGGACGTTGCCGTGCTTGGTGGGCATCAGTTGACCTCGTAGACGTGCCAGACGAACGGAACCTGCACGAAGGACCCGAGGTGCCGAGCCGACGTGTAGTCGTGACCGAAGTCGAGCGGGTTGCCGGTGCCGATCACGGCGATCTTGCGGTGGGTCGCCGGGGCCTCGTAGGGATCCACCTCTGCCCACAGGCAGGGAGTGCCGGACGGGTCGAGTCCGACATGGATGATCTGCGCCGCCATCGGCATCTCGATCTCCTGCATGTCGGTGATCTCGAAGGAGAACTTGTAGATGGTGTCCATGTCGTCGACCTTACGACAGGCATGGGACATCACTCCTGCCAGATTCCGAGCCACCCTCGCATGTAGTCGCGGTTCTCCCGCGTGCAGGCATCTCCTCGGCAGCCCTTCACGTAGAGCGACCGACTGGCGATCCGGCATCGGCCCTCGATGGGGCACTGGCCGTCGATCGGTGACGGCTTGCGGTTCTCGATGAGGCTCTCGGGTCGAGTGCGGATCCCGTGATCGCTGCGGTACGCGCGCCCGTACTCCCGGTTTGCCGCTCGACACTCATCGCATCGGCACGCCGGTCGAGATCGGTTGCCTTGGTAGCGCGCCCTGGTTCCGTGAGGTGACTCGTCGAGCATCAGCGCCGACGATAGTCCCACTCGTCTCGCTCGGAATCGGGGTACTGCCGGTTGGCGGCGTTCATCAGGCACAAGGCACAGATGAGCACGCTGCCCGTCTTGTACCAGCCCGACATCGGCGTGCCAGCGACGAGGATGGTGAGCCATGCTGCCGAGGCGAACAGGACGTTGTGGATCTTCATGGTTGGTGGTTCCTCTCGTGGTTGATGGTGTAGACCATCGTTCCACAGTTCGGAACCGGAGTGGTGGATGCTCATAGCCACGGCGGAGACGGCCGCTTGCTCATCTCGGTGAGCACCTCCTCGAAGCGATCCTGAGTCGTCAGGTACAGCCGGGGGAACGACCAGTTGAACGGAGTCCCGTGCGGCCATGACTCGCCAGCCGGGGTCGTGGCGTAGGAATCGTGCAGCCCAGCGGCGATGCAATCCACGATCGCCTTCATCCCGGCTGGAAGTAGGTCGTCGAGATCCTGACACGGGCAGTTCTCCATCCAGCACTGATCGTCGCCGTCGGTGTCGCGCGGGCAGCCGACCGTCCAGATGACCTGCATCTCCCACGCGTTCTCGGTGCGAAGCCGGAAGCCCTCGTAGAACCCAGCCGGACTGAACTCGGCGTACCACCCGTCTGCTTCCCGGTCCCACGTCTCGATGGCCCACGGGTAGGAGCGATTGCCGACGAAGGGGACGCCCTCGGTGATACGGAATGTCGTATCGCTCACCGACGGCTCTCCTTCCAGAACGTCAGGTGGTCTGCTCGATACTCCTCATCACCGAGGTAGGGGCACCTCTCGCGGTGAGCGAGATCACCGTTGGGCCACTCAGGGTTGAGAATGACCCATCCGTCCTCGCACTCGCCGGGGCACGGCTCTCTTGTCGACTCCATGAGCAGTTGCCGGGCGCGCTCTCGGGTGATGTGGTGGCGCTTCGCGATCTCGGTGAGATTCGACCCCTCATGGAACTCGGCGGCGATCATGTCGGCTTTGGGGTTCCGGGTATACATCAGAAACACGTGTCGCAGGTGCAGTGGTTGTGGCTGCCGGAGCGGCATCGGGTGCTGGCGGTGTGGCTCGGAAAGAACGTCTCCCCGTTCTCACGGGCCGAGTCACACGAGACGCACTCGCCCTTCGGTGCCATCCGAGCCTCGGCCGCTCGCAGATCCTTCGCGGTGCGCTCCTCGTCGGTCATCCAGAGGTGGGCAGCGACCCCGACGATCCTGCTGACGGTCGACCTCTTGTCCGGGGTCACGCCAGCGGACTCGACGAGCACGGCGTGCTGCCCGGCGTCCATCGCCTCGATCTCGGTGGAGGAGATGTCGTTCTCGCGGGCGAGAGCGATGACGGCCATCGCCTTCTCCTGTAGTGGGTTGGTCACGTTGACCGTGGGCATGTCTCGCATGGTTGGTTCCTCTCAGGCGACGGCGATGCCGTAGCCCATGATGGTGTCGGCAGCCGCGTCGGCGATCTGCTCGGCCGAGTACCCAGCGAGGGCCTCGATGTCGGCGGCGACGATCTGCACGTCGTCCGGGTTGATGTAGCCGCCGGGGTATCCGACGGCCATGCTCTGCACGATCTCGTCGACCTCGGCGTGGAGGTTGTCCTCGGCGATCTCGGCCAGGATGCTCAGTGGTGTGTTCATGGTTCCTCTGTTGTGGTTGATGGTACTACGACTGCGGGACACTCAGACCCGGACAACTCGGTCGGTCCAGCCCTCGACCTCGTGCCACTTGGTGTGGCTCTCGGTGTCGTGGCCCTTGCGGGTGTGGACCCCGCACTCGGTGCACTTGGTGAACTTGGTGGTCAAGTTGGTGGGAGCCTCGTGGTCGGTGTTGCGAGCCTTCTCGGCCCACTGGGCGACAACCCCGGCCCGCTGGACCTTCCAGACTTCTTGGTTCCTGCGGCGCTCGTGCTTCCTCATGTATATGACTGTACCACAGTTCTATGCGGAGTGTGGTTGATTCGGCCACATTCCTCAAACAATCCTCTGACCTGGGCTTTCGCGGCTCCGATCGAGGAGGGCGCGCGCCACAGCGGCTTCGATCAGCGTCATGTCGAGCGGCGGGCGCTCGGCGCAGCGACGGCAGTAGGCGTCCACCGGGCCTTCCTCATCGCTCACCACCACGAGCCGACCTCGGTTCTCGCAGAGAGGGCACGCTGCGATCAGCCCGGAGATCTGCCCTGCCACGAGGGCGTCGATGAGTGCTTCCTCGGCGGTGGTTCGAGTCACGTCGTTCATGCCTCAGAGGTACGGGGCGGCTGTGACATCGTGGCCGATCGAGTGTCCCATGCCCCGAGTACGGTCTGTGTCGAAGCAACCCTCAACCCTCGACTCTCACCCTCAACTAGAGGTTGAGGGTTAGCGATCGAACGGACCTGAACATGGCGAAGCGTGGCGAAGGCAAGGCTCCGATGGAAGCGGCCGACAGCAAGGTCGGCACCTACATCGCCTACGACAAGAAGGGGGTCGAGTTCTGGCGACGTGAGGGCTTCCGTGCCGGTCGGGACACGATCCCTGCGGGCATCTCGCTCTCGATGGGGGCCATGCAGATCGTTGACCCGGCCTCGGGCGTCGTGCTGGGGAAGTGGAACCCCTGGAACGTGATCTAGGCCCACTTGCCCATCAGAGCCGTCCCTCTCGTTCGAGGAGCGCACGCGCGACCGGGATGGCGCAGCGGTCGTCGTCGAGCGATCCGCTGTGCTCTTGGCAGTAGCCGTGGTGGTCGAACGCGCACCCGCTGTCCTCGTGAGCGGCGAACGCGTGGAGGAGATCGAGCACCTCGTCGGGGATGGCGGTCGGGAGCCGGTCGAGCCGCTGCATGGTGGCGATCTTGTCGGTCCTGACCGTGAACTCGACGCCCGGCTCTCGGAGGATGAACTCGTCGACCCAGCGTGCATCGAGCAGATCGCTCTGATGGACCTCGGCCTTCATCTCGATCCTGGCGGATCCAAGCGGCCAGCCCCACGAGTCATCGGGCTGCTCGCGTGGAACCTCGATCTCGATGATGGGGCCGTCGTCGTACTCGACGAGGATCGTCACCTTGCGGGGGATGGGGGTTTCCATCAGTCGTCGTACTCGGGGGCGAAGCATCGGGGGCAGGTCATCGGACGATCTCTCCATCGACGATCTCGTCGTCGCTCGGGGCTGGAAGGGCGGGGAGCATCGAGGGCATCGTGCCGGTCGAGTACGCCGCGGCGATCTGCGGCCGGATGAACTGGCCTGCGGTCGTGCCATCAGGGAGCACGATGTGAGCGAGGAACTCGTCCTCGAACTCGGTGATGCCGGAGTCGACGGCCTCCAACTTGGCCTTCACCACGAGCGCGAGAGCGCGCCACCGTTGACGGCACGCCTTCTCCCACTCGCCTTCGGCTTGTCCGGCGGTCCGCCTGGTCCCCCTCGACGGCGTGTGGGTGAACTCCTTGGCGTCGCGATCGGGGAGATCGAGCACGAATCGCACCTGGCGGTCGGTCATGCGGAAGCCGATGATGGCTCGCTCGGCCTCCCAGCCGTACATGAACTGGTCGGCCCCATAGCGAGAGAGCGTGCGCTCGATCTCGGCTCGGGACTTCTCTGAGGTGACCGTGGTGTTCTCGGCGTAGCGGGCCATCAGGCGATCCTGATGGTCAGGAAGCACTGGGCCTCGCCGGGCACCTCGTCGTCCTCGGCGTAGGCGGGCATCGTCGACAGGTCGATCTGCGGGTTGTCGAGGCAGTTCACGATGTGCTGCCACCCGATCGCATGGGCGACCTGAGCGGGAGTGCGGAAGCGGTGGTCGGTCTGTAGGTCCACGTCTCGGAACCACCGCGCGATCACGTCGTCGTGGTCGGTGACGACCACCTTCATCTGGATCGTCCCCTCGAACACGAAGGTCTGTGGCTCGGGTGGCTTCTCGGATTCGATCCGGCGCGCCTCGGCCAACGCATCGGCCACGTTCGACGGCAGGTTCCCTGTCTGTCGGGTCATAGCCCCGGAGACTACACAGGGGGCAGGACACCGGGTTGTGTGAGTGGTTGCGATCCATCGTCCGCAGGGGCCGCAGTTCAGCAGTTCCCCACTGCGAGGTAGCGTCTCCACCTCGTTCCCTGGCTCGGACTTCTTCGCTCCGCCACTCGGCGGCGTTCGATCAGCGCACCTCTCTCTCGTAGTTGGGTTCCGTCATCGCGCCAGCCGGAGTCCTCGGCCTCCCGGTTACGTTTCAGGCTCCACCATCTCGACTTCATGTCCATCCTCGATCAACACTCTCATCACGCTGACCGAGTTCACGTCCGGCGAGAAGGCTTCGCAGCCTGTCCCTACACCCGTTCATCTGCCTCACCGCACAACGACACTCGACGGCGCTGTCACCCTTGCTCCGCTATCCCACTGAGAGGTGGGACTCGGAGGGCTTACCTCTGAGGCGATGCGATCTCGACCTTTCCGAGTGAAGGCTCGGTTGTCTTACCAAGTCGAGGGCGTCATCCTCAGAAGCCCATCGAGCCGTAACGGCTCTGACTCCTGCTGGCTCGATGACCTACATGACCCTCTCGTCGCGGAGACTGCTATGCCCCCATCCTCGGCGTTACCACCGAGGGCAGGTTCAGGGCATCCGACCGTACCCAGCCACCTCGGCACAAACTCCGTTTGGTGGTGGGCCTCCTACACCATCAGGCTTTCGGGTTCCCCCGTCACCCTTGCGGGACTCTGCTCGTAGATGCTCGGCCGGTGCTCGACACTGGCGCTGTTCTCGGGAGGTTCGCCCGAAGGCTTGTCTCACTGGAACCGCTGGTGTGCCGATGCGATGGGTTCGCATCTGCGAGCGGAGGCTCGCGGTGTAGGTCGTCGGCGTCTCCGTCTCACGAGTGAGTCGTGTCGGCCATCGAACCTTCAACCCTCTGCGAGCCAGTCGCACCGTGCTGACGACTGCATTGGAGTGCCTTGCTTCACCACTAGTCCCCCTCACCCGCACTGACGAGCCGAGGCTCCGTTGACCGGGGAGACGTACCCGTTATCCTGCGCTCTGCCCTTACAGCAGGCGCTTTTCCGACATGGGCTACTCCGGCACCGCACTCCGCAACCCGGACTAGTCCGACCGGCTCGCAGAGAGTTGAAGTTGCTGGGTCTTGGTCTGCGGTCCCAAACCGCCTTGGAGGCTCTTGGCCTCTCCCTCCTGCGAGGGCTATGTCCTTGCAAGAACCAATGTATACGATCCGTCTACAGTGTGCAAGTCATTCGAGGGTTCTGACCAAACAATCCTCTGACCAGGGCAAACGCGGCCTCGATCGCGCTCGTCTCGTGCTCCAACTAGCGTGCCGAGAGTGCGTCAGTGGATCGAGTCATGGCCTGACCGGGCCTTCGTCGTCGTCGTCGCTCTCCTCTGCGGGACCATCGGCTTGGGCCTCGGTGTTGCCATCGTCTCGTCAGACGCTCCCAGTGCGGCCGAGAGCGACTCCGGGTGCACGGCCGCTGTGGTCGCCGGAGACGAACTCATCAGTGCTCTGCTGGCGACCTCGGAGGCGGAGACGGCCGTCCGCTCGGTCGACTCCTCCGACCTCGACGTGGAAGTCGCTCGGCTCGAATCCGCCGTCGATCGCATCTCCCCCGCCGGAGACACGTGGCTCCTCCTACGGGACCGATGCCTTTACCCCCAACTCTCGCCCACGACCATGACTCAGGAGTCCGAATGATCCTCCGCGGCAACGCCCTCGAAGGGCTGCCCTTCCCCGATGGCATGTTCCACTGCGCCATCACATCTCCTCCGTACTGGGGGTTGCGCTCCTACGGCGATGACGAAGGCGAACTCGGCCGGTCGGGTCAGTCGCTCGACGAGTACCTCACCGAACTCGTGGCGATCTGCGCCGAGGTGCGCCGATGCCTGGCCGACGATGGCCTGTTCTTCCTCAACGTCGGCGACACGGCCTCGGGGTCCGGCGGCGCGGGCGGCGACTACAACGACGGCGGCTCGAAGGAGGATCGCCCGAAGTGGAAGCAGGGCGACTCCGGCCTCCCTCCCCGGACGTGGTGCAACATGCCGGGCCAACTCGCTCTGCGGCTCGTCGAGGACGGCTGGCTGCTTCGATGCGAGATCGTGTGGGACAAGGGGCGCGAGCGGCGCGAGTCTCTCGCTCACGTGAAGCGGCCTCGGCCCGCCCATGAGATGATCTACATGCTCGCCAAGCAGACGCCCTACCGCTTCTTCCCCGACGAACTCACCGAGACGGGCACCGTGTGGCACTTCCCGCCCGAGTCATCTGGCAAGAAGGGCCAGGCTCCGTTCCCCGACGAACTCCCTCGGCGCTGCATCGAGATCGCCACCGAGCCGGGCGACTGGGTGCTCGACCCCTTCGCAGGCTCGGGCACGACGAACCGGGTGGCCGAGACGATGGGTCGCAAGGCGATCGGTGTGGACCTCTACGCTGAGGAAACGCCGGAGGACGCCAAGGCGTCGTAGGTAGTCATATCGGATGCGATATGGCCTTCGGCATCAGCCGCGCGAGTCGAACTCGACGATCTCGAACGAGTCGAACTCGGTGGTCGGCTCGACGAAGAACTCGGTGCCGGTGTCGAGCACGGTGATCCGGCGGTCGTAGGACGAGTTGGTCTGCGGGAGGCTTCGGGTCAGCCCGGTGAGGATCTTCGATCCGTTCACCGAGAACCGGACCTTCGTGTAGGCCGGGACGCTGCGAGCGACGAACGTGGCTCCGAACTGCTCCAAGTCGGCCTCGGCCGCAGCGCGCTGAGCGAGCGCCGCGTAGTTGTACGGCTTCTCAAAGAAGTCGACGACGGCCGACGGGCCATCCAACTCGTCGATCTGGCTGACGCCGTAGCGGGCGACGAACAGGAGTAGGTGGTGGTCGGCGTACCAGTCGGGCGCGCTGACCCGCTCGATGTTGGACGTGGTGGTGGTGGACATGGTTGGTGGCTCCTACTTGACGATGGACAGGTTGGGCTTGCGGCCTGAGAGGAAGTCGGAGATGTTGGCCTCGACCTCACGACGACGAGCGGTGATGCGATCCTTGATCTGACCCTCAACGATGAGACGGCCGTAGGTGTCGTCGGCTCCCGACATCAGGTCGATGGCCGTGCACAGACCGTGGATCTCGGCCTCGATCTCGCGGTGAGTCTCCGAGCCGGTGTCGACGAACTCCAAGTCGGAGAACCGCTCGGCGATCTCGTCGAGGATCAGGTCGATGGCGTTGGGTGCTGGTTCCATGAGCGTCGCCCTTCGGGCTGCTGTTCTGTAGTTGACGGTACTACGAGGGTGGGACATTCAGAACTCTCGGACCCGGCCGCGGCACGCCTGCTTGGACGCACGAGCCTTGGTCTTGTTGTCGAGCGTGCGGGCAGCACCGCGGTACATCTGCGGAGTGCCGCCGTTGGCGTAGTGGTCGGCACGCTGCATCCCTCGGACGGATGCCATGCTCTGCGCCTGGTTGCTCTTGGAGTTCGTGCGTCGCTTGCTCATGTAGACGACCGTACTACACGGGTATGACACTGTGCAAGTTCAGTCGACAGTTTCTCCCACGAAGCACCCTGGACAGCGGTGTTCGCCGGGACCGACTCGCGTCCAGCCGTGCTCGGGCAGCGAGCCGACGATCGCTCCGGCGGTCGGCAGAACCCACTCCCCGAGCACTTCGCACTCGTCGCACCTGGCGTGCCAGTGACCCGACTTCTCCGCTTTGGTCCCCATGCGATCGAACCCTAACCCTCTAGTTGAGGTTGAGGGTTGACGATCGTGGGCACCTCAGCCTCGCGCGCCCGGCGCACCATGTCCTCGGTGCCACCTCGGCGCAGCGAGTGGTCGAAGCCCTCCTTGAAGGCCAGTACCCCGAGCAGGTCGTAGTCATCCAGCGCCGCTTCGAGCATCGCCTGGTTGCGGATCGGTCCAGCGGCCCGACCGTGCTTGTTCCAGTCCGCCGGGAACTCGACCACCGGAAGGCTCTGGTGACGCCCTGCCTGGCCCGCTAGGCGATCCGCTCCCCGTGCTGCCCCGTGGATGACCGTGAACTCCCCGTGGCGCTCGCAGCGCCTCCTGAGAGCGTCCCAAATCGTGTCGTAGTCGGTCCAGTCCCGACTGCCGCAGACGATCACGGCTCGGCCCTTCACGACTCCGCCTGTGCCTCGACGGCGGATCGCAGGCGCGCCGACGCCCACTCGACCGATTCCTCGTCGTCGTCGATGCCCATGAACGAGAGGCCCTCCTCGATTGCCGCCACTCCGGTCGTGCCTGACCCGCAGAACGGATCGAGCACGATGCCTCCAAGTGGGGTGACGAGCCGGATGAGGTAGCGCATCAACTCGACGGGCTTGACCGTGGGGTGCTTGTTGACGACGCCCTCGGGGAGTCCGACGCTGCGCTCCGCCTTGGACGCCTTGGCGACGTAGAAGAACCGGGAGGCCGCGCCCGTGTTCCCTGCACCTGACCCGACATCACCCGACTGCTCATCGACCATGCCGACTGGGCAATCGGGGTGGCAGTCCCACTTCTCGATCGTCTCGGTACCTCGATCTGGACCTCCAACGTGGTCGGGTGTGCCGTCCCCGAACATGCCGCCGCCGATGCCGCCTGACTTGGCGCTCGCCGTCCCCGATCCGTTGGCTGGCTTGAAGTCGGTCAACCCTTCGTAGATGCAGTCCGAGTGATGAGCGAGCATGAGGTTCGCAGGGAAACGACCTCCTTCCGCTCCGGGCACCCAACCGTCGCCCCTCTCGTAGCCACCTCGGCCAAGCAGGGCGGCAGCCTCTCCGGTGTCGCTCATGTGCGCTCCGCCGCCGAACGCGTCGGTCGTAGCGATCCGAGTGGCGTCGATGTTCATGGCTCCGGTGCCGTACTCCGCGACGTTGTTGACCACCGTTCCGGTGAAGGGCTTGCGCGCGAGCACGATTGGCTCCCACGAGGGCTTCAACGCGGTGCCCCAGCCCTCCCAGTCGTCGGCCTCAGCCATCCCCTTCTTTGCCATCATCTTCGCCACGTTCTGTGACTTCGGGAAGCCTTGGCCGTGGAGCCACATCAGGCAGTCGCGGATCTCCCACCCGGCGTCCTCGATGGCGACCATGAGCCGATGGTGGGTGCGCGTGCCTCCAAACGCCAGCAGGTGAGCGCCCGGCTTGGCGACTCGCATGATCGCGGTCCAGAACTCCGGGCCAGGGACTCCATGATCCCAGCCACGCCCCATGAAGGACAGCCCGTAGGGCGGATCGGTGACCACGGCATCGAAGTGGTCGTCCTCGAACTCG
>Ga0307380_10005420_pt1 | contig 16898 bp, 10 predicted proteins | sample UN3MG_FD_202239 | JGI IMG/M metagenome (GOLD analysis project Ga0307380, IMG submission 202239) | Soil microbial communities from Risofladan, Vaasa, Finland - UN-3 | ecosystem: Environmental > Terrestrial > Soil > Coastal area > Acid sulfate soil | place: Finland: Risofladan, Vaasa | collected...
GAGGGTTTCCTCCCTGCGGCATTTAATCTTTTTTATGGCGTGCCGCATAATGAGGGGATTTGGTTTGCCGATGAAGTAGGCCTTTCTGTCCGTGGCCAGCTCAATGGGTGATATTAACGCCCTGCAGGCTGGTACGATTCCGGCTTCGGACGGTCCGGTGACATCGGGATTAGTGCCGATGAGTTTTGCTCCCCTGAGGACGAAGCGAATGGCGTTCTCAATCTGTTCGTAGTTATAGGTGCGGGTTTCTCCGACGACCACATAGTCGGGATTTACATGGTCGATGGAGAAGCCTTTATCATGGAGGGCGTTGATAAGGCCGGATTCTCCGATGGCATATACGCGTGCACCCGGATGCTGACTTGCCAGAAAGCTTGCGGTCGCCAGGGCGGAGGTCATAAAATGGTCCTCGCCGATTTCTATTCCCATATCGGAAAAGCGCTGTCGAAGCTGTCTGGTGGATCTTGCGCTGCTGTTTGTTAAGAACAAGAATTTTTTCTTTTGGGCTTTGAGCCAGTCCACGAATTCGCGGGCGCCGTCGATGAGTTTGTTTCCGTGATAGATGACGCCGTCCATATCGCAGATGTAGGCTTTTTTTTCGGTCAATTTTTTCATAAATCGGAATCCTTCATAATCAGGCCAAACAAGGTCAGGGGTGAAGTTTTTGTTATTTTGACTTTTACGAATTGGCCGGTGAGTGACGCGGGGCCGTTGAAGACGACTATGTAATCCGTATCAGTCCTGCCGACAAGCTGGGGGTTGTTGTCGCCGGCCGTATTTATATGTGACTTTTTGCTTAATCCTTCGACCAGGACTTTGACTTGTTTACCTAAATAATCCCGGCTTAATTGGCCGCTTATTTTCTCCTGCACTTCGAGCAGCTCGGCGATTCGCTTTTGTTTTACTTCGGCGGAGACGGTGTCCTGTAATCTTTTGTCGGCGGTTGTGCCGGGGCGGGGAGAATATTTGAAGATGAAAGAATTTCTATATCGTGCTTTTTTGAGTAAATCAACTGTGGCCTGGAAATCTTCTTCGGTTTCTCCGGGGAAGCCCACGATAAAATCGCCTGCAATTGAAATGTCCGGCACAATTGTTCTGGCCTTGTCGAGAAGCTCCAGATACCAGGCGGCGGTATAGTTGCGGTTCATTGCGCGAAGGATTTTATCAGAGCCGCTTTGCGCGGGAAGATGCAGATAATTGCAGACCTTCGGTGAGGCGGCCATGACCTGCATAATCTCTTCGAAGAATTCTTCGGATGGATAACTTGTAACGAACCTGAGCCATTCGATGCCTTCGACGCCGGCAGCCGCATCGAGCAAATCAGCGAGGCACCAGGAGCGGCCGTCCTTTTTATATTTATATGAATTTACAGTCTGGCCGAGCAGCGTAACCTGCTTTATCCCTTCGGATGCGAGTTTTTTTATCTGCTCGATTATTACCTCCGGCGGCCGGCATACTTCCAGTCCGCGGACGTACGGGACGATACAATATGTGCAGAAATTATTGCAGCCCCGCATCGCCCGGACAAATGCCTGAGACGGAATTTGTTTATTCTCGATGCCGTAGGCGGACTCGAATGTTTCGAGGGTCTGGTTTTGGCTTTCGGAAGTTTTCTGGCGTATTTTTTCGGTGACCGCCATGCGTTTTTCATTTTTTTCCAGGGCCTGTTTTAGAAGGTCGGCTATTTGCGGGATTTGTGTCGGGCCGCAGACGATATTGACCGCTTCGTGTTCGAGCAGTTTGTCGCCGAGCCGCTGTGCCATACAGCCGATTACGCCTACCACCAGGTGGGGTTTGCTTTGTTTGATGTGCTTGAGGTGTCCTAATTGTGAAATTACTCGCTGCTCTGCGTGTTCGCGGACAGAGCAGGTATTTATCAAAACTGCGTCAGCTTCTTTGACACTTTGAGTCAAACTGAATCCCGCGTCTGTAAGCGCAGAACTTACCAGTGCTGAATCCAACTTGTTCATTTGACACCCGTAGCTTTTAATGTGTACTATTTTATTATTCATATCGAAGTGTGAGTATATCAACTCGGCTTTTCAAAATCAATGTGTACTGCTGTCGGGCAGTGAGCGGTTGAGCTGTCGCTGTAGATCTTTGAGGCGGTTTGACTCATCGAAGCCCATGAGGATAATTGGAAATGCGGTCTTGTTGTGCATTAAAGGTTCATCCATATCGACCCATTTTTTACAGTGATCGCCATCGGGTGTACCCGGTATTGGTGAAAAGTCCGCCAGCGTTCCACGGATGCCCAGACTGTTTACAAAGTGCATTGAAGTTTCGAGCTGCTGAATTTCGATATGAGGGTGGCCGAGGATTTGATAAGCCGTGATGTTTGCCGGCTCTGCGCCTGCTGAAATAAGATGCTCTACGGCTTTTGCAAGCTCGTCTGAGAAGACTTTCGAGCCGGTGCGTTTCTGCCATTGTTGAGAGGCGCTTTCAAAACCTAAATAGAAGGTCTTAAAGCCTGCACTAACCATAAGCTTTGCGAGTTCTTTGGTGATGAATCGGGCGTTAAGAGCGTTTGGGCTGTGGAAATTTACTTTTATGCCGCGATTGACTACCTCAGTTAAAAATGGAGCCAAAACCTTATCGGCATCGAACAGCAAAGCATCGTCATAGAAGGCGATATTTTTAACTCCAAGACTGCATAACAGCTTTAGCTCAGCCAAAGAGTGTTCCAGCGGCCTCGGTTTGAATTTGCCGTAAACCTTCGGAACCGAACAGTAAGTGCACTTAAAGGGGCAGCCTTCGGTGAGCTTGAGCACGCCAGCACTGAGCTTCTCATAGACCTCCCATAGAGCCGGCTGGTCAGGGTCGGGATTGATTCGGAGATACTCCCACAGCGGCTCAAGATTAGTGCCAAGCACTAAAAAATCCGCCCCTGATTTTTCTGCGTGATTACTGCAAATGGTTACGTAATTGCCGCCTAAAATAATTTTTGCCTGGGGCCGGGCTTTGCGAATATCTTCGATAACTTCTTCGACGCCTTTGTACCAGTAGGTCATTGTCGTCTGGATAAAAACGAAATCGAAAGGTCCCTCATGTGTAAGAAAGTCCTGGAAGATATTGCGAGGCAAACCGAACCGCCGAAAGTATCGCGGGATAGATTCAAGAGGCTTTGGCCTTGGGACCTTTTGGCAATAAAATCTGCCTCGATTCCACCGGTCGGATTCGAGATGCTTTTGGCTTGCTGCGAACGGATGCAGCCTGTCCATATAATCGAAGAGCTTAAAATCAGCTCTATCGCGCAGCCTGCCTGCAGCGCTTAACATGCCATAGGGCTTAAGCCAAAAATCGTACGCAGCGAAGTCATATACAGGCGGATTTACGAGCAGAATTCTGTACGGCATAATATTATACTTGCTCTTATCCTTCCTCGACAACATTAAATCCCATCAGGACGCCCAGCCTCTTTATGTCACGGGTGTGGTCGCCGTAGAAGACAGCGCGGTGCAGCATTGTCATTACTCCATGCTGTCCACCCTTAATAACGTCGGCGCCCCAATTATGGAACATTTTGTCGGCATCTTTTACTTTGGTCCAGTACTGGGTGCGACAGCCAAGCTCATCGTGGGTGACCCTAAAGATTTTTCCTGTGGATATCAGCATGGTATCGAGGTTGACGAACTTTGCACAGGTGACCGTTTGCCCGATTCGGTTCTCCACATCCAGTGAGACGCCTCTTTCGCTGTCACTCTGGGTCCGGATTGTAAAGGGCATGCGCTTACCGTCCGGGCCGTCCAGCTTAGTTGGCGAGGTGCAGTGGAAGTGTATCAGTGCATTGGTGGCGGTATCGAAGACAGGGTCGGTGATGAATCCGGGTACGCCGAACGCGTAGCTGAAGATCAGCATTGTCAGTGTCGAGTCCATATCCCCCTCGCATGCGCCGACCAATCCAAGGTCATTGAGCTTACTGAACGCCAGGCATCCTTTAGCCGGGTCACCCATGCAGTTCGAACTCGTGACGGCCTGCGCCCGCTCCTTAATCATAAGCTCCTTTATTGCCAGGTAGAAACGTGCCGAGTTGATGATTTCTTCTGTGGATGGCTCGACGATTTTCTCGGCTTTGCCAAGCCAGTAATGTTTTGCCTCGGCCTCTGCGGCCTTGATGTCAACGGCCTTGTGTGCCTGGAGGGTTTTCTCAACACTGATTGGGATTAATTCTGCGCCCAGGTGTTCCTTTACCTGTTCTGCGGAACAGGCCGGGTCTGTTCCCAGCGGCCCGCGGATGACAAGGATACGCGTTTGCCGCATATGCGGCGCAACGCGCATCAATTTGACTACCTGCTCAATCTCGTCCCAGTTACTGGTTGGCAGCAGGACAACTTTCTTGCCATCTTTTTGCCACTGAGGAAAATACATCCACCCGTGCCCGCTAAAAGGTTGAGAGAAAACGGCCGTGGGCAATCCCTTATCGATGATTTTATCCATGGCCGCTTTTGGTGCGCCTCCACCATGGCCGGAAAGATGAAACAGCAAAACACCATCGGCATTACGTAGTTTGGCTACTACCTTGTCCACTTCGGCCGGGGGAACAAGCTCGCCACCTATGAATTCTATGTCGCCGAGTTTGCGTTCCAGATTGGCAAGGTATTTATCGAACTTGTCTATCTCTTGTGTGGGTCTGGATAGGTAAATTCCACCGGTTCTGCCGATATAGACCTTGTAAATTTTGACAGCGGGCAATTTGGGCGGCCACTGGCCCGTCTCGCCGGCCATTCCTAACCGATTGCCTAATAACACTGCTCCGGCCCCTGCCGCACCTGCCCCCAAAAACTCTCGTCGGTTTAAATCGCTCATAATTTGACTCCTCACAAAATTTTTTCTGAATCGTCTTTATTCCGCTACGCCGATTTTCCGTTTATCGATGTTTTATATGGTTTTTATACGAGCCCGGCTGCCACAATTTTCATCAGGTGAGTTATCCCATAGTAAAGTTTCTTTTGCGGCTAATCAAGTTCTAACTTTGTTAAAAAAAGCAGTTTTGATTTATTGGCCCAAAGTCGTGTTAAGACCTTGCTTTTTGTACCTTTATATGTTAAAATAAGTTATTGATATTAAACTGCAGTACTTGACTAAAACTATAAGTGGGGAAGGGATTTAGATACGCTTAGATACATCAAAATCTCATTTTTTGTCCTTATATTAACCATGGCTTTGGCCGGTTCTGTTGAAGCCGACTGCCCATTGGCAGACCTCAACGGCGACTGTTATGTTAATATTCTGGACTTACGTCTTCTCGCTGAGCAGTGGTTGAGCAGTTCGGGCAGTTCCGCCGACCTAAGCGGTGATGACAGGGTTAATGCGGCTGACTTTGCCCTGCTGGCCGGCCAATGGCATAGAGCAGGGATACCGCTGGTCATTAATGAATTTATGGCTTCTAATAACAGCGTTATGCAGGACCCTCAGGGTCAAAATGATGACTGGGTCGAAATCCACAACTATGGCACGAAAGCTATTGATGCCGGTGGATTGTATCTGACGGACGACCTGTCCAACTCGACGAAGTGGCGAATTCCTGACGGCAAACCGGCTGCAACTACCATCGGTGCCGGGGGCTATCTATTGATATGGGCCGACAATGATATCGCGGATGCCGGGTTACATGCCAACTTCAAACTCGATGCGGGCGGTGAGCAGATAGCTCTGTTCGACTCGGACGGCAGCACGTTAATTGACAGTGTTGTTTTTGGTGAGCAGATGGGGGACATCTCCAGTGGCCGCTACCCAGATGCCAGTGACAACTGGCAGTTTTTCGGTGTACCGAGTCCCGCGGGTGAAAATATCAGTGTGTATCAGGGTTTTGTTGATGATGTAAAATTCAGCCACGAGCATGGCTTTTACGAAATGCCTTTTTCTGTTACACTCGCTACAGAAACCAAAGGCGCTTTAATATACTATACCCTTGACGGTACTGAGCCGTTTAATACTTCGAGTGTGGTGCGGTCCCCGATGGGTATTACCTATACGGGTCCAATTGCTATCAGCAAAACGACATGTCTGCGGGCAGTTGCAATCAGGCCGGGCTGGAAATCTTCGGATATTAAAACGCGCACTTACATCTTCGGTAACGATGTAATAAGGCAATTATCCTCCAGCAGGGAACTCGGGGCCGGATGGCCTTCGGGTAGTGTCAACGGGCAGGAAATTGATTACGGCATGGACCCAGATGTAGTCAATGACGCACGGTACCGGGACAAGATTAAGGATGCACTGCTGGCGATACCTACTATCTCGCTCGTAACAGGCCTGCATAACCTGTTCGATTCGGCTGAGGGTATTTATGTTAATGCTCAGAGAGAAGGACGATTGTGGGAGCGGCCTGCGTCGGTGGAGCTGCTCAATCCTGACGGAAGCGAAGGTTTTCAGATAAATGCCGGTTTACGCATTCGTGGTGGATTTAGCCGCAGTAGCAGCAATCCCAAGCATGCGTTCCGCTTATTCTTCAGGGCCGAATATGGACAAGCTAAGCTCAGGTTTCCGCTGTTTGGTGACGAAGGTGTTGACGAATTCGAGAACGTTGACCTTCGAACCAGTCAGAACTATTCCTGGAGCTTCCAGAACAGCAATCAGAACACGATGGTACGCGAGGTGTTTTCTCGCGATGTTCAGGGGCAAATGGGTCATCCATATACGCGCAGCCGCTATTATCATCTTTATATCAACGGCCAGTACTGGGGTATCTTCCAGACACAGGAACGTTCCGAAGCTTCGTATGCCGAGTCCTATCTCGGCGGTGACAAGGACGACTACGATGTAGTGAAAGTAGATCGCAGTGTCGGGCGCGCAATGCTGGCTACTGATGGGAATATGGACGCCTATCGCCGGTTGTATGACGGGACGAAAGCGCGAACATTGGGCGACAATGCCGCCTACTATAGACTTCAGGGGTTGAATCCGGACGGCACAAAAAACCCGAACTACGAGAGATTGCTCGATGTTGATAACCTTATCGATTTTATGATTATCGAATACTATACAGGTGACAGGGACGGCCCGGGTTCCCGCTTCGGCAACATACCCAACAATACGTTCAGCATATACAATCGAGAGAATCCCGACGGCTTCAAATGGTTTCATCATGATAATGAGCATACTCTGGGTGTGAGTAACAGTGAGCGGAATATGGTTACGCCATTCACCACAGCCGGGGCTCAATGGAAATACTTCAACCCACATTGGCTTCACGAACAACTTATTTCCAACAAAGCCGACTACCGCATGCGATTTGCCGACCGAGTATATCGTTATTTCTTCAACGACGGTCTTCTGACACCAAGTATGTCCCAGAACCGCATCCGGGCTCGTGCCGAGCAGATTGAGCTTGCGATAATCGCCGAGTCCGCCCGATGGGGTGATTCCAAAAGCTCGAGCCCATTTACAAGAGACAACCATTGGCAGCCGGAAATCGATAGGATTGTCAATGATTATTTACCTTCTCGAACAGAAGTTGTTCTTGAGCAGTTTAAGAGCGCAGGCTGGTATCCCCGTGTCGATGCGCCCACGTTCAGCCACGGGACGGCACAAGTCGAGCCCGGCTTTAGATTAACCATGAGTGCGCCGGACGGTACGATTTATTACACCCTTGACGGCAGCGATCCACGTCTGATAGGGATATCTCCGGGTATCGATGACAGTACTACCCTGGTAATTGAGAGTGCGGCTAAACAGGTGCTTGTTCCAAATCGTCCCGTCGGCGATAACTGGAAGGGCGGCGAGCCTTTTAATGATTCCGGTTGGCTGGCTTGTGTCGGGATACCTGGCGGAGTCGGCTTTGAAAGAGGCTCAGGTTATGAGGGTCTTATCACACTTGATATCGAAGGCCAGATGTACAGAAACAATTCAACCTGTTATATTCGTATCCCGTTTACTATTGAAGGCAGCCTGAACGATTTTGACTTTATGACACTGAAGATACGCTATGACGACGGTTTTGTGGCATACATCAATGGTGTCGAGGTTGCCAGACGCAATTTCCTCGGTACGCCGACCTGGAACTCCAGCGCTGAGGCCAGCCACAGTGACTCTGAGGCGGCCGGCTTCGAGAACATAGACATCTCTGCTTATCTCGATGCTCTTGGGCCGGATGACAATATCTTAGCCATACAAGGCTTGAATTCCTCAACAAGCAGTACCGACCTTCTCATTTCCACAGAGCTGGTTACCGGCAAAGGCAGTCCACCCGGTGAGGGTGGAACTTCCCCCGGTGTGCTCGAATATACCGGGCCAATCACGCTGAATCATAGTACCCAGGTTAAAGCCCGCGTACTGAGCGGCAGCACGTGGAGCGCTCTCAATGAGGCGACCTTCGCCGTAGGGCCGGTGGCGGAAAATCTTCGTATCTCAGAGATTATGTATAACCCATATAACCCGAACACCGAGTACGTTGAGCTTCAGAACATCGGGGCTGGAACGATTAATCTTAATTTGGCTAAATTTACAAACGGAATTGATTTTACCTTCCCGAATATGGAGCTTGCACCCAACGAATATGTAGTAGTAGTTCAGGACCGCCAGGCCTTCGAAACAAGATACGGCAAAGCCCTTAATATAGCAGGTGAATACTCCGGCAGATTAAATGACGCGGGGGAACGAATCAGACTGGAAGATGCTATTGGTCAAACTATTCTGGACTTTGACTACAGGGACGGCTGGCGCTCAATTACCGATGGAGACGGTTTCTCTTTGACTGTGATTGACCCTGCCAACACCGACCCGTACGGCTGGAATGAGAAAGACTCCTGGCGCGGGAGTGCATATCTCAGCGGTTCGCCGGGCGAAGATGACAGCGGTATGGTCCCCAATCCCGGTGCGGTTGTTATTAACGAGGTGCTGGCTCATTCACATGCCGATGCTGCGGACTGGATAGAGCTGCATAATACCACCAACACTGCTATAGACATTGGCGGCTGGTTCCTCAGCGACAGCAGCTCCGATTTAGCCAAATACCGGATTGCCCAGGGGACAGTAATTGCTCCTGGTGGATATATTGTTTTTTATGAAGACCAGCATTTCAACAACCCATCCGCTTCGGGTGCTTATCAACCCTTCGCTCTGAGCGAGAACGGTGAACGGTTGTATCTAAGCTCTGCAGAAGGTGGTCTTTTGACCGGGTATCGCAACGTGGAGGATTTCGGCGGCTCAGAGACCGGCGTATCGTTTGGACGTTACTACAAGCCCGGCACCGGCAATTATAACTTTGCTCCGATGTCTGAGAATACTCCGGGCTCAGCTAATGCCTATCCGAAGGTCGGCCCGATAGTCATCAACGAGATTATGTACAATCCATCCTGGCCGGTTGGCGGCTCATATACGAATGACCAGTATGAATATATTGAACTGCAAAACTTCAGTGCCGGGCCTGTAACCTTATATCGTGACGACAAAGCCCAGCCGTGGAAGTTCACCGATGGTATTGATTTTACCTTTCCTGAAGATGTGCCTGTTACGATACCTGCCGGCGGTTATTTATTGGTTGTCAAGGACCCGGAGGCGTTTGCCTGGCGGTATCCGGCTATTGCTGTTGAGAAGATTCTCGGCCCTTACAGCGGCAGCTTGAACAACGCCGGCGAGAGGCTGGAGCTTTCGATGCCCGGTGACGTGGATGAGTCCGGCACACTTTATTATATTCGCATCGACAGAGTCACTTACAGCGATGGTTCTCATCCTGAGAATTCTCCCGATGGAGTTGACCACTGGCCGACCGCACCGGATGGTGACGGCGAATCACTGACTCGCAAGGTCTCATCCGATTACGGCAATGACCCCGAAAACTGGACCACCTCTACACCTTCACCCGGATTATAATCAGGGCTTGTAGTCGGGGTTGGGAGTTGGCATTTGTGCATCCACGTCTTTTCGCCAGTCTGTCAGCATTTTGTGCAGCTCAGAGACTTTGCCGGGCATCTTATCAGCGAGATTATTCTTTTCGCCGATATCTTTTTTAAGGTTATATAGTTCCAGGTGATTGTCTTCGTAAAATTCAATCAGCTTATAATCCCCGGAACGCACAGCTCCACCGGGACTACCGCCCTGATTACCATAGTGTGGATAGTGCCAGAATACCGCTTCGCGGGGCAGGGATTTTTTGCCTTTGAGCAGAGGTACCAGACTTACGCCGTCGATATGCTGTTTTGGTTTGGGTGGAAGAGATGCCATCTCAAGTATCGTTGGGTAGAAGTCCGTACTGATTACAGTTTCACTGCATACGCTTCCGGGCCTGGTTACGCCGGGCCACCTTATCATCATCGGCTCGCGGATACCGCCTTCGTACAGCCATCCTTTACCCGCCCTTAGCGGCAGGTTCGATGTTGGGTGGCCTTCGGAGGTGCTCAATCCGCCGTTGTCTGACATAAAAATTACCACAGTATCATTTGCCTGGTTCAACTGATCCAGGGCGTTTAGAACCTTGCCTACGGCCTGGTCCATTGCTTCTATCATCCCAGCGTACACGGCGTGGTTCTGAATTAACCGAACTTTTCGACTTCCCTCCTGGCCCCAGGCTGAAGCCGGAGAGGGAACAGTTGTTGCTTTCTGCTTGTATTTATTCTCGAGGTCCGGCCGGGCCATTAGTGGAGTATGCACCGAATAAAACGAAAGATATGCGAGAAATGGTTTGTTTCGGTGGCCTTCAATAAATGCGGCGGTTTCCGAAGCCAGCCTGTCCGGCAGATGTTCACCCTCGGGGCCGTCTTTGAGACGTGGATTACCATAGGGTGAGAAGTACCTTTTACCACCGTAAGGTCCGCCTCTATCGATGCCGCCTTTGTTAATGTCAAAGCCCTGATTTTCCGGCCAGAAGCCCTCCTTTCCGAGGTGCCATTTGCCTGCGAAGAATGTTGCGTAGCCGGCTTCTTTAAGTGTCTCGGCGATAGTTACTTCGGCCAATGGCATCTGGTCGAGGTAAACAGCGGGATTCAATTTTCCCCGCCGTCCGCCTTTGAGATAATCTGTCAGGTTCAGCCTCGCGGGATATTTACCCGACATTATACTTGCCCGTGTCGGTGAGCAGACCGGACAGGCGGCGTATGCGTTAGTGAATCGCATGCTACTTCTCGCGAGTTTATCGATGTTGGGTGTTTCATAAAAGCTGCTGCCGTAACAACCGAGGTCCTTGAAGCCTAAATCGTCAACGAGGAAAAAAACGAAATTAGTTTTTTTCTTAGGCTGTGAAGTTATCGCGTTACATGACGGAACGAGCAGCGATGCCGCTGACAGTCCAATCATTTTCATAAAGTTACGTCTGTTAAGAAAAGTGTCTTTCATAGTGCTTCCTTCACAAATGATTTTGCAGGATTTTGTCTGGCGCAATTGTGCAGGTTTTTGGCTGGTTTGTCAATCCGCTTTTAGCCCGGAATGATTAGAGAGAAATCGTTGAATCAATTCGGCCAGGCCAGAGGAAATGTTTCGGCTCGGGGGTGGGCGTCAACGTGGCCATCGAGGAAAGCGCAGTTGCCTTTGCCTCCCAGCGGGTCCTGGGAAGGGGCATAATGAAAGCCGCCAATGACGTCCCAGAATGCTCCGACACCTTCCGGACCGGGTTGAATGAGCCGGTAGCTTCCGGTTTGGCTGAGCCAACCCTGTATCATTGCGTCATCGCCGGGAATCATGTAGGTATCATTCAGGCCGGAGACGTTGTACCGTGTATCGACCAAAGCACTTTCCTCGGTGAAGGAAAATGTTTCCGCAAGGTGCTTTACTTCGGAGGTCTTTTTTACGGCCGAATCCTTGACGCCGGTGCTCGGACTGCCCAGATAAGCATTCATAGTATAATTATACCATGGCTTATAGTTTTTAAGGTTGCCGGCATCGGCCTGGTAAAAATGATCCTGGGAGGCTCTTACAGCTATGCGGGCAAAAGTCGGACAGATAAAGGCTTTTACGTTCTGTAAATAGGGAAAGAATGTACTGGCATATTCCGGATGGTCTTTGAGGTACAGGTCACCATTGCACCATCGAAGGTGGATAGGGCTGCTGAGTCCTGCCTCCACGGGATAGGCTGCTGTCTGTGAAAAATAACAACTTTCCGGCCTACAAAATCTGTCGTCATTGTCATCGGCGTACATTTGTATCGCAAGTGTATAATTCTTCAGGTTCGATTTACAAACTATCCGCTGCCCCTGTTCTCTGGCCTTATTAAGGGCGGGCATGAGGATTGCCATAAGCACGGCAATAATGGCGATTACAACCAGCAGTTCAATTAGTGTGAATCCTTTTTTTCGCATCGTAATAACTCCCCACTAAATTTTTTATTTACGGCCGGATGCTCGTCGATATTATCAAGTATGCACTATTATTCTACTTTTTGAGTTATGCTTTTGCAAGTAATAAGAGGGGGAATATCAATTTTTGCCGGTGCCGATGCAATAAAGGTGTTTATCTGCTCTTATGAAAAACTGACCATTGCTGATAGCCGGTGAGGCGTAGGTATTTTCTCCCAACTCATTGCGAGCAACGATATCAAGCTCCTGCCCTGGTTTGACGACCGTCATAACACCTTCGTCGGACAGGAAGTACACCAAACCGTCAGCCGATACCAGAGAAGCACTATTGTGTCGCCCCAATTTTTCCCGCCAGAGGCTTTTTCCGGTCTTTGCCTCGAAGCATGTTGCAATTCCGGGATCGGAGACGATTAGAAAGTACGGGCCAAAGGCAATCGGACTTGGCACATATGAACAGTCTTTGTCCTTCTGCCAAAGAACATGCGTATCGGTTACATTGCCATGTCCGTCCGGGCGAATCGCCTGCATAAAATATTTGGGATAACCGCATGTCATAAACAGCAGCTGCCCGTTATAGACTATTGATGCAACGTACTGTTCGGTCGGCCCGTCAATGATCCAGTGCTGCTCGCCTGTGTCGGGGTCGTAACTGGCCACGCACATGGTTCCAGAAAGAACCATCTGGTTGCGTTGGCCGATTCGCCGGATAATCGGAGTGCAGTAGCTTCGCGTTTTGTTGGGCCGGGGAGTTTTCCAAATGGTTTGTCCTGTTGTGCGATTCAGGGCGACGATATATGAAGCCCCATCATGGTCCCCGTTGATGATGAGCTTGTCTTTCCATATAACCGGACTTGAACAATAACCGTGCATACTTGCAAACGCACCGGGTCGGACCTCCCATATTTTGTTACCATCAAAGTCATACGCTGCAACGAACATCTTATCTTTATCGAGAAAACTTACATAAACTCTCTCGCCATCCGTCGCGGGCGTTGACGATGCATAGCTGTTGAGGCGATTAATCCGTTCCAGCGGGGCTTCAAGGACTACACGCTGCCAGAGTATTTTGCCGTTATTACGGTCCAGGCACAGTAGTATGCGCTGCTTAAGTTCTTTATCGGCGGTTACTACAAAGATATGCCTTGCCCAGACAATCGGTGAAGCATGTCCCTTGCCGGGAACAGGAGTTTTCCAGATGACGTTCTGTGTTCCGCTCCATTTAACGGGGACGTTCTTTTCATTGCTGGTTCCATCTCCTCGCGGCCCTCGCCAGCCGGGCCAGTTTTCAGCTAAAGCCGCGTCCGATAGAAGGAACATAAGCGGCATAGCCAGAGATACGAAAGTAACGATTTTTCGATTGATAATTTTACCTACTTCTTAAAGTCTGAGTTGTATTTAATCCTGACCGACGCTTTCACAGATTTAGGCACCGAGAAGGACATCCTTGCCTTTGCCCTGTTGGATCAGTGGAACATAACTTTCCAGAGATTGCAGGACAGCCGGATCGGTCAGGTCGATAGTTGTCTTCTTTTCATGTGCCATGTACCCAGCCATAACGAGCATCGTAATTAGCCGGCCGTATTCAAAATCGAGCATACCATTTCTTCCCTGTTCAAAGGCTGATAATGCATCCCGCCATTCTGCTATATAACCATACAAATCCGGCTCGTTGTGATGAAGCAGCAAAGCTCCACGGCTGGCCTGTGATTTTTCGAGGGCAAGCTCACTATCCGCTACGGCAATTGCCGCCGCGTCGCTGATAAACAGACCCGCAGGTGACTGCAGTGAGTTGACGGTGTAGGAATAACCCGGACCGAAGGCCTCCATAAGGAGTCTCAGGCCGGGTGCGTCATACATCCATGAGTTAGTGGCCTGTGCTATACTGCAAACTCCGGTATCGGGGTCTTTGAACTCTATGGTAACGTTTGAATAGTCCTCGGCAGGTGTGGCTTTGTAATCTACGCCTCTTTGTTTTAGTTGGCTAATCCACGGTTCTTTACCCCACTTTAGCAGAGCCATATTAGCGGTAGCTGAAACAGGCGTGAGATAGTCGGGGGCTTTGCCGCCCGGCGTCAGCATATACATACCGACGGCTACGCTGTGGCAGCCCATATCGCAGCAGACACCGCCTCCCTGTGCTGTTGGGTCCCAGAACCATGGTTCGTGTGGTCCGCCGTGCTCTTCTGCGCTTCGGGCCAGATGCACGGCACCCATATTTTGTTCCACTGCTGCGAGCTGCCGCCGAGCTTCAATTACAGAGGGCATGTGAAGCTGGTTTTCAAAGTAAGCTGTGGGCACGCCGAGCGCCTTGGCCATTCTTGCCATTACGTCAGCTTCCTGGAGGTTTCTGGCCAAAGGTTTTTCGCAAATGATTCCCTTGATTTCGGTACCACCTTCTACCACCTTGGCTATGTTGCGCATGATTTCGAGGCGGGCAAAGTTAGGGGCAAAGATGCAGACCACGTCAACTGCAGCGCAAAGTTCTGCAACGTTTTTGAAAACACGGGTGTTGCCCAAACCATCTTCCTGAGCACGTTTTGCAAGTGCTTCGGCGCCTTGTGGCGCACAGACTCCGGCTAATTCGGCACCACGGACCGAACACAAAGACCTTTCGTGGAAACCGGCTACAAAACCAGCTCCAATCATTCCTATTTTTAACATTGTTGAGTTCCTTTCATAACAAGATGTTGCAGGTGTTTTTCAGATACCGCTACAGCAGTTTATTTAGACTCGAAACCATTTTTTTCGATGCGATTGCTCTTAGAAGCGGTTTCAAAACTCAATTTTCGCTCGTTCTCGCAACGAAAGCAGTTATGAAACAGCTTCTAATTATGTTCCTGCTGTTTTCGGGTTTCAATTTTGTTTTTCAACGAACGTCCTAAAATGATTCAGGCAAAAGCAGCATATACTTCTGACAGGTGGAAAAGCCATTTTTATAAGCATAATATCTACCCTACTTTTGATGATAGCACAACCGAAAAACAGGCGAAAAATAACAGGAAGTATCTATTTTTGGAAGATAAATTAAGCTTATATGAGCGGGCCGGCAGGATGTGAATCATGGTTTCAAATAAGACTGAAGATGGGGATTTGTAATGTTGGTAGTAAAGCTGATATCGGACTTTAAGGAAATCATGACAGGCAATACAGGAAATTCGTGAGTATGGTTTCTCGAAAGTTGACACTTCATAATGTATATTTAAAAAATAGGACGAATAGCGTGATGAGTGGGAGGCAATTATCGGCCAAAGGCAATAATTGTTTGAAAATGAGCAATAACCCGTAAAATTCAGGTAAATTCGCAGAAACTGACAAAAAAGCACACTTTTTGGACACATTTTTTGTGGAGACACATATAAATGGTCGAATATATATGAGCCAGATACTTTGTTGGAAATACTTAAGAATCTGCATAGTAAGTCGGTGGTATGACAAGGAAGAATTGGAAGAGTTTTTGGATATCATTAAGTGAGAATTATGAGAGGTGCATTGTCACCCGAAAAAATGAAAAGGAGATAAGGAATGCAAGCTACAAAAGTCGAAAAGAAACATATCGCAAAGAAGTCCACTGCCGAAAAGGGCAAACGTATTGGTATGGCCGAAATAAAAATGAAGGCTCAATACCTGGGGATAGACCCTGGTAAAATGAAGAAGCCCGAACTTATTCACGCTATACAGGCATCTGAAGGGTACTCACCGTGTTTTGGGACGTCAGGAGGTCATTGTGACTATACTGACTGCTGCTTTATTCAAGATTGCCTTAAAAGCTAAGACTTTAATTCTGTTCGTTCGATATTCAGCCTTTCACGCTGTCCCGGCAAAGAGAATTAGTGTGAGTGCGTTTTTTAAAACTCTGCGCAAATTGTTAAAAGTGAAGGGTTTAGGTTCAAGTTTTTCAAATTATTTTTGTTGACATACGGCGGTTCGTTCAGTACCGTCGTATTTGTGTTAAAAGGGGTATCTTTACTGTCCCTCGGATGGTACTCCTGAAAAAAGACGAGGGAGTCTATATTTCAGGTTCAAAAAAAAGAGCCTAAGGAGAACATTGTGGATAAAGGTAAGGTAAAGTGGTTCAACGAGCGGAAGGGTTTTGGTTTTATCGTTCCCGACGACGGTGGCAAGGATTTATTTGTCCATCACTCCAACATCTCAGCGGAGGGATTTCGGTCTTTGTATGACGGCCAGGAAGTAGAGTTCGAGGTTACCGAGGGTAAGAAAGGCCCCGAAGCAACGAATGTGCAGCCCTGCTGAGTTGAATCCGGAACTCAAAAACACGGCCCCAATGGATGATGGGGCCTTTTTTATTGGTTATTTTTGATAACGATTCCTTAGATTTCACTTCCTGGTACTTCATTAAGAATGACAACTTTCAGAGGTCTTTTTTAACAGGTCATTTTGCTGATTATTAAAGGTTGCTCTGTTCCTGCGGAACAATGAACAATGAACAATGGGCATTTCCATTATTTTTTTGACTTTCGCTGTCATTGGAATATAGTATTATCCGTTTTAGGGGGAGCACTGAGCGAACTTCTCTTTGTTCCCACCCGGACTTCCTCAGGTAAAGGCGATTGCTGTTATTCCAACAAATGTGGGAAATCACAGGGGTTCTTATTGGAACAAGGAGATTGAAAGTAAGGTAAATGAGGAGTTTTATCAGAATTTGCAGGTGAT
>Ga0307380_10005422_pt1 | contig 16891 bp, 10 predicted proteins | sample UN3MG_FD_202239 | JGI IMG/M metagenome (GOLD analysis project Ga0307380, IMG submission 202239) | Soil microbial communities from Risofladan, Vaasa, Finland - UN-3 | ecosystem: Environmental > Terrestrial > Soil > Coastal area > Acid sulfate soil | place: Finland: Risofladan, Vaasa | collected...
AAAAAGGCGGCCTTATGCCGGTCGATACCGCGATAAACGCCTGGCAGTCGCTCAAAAAACTCGCAGGTGACACCGCGAAAATCCATCTCACAGGCGGCGAACCCTTTCTCTATTTCGATAGGCTCTGCGAAATACTAAGAGCAGGCAAAAAAGAAGGGCTTGGCAAAATCGACCTGATAGAAACAAACGGATTCTGGGCGGAAAATGAAAAGATTATCGAAGAACGCTTAAAGATGCTCGACGAACTCGGCATGGTCAGGCTTAAAATAAGCTGCGATGCGTTTCATCAGCAATACGTTGATATCGAACCGGTTCGGCGACTGGCAGAAGCGGCAATTAAAATTCTCGGTAAGCACCGCACGCTTATCCGCTGGCAAAAATATCTCGACAATCCGGTAAAAATGAAAAACATCACAAAGGAGAAAAAAAGCCAAAACTATATTTCAGCTCTAAAGCAATATCCGTGCCGGTTTACCGGCAGGGCGGCAGGTACACTCGCCGAACAAGTCACCTCGGTACCGGCAGAGAGAATTTGTTCGCTAAATTGTAAATCGGACTTTCTCGGCGCAAAGTCAGTCCACGTCGACCCCTACGGGAATATCTTCAGCGGAACGTGCAGCGGCATAATCATCGGCAACGTGGGTGACAGCCCCCTCGATGAAATCTGGGAACAGTTCGACCCGTCAAACAGCGAATTTGTCGCAGCGCTCTTTAAGTCCGGACCTGCCGGATTACTTGAGCAGGCCCAAACCAACGGCTATAAAAAGGCCGACCGATACGCAGACAAATGTCACCTCTGTACCAGCGTCAGGCAGTTTCTTTTCGCCAAAGGCTTACACAAATCGACAATTGGCCCCGCCGACTGTTACGAATAAGCAAAGCTTTGACATTAGTGTCATGGTAGCTGTATAATCGTGGTGCCGTTGACCGTTGAGGGAGAGGAGGGAAAGAATTCGACAAAGGCCTGTTTATGAAGTCCAGCAGAACCAGCAGAATAGTCAAGCTCTTGACAACATTACAGGCGGGTGAAAGTTACGCCGCCGACGACCTGGCGCGATTGTTCGGGACAAGCCGGCGGACGGTCTTTCGAGACCTGAAAGAACTGCAGGCCATAGGAGTACCGTACCACTACTGCCCCAGAACCAGCGGCTATACCATCGACCCGGAGTTCTTTCTGCCGCCTATAGACCTGAACCTGCAGGAGGCCTTAAGTCTGCTCCTGCTGGCATACAAGACAGCAAGCAAAATGCAAATGCCGTTTAAAAGCTCGGCGCTTTTTGCAGCATTGAAAATCGAGAACAACCTCCCCCCAAAAATCAAAAAGTACTGCAACACCGCGCTGCGCAACATCTCCGCGATACCGGAAGCACAGGTGCCGACGGGCAAGCTGGACAAAATCTTCGGGCAACTGCAAAAATCAATAGCGAAAAAACGAAAGGTAAATATCCAGTATCATTCCCTCTTTGAAGGCGGGGTCATCGAACTCGAATTGTGCCCGTACCATCTGCTTTATAACAAACGCGCCTGGTATGTGCTCGGCTTTTCGAGTCTGCATAAAAGCGTCCGTACGTTCAAGCTCAACCGTATCAGGCAAATAGAGCTCCTGGAGAAATGTTTTCTTGACGGTGACAAGTTCGACCTGGACGATTATCTGGGCAGAGCCTGGTCGATGATACCGGAGGGCAGAATTTACAACGTCAAGCTGCGGTTTCTGCCCATGGTTGCTGAAAACGTCTCGGAAGTGCAATGGCACAGCACGCAAAAAATCACGCGAAACAATGACGGTTCGGCAACAGTCGAGTTTCGCGTCGACGGCCTCGGCGAAATTACATGGTGGATACTCGGCTACGGCGACCAGGTACAGGTACTTGCACCAAAAGCTCTGCGGGAAAAAATTGTAAATATCGCAAAGAATATAATAGCCCGGAATAAGAGACTTTAGCAGGGACTCTCACCCGACCCCGGCCGTTACTTCTACAGCGCTTACGACGCCTTTTTCTCTAGCGGTTACCTGCTCAATAAAGGCCTCGAGGCGGGTCGTCAGGGTCGCGTCCTCTTGGCCGTCAAAGCTTAAATTCAAAATCGGCATCCCGCCGCAGTCGGCGCTCAGACGCATGGTCTGGCTGCTCACAACCGTCGAAGGCATGCAGCTAAAGGGCATTACGTTAACGACACCCCCGAAACCATGGTGATGATACTCAATGATTTTGCCGACGCTCAATATGGCCTCACCCTCAAACGAATCGTGCAAATAAGGCTCCGCCACCTTTATTACATGCTCTATGGGCGACTCGACAAGCGGACCGAATCTTTTTTCGAGCGGCTCGGCGAGAGTTTTTTCAATCCTGTGCTGGAAGTAATCCTGAACTTTGTTGCTCAGGAAGTTTCGCAGCTGGCCTTCGCGGCCGGCCTTCCGGCTTCGCGTAAAGTTCGTGTAATAGACCCATTCAGACAGTGATGCCAGGTCGCAGACGGCACCAAGCTCTTCGAGTCGGGCGATTATATTCATGTTCGCAAAGGGATGGCTCCGAACATAAATCTCACCGACAACGCCGATTCTCGGTTTGTACACTTTGTTATCCAGTTCGATGGCTCCAAAATCACCGGCAAAAGACTTCATAAGAGACTTCATAAATGATAAGGGCTTTCGGTTTTCGACGGCCTCTGTCCATCTGTTGAGGGAAGTTTCGAAAACCTTTTTTATCTGGTCCGGCTCAGCGGCAAAGGGTCTCAACCTAAACAAAACTTTGCGAAGCAAATCGATTCCCACGGTGGCGGTCCACATACGCCTCATAACACCCACGGCGGCCGAACCGTTTACGCTTTGGGCGAACTCCCTGTAGAAGTTGCTGTCCTGATTCGGAGCTATGACCGGGACGTTTTCTGCGCCTGCGTATTTCAGTATCAGCCGATGCATACAACTGTACATCCCGAACCTGCACGGGCCCGAGCTGCCGGGCATAAAGAAGGCCGTCTTGTCGGGGTCTCTGGAACCTATTACTTTAAGCATATCACCTGTCGTGATGGCGCAGGGCAGACACTCCTTTCCCGTCGTGTATCTTCTGCCGCGCAAAAGAGTCGCTTCATCGGCCATCGGCATAACTTCAGCAGGCTGACCGTGCGCCCTGAAACACGCCGCCACACCATAGGAGCACTCGCTCATATATGGAATGTATAAAGTACGCTGCGGCGTCAGGGTCTCTGCAGGTAACGTTCTTTTTGCCGTGCGGATTTGTTTCTTTCCATCGGGTCGGTAGTGTTTCAGGCTGTCAAGAAACGCCTCAAGCCGTGTGATAACGCCGGCATCGGCCGAATGCTCGTCAAGCTCCAGAAGAAGACACGGCTTCTTACTCATTATGTCCTTGAAGAACGTCAGCAGAAATGAGTCGGGGCCGCAACTGAAATTCGAAAGATATATCGCGAAAAGCCTCGGGTCGTTCTTTATTATTTCAGCCGCCCGCAAAATCTTCTGGCCGTAACTCCAGTAAATCTTGCTGTGTAATGAATGGTCCGCGACCGGCGCCTCGTCCAGAGCCAGCATCTCCATCGGTATCACGTCAACGCCAAGGTCCGTCAGCTTCTTGGGAAGTTGCAGGTTCAGGCCCTCGTCACAACCGTTGTACGGGCGGGAAATCAGAACAAACAATTTCTGGTCGGGTCTGAGTTTATCGAGAATTTCTTTTCCCTTTAGCTTCATCGCCCGCTCAAAACCGAACTGCGAGGCAAGAGCTTTTTTAAGGGCTTTGTTAACCGCCGACCGTGAAACACCAAGCTTCCGGCCAAGTTCAAAAAAGCTTCTTCTCAGCAGCCTGGGGCCGTCACCGAAGCGAATCACAGGGGTAAGGATTTTTGTGTTCACAAGTTTGTCGGCAAAAGCGGTGCGGACCTGGTACGGCAGCGACTGTATATAGGGACACAACTGGTTGTGCCGGTTTTGCGGAAATTCGACTTTGGCCGAAACTATGCTGGGCAGAAAAATATAATCAACTTCCCGTTCTATCAGCTCGGCGATATGGCCGTACGCAACTTTCACCGGAAAACACGGCTGGGCCGTAACGGACTCCACCCCTTTTTGTATAATTGCCTTGTCGGTGCCGCCGGAAGTCACCGCCTCAATGCCAAGCGACTTAAAAAACCTCACAAAAAACGGCAAAAGCTCCAGGTTGACCAGCGCCATCGGAATGCCCATTGTAGCACTGGCTTTGCAGGCAGGTGACTTTTCGCCGTTTAGTCCGGCAAATTCGAACAGCTTTTTTCTTCGGTATTCAAAAGCGCCGGCTGTTTTTTTACTGTCCGATTTTCTCTTTACGTTGTACCTGTCACAGCGTGAGCCGTAATACAGCGGCTCGGTTTCGGGTAGCTGTACCTTCTTTATTTCACAATGGTTCGGGCAGTGCTCACAGGTAAAGGATTCGACGGAATATTTCAAGGTGACAAGATTTTCAAACCCCCTGAAGGAACTTTTTGTCTTTCGTCCGAGTTGTCGTAAATTTCCCATGTGCTCGGCGACAATTGCCGCAGCCCCGATGGCGCCTGTCACTTCGTGATGGTCGGGAACCATAACGACTTTGCCGGTGACTTTTTCAAAAGCGGCCCAGACAGCTTTATTAAAGGCTGTGCCTCCCTGAAAACAGATATTGTCGCCGATTTTTCGCCGGCCGACAACACGGTTAAGATAATTGGAAACGATGGAATAGCTGAGCCCCGCCACAAGCTCGCTGGTCTCGGCGCCCTGCTGCTGATAGCTCAGCAGGTCGGACTCCATAAAGACGGTGCACCTTTCGCCGAGCTTTATCGGCGACTTGCTCGCCAGAGCCAGCTCAGCAAACTCCTTGTCAATATTTATGTCGAGCCGCTGGGCCTGCTCCTCAAGAAAAGAACCCGTGCCCGCGGCACAGGCGTGGTTCATCTCGAAATCGACAACAACACCGTTTTCGAGAGATATGTATTTGCTGTCCTGACCGCCTATCTCGAAGATGGTATCAACATCAGGATTTACAACCGCTGCACCTGCAGCCTGAGCCGTAATCTCGTTAATAACAACATCGGCGCCAATGAAATCGCCGGTCAGGTACCTGCCCGAACCGGTAGTCGCCGCTCCGAGGATATTCACTTTACCCACGACTCTTCCACCGACAATTTCCAGCCCCCTCCGGACAGCCTCCAGGGGCTGGCCCGCAGTCATCAAATACGCTTTTGCAAGGACCTGCCGCTGTTTATTTATGACAGCGACGTTTGTGCTTATCGAGCCGACATCAACGCCGAGATAGGCGTCAACGCAATGGTCCGTGCCCTCAAGCAGCTCATAGTAAACTCTGCTCTTAGGCTCCGGCGCCGATGGGCCGCTTAGCGGCTCGCGGCGCGGCGCAGACCGCAAAGCCAAGCCCCGCTGTCGGAGGTACCTGTCAATCTGCTCGAGGAACGTGCTGGCAGGGACAGTGGCTTTCTTATCTCCTCTTTTTTCTGCTATCAAAACAGCGCCGATTGCGCCGGTGAAAAAATGCTCCTCGGGCACAACAAGCTTACCCTGCGGCAGTTCGAACACTTCCTCCAGCGCGCGTACCACACCGGCATTTGCCGCAACCCCTCCGGTGAACACAATGGGCTTTGGAAATTCTCTGCCACAGCCGAGGTTGCCCTTTAGGTTCCTTGCCAACGCCAGGCAAAGCCCGGCTATTATGTCCGACGTCGGCGTCGCCTGCTGCTGGAGGTGTATCATGTCGCTTTTCGCAAAGACCGAGCATCTTCCGGCCATTCGCGGGACGCTTTTGCTCTGCAGGGCCATTTGGCTGAACTCGTTTTCGATATCTATGCCCAGCCGCTGGGCCTGCTGGTCAAGAAACGACCCCGTACCCGCCGCGCAGACCGTATTTAACGCGAAGTCCCGCACTCTGCAGCTCCCGTTTTCTTTTGAGATAAAGATAAGCTTGCTGTCCTGGCCGCCCATCTCGATAACAGTGGCTTGTTGCAGATGGGGACGAAGATGATGTATGGCGGCGGCCTGAGCAGGAACTTCGTTTACGAAAGTAACACCGAGCAGTCGGGCCAGCAGCCGGCCGGCCGAGCCGGTAACCGAGGTAAGAATAATCTCTTGGGGATTTGCCGTCTTAAATAATCGCTCCAGCTGAGAACGCGCAGTTCTGATTGGCCTGCCCATGGTTCGCCTGTAGTCGGAGAAAATTACCTCTTTGGCCTGGTTAAGAAGGACAATGTCACTGCTCGTAGAACCGACATCGATGCCGAGATAATATCTTCCCCTCGCGCGCAGCGGCAGGGGGCGACTCTCCCCGCTGCGACCTGATTCAATTGTCTCCCGCCGTGACTTCCCGTCCATTATTTGCCTCTACAGCTCTCGCCAACGCTTGGCTATTATAAGAACTCTTCGTAAAATTGCAAGCAACTCAGGACTTTAGTGCCCGACAAACTGCCGCTTCCTGAAATTCACTGCTGCTACGACAAAACTGCCGACAACGCCTACGAAAAAGCCTGCCGGACAAACAAAAATTGCTATACAAAAGAAAAACCCATGGAAAAACTCGCCCAAATGATGCAATAAGGCAACATCAGCCGCCATCTGGCCCAGGGCATAAGAAAGATTTTCCAGTAAAACAAAAAGAAAAAAACCTGCCAGTGACGCAACCGCCAGAACCAGGAACTTCCACGCCCTGCGCCAGCGGTGCACAAATGCCAGCACCAGCGCGGCTGTGGCGGTATAAGTTAATAACATGCCTATTGGCAAAAGACCGGCCGGCCCGAAACCGACCCTGATGCCAAAGACCGTTACCAGCAGAGCAACACACGCCAAAAGTAAGGTGAGCGTTATTTTCCGGGCTTTCTTCCTTTCTGGAAGCTTAAATTTTTTGTTCATTTCCGCTGCTCCTTAAAAATTGGTATGTATATATATTGTCAATATATAAACTACCTCAGCACGCTCTCTTTTTTGTTTCCATTGCTTTTTATTAGTCCCTCGTTACCTGGAAAGTTTCTTGCGGATTTTCCTGAGCATTTCCATAAGATTTTCCTGCTCACTCTCCCTTAAGGGCGCCATCACCTTTTTAACCTCTTTGATGTACAGTGGGTCAAGCTGTGCAAACAGCTTCTTGCCGCGAGCCGTAAGCTTTATCACATTGCTGCGACGGTCCTCCAGAGATGTGGTTCGACGAACAAGATTCGCCCTCTCCATGCGGTCTATAAGAGAAGTTATGTTGGCGCGGTTGACCAGCATCATCTCACTTATCTGAGCCTGGCTAAGTCCCTCGCCTGGCTCCGCCTGATGACTCAGCAGGGCCAAAAGGTTAAACTGAACGTCAGTCAATTTATAAGGGCGGAAGAATTCGTCAGCACGCTTCTTCAGACACGAGGCGGTATAATAGATGTTAAGAAGGGCCTTGTGAGAAAGCAAAGCTATTGGTTTTCGCAGATTTAATTCTTCCTTTAGCGACATGATTGTACTCCATAACCATAATTGTTTATATGCGAATTATATATACCTTAACTAACTTGTCAAGGCCTTTTTTAAAAAAAATTTACCCCCTACAAAGCCCTCACCGACAGGGATAACTGCCTGTGGATAAGCTGTTAAAAACGATGTTAGTTTCAAGAAGAACTAACCAGCCGGTGCCAACTCAAGCAAATCACTCTTAACACAAACATAGAATACAACGACTTGCCTAACAGGTTATCCACAGGAACTTCTTTACTCCTACGCCTGGTAACTTATTATTAGACAAGGAGTTAACAAAAGCAAGCCGGGGAAACCCAACAATCCCACCGGTTATATGACGATTAATACTATATTTTTCACTAATATATTAATCATATCTACCACAACTTAAAGTATGAAACCGCCAATGTAACCTCCGGCTGGAAACAACACCTTGTCAGGGTGGTTTTTTCAAAAAAAATAGTGTTGTGGGAGGGTTGTTTTTAGTATAAACTACATCGCTGTCTTTGGTGCCGATAAGGCTCTGAATTTTAACCTTTTGAAGAGTTGATAGGGGTTTATTATGAAGGTCGATTTTAGCAGGGATGCGCTTTCTGACGCATTGGGGCTGCTCACGTCTGTAATTCCCAGCCGAACACCCAAGCCCATACTACGCTGCGTGAAGATTGCAGCTGGCGAAAAGGAAATCAAAATTTGCGCAACAGACTTGGAGGTCGGCATTAACTACTTGGTCTCTGGTGCCAAGATTCATGAGGCCGGCGAGGCAGTAATTCCCGCGGACCGTCTGGCTGCTATAGTGCGCGAAAGTGCCGACGAAACGTTATCTTTGCAGGCCTCTGAAGGAACATGTGAGATAAAGGGCTCCGACAGCCACTTTACAATTTACGGCCATGATGCGGGCCAGTTCCCGGTCGTACCCGGTTTTGATGGCAAGGCGGATATCGAAATTTCACTTGGGAACCTTCAGTCGGGCATTGAACAGTGCCTTTTCGCTGCAGCTAAGGAAAGCACGCGCTACGCGCTTAACGGGGTTTTGTGGCAGTTCAAGGGCAAGAAGCTCACGCTGGTTGCGACAGATGGCAGGAGACTGGCCAAGTGCAGGGTAAATATGGCCTCGGCGCCCGCCGAACATATCGCAGGGGCGAAGATAATTGTGCCGGCGAAAACCATGAATCTGCTGGACAAACTGGGCAACAGCGAGAAAGACACCGTCTCGGTCAAACTCGTGGATAATCAGATCCAGATTAGCTGCGCAAACGTGGTGATAAGCTCTAATCTTGTTGAGGGTAACTTCCCGAAGTATGAGGATATTATTCCAACGGATTCGGATAAGAAGCTGACATTGTCGACGGAGGCTACCTTGAGCGCCGTTCGTCGTTCGGCACTTTTGACAAGCGAGGAGTCCAGAGGAGTCAAGCTTTCCATAAGCAAAGGCGCAATTGTGTTTTCGTCGAGGGCCCCTGAGGCCGGAGATGCTCAGATTAATATGGCCGTGGAATACAAGGGCGAGCCGATGGAGATTGGCTTCAATCCCCAGTTTCTCATCGACGTTCTTCGGGCCATCAAGACCCCGGAATTTGAAATGGAATTAGGCCAGACGGACAGGCCCGGGCTTATAAAAAGCGGCCAGAATTTCCTTTACGTTCTTATGCCCATCAATCTGGGTTAAAAACTATTCAACAGTGTTTTAAGGAACCCTTTTGAAGCCCATAAGCGTTCAATCTTAATCTTCGTAAAAATGACGGACCAGAATGAACAATTCCGCAGGATTATCAAGTGGCGTTCGAAGAAAAAACCGAGCAGAGAGGCTAAGCTCGGCGATATTGCCGAGCAGCTTATGAACAGGAGAATTTCGCCCCAGCAGGCCAAATTCGGTTCGGTGGTCGAGACATGGGGTCAGCTGCTGCCGGCTGAACTTCGCGAGCATTGCAGAATAGCTTCTATCTCTTCCAGCCAGGTCAGGGTGATTGCGGATTCGCCGTCATATGTGCACGAACTAAGGCTTTGTAGCAACGAGCTTCTTGAGCAGCTCCAGAGACAATGTCCGGCGGCACGCATAACAAAGATTAAGATTGGTGTTGATTAAATAATAAAGCGGACTGCCTGTTTATGAAAAAAGACCATACTTACGACGCGAGCAATATAAAGATACTGGGAGGGCTCGAAGCCGTCCGCAAGCGCCCGGACATGTACATCGGCGACCGTGGCAGCGGCGGACTGCACCATCTTGTGTATGAGGTGGTGGACAACTCGATAGATGAAGCCCTGGCCGGCTACTGCGACAACGTCTCTGTACACATCCAGGCCGATGGAAGTTGCACGGTCGAGGATAACGGAAGGGGAATACCGGTCGAAGAGCACAAGGGCGCAAAGAAAAGCGCCTTGGAGGTGGTGCTGACAACTCTGCACGCTGGAGGCAAGTTTGACAGTGACAGCTATAAGGTGGCCGGCGGCTTGCACGGCGTCGGTGTCAGCGTGGTAAATGCGCTTAGCGAATGGCTCGAGGCCGATGTTTATCGTGACGGCCAGCATTACCATTTAGAGTGCGTTAGGGGAACGGCCAGGAAACCCGTCGAGAAAATCGGGCCGACCGATAAGGGAGGCACCAGAATTTCCTTTAAGCCTGACGAGGAAATATTCGGCGATTCAGAGTTTGAGTACGACACGCTGCTAAAAAGAATACGCGAAATGGCGTACCTCAATACCGGCCTCCAGATTACTTTCCGTGACGACAGAAACCAGAAAAGGGAAATTTTCAAGTTCGAGGAGGGAATTAAGGCTTTCGTTAGGCATTTGAACGACGGCAAAGAAATTTTACACAAGGGAGTTATTTATTTTGCTAAGGAAGATACCAAGTCTATGCTCAGCTGCGAGATAGCCATGCAGTACAACACCGGCTACAGCGAGAGTGTACTGGTCTTTGCCAACAACATTCGCAATATCGACGGCGGTACGCATCTTTCGGGCTTCAGAACGGCGCTGACCCGCACGATGAATTATTACGCCCGGGCAAATAACCTCCTGAAAAACGGCCATGCGACAACGGGCGACGACCTCAGAGAAGGCCTGACCGCGGTTGTCGCGGTAAAGCTCGCCGACCCCCATTTTGAGGCACAGACGAAAGTCCGCCTGACAAACCCCGAAGTCGGCAGTTTCGTCGAGACTACGGTTAACGAACACCTTGGCCATTTTCTGGAGGAACACCCCGCCGAAGCTAAGCGCATTCTAAACAAGGCCATACAGGCCGCCGCCGCAAGAGAAGCCGCGAGAAAGGCGCGCGAACTGACCAGACGAAAAGGCGCCCTTAGCAGCACAAACCTACCCGGGAAACTCTGGGACTGCGCCAGTAAGGAGAAAGCCGGTACCGAGATATTTATCGTCGAGGGTGATTCAGCAGGAGGTTCGGCCAAGGCCGGACGAGACAGAAATATCCAGGCTATACTGCCACTGAAGGGAAAAATCCTTAACGTCGAAAAAGCTCGTCTCGAAAAAATGCTCGCGCACGATGAAATCCGAACCATTATAAGTGCACTCGGTACTGGCATCGGCGCCGACGAATTTAATTTGGATAGGTGCAGGTATGGCAAGGTGATACTTATGACCGACGCCGACGTCGACGGCGCACACATAAGGACGCTGCTCCTGACATTTTTCTTCCGCCAGATGGTACAGTTGTTCCTCAGTGGTATGATTTACATCGCTCAGCCGCCGCTCTATGAAGTCAAAGAAAAAGGAAAAAAGAAATCAGAGTATGTCCTCAGCGAAACAGAGATGCGCAGGAGAATGATTACCCGCGGACTCGAAGGCACCGAATTGGCGGTTAGGGAAAATGGAAAACAGAAAAAAATCTCAGGCAGTGAACTCTCCTCACTGGTAAAGATTCTCGCTGACGCCGAGCGCACCATTGCGGTTATTAACAGACGAGGAATCGATTTTAGCGAGTTTGTGCAGTCTTATTATGACGGGAAAGAGCTGCCGCGATTTCGCGTTTGCGCCGACGGTCAGGACGAGATTTACTACGACAAAGCCGAATACGAGAAAAGGGCCGATGAATTAAAACCCCGCATAGAACAGGCCGAAACCGCCGAGCAAGAGCTCGTCGTCACCGAAGAATTGCACGAGGTCGACCGGATTAACAAAATAAACGAAAAGCTAAAAAGCCAGTTCGGCCTCGACCTCAGGGATTTTCTTTTAAAGGCCGCAAAGAAAGTCTCAGGCGAAGCCGAGCCCACTAAGTTCAAACTAATCAGCGGAGAAGACGAGTACGAAATTGCGTCGCTGGGCCAGATTTGTTCGGGAATAAGACAAATTGGCGGCAAAGGCATTGAGATAAAGCGCTTCAAGGGCCTCGGCGAAATGAACGCCGACCAGCTGTGGGAAACGACAATGAACCCAAAAACCCGCACCCTGCTCAGCGTCAAGCTCGAAGACGCCGGCGAAGCCGACCGCCTCTTTAGTATTCTCATGGGCGACGACGTCGAAAAACGAAGAAACTTCATCCGAGACCACGCTCTCGAAGTACAAAACCTCGACATCTAAAATTCCCCCGGAACCTGTAGCCGAAACTGCTTGGTTAAGATGTAGAGGTTATTCGTTGAGAAGATATTCTATCCATTCCTCAAGGTTGGTTTGGGTCGGCGAGATGCGCAGAAGTCCGTTTTTGTCGATGAGATAATATGCCTGATTTGCCTTGACTTCGTATATCGAGCAGGTTGCCCCAGCAGCTCGCAGGTCCCTTCGGGCAGGCCTGACTGAGTTTTGGCCCTGAGGCCGGGATTCCGGCAGCATCATATCTGTGACGACGTCGCTTTGCTGGTCGATGCCAAACGGAAAATTAACATCGTTTTCCTCGATGAGTTGTTGAATATCGTCTTCTGTAATGTCTCTCGCTCGTTCGTGTATTGCGATAAAAACTAATGGGCTTTCAGCATACGTTTCGGAGAGTTCTTTCAATTCCTGAATTTCCTCGGGGCGTTCTTTAAGATTTGCTCCGACGTGCAGCAGTACGACCTGTCCCGCTAATTCTTCGAGCGTTATAGGCTCGGTATTAAACCATTTTTCAACGAATAAAGGCGGAGCGGGCTTGTCGTACCAGTCATAGGCCGGCGGAAATATCTGGATGTCTGCTATGTTGTTGGGCTCCGAGCATTTGTAGGTGAAGGGATTGTGGCCGTAACCATCAGCCAATGCAACTATTTTCACCTCCACGTCTTTCGGTAGGCCTGTTAGTTTATACCAGCCCTCTGCGTCGGTTTCGATAGTAAAACGTTCTTCGCCGATAGGCCCAATATCAAGTTTTGCCCCGGCAAGCGGCTCGTTGTTCTCATTGATAATAAAACCCTCGATTGAGCAGTTCCACTGGGTATCTTGGCCGCGCTCTTCGGTTGGTTCGAGTGTAATCTGCCCAAGGTCAAGGTTCTCACCGGCGGCAAGGCCGTCAAGGTCAATCGCTGTTTTATGGCCGGGTTTTTCAATAGTTAACCGCAAGCCAACTCCGGTCGGCATGGAATTAATATCAAATGAGCCGTCTGTATAACTTTGGGACTTCCAGAGTTCCTCCCCGATAGCACTTTGGGAAGTCAGCCTCTCTTTACTGAAAACAGATATCTTCAATTCAAAATCCGCGACAGGCTCGGCGTTTGCATCTACGACCAGTCCGGTAGCGCTTGCTAAAGGCTCAACGATTATTTCAGCGTTATTAATATCGTTGCCTCTACTCCAGACAAAGAAGCTGCCTAAATCCCCCTGAGCACTCAATGCCTGTCCGATGAATGAGTTTTGTTCTTTATAGTCCGGCTCCGGAATGGTAAATGAACCATCTTCTTCAGTCGCTACTGTCAGGCCGCCAAGCTGGATTGTTCCGGCGACCGGATTACCCGCAGGGTCCATGAGCCAGCCATGGATGTTTTTTTGTTCGTTTATGATTCTGGTCTCAGCGGAGACTTCTTTTTGTGCTGCAGGTTGAGTTTGGATGATATCAGTGGACTGCTTGGCAAGTTTCGTTTCTTCAGCTTGAACTCGGGCGTTAATTTGTTCGATGGCGCCGACAAAGGGATTGCCCGCTTCGTCGTCTCCATACCGCAGGCTCAATTCCTCCAGGGCCGTGATGGCACGCGAATCACCGATTTCTCCAAGATAGTTCGCTGCCGCTATTTTACTTTCATACATCCCCTCATTCAGCATCGCTACAAGACTGCCCACGTCACCGGCCGCAAAGAATTCCTCAATGCTTTCCAATTCCTCCTGGAGTCTGGCAGAGAGACGTTCGGTCGCAATATCCAAATCCGGTTCCGTTGTTTCAGCAACGCCTTTTGCCTCGATTGCCTCCCGCGCGACTTCTATAACCTCTTGTCCCTCCGGCCCGGTAAAGACACTAATTAATAGCAAGCCCAACACAATTATTATCACTGCCGCCGCACCAAATTGTATGAGCTTCTTCGAAACTTTTATCTTTTCTGTTGTTGCTACGCTTTTCCTCAACTCTTCCCACGAAGCATCAGTTAGCTTCCGAAGTGTGTCATCTAAAATTTCTTTGGGTGGTCCCTCAGAAATAGGCTCGTTTTTCAGAGCCTTCACCGCATCATCAAGAGTATTATTATTTTTCTTTTTCATCACGTCACCTTGAGAAAATCCTGTAGTTTTCTTCTTGCCCGATGAAGAAGCACACCCACCGTGCTTGTTTGCAGACCGAGCCCTTTCGCAATCTGCCGGTAACTCATATCATTCAAACAATGCATACAAAAAACCTGTGCTTCCTGCGGGCCCAGGTGGGACAGTGCCTTTCGCAGCCTGCCCGTCAATTCCTGCACCTGTACCTGCTCGATAGGTCCGGGCCCCCGGCTTGGAACGAGAATCAAGTCAACCGCCTCTTCACGATGCTTCGAGTGACGATAACGCTCGCGAAGCTGGTCTATGGCCCGGGAGGTTGCAATCCTGACCAAAAGAGCCGAAAAGCTCCGCACACGCTGCCGTTTTGAGACCTCAAGAGCAGAAATAAACGTTTCTTGGAAACAATCCGCCGCGTCTGCCTGGTTGCCCAGCAGCCTGTAAGCGGTCTCCCACACGGCTCGACCGTGCTTATCAACTATTAATCGCCAATCAGTCACTTGCAAGTGCATTCCTCTGGAATATCATGCCGCTATTATGATAGTCGGAAACCGGATAACTTTTATTACAAAAAAAAACAAAAATTTTGCTTGCAAAGCTTTTTACTGCGTGGCAAAATGGCTTCGTGGTTTTTTGCCATATGCCCGAAACAGGTAACAGCCGATTAACTGGAGACGATGTTATGGCAAATTGGGGGCGCAACTTGCGAAAAGGGAGGCGAAAGATGACAGTTAAAACGCACGCCTTTATAACAGCCTTTTTGATTTGTACGTTTCTGGTTGGCGGCTGTGGTTCATCGGCGAAAAGTCACGGCCCGAGGGTTTCTGGAGAGATAAGAGAGCTGACGCTGGCCGAAGAACAAAAAGCCGAATTGCTTCGAAAGGTTGACCGTAAGTTTGAGAACCCACAGGCACACTTTAAACTGGGCAAGCTCTATCATGAGGATGGCCTTTGGACACAGGCAGAGTACCATTACAACGTGGCACTTGCCTTTGACCCCGCATATCGACCCGCACAGGCCGCAATGGTAAAACTTTTTATAGACAGCCAAAACATTCAACGCTCCCAGTTGTACGCCGACATTTATATGAATCAGGTTTCTGCTTCCGCAGCGGGCTCACTTCGCCTGGGACTGGCTTTTCAAAGGGAAGGGCTTGACGACTATGCACTGGCTTGTTATCAGCAGGCGCTCAATCTGGCGCCGGATTCCGCAAAGGTTAACAGGCAGGTTGGCTATTATTATCTTAGCAAAAACGACAAGGCCCGAGCACAGGATTATTTGATGCGTAGTTTCCGCCTGAACCCGAATCAGCCTGAGGTCGCCGGTGAGCTTGGACGACTCGGGGTGGCTGTAAAGATACCAAGAAAAACACAGACGGGCACAAAGAAGCTGGACAAGATTGTGGAGGACGCCGAACAAGAGTAGTCAAAGGTGCAGGATTGTACCTTGGACTTATATGGCCCTGTGGCGAACGGATTCGCTGCGGGGTTTTTTTTAATGCCCTCAAGTGACGCACCGGCGGAGCCGGTTTTTAGTCCGAAAACATACCTGTTTTGCTTTTTAATGGCGGGGTCTTTCATGGGCCGGCTGGTCAAAGCCCGAGTTAGTCTCGGCTAATGGGCCGGTGACTGGAAATGTTTTGTCTAAAGGCGCTTATGTAAAAAAGACATCCCCTTTTTTGGCCGATAGAAACTGGTGTAATGCGCGGGCGGAAGAGGTGTTTTGGAGGACAGGGATTTGTCTGGCGATATGGCCGAAAACAAAGCAGCACAATCTTCACTGGAAACTGCGAGACTCACCTCCGGTGTCTGGCTCCATGTCGGCGATGTCATGAGCGGGGAGGTCTTAACTGTCGGACCGGACGAGACCGCCATTTCTGCTGCAAAGCTCCTGTCCTCAAATAGCGCCTCCTGTATTATTGTTTTAGATGACGACGAAATCGTTGGTATTCTCACGGAAACAGACTTTCTCAAAACCGTGACGTACCGCCAGCAGAATTCGGCTGATATTAAAGTCAGACAGATAATGTCCAAACCTGTACAGATTGTTAAGAGAGACTTATCGATATTTGCAGCCGGGCGGATAATGCAGGACAGGGGGATCAAGCGGCTCGTGATTTTGGAGGACCACCGGCTTGTTGGTATTGTTAACGAAAGTGATATTGTTCAGGCATTTGCATCTTACGGCGTCTGGCAAAGCATCAGCGAGATAATGAGCACACAGGTTTATTCTGTGCAGAGTTCCTCTACGCTGGCCCAGGCCGTCGAAACAATGAGAAAATACAACATATCGTGCATTGTGGTTTTGCAGGGTGATTCTGTTGTGGGAATCGTTACCGAGCGTGACCTTTTGAAAAAAATCGTTGCCGAGGGCGCCGATGCGACGACAATTAAAACCGAAGAGGTTATGTCATCACCTGTAGTAAGTGTTGCGCCTGACTGTTTAGCGTTCCGCGCCGGCAGGATTATGGAGAACAGAAACATCTATAGGCTGGTCGTAGTCGACGGCGGGCAACTTTGCGGAATAGTCACGAGGACGGACATATTCCGGCGGGCCAGGAATGAGCTTCAGGGCGAAATTACGGAGCTGACTCAGTTGCGACGGCGACTCAAAACCGAGCAGTCCTTTTCAGGAATAGTTGGTCGAGATGCGAAAATGCTCGAACTGTTCGATACCATTCGAGAAGTGGCCCATGTCAATATCCCCGTCCTGATTCAGGGCGAAAGCGGCACAGGAAAGGAACTGGTTGCTGCCGCTATACACAACGAGGGCCTTCGAAGCGATAAGCCTTTTGTACCCGTAAATTGTGGTGCGCTGCCAGAGGGGGTTCTTGAAAGCGA
>Ga0307380_10005423_pt1 | contig 16890 bp, 9 predicted proteins | sample UN3MG_FD_202239 | JGI IMG/M metagenome (GOLD analysis project Ga0307380, IMG submission 202239) | Soil microbial communities from Risofladan, Vaasa, Finland - UN-3 | ecosystem: Environmental > Terrestrial > Soil > Coastal area > Acid sulfate soil | place: Finland: Risofladan, Vaasa | collected...
CGGCCAGATCAGCCAACTCCAGTACCAGGCCTACCTGGGCTATCCCGGCGACCTGACCGACGCGAACAACCCGCTGCCTGCCGATCGACGCAACCCCCTGTGCACCCACAGCGGCGACAACCGCAACAACGGTCAGGCCGACTGGACCACCGCCCGCAACAACATGGTGCATTTCTTCGACGGCTTCGGCTTGACCACCACCGTCGAGAACACGCCGTCCTACTACAACGTGGTTGCGCGGCAGACGGGGCTGACGGCCCCCAACGAGATCTACATCATCGGGGCGCACTACGATTCGGTGGGCAACCCCGGGGCCGACGACAACGCCAGCGGGGTGGCCGGCGTCCTGGAGATCGCGCGGGTGTTGTCGCAGTACCGCTTCGCGGCCACGATCACGTTCGTCGCCTTCGACCGGGAAGAGGACGGCCTGCTCGGCAGCAAGGCGTACGCGGGCGACGCCAACGCCCGGGACGACGACATCCGCGGAATGATCTCGCTGGACATGATCGCCTACAACCGCGCTGGCGCCAGCCACGACCGGGCGTATCTGTACGGGCGGACCGATCCGATCAGGAACGCCCTCGGCGGCGCGCTGACGAGCTACGGCGGCTTGTCCTACACCATCCAAGGCCATGTGGATCTCAGCGACCACGCGCCCTTTGAGTGGAACGGCTATCCCGCCTGCCTTCTGATCGAGGCGGGGGTCTGGGACAATCCCAACTATCACGGACCTAACGACAACGTGGATGTGCCCGGCTACATCGACTACGCCTACGCCACGAACATGACCCGCGGCGTGGCGGGGTGGCTGGCCGAGCAGGCCGGGCTGATCCCCTGGGTCACCGACTGGAACCAGCCCGCCGGCGACTGGTCCGACGCCAACGGCTGGACGTCCGGCGAGCCGACCGAGTTGACCCGGGCGTCGATCTGCAACGGCGGCACGGTCACCGTCACGACGGCCGGCCAGGCGTGCGCGTCCCTGACCGTCGGCGGGTCGGCCGGCCAGACCGGAACCGTCAACATGACCGCCGGCGGCCTCGCGGTCGGCGGCGGCGTGAGGATATACCCCGCGGCGGCGTTCAATCTCGGGGCCGCCGCGCTCGCCCACGCGGACCCCAACCTGGATGTGGACATCGAGAACGACGGCCTGCTCGAGGTGACGGCCGGCAGCCACACGCTCGGCCAGGTCCTGAGCATCGACCCCAACGTCCTGGGCACGACACAGATCGACGCCAACGCGTCCTTGAGCGTGAGCGAGATCGTTCAGGACACCGTCACCATCGGCGCGGGCGCGACGCTTACGATCCGCGGCTCCAACGACACGATCGGCCTCATGGACGGCCTGTTGATCGACGGTGACGACTTCCAGTTGTACGTCGAGTCGCTGAACAGCCAGCCCGGTGTCCTTGGTCCGGCGGCCGGCGAGACACCCATCCCCGAGCCCACGTCAACAGCCGTCCTCGTGTTGGGCTTGGCGCTGCTGAAGCGTCGCTCCAGGCGGCGGAGGGCCACGCTCCGCGCCAGCCGCGCAACCCCGACCTACGTCGCGACGAAGCAGGGTCGTGGCCGGTAGTCCAGCCGCGGAGCGGCGCGTTGTCTAGCCACGGGCGGAAGCCTCACCTTTACCCACATCTCTCCCGCAACGCATCTGTTTGTCCCGTAGGGACTCTTTGACAATAGCCCAGCGATTTATCGCTGGGAATGGAGGTCAATTGCGCAGCCGAGTCCCGTAGGGACGGGTGAGGTCCTCCTTGCTCCCAACGCTTCATTCGTCCCTGCGGGACTCCACTCATGGAGCGTATCCCATTACCCAGCAATGAATTGCTGGGCTACTATCGCGCCGTCCCTGCGGGACTTCGAAGGCATACCCCCGGCACCGGAAGATGTGGGTAAAGGTGAGGGCTCACGCCTCCGGCTACCCGCTTGGGCCTCTTCGAGGCCATCCCCTGCACGGACCGCGCGGCGACACCGTGAAGTATCGCTAAGTGCATGACAACGTGCTCCTGGCGGGATAGATTACCCATCCGGTCCAACACTTGGGAGTAGACGCATGTGCGCGAGATCGAAGACACGGTCTTCCCGGCGGGCCTCGTGGATCTGGATGGCCGGGCGGAGGCGGCGGATCGACTGTCATCTGCTGTTTCGGCGGGAGTTCCGGCTGGCGGCCAGGCCGGTTGAGGGCCGACTGAGGATCGCTGCGAGCGACCAGTATCGGCTGTTCGTGAACGGCCGGCGCGTCGGCGACGGGCCGGCGCGGGGGGAGATTCCCACCGCGTACGTGGACACGTACGAGCTGGCCTCGTTGCCGCTACGAAAGGGGGCCAACTGCATCGCCGTGCTGGCGCACAACACCATGCTGCCCCAGCACGGCCAGGCGCTTGTGCCCGGCGGGCTGTGGGTGGACCTCGAGTGCCGCAGCCGGAGCGGCAAGGCCGCGCGGATCGTCAGCGACGAAGCCTGGCGCGCGATCGAGGCGCCGCAGTACCGCAAGCCCGCGCCGCGGCGCTTCTTCGCCGTCGGCTTCAACGAGGACGTGCTGCTCGCTGCCGAGCCGCAAGGCTGGACGAAGGCCCGCTTCAACGACGGCGGCTGGAAGCCCGCCGGAATCGTCCCCGCCCGTCCGCTGACGCGCCTCGTTGACCGCCCGATTCCGCTGTTTCGCTTCGAGGAGTGGAGGCCCGCGCGCATCCGCTGCCACGGCACGGCCGACTACCCGCGCCACGTGTGGGGCCTGTGCTTCGAGTCCTGCACGAGCCGCGACCGTCTGCCCGCGCGGAAGGAGATGACCTTCGGCACGTACATCCACAGCGACCGGGCGAGGACCGTGCAGTTCGCGTTCGGTTGCGACAACTGGTCGCGCCTTCGCATCAACGGCAAGCTCGTCTGGGAGCAGGGCAGTCCGGACGCCGGCTTCCGCAACCACATGAAGGACGAGGACGTCGAGTCCTACCCCGGCATGGTCCAAGGCAACGGGCACCGCTTCGAGCCCGAGCGCTCGCGCGGGGCGCAGCGCGACTACTCCCAGCAGGTCCGCCTCGCCAAGGGCTGGAACCGCCTGACCGTGTGGATGTGGCGGCCGCACACCACTTACGGCTTCGAGTTGTGCTTCCTGGACCCCAGGACCGGCCTGCCCGTTTCCACCGTGTGCTCGGCCACGAAAGACACGGAGATCCGCAAGACGAACACGTGGGTGCTGCTGTCCGAGGAGAGCACGCCCATCGACCGCGGCCGGGCCTGGGCGCCCCTGAGTTGGTCCATGCACGCCGCGCTGGAACCGTCGCACCTTTGGGACTGGGCCGTGCGGAAGCCGTCCCAGCGCCCGCCCGCGGGCGCGGCGTCACTTCTGGCCAAGCCGCGAGGCAAAGGGCCGCTGAGACTTCAACCGGGTCAGTACGTCGAGTTAGAGTTGCCCGCCGACGGTGTGGGCTTCATCGACCTGGAGTTGCGCGGGCCCAACTGTAGCGTCGTTGACGTGACGATCGGCGAGGCGCAGACGCCGGATGGGCGCCTCCGCTCGCTCTACAACGGCCTCTGGCAGACCGACCAGCTGGTCCTCAGCGGCAAGTGGGACCGCTGGCTGTCTCTGGACCGCCGCGCGGGGCGGTACCTCGGTCTGGTTGTTCGCGATGGCGGGCCGGTGGAGGTCCGCAAGCTGGCGCTGCTCACGCAGCACTACGCGACGGAGCGGCTGGGCCGCTTCGAGTGCGACGACTGGACGCTGACGCGGATGTGGCAGGCGGGCGCGCGGACGGTCGATGCGGCCACCTTCGACGTGGCCGAGGACTGCCCCACCCGCGAGAAGGCCCAGTGGGGCGGCGACACGTACCTGCGGCTGTGGGAGATGGCCTACCTCTGGGGCGACCTGCGCCTGTCGGCCAAAGCCCTGCGCGAGTTCGCCGAGGACCAAAGGTCAGATCGCTGGTGCCGGCCGATGGTCCCCTCGGGCTACGGCGACAAGCTCGTGGACTACTGCTTCCTGCTGCCGGTGTGGGTGCGCGAGCACTACCTCTTCGACGCCGACATGCAGCTTGTCCGCGACACGTTCGGCGGCGTGAAGAACCTGCTTTCCTACGCGCACGGCCTGGAGAACCGCCACGGTTTTGCCACGCAGGGCGACGATCGGCGCAACATACTCTACATCGACTATTCGATGCAGCCGTACCCGCGCTGCGGCGACGTGATTGGCATGATGCAGTGCGCGTACGTGATGGCCCTTGAGGACGGGGCTGTACTGGCGGAGATGCTCGGCGAGGATGAGCTGGCCGCCGAATGGCGCGCGCGGGCGGCTGACGTCCGTGACAAGACGCGGCGGGTGTTCTGGGTGCCGCGCGAAGGGCTCTTCGCCGACGGGCTGCGGAAGGGCAAGCCCGGCGGCACGTTCTCGGCCGTCAGCAACTACTGGATGATGCTGGCGCAGATCGCCACGCCCGAGCAGGAGGCCCGCATTCTCAAGAAGCTATGGCACAGCCCCAAGCGGGAGAACATGAAGTACTGGCAGCGAGGCGAGAGCCCATACAGCAAGTTCTTCATGTCCGAGGCCCTGCTGCGGCGCGGCCTGTGGCGGCAGGCGTTCGCCTCGTGGCGCGGCTACTACGGCACGATGCTCAGGCACTTCGAGGCCTGGAGCGTGTTCGAGATGTGGCGGCGGTCCCTGCCGCTGGACAAGCCCATGCAGACCAACAGCTTGGTTCACCCGTTCGCCATCGGGCCGATGGCGCACCTGATGAGCTATGTGGCCGGCGTGCGTCCACTCGGTCCGGGCGCCGACGGCATCCTGTGGGAGCCGATGCCCGGCGACCTCAAGCGCATGATCGCCGAGGTGCCCATCGTCGGGCGCGACGAGATCGTGACCGTCGAGATGACTCCCCGCCGCGGCGGTGGAAGGCGGCTGGTCCTCAGCGGGGCCGGCGGCTTGCCCGTGCGAACCAGCCGCAGGTACCTGGCCCCGCGCGACGAGATGATCGTGCACTTGCCGCCAAACGGCTAGCCGTTTGGCGGGACACTGGTCAGATTTCGGAGACACGCGATGATGAGACGTTCTGTCATGGCATGTGCGATTATGGGTCTGGGCCTGATCGTCCTGTGTGATCGCCCGCTGTGCGCGGCGGCGTACTACGTCGACTTCGACGGCGGCAGTGACGACAGCGCCGGGACGTCACCGGAGGCGGCCTTCAAGCATTGCCCCGGCGACCCGTCCGCGGCCGGCAAGGCTAAGGCCGTCCAGCTCGCCACCGGAGACATGGTGGTCTTCCGGGGCGGCGTGGCCTACTTCGGCACGGTGAACATCACCGCCTCCGGCGCCCAGGGCAAGCCGATTGTCTTTGACGGTGGCACGAAGGGCGATTTCGGAAAGGGTCCGGCCGTCATCGACGGCGGCGAGCTGGTCACCGGCTGGAAGCGCTGCGCCTCGGCCGACGAGGCCAAGGGCAATCCCAAGTGGCGCGAGATTTTCACCGCCGAGGTCCCCACCCCCCGCGGCTGGAACGTGCTGAACCTCTGCGACGGCGACAAGCCCCTGCCGATGGCTCAATCGCCGAACCCCGCCGACCCGTTCTTCCAGGAGAAGGTCGCGGAGTTCTTCCTTACCGAGAGCAAGCTCGGCACGGACCTGCCCGCGAAGATCTATCCTGAGAAGGGCACGCGCGTGAACAGCGAGCGTCCGTTGGAGCTGATGATCAACAAGACGTCCGGTTCGGCGGTGGTCGACCCGGTTCCAGGGGCGGCCGTCACGGTCGAGCTGCCCAAGCCGGTGACGGCCATGGCCTTCGGCGCGGCCCCTCAGCCGGGCTACCCGCCAATCAAGGACGTCGCCTTCCTCGCCGACGGCAAGGAGGTCGCCCGCGCATCGCTGAAGAAGGACGTCAAGGAGATCCAGCGCGTCGAGCTCGCCAAGCCCGTCACCTTCTGCAAGCTCACGCTGAAGGTGCTGTCGATGCACGAGGGCGTCACGCGGAAGTGGACGGCGATCCGCCGCCTGGCCGCCTTCGACGCCAAGGGAACCGACCTGCTCGAGTTCGACATGCGGTCGACCATCACCGACCCGAATCGCCTGACGCAAAGCGACCCGCACTACTACGACGGCATGATGGTCGGCTTCCACGCCGGCAACAACATTGTCATCTACGGCAAGGCGCTCCAGTACGATCCGCAGGCCCATCGCCTGTACATCGAGCCGTACAGCGGGGGCCTCTACAAGCAGACGCGGTACAGCCTGTACAACTCGGTGCGCCTGATCGACCGCCCCGGCGAGTACTGCATCGTGCCTACGGACAACCCGAAGGTCTCGCGCGCGTACCTGCTGCCGGAGCGGCTGGCCGGCGACAAGCCGGTCAACATCACCTACTCGCGGCGGTCGGGCGGCTTCGTCCTCAACGGCGCCAGCCACATCGTCGTGCAGGGCTTCCGCGTGCGGCGCCAGGGCGGGAGCCGGGCCACCGGCATCAGCGTCTCCGGCGGCAAGGACGTCGTCGTTCGCGACTGCGAGGTCTCGCTGGTTCGCGGCGGCACCGCCGTCAGCGGCTCGCGCGTTGATCAACTGCTCGTCGAGCGATGCCACGTCCACCACAACCCCGGACACACAAAGGGCATCGTCTTCCACACCTGCACGAATTGCACCGTGCAGCACTGCAAGCTCGTGAAGAACACCTCCACCGGCCTGGACTATTACCGCTGCACCAACGGTAAGATCCTCCACAACGAGGTCACCGAGCACTACGGCATGCACGCCAACGCCCTGACGCTGTATCTGGGCTGCAAGGACTGCGAGGTGGCCTACAACAAGGTCTTCCGCTCGAACATAGGACTGACCATCCAGGAGGCTGAGAACGTGGACGTCCACCACAACCTGCTCGACGCGGACAACCGCACCATGTGCGTGGGCATCTGGGTGGCCACGCCGTTCAAGGACATCCGCTTCCTGAACAACACGCTGGTCCGCTCATCGCCGAACCATCCGTGGCAGGCGGCCGTCTTCAGCAACAACCGCGGACCCGAAGGGCTGGTCTTCAAGAACAACATCATCGACGGCCTGGCGGGCAAGCTGCCCGCCGAGTACAGCCACAATCTCTACACGCAATGGGGCCCCAACCAGCGCGAGAAGAAGCAGCTCCAAGCCGGCGAACTGTACGAGCCGGACCTGAAGAAGATCTTCGTCGATCCGGACAACGGCGACTGGCGTCTGCGGCCCGGCAGCCCGGCGATCGACGCGGGGGCGGACGTCGGCCTGAAAGAGGATATCGACGGCACGAAGATCCCCCAGGGCAAGGCCCCCGACATCGGGGCATACGAGCGCGCCCCTTAGCGCTTAGAACTGCATGAGAGCCGGCACGGGGCGCATAGCGCCGAACGGCGGGCCGTTTGGCAGTCCCGATGCCGCATCGGGACCGCGCGCGGGCTGCCGATGATTCCCGCGTGCAACAGAGTTGCACGCACTACGGATGCGGCTTAGATCGTCTGGAGGAACTCCTCGATCACCTGCTCCAGCTCCGGCAGCAGGCGGTGCGGGTCGCTGCCCTCGATCCATATGCCGTGCTGCTCGCCCGGTCCGGGGTATGCGTAGAGCTCCGCGCGTCCGCCATTCTGGCGGTATCGCTCGACCATGGCGTGCGACTGGGCGATGGGCACGAGCTTGTCGTTGGTGCTGTTCGTGCACAGCAGTGGGGGCGAGTCGGCCCGAACGTACTGCACGGGCGAGGCCGCCAGCATCGTCTCGTCGGTGATCTCGACATCGGGGCCGAAGAACTTCGTCAGGAACGTCGCATCCCAGCCGGCAGTCTGGGTCTTCAGGTCGGCCGGCCCCGCGATGGAGACGATGCACCGCACCTTGATGGGCGGCAGGCGCAGGCCGGTCATCATCGCCAGGTGTCCGCCGGCCGAGCCGCCGATCACCACAAGCCGCGAGCGGTCCAGCGGCTTCATGGCCTCGTGCCCGCCGGCCAGCAGGAAACCCGCCGCGGTCAGGCAGTCGTCGCCGCACGCAGGCCATGGCGCGTCGTCCAGCAGGCGGTAGTTGATCGCATACGCGCCGTAGCCGGTCTCGGCCAGGAACTGCGCCACGCCGGCCAGCCCCTGCTTGTCCATCGCGTTCCACCCGCCGCCGTGGATCACCAGCGCCGCCGGCGCGCCGTCCGCCTCGTCGGGCAGATACAGGTCGCCTAACCCGCGGAAGCCATGTCCGGGTACGTAAGCGATGTCCTCGACCTTCTGCACTTCCGTGCCTCGCTCGATCGCCATCAGTTTGCCTCTAACGCAGCCTTTAGGTTCTGGAAGAACAACTCGTGCCCCAGGTCGCACGGGTGGTTGATGCACGTGCCCAGATAGACCATGTAGTTGTAGCCGCGCTTGGGAAGCTCCTGCCAGCTCTTGAAGTTGTCCACCAGGCAGGCCTTTCTCGCCTTGGCTACCTGCCTGGCGGCCGCTGCGTATTCGTCCAGGTTGCCGACCGTGCCGATCCAGTCGAGGTTCTTCATGCTGGTCGTCATCAGGAAAACTTCGCCGCCGGCGGCCTGCACCTTCTCGACCATCGCCGTCAGGTTGGCCTTGTACTTCGGCACGGGCACGGAGTTGCCGCTGCCGCGCTTGTTCTCGTCGTTCACGCCGAACATCATGACCACGGCGTCGGGCTTGTGCGCCAGCACGTCCTTGTCGATACGCCGCAGACCGCGCGGCGTGTCGTCGCCGCCGACGCCGGCCTTCACGACCACGATCTGCTTCTCGCCCGGCCGCACGACCTGGCTCCGCGGCGTGACCGTGACCTTGCGGCCGGGGTAGCGCTTCTGGAGATACGCGGCGGTGCGGTCAACGAACGAGCCCCGACCGTCGCGGAAGTCCTTGGACGTCTGGGCCGTGATGCTGTCGCCGACGAAGACGATCGTCACGCCCTTGCCGGCCCTGAGCTTCTCCCGCAGGCCGGCGAGGTGCTCGGCGCCGCTGACCGGGGCGTCCTTGATCGCCTCCAGGTCGATCAGGTTGATGTTGGCCATCGTCAGCTTGGTCGTGTTCGGCGCGAGGTAGACGCTCAGCAGGGGGGTGCGCCCGGAGGTGAACTCCGGCAGGTGCGGCTGGCCCTTGGGGTCTTCGACGCCCTTGGTCAGGACGATCTTACCGGCGGCCGTCCGCTCGATCAGGTCGAACCGCGAGCCGGTGCAGGTGTACGAGAACTTCAGCTTCGTCCCCGCCGGGTGCTTGCTGCCCTTGGCGTGCGCCAGCGTGGCCCAGTCCGGGTCGAGCAGGTAGTCGGCGCCCTTCGCTAGCTTCGTGTCGGGCTGGTCCGCCGGCGTGACGACCAGTGAGCCGGGCGTCATCGCGCGGAATGTCCACGCCACTCGCGGCAGGTACACCGGCCCGCCCCAGCCCGGCGTGCCGGGCTTTAGCGCGGCCGTGTGCGTGTACTTGTGGATCGGCAGCGGTTCGATCTGGACGCTGTAGTCGTAGGGCACGATCGTGAGCTTCATGCCGTCGAGCTTGACGTCCTTGGCGGTCAACGGGCCGGCGGCCGCGAGGCCGGACGCCGCCGCAAGGGACGTGGCGGCACAGAGGCAGCAGACAACGGTCAGCTTCATCGAGGCTCTCCTTGGCTGTAGGGGCCGAACTCCCCGCCGACGCTTCTGATCGACGCAGAAGAAGCCGTAGCATAGCAGCCGCGCGCCTCCGTCTCAAACGGCATTTGACTATGCGCTGCGGCAGCGACGGCAAGGTCAATGGCATCTGACGCGCGGTGCTGCTATGATCCCGCCCTGATCAGCAGGACGGACTGCGCGGCGGAGTGTCGGTCGGAGTTCACCATGCCATCCCATTCGGAAGCTCTTCGCGAAGATCGCGAACTTTCTCCTTACACAGGCTACACGCGGCGGCACTGGCTGGCTATCGTCGAGCGGCTGGTGGCGGGGGTGCTGCCCTGCGTGGACCGCGAGACGGGCATTCCTCACCTCGCGCGGGACGAGGGTGAGACGGCGCTGCCGAAGCTGCTCCGCAACCCCGGCGGGCTGGACGAGGCCTTCGACCGCACGCACCTGCTGATGGCCGTCTACATCGCCGCGACCGGCCGGACCACCATCGACGGCTACGACGGCGACATCGCCGATCTGTACCGCCGCGGCATGCGGACGTTTCACAGCGCCGACAACCCGCACTTCAACTGGCGCCGCGGTGCGGCCGCCACCACGCTGGCCATCCTCCTCCGGGAGCCCGAGTTCCTCGACGGCCTGGACGATGATCTCAAGGCCGACCTCGGCCGGCACCTGGCGCAGTTCATCCACCGCCCCACGCGCGACTGCAACACGCTGCTGTTCAGCATGATGCCCGCGTGCGTGCTGGACCGGCTGGGCGCCGACTACGACCGGGCCATGCTCGACGACTACTTCGACCGCGTCCTGAGCCTCTACCGCGGCGACGGCTGGTTCATCGACGGCTGGAACCGCGGCTTCGACCATTACGACTTCTGGGGCTTCCAGCTCTACCTGCACGCCCTGATGACCTACGACGAGCGATGGCGCGGCCGCTACGCCGAGCGGGTGCGCGAGATCACGGCCGCCCACGAGCGGACGCTGCCGTACTGGTTCGGGCGCGACGGCGGGCCGATCCCCAAGGGCCGGTCGCTGAACTACCGCTTCGCGGCCGTCTCTGGCGTGGCGTATTCGCAGCTCTCGGGGCTGTCGAGCATGGACCCGGGGCTGGCGCGGCGGATGGCCAGCGGATGCCTGAGATACTTCTGGGAGCACGGCTGCCTGACGGATCGCGGGCTGCTGGAGGTGGGCTATCGCGGGCCGAACGCCGCCGTCGGCGAGGACTACTCGGACACCGGCGCGCCCTACTGGGCGTCCACCGGGCTGGTTGCTCTGGCGCTGCCGGCGGAGCATCCGTTCTGGACCGCGCCGGAGCGGCCGATCGCCGCCGACGAGGCCGGCGTGAGGCGATGCTGCATCCGCGGGGCACGGATGATCCTGAAGGCCGACGGGAACCGCGGCGAGGCCCGCGCGCTGGTCGTCGGCGAGCCGTTCTTGCACCGCCGCGTCTGGCAGGCCGGCAGCAAGTACTACCAGCACGCCTACTCGTCTGCCTTGGGCTACGCGCTGACGGGCGAGGGCGGGCCCGAGCTGGCGGCCGGGCGGACGGGGCTCTCGGCCGACGGGCGAACGTGGGCCTACCGCACTTGGCCGCGAGCACGGGCGATCGACGAGCGGCGGGCAGTCAGCGAGTGGGACGGCTGGCCGGCACTGGAGGGGCTGACCGGCTCGGTCGTCACCGTCTCGCACCTGCTGGACCGCGGCGAGGTGCACGTGTTCTGGCACACCGCCGACGAGCCGCGATACCTGACCGTCGGCGGCTGGGCGGTGCAGCTTGCCCACGGCGAGGCGCCGATCGTGGAGTCAGCCGGCGGGCGGCTGGTCGTGGCGAGCGAGGCGATGTGGTCCGTGATGGAGGTGCTGGAGCTCTACGGTGCCGCCGGTGAGCTGACGGCCGAGGAGGTCCGCCCGCGGGAGGGCTTCCGCCACTCGCACCTGTTCGGCGGCTGGGCGGCCTATCCGCGCTGGATCAGCTCCGCGCCGCTGCCACCCGGCGCCAAGATCGCCGTCTTCGTGGATGCCGCGCGCAAGGCCGACGCCTCTGAGCCGACCTCCGCGCCCGCGGACGGCTGGGACTGCGCAGGCGACGCCGATTCCCCGTAAGCGCCTCTGGCCATTGCCGGACTACCCGCAGGGTGATATGCTGGACTGCGAAAGGGCCGGCCCATGCAACGACCTCGAGACCGAGAGAGTGCCGGAAAAAGTAGCCTGTCCCCTATTGCCCGCGCCACGCGCACTTGTTCGGCGGTTGGGCGGCCTATCCGCGCTGGACCAGCTCCGAGCCGCTGCCGCCCGGCGCGAAGGTCGCCGTCTTCGTTGACGCCGCCCGCAAGGCCGACGACTCTGAGCCGACCTCCGCGCCCCCGGACGGGTGGCACGCCGTAGGCGACGCCGCTTCCCCGTAGCCGCTCTGGGCCATTGCCGGACTCCCAGCCGGGAGATATGCTGGATGGCAGAAGGGCCTGCCCATGCAACGACCCCGAACGAAGGCCAGACAGAGTAGCCTGTCCCCTATTATCCGGTCGCGCGGGTGGGCCTTGCCGCCAATTGTGCCGTCGGGCGCAGCCGCGGCCGTGGGCGTCGTGCTCTGTCTCTCGCTACACGGGTGTCCTGCCGCAATCCCGAAGGGGGGGCAACAGGCACCGGTGCGTCCCACGACCCAACAAAGGGGAGAGGGGGTGAGCCTAGTCGAATCTAAGTCTGCGGTAGCTGCTTTGGGCTCTGCCGACGCTGCCACGCGGTTGGGCGGCGCCCGCCGTCTGAAGACGATAGCGGAGCGGCTCTGCAAGGCCAATGACCCGAACGGACTTCGCAAGGTCGCGGGAATTGCCGCCGATGCCCTCTTCAGGGCAGCCTACGTAAAAGGGAACACGGACGAAACGCAACGACTAGCGATTGAGGCCCTGAGCTATCTCGCTCCGGTCTGCAAAGCTGTTGCGCCGTTCCTGGAAGCTGATCTGGACATGAAGTCGTCCCTTAGCCTCGGACCCATAGCGAAGGCTTCGTTGGCCGTTGTTGAGCTGGGCCCCGTGGCTGGCACCCTGTTCGCCAATGCGCTCCATGATAGCGATGCAGAGCTTAGGACTCTTGCGGCTCGGTACCTGGGCCAACTGAAGCTGGCTGACAAGCAGATTGCGCTGGCGTTGATGGGCGCTCTGAAGGATCCGAATCACTTGGTAGTGCAGGAGGCGGCGTTCGCCATTGGCGAGACTGCACGCATGAAGGGCAAGGTGGGCCTACCATACGATCGCGTCGTGCCGGAACTGCTCCGTGTGGCCAAGGACTCGAAGTACTTTGGGACCAGCTTGGCCGCGAAGATGGCGCTTGGAGACATCGGGCCTCCTGCCGAGAAGGCATTGCCTTTTCTCAGGGCAAGGATATCCGCCAACTCGAATGACATTGAGGCCGGGTACGCGGTTGCCAGGATCGCGCCGGAGGACCCTGCAGGACTGGACTTTCTCATACGTTTGGTCGAGAGCCATACGCCGGTCACATCTTTCAATGCGTGCATCATACTTGGTCGGATTGGTCCCCCGGCGCGCCGGGCTATCCCCGCGATTGAGAAGCATCTGGTGGCGCGCAACGACTTCGTCAAGCGGGTGAAGGCGGACGTCCTTCGAGCACTCCGGCGGGACGCAACCAACTGAAGGTGCCCTGCGCCGGAAGTGGGGCGGGGCGGCAGGCCTCATCCTCAGTCGCCGTACCACCCCATCTCGAATGACGTGCACGACGTGCCCGTTCGATGGCTCGCACCGCCCTGCTGGCGCTTGGGGATGCCCTGTCGCGGCGCGGGTCGGGTCTAAGCCGTCTTGAGGCGGTCGCCTCGGTGCGTCGGGCTTTCCCCGGGGGGGTCCGGGCGGTAGGATGTCCGCGGTGCCATGAACCCTCAGACCCTTCGGGAGCTGATGAGCGGTTCGCGCCGCGGGGCGGGCGCGGCGGTGCTGCGAGCGTTGTTGTCGGCGGCGAGCGTGCCCTATGCGGCCGTCACGCGCCTGCGCCGCTGGGCGCACAGGGCGCGGCTCCTGCCGTCCGACTCGCTGGCGAAGTACAGCCGGCCTGGGTCGGGCCATCCCGTCCGCGTAATCAGCGTCGGCAACATCACGGCCGGCGGCACGGGCAAGACGCCGATGGCAGCCTGGATGGTGCACCGGCTCAAGCACATGCAAGTCCGTCCGGCTGTCCTGACACGCGGCTACAAGTCGGCCGGCGGCGTGTCCGACGAGGCCGAACTGCTGCGGACGCTCTGCCCCGACACCCCGGTGGTGGTCAACCCCGACCGCTTCGCCGGGGCGCAGCAGGCGATGGGCCAGGGCGCCGAGGCGATGGTCCTGGACGACGGCTTCCAGCACCTGCGTCTGCGGCGGGACCTGGACATCGTGCTCATCGACGCGACCGACCCGTTCGGCTACGGCCGCTGCCTGCCGCGCGGGCTCCTGCGCGAGCCCCTCTCGGCACTGCGCGACGCGGACGCGATCGTTATCACGCGAAGCGACCTTGTCGGCCGGGCGCAACTGGACGATCTGAGGTCGCGGCTGGCCCGTCTGGCGCCGAAAGCGTCGGTTCACCTTGCGGTCCACAAGGCCACGCATCTGATTGACGAGGGCGGCGCCGCTAAGCCCGTGGAGGAGCTTGCCGGCCGACCGGCGTTCGCCTTCTGCGGCATCGGCAATCCGGCCGGGTTCTTCGCAGCCCTGGAGGCCCTGGGTGCGAGCCTGTCGGGGCGCGTGGTGCTGGACGACCACGTCAGCTACTCCGCCGAGCTGGTCGGGCGGCTCGGCCGGCAGGCCCGCGACTGCGGCGCGGAGCTGGCCGTCACCACGCAGAAAGACGCCGTGAAGCTCAAGGACGCGGAGCTGGGCCTGCCCATCTGGCAGCTTGCAGTCGAGATGGAGTTCGTCGAGGGCGAGGCCGAGTTGGTGGAGAAGATTCGGCGCCTCTGCGCCGCACACGAGCGACACAGAGACGGCGAATGACGAATGACGAATCTCAAACTGACCGCCTCTGCCTGACCCCGAAGGGGTCTGCGATGATAGCCGTGGGCGGAAGCCCACGGTAGCGGGCCCGTTGACAGTGGAGCCCCATAGGGGCGATCGGGATTCCCGCATGAGCTCAGCGTCATGGAACCGTTCGATCGCCCCTTCGGGGCTCCATCCGTTACTCCTTGTCAACCGGGGGCTTCCGCCCCCGGCTATCGTCGGGCCGGCCCTTCGGGCCTGAAGACCGGTCGCTTTGAGGGCGACTTGCGAATGACGCAGGGCAAAAGGCAGATCGGCCCTTGCCACGGCGTTGTCAGGAAGGGCTGCGGCCCGTAGAATCTGTCGCGATGGACAAACTGATCGAGGCCCTGGAGCAACTCGGCTCGCCGCGCGTGGCGGTGGTGGGCGACTACATGCTCGACTGCTACGTGTACGGCGACGTCGAGCGGATCAGCCCCGAGGCGCCCGTGCCGGTGCTCAAGGTTCTCCGGCGCGAGCATCGCATGGGCGGCGCGGGGAACGTCGCCGCGTCGGTGCTGGCCCTGGGCGGGGCCGCCTCCTGCGTCGGCATGGTGGGGCGTGACGAGGCCGGCGAGAGACTCAAGCGGCTGCTGTCGGAGTCCGGGGCGAGGACGGACGGGCTGGTCCGCGCCGCCGGGCGCACCACCACGATCAAGGCCCGGCACATCGGCCTGGCGCAGCACCGCCACCAGCAGCAGATCCTCCGCGTGGATGAGGAGGTCGTCGAGCCGGTCTCGCGGCCCCGGCAGGCAGAGCTGCGCAAGGCGCTGGTGAAGGAGCTGCCGCGGTGCGACGTGGTGGCCATCGAGGACTACGACAAGGGGGCGCTCGGCGAGCAGAACACGCCCGAGTTGATAGCCGACGCGCGCAAGGCGGGCAAGCCGGTGCTGGTCGATCCGGCGCTGGTCGCCGACTATCGGCGTTACGTCGGCGCCACGGTGCTGACCCCCAACCGCTACGAGGCCCAGATCGCCAGCGGGGTCCAGATCACCGACGACGACTCGCTGGCGCGGGCGGCCGGGAAGATCGCGGACACCGCAGGCGCCGAGGCGGTGGTCATCAAACTGGACAGGGAAGGGTCGTATCTCTACCACGACGGCGCCGGGCGGCGGGTGCCCACGCGCTCGCGAGCGGTATATGACGTGACCGGCGCGGGCGACGTGGTGCTGGCTATGCTGGCCATCGCCCTGGGTGGCGGGTGCGGCTACGAGGCGGCGGCGGCGCTCGCCAACGTCGTCGGCGGGCTGGAGGTCTCGCGCTTCGGCGTGGCGCCCGTGTACCGCGACGAGGTGCTCCAGGAGCTGCGCGGCATGATCGGCCTTCGCGGAGGCAAGGTCGTGGACCGACAGACGCTCAAGCGGGAGGTGGACCGCCGACGCGGCTGCGGCGAGACGATCGTCTTCACAAACGGCTGCTTCGACCTGCTGCACATGGGCCACCTGCGGTACCTCCGTCAGGCGCGTGAGCTGGGTTCGTGCCTGATCGTGGCGGTGAACTCCGACGGGAGCACCCATCGGCTGAAGGGCGCCTCCAGGCCGGTGATCGGGCAGGACGAGCGGGCAGAGATGGTGGCTGCCCTTGAGTGCGTGGACTACGTGACCATCTTCGATGAGGACACGCCCGAGCCGTTGCTGGAGCTGCTGCGCCCGGAGTTGCTCGTCAAGGGCGGCAGCACGCCGGTGGTGGTCGGGCGCCAGATCGTCGAGGCTTGCGGCGGGCGCGTCGTGACGCTGGGGCTGGTGGAGGGCCTGAGCACCACGAAGATCATCAACCGGATCCTGGATTCCAGCGCCGGCCGTTGAGGCGCATAGCGGAGCGAGGCCATGGCCAATCGCGCGGTGTTTCTCGACCGGGATCGCACGATCATCGAAGACCCGGGGTACATGAGCGACCCGTCGGCGGTGAAGCTGCTGCCCGGGGCCGACCTGGCGATCAAGTCGCTTCGCCAGGCGGGGTACGTGGTTGTCGTGGTCACCAATCAGTCGGGGATCGCGCGGGGGCTGCTTACGGAGGACGCCCTTGAGAAGATCCACGCCGAGATGCGCCGCCAGTTGCTGGCCGGCGGGGCGCACGTGGACGCAATCCACTACTGCCCGTATCACCCGGAGGGCACGGTGGAGAAGTACGCCGTGGACTCTGACCTCCGCAAGCCCAAGCCCGGCATGCTGCTGAAGGGGGCCGAGGAGCTGGACATCGACCTGGCCGCCAGTTGGATGGTCGGCGACGGCGCGCGCGACATCGAGGCGGGCCAGCGCGCCGGGTGCCGCACGATTCGCGTCCGCGCCGGCGAGCACGAGGTGCCCGGCGACCCGGACGACCAGGCCGTTCAG
>Ga0307380_10005425_pt1 | contig 16886 bp, 15 predicted proteins | sample UN3MG_FD_202239 | JGI IMG/M metagenome (GOLD analysis project Ga0307380, IMG submission 202239) | Soil microbial communities from Risofladan, Vaasa, Finland - UN-3 | ecosystem: Environmental > Terrestrial > Soil > Coastal area > Acid sulfate soil | place: Finland: Risofladan, Vaasa | collected...
CGTCATCGCCCAGAATCCAATCCCCTGGGTCCACCCGCTCCCCCGCAACCGTGATCGACACCCCGATCTCGCCCAGCCCCCGCGGCTCGCCCGCGTTCGGGCAGACGATCCGGGAGAAGGCGGGAAACTTCAGCTCTCCAATGTCTCCGCTGTCGCGCAGGGCGCCGTCGATCACGACGCCGACCACCCCTTTGTTGATCGCGCTGCGGCTCGCCATCTCGCCCCACACCGCCGGTCCGACGCCCCCGGCTTCCACCACGATCACGTCTCCGGGCTTCGCCTGGTCGATCGCTTCGACCGGCTTCGCGTAGTCGCCCGGCGCGGTGCGCACGGTGAACGCTCTCCCGACAAGTTTCAGCCCCCGGGTCGCCGGGCGCAGCCCTTGCAGCACGCCCCCCCGATGCATCGCATCGGAGAGGTTGGCGGCGGAGATCTGCATCAGGATGTCCCTGATCTCGTCCTCCGCCACGCGCTTGAAGAAGCGCGTCGGAATGCTGATCTTCTCGGTAATCGCCCGCTTGAGATCCTCTGTCGCCTTCCTCGCATCAGGCGCCTTCGTGATCGCGCCGCCCACGATAATCACGGCCGCGCCTGCCTCCACCGCCTTTCCGGCGTTCTCCGAGTGGATCCCTCCGGCCACGCAGATGGGGATCTCAACCGCCTCCGCCAGGCGCTGAAGCAGCTCGAATGGATCGGCCGCTCTCATCTGCATATCGATGGCCGTGTGCACGCCCACGTAGTCCACGCCGAGTTGCGCCACCTCCTGCGCCCGGCGGACGGGGTCTTGGCTGCCGAGGAGGTCGGCCACGATCTCGGCCCCGTACTCCCGCCCCGCCGTCACGCATTCGGCTATGGTAGCATCCGGCGCCGCCGCGAGAACGTGGACGATCTTCGCCCCGGCCTTCGCCGCGCACTCCACCTCGATCCGTCCTGCGTCCATCACCTTCATGTCGGCCGCGATCGTGGCCTTTGGGAACGCGGCGCGCAGCCGCCGGACGGACTCCAGGCCCACGCTCTTGATGAGCGGCGTGCCCGCCTCCAGAATATCGGCCCCGCCGGCGACGGCTTCCTCTGCCACCTGGAGAGCGCGATCGAGCTCGATGAAGTCCAGCGCGACCTGCAGGCGCGCCGGTGCGTGTTGCTCAGTCATGTCAGATCCTTCCAGTCATTGCGGCCGCGGCGCTGCCCTAGGCTCGGCCCACAGCCGTGCGCCGTCCGTTCCTTTCTGCGATGGGGTGCGCGCGGCGGCGGTGGTAGTCGGTACTCTGCTCGAAGGCATAGGCCGCCCGCAGGAGCGTCTCTTCGCCCAGCGGCTTGCCGACGAGCTGAAGCCCGATGGGGAGCCCGTCCGCCGAGAAGCCGCATGGAATCGACATCCCCGGCAGCCCTCCCATGTTGACCGGGATAGTGCACACATCGGAGAGGTACATCGCCAGCGGGTCGTCGGTCTTCTCGCCCAGCCGGAAGGCGACGGTGGGGCTCGTCGCGCCCACCAGCACATCGAACTGCTCGAAGGCTCGGTCGAAGTCGCGCCGGATGAGTGTCCGGACCTGGGTCGCCTTCAGATAGTAGGCGTCGTAATAGCCGGCGCTCAGGGCATAGGTGCCGAGCATGATCCGACGCTTGACCTCCGCCCCGAAGCCCTCGTCCCGCGTCCTGCTGTACATGTCGATGATATCGCCGCCGTCGTCCGGGCTCCGGTAGCCGTACTGGACGCCATCGTAGCGGGCAAGGTTCGAGCTGGCCTCCGCCGGCGCAATGATGTAGTACACCGGTATGGAGTAGTTGAGGTGGGGAAGGGAGACCTCCTCGCACTCGGCGCCGAGCTGCCGGAAGCGCTCGATCACGGCCAACACGGCCTCGTCGACTTCCGCGTCTACACGCCGCCCCTGGTACTCCATGAACTCCGTGACGAGCCCGATGCGAAGCCCCTTGGCATCGGGGATGAGGGCCGCGGTATAGTCGGGCGTTGGCGCGTCGATGGAGGTGGAGTCTCGCGGATCGTGTCCCGCCAGCAGGTTCAGCATGAGCGCGGAATCGCGCACATCCTTGGTGATCGGACCGACCTGATCGAGCGAGCTGGCGAAGGCGATCACCCCGTACCGGGAGACGCGGCCGTAGGTGGGCTTCAGGCCCACGACCCCGCAGAAGCTGGCCGGTTGCCGGATCGACCCACCCGTGTCGGTCCCCATGGCGACGATTGCCTCGGAGCCGGCCATCGCCGCCGCGGATCCCCCGCTCGACCCCCCGGGCACGCGCTCCAGGTCCCATGGGTTCCGCGTGACGCCGAAGGCCGAGTTCTCCGTGGACGAGCCCATGGCGAACTCATCCATGTTCGTCTTGCCCACCAGCACGAGCCCGTTCCGGCGGCACTGTTCCACGACGTGCGCGTCGTACGGGGGCACGAACCCCTCCAGAATGCGCGAGCAGCAGGTCGTGGGGATGCCTTTCGTGCAGTAGATGTCCTTGAGGGCGAGGGGAACCCCCGCCAGCGGCGGCAGGTGCTCTTTGCGCGCCCGCCGTTCGTCTATCTCCCGCGCCTGCGCTTCCGCCACCTCTGGCGTCAGTAGGACGTAGGCGTGAATCCCGGCCTCCGCCTCGTCGATCCGTTCGTAGACCGCAGCCAGCGCCTCCCGAGCCGACACCTCGCCGGAGCCCAGAAGATGCGACAGCTCGTGGGCCGTCAGCTCGCAGAGCTTCGAGTCGCCACTCATTCGATCACCCTCGGCACCTGGAAGCAGTCTCGGGCGTGCCCGGGCGCGTTCTGGAGGGCCTCCTGCGGAGAGAGGGAGGCGGCGGGCTCATCGGCTCTGAGCACGTTCGACATGGGGACGGCGTGCGACATGGGCGGAACGCCCGAGGTGTCGATCTGCTGAAGCTGCTCGAAGTGTTCGAGAATGGAGTTCAGTTGGGTGGTGAATCGCGCCCGCTCTTCATCGGTCAGGCGCAGGCGCGCCAGCAGCGCGACGTGTTCGACCTCCTCGGGTGTCAAACGCATTGCATGCTCCTCATATCTCGTCCTCTACAGGCTCGATGATGATCCGGCTCAGGCCGATCGTGTCCTCGATCACCAAGGATCCGGTATCGGGATCGGGCATCACCTCCCATTCCCGCGACAGCCGGTCCCTGGGGCCCTGCTGCACCACCACCCTGTGTACCGAATCGGGGGAGACCGGATAGGCTCCGCTCTTCACCTCGATCTCGACCGGAGTCGCCTCCCCGCCGATCATCTCCACTTCGCCCCCCCAGACGCGGGCCTCGTTCCCCGTACCATTCAACACCAGCTCGATACCATCGCGCTCATACCGGACGATGGACACGGCGACGACGCCTTCCTCCTCCAACGGCCACACGAAGATCGGCACCGCAACCGCGCGCGCCACCGCCTCCCCTGGAAAGAGAAGCTCCACGCGGTCTCCGGTCGCCGCGCTGTAGAACCGCACGGCCCCCGAAGGGACCCAGTACATCTGATTGCCCGCTCCACGAGCCAGCACCGACGTCGGGACCCCATACGGCGAGGCCACGCCCACCGACCAGCCGTCGTAGAAGGTCGCCGTCACGCCGGGCCACACGCCGTCAGGCTCTGTGATCTCGAGATCGCTGCCGTAGGACAGCACGCGGTCGTGGAACTCGTTGAAGTAGGGGTCGGAGGCGTCCCACGTGTCGTACAGGAAGTCGGGCGAGTAGACGGCGAAGCCCTTGCCGAGGCCCTTGACCCGCAGCCCTGTGTCGCCCTCGCTCACAAATCTCTCGCCCAGATACTGGGCCACGTCGGCCTGTGTCAGGAAGAGCTCCAACCCCTGCACGAACCGGGTGAGAGCCGGATCGATCTCCTGGCCCTCCTGGTTCGGCGCCAGCGGCTGGATCTCCGTGGGCACTGCGGGGTCAAAGGTTTCGCCGTAAATGACATCCCCCGGGGCCACTCCCTCCTCGCTGAAGTTGGCGAGATCGAGGTACCGGAGTCCGAGGATCTCTCTTATGATTGGGGGCATGGAATCGGTCGTCCCTTCGGCCTGATACATTCCGATCCCCGCATCGACGACCAGGGCGCCCCCGCGCAGCACGTAGTTGTGAAGCGCCAGCTGTGCCTCGTCCGGCAGGTAGAAGACGGTAGGCGCGATGATCGTCCCGTACTGCGACAGATCCATCTCGGCGAGGTCTTCCCATCCGAGGACATCGAGGAGCCCGAACCGGCTCCCCGCCCGGGCCGCCGCAAAGAGGTTCGTCGGCGAGCCCGGCGTCACGCCGTCGAGGTAGCCATAGAGGGCGCGCCCCCTCATCATCACCCCACCTGCGATCGGCTCATAGACGATCGCCGTCTGCGCCAGTGGGGTGTCGGGGTAGGCCTGCTCGAGGGCCATCTGAGCGATCCACGGCAGTGCCGCCCGCAGTTCCTCCGAAGCCTTCACCGCAGTCCAGGAGGAGAAGGCGAGCCCCGCCGCCCCGTGGGCCAGCGCCAGGCCCGCCCAGCTCGCGACCTGGGCCTGACTCGTATCCGAGCCGACCTGGAGCGTCTGCACGGCGGCGAACCGGTTCGCTCGTCGGGCGATGTCCACGGCATGCACGTTGTGCGTCTCCCAGTCTGCCTCGGCCGCCGTGGGATATGTCTCGATCACCATCGCATCGAAGAGAGCGGGCACGCTGGCAATCGAGCGGTAATCCGGCAGGGAGGCCGCGAACAGCAGCCGACCCGGGTCTGCGGTCCGGACAGCCTTCGCCCACAGGGAAAGGGCATCGGCGTAGGCCGATTCCTGGTAGGAGGCATAGTCAACGCTCGCCCGCCCGATCCCGTAGGGAAGCCCGGAATCGACGTCTCGAGCGGCGCCGAGCGTGATCTCGTCCCACACCGCATATGTGGTTCCCCAGGATTCATTCAATGCGTTCAGCGATGAATACCAAATCCTCAGATAGGAGATGAACCCGGCGTCGTCTATCACGACGTCGGCGGGTGGCACCGCCTGGACCGCCCACGCGATCAAACGCGGGCGCTCCCCCACACCATGCACGGCGGCGCCGACGAAGGCTTCGACGGCTCGCCTGTAGTCGTCAGACAGCGGGTCGGTCGAGAGGTCGTTCCCGGCCTCATCCCGAAGCGTTCTCGCTGCCAGGGCGATGACGACCAACAGCCCTCTCTCTTCCGCCGCGGCAGCGAGAGATGACACGCGGCTCAGCCGCTCCTCGGATACGTCCCGCAGCTCCAGGTAGGCGGTGTTCAGCCCCAGGGCGCGGTACTGATCGAGGTCCTCCGGCGTCTGCACGCCCCGCGCCCACGTCAGCAGGGTCGGGGTCCCGTTGACTCGAAGGTAGTTCGCCTCCCGGCGCGCGGTCGCCGCTGTGACAGCGGCCGGCGCGCCGACCGCTTCCTGAGCAGAGCCGGGCCTCGCCATCGGCCCCGCGAAGACCAGCGCCGCCAGCATCGCCCCGAACGCCAGATTCGTTCTTGCCTTCATCTGCGATTCCCCTTGAACGCCTTGGCTCCAGCCAGACGGCTCGAAGACATCTCTCCTCGGTGCAGCCACGAAGGAAAAACTTCGGCGAGGGACCCCAAGTCCCTCGCCCCTCCCTGGTGCACGCCGACACAAAGCGGCTCTCCTCGGCGAATACGCATCAGCGCGACGGGCGAGGGCGAGCGCGGCCGCGCCACTCGGTCATGCCAGCGCGAGCTGGGTTTCCGGATCGAAGAGGCGCGTCTTGCCCATATCGAAGACGACCTCGAGCGGCTCCCCGTCCTTTGCGGCGGTCTCCGCGTCGAAGTCGGCGATGAGCGAGTCCTTTCCCGCCGTCAGGTATACATGGACCGTCGAGCCTATCGGTTCTGTGACGTCTACCGTGAGCGTTGTGCTTTGGGCCTCGCTCAGCCCCGGGCTGAGCCGGCGGTCGTAAATGTCATCCGGCCGGATGCCAAACACGATACGGCGTCCGACCCGATCCCGGACCTTGTCGGCGTGGCTCGACGGCAGCTGCAGCCTCAGCGCGTCGGTCTTCACGTAGACCTCGCCGTCGTCGCTCTGGAGCGTCCCCTCCAAGAAGTTCATCGCGGGGCTCCCAATGAAGCCGGCCACGAACATGTTCGCGGGCTGGTCGAACAGCGCCAGCGGCCTGTCCACCTGCTGCATCTTCCCATCGTTCAGCACTGCGATGCGATCTCCCATCGTCATCGCCTCGGTCTGATCGTGGGTGACGTAGATGGTGGTGATGCCCAAGCGCCGGTGGAGCTTGATCAGCTCCGCCCGCGTCTGCACCCGGAGCTTCGCGTCGAGGTTCGAGAGGGGCTCGTCCATCAGGAATACTTTCGGCTCCCGCACGATCGCCCGCCCCAGCGCAACCCGCTGTCGCTGGCCGCCGGATAGCTCTCTGGGCTTTCGGTTCAGGAGGCCGTGCATCCCCAGCATATCGGCCGCCTCGTTCACCCGCCGCTGGATCTCGGGCTTTGGGAACTTCCTCAGCTTCAACCCGAACGCCATGTTGTCGTAGACGTTCATGTGAGGGTAGAGGGCGTAATTCTGGAACACCATGGCGATGTCCCGGTCCTTCGGCGAGACGTCGTTCACCAGCCGGTCGCCGATATAGATCTCCCCGGATGTCGCCTCCTCCAGGCCGGCGATGCAGCGGAGCGCCGTCGTCTTCCCGCATCCGGACGGACCGACCAGGACAAGGAACTCCTTGTCCTCGATCTCGAGGCTCAAGTCGTCGACCGCGACGACGCTGCGGAACCGTTTGCTCAGGTTCTTGAGCACGACACGCGCCATCGCTCGTCTCTCCTCATCCTCGGGCGGCGCCGCGATCCGGCGCGCTGGAGCTGCGATCCGAAGACGGTCCCACTCCCCGGTCCCCTCACCGGGCGATTATAGCAAAGCCCCATTGCCGTGGCAAGCTGAGCGGCCCTCGGGGCGTGGCTCCGCCAGTATTGGCACTTGCGCGGACCGGGAGAGGGAGCCAGCCTCTTACGTGTCCGCGCACGCTGCGACTCGTCGCTTTCGGCGACAGGGAGCACGGACGCTCCGCCGTACTACCTCGATGACAGCGGGGACCGCAGCGGAGGGGCCCGCGCTCTCCCGGGGAGTCAGCGATGGCCAGCACGAAGCAGAACGACCTGGTCGAGGACCCCCTCCTCGAGCACCGCCCGCGCGTCCACTCCTACCCCGCCGGCACTTGGGGGCCGAAGGCAGCGGCCGCCCTGATCAGCGAAGGGGCATGGCATGAGCAACCGCGGCAAACGTGATATCCGGGTCTACCCCAACCTGGACAGGCTCAGCCGCGCCGCTGCGGAGGAGTTGGTCAGCATTGCGCAGGCCGCAGTAAAAGAGTATGGCCGTTTCGCCATCGCCCTGTCGGGCGGGCAGACGCCGCGGCTGCTCTACCAGCTCCTCGCCCGCGAGTACCGCGCGGTCGTCCCCTGGCACAGAACCGAGATCTTCTGGGGCGACGAGCGCTATGTCTCTCCCGAGGACCGGCGCAGCAACTATCGCATGGCGAAGGAGGCAATGCTCGATCACGTCCCTATCCCGCGGGACCATCTCCACCCCATGCCGACGCTCGTGCCGGATTTCGAGGAAGCGGCCGAGGCTTACGAAGAAACGCTGATGTCACACTTCCCCGGCCAGTGGCCCCGCTTCGACCTCATCCTCCTCGGCCTGGGACCCGACGGACACATCGCCTCCCTCTTCCCTCACAATCCCGTCTTGGCAGAGGAAGCCCGGGTCGTCGCCGCCGTTCGCGACGAGAACGCCGACCCGCCGCTCCGCCTCACCCTCACCCTCCCGGCCATCAAGCACGCCGCCAACATCCACTTCCTCATCGCGGGAAAGAGCAAAGCCACCGCCCTCGCGCGCGCCCTTGCGCCCAACGCCAACCCGGAATCCTCCCCCGCGGCGGCCATCAAGCCGATTGAGGGGCAACTGGTCTGGTGGGTGGATGAGGCTGCGGCTGAGGGAGCGTAGGATCGGCGCCGCCGCTCGGCCTCTCACTTCCTTGCCACGAAGATCATCCGGGGGGATACATCGCTGAGCGGCTCACGCTCGTAGTCGCCGAACACCTCGACGTTCCCGAGCCCAGCCTCCGCAAGTAGGCCCCGCATCTGGTCTTCGGTCAACCACGTGTAGTCCTCAACGAAGACGTAGCGCTTCTCTCTCTCGTCGGGCAGTTGCTCGACGTATGTATGCTCAACGGTTACGCGCTGCGCCTCTCTGTCAATGGAGAGCTTGCCCAGCTCCCACGTCAGTAGGCCTGTTGAGGGAGACACGCTGCACCCGAACTCCCGAGTCTCGCCTACCGCCTGGTTCGCCATCCGGTCCGCCGGTATCAGATCGACTATGACCGCGCCGCCAGGTTTGAGATGCCTGCTGATGCACGATAGGCAGCTCGACCGCTGCTCGTTTGCGTGCACATGGAAGAGAGAGGCGGCGGGGATGAAGGCCAGGCTCACGGTCTCGTCGAGCGCGAAGTCGCTCATGTCGGCCTCGATGAGCCTCACATGGGCGCGCACCTCTGCCGGCTCCTTGCTCAGCTTCTCCTGCGCAATCCGCAGCATCTCCGCCGAAAGGTCCAGACCGATGACCTCGACCCCCTCCCGCGCGAGCGGGATCGTGAGCCGCCCGGTGCCGCAGGCCAGCTCCAGCACCGGCGAGCCGTGCTCGCGGGCCGCTTGGAGGTAGAAGGAAATGTCCTCCACGCCCCCCTTATACGCCCAATCGTAGAAACGAGCGAAGTCACGAGCCTGATAGGCCGTCTTGGAATTCACGCGTCTTTCACCTCTTCGCGGCGGGATATCGGCGGTTGATCGAGCCAACAGCTCTACCGTCGGGCTGCCGCCCTCCTCACCCCCTCGATATACTCCTCCGTCACCTGCCGCTCGAAGCTGCGGAAGCCGGCGAGCTTGAACCCGTGCTTCTCGGCGAGGGCGGCGATCTCTTTCACCTGCTCGACGGAGAGGTCGCGGCCGAGGGTGAAGCTCTGGTAGCGCTCCTCGAGGGCGAGGATCATGGTTTCGGACATGCATGCATAGGCCGTCTTCGGCGGGAAGCCGAAGTTGAAGTGAAAGTCCACGTCGCCAGGCACTTCCACCGCGCCCCCCTCGATTACCAGCACGTCCGGCCGCTCCTTCGCCACCTTTTTCGATACATCCCGCGGCCGCGCCACATCGCACACCACCGCCCCCGGCTTGAGCGCCTCCCCCGGCACCACCGTATCCACCGCGCTCGTCACCGTGATGACGATATCCGCCCCTCGCAGGCCGGCGGCCGGGTCCGTCGTATACGTGATCTCCGCCTTTCCGTCCACGCTCGCCGCCAGCTCCGCCAGCCGCGGCTCACTCCGGCCGATGAGCGTCACCGCCGGCACCTGTTCCGCCAGCAGCCGCACGCACACCTGCCCGATCGACCCTGTCGCTCCCATCACCGCCACTGTCGCCTGCGACACATCGGTTCCCATCAGCGCCGCCGCCTTCTTCGCCCCCTCGACCGCCGTCCACACCGTATAGCTGTTGCCGGTGGTCACGGCGATATCCACGCTCTTGTCGACCGTGATCCCCGCATCTCCCACCACCGACGTCATCGCCCCCAGCCCCACCACCTTCGCGCCCAAATCCTGCGCCACCCGCGCCGCCGCCACCACTTTCGCCAACACGAACTCCTGGGGCAACTCTACGAACTGCCGCGGCGTCACGGGACACCCGATGAACCACCCGTGCGCCTCCGCCCCCGTCGCGCTCCTCACCCCCGTGATCTCCGACACCACCTTCGGCGACATGCGCTTCAGCAACTGCGCCAGCACCGCCTCGGGAAGGAAGTGAAGAAGCGGATACTTCTTCGCCATATCCTTGGCGCCGCTCATCGGATGAATTATGAACGCGAACGTGCCCATTTTCTCCTGCTGCCATCCTCTAACGGCGGGTATGTTCGGCGCGAAGCGATGGAATTCCCGCCGTCTATGTGGGAGGCAAGCTCTCTGATTCCGCGTGAGACATGACTTCGGCGCGATGCGCCTACGTCGTCCATTGCTCCTCAGGCGGGAGCTTCAGCTGGGTCACACGCCCTTGGGCGTCGAACTCGAGAATCCGATCTCCCGGTCGGACATCATCCCGATCGAGCAGTACCAGCGCCCGCTCTTCGCCATGCAAGGGAAAGGATCGATATGTGTTCAGGACCACGTCGTGGATCTTGACGCTCGTGATACCCCTCCCATCGGATATGTCGAGGAGGAACTGATCATTTTCAAGGTGAATGCGCCGCTTCGTCCCCGAGACGGCGAGGGTGTCTTTGTGGGTATACATTTTGACTTGTGGTTCTGCAAAGAACGCCCGGGCTCTCTCGTTCAGTGCTCGTGGGGTCCCCGCCAAGCCGTGGTCGGAGACTCCGGCCTCGGTCACCGAGCTTATCCTCGCCGTGCTTAATCTGGGATCGTAGTCCACTATGAAGAGCAGCCGATAGAGAGCGGCGGCATCGAGGTCCTGAGCGCTCACGTCTCGCTTCACCTCGTCGGCGTCAACGATGATGAGTCCGTGGAAGTCGGAGGGAACGTTCGGCAAGCGGAACTCCGTGTACGTATTCACTACGGCGGCTCGGCATAGAACCGCGAACTCTTCGAGCAGGTACGCGGGGAGGTTCTCGAGTTGCCCCTTGTGCGCCCGGCAGAACCAGGCGAGATAGTCCTCGACCGTAGGCCCATGGGAGGACACCAAGGCACGAGCTTCGCGCTGCCGATCAGCGACGCGTTCGCCGAGTGCGTCGAGGCACTCGTCGTCTCTCTCCTCGATCACTCTCCTGAGATGTTCGGTGCTTCGATGTGGGAGCGGGGGCACGACCTCGAGGTAGAACCCTGCTCTGCTCTTGCCCTTCCTAACGATGAAGGGCGTGCGAGGCGCAGCGACGGGCAGGTGTGCCGCGAGGATGTCCCCGAACGTCACGTATGATTCACTGCGCCCATCGATCACCAAGAAGTCAGCGCTGAGGCCGCGCTTGATGAAGCCGGCAACTTCCTCCGCGTCGATGGAATCACCCTGTGGCGGGCGACGGCAGCGCTTCACATCGGCTCTGGAGAACCCGAAGCACCGCCCCAGGAACTGCGCCGGCGTGAGCTTGTTCTCCGCGCAGGCCCAGTCTACGACTCGAAGGAGGCCGAGTCTCAGCAGTTCGTACGACACCTCCTCTTCGCCGGTCGTTCGATGGGCGATTGTGTCCAGGCGGCGATAGTACCTGCGAAGGAGGCGAGCGTGTGTCCACGCGACAGTGGAAAGCACTTCGTGCGAGTCAATCCCCAAGGTGTGTTCCAGTGTCAGCCTGTGCTCTTGCAGCGTTGAGAGCGTCGTGGGCTCATCCAGGGAACCGACATAATCGCCGAGCTCGCGGCCTGCTCGCCGGACAAGCAGTTGCAGTTCGTGCAGTGTCCCTGCCCCACTCATGCCGTGCATTCGTGCCGGCCTCGTCCTCCCGCCAGCGCCGGGTGCCTGCCCAGCGACCAGTTTGTCACATCCCAGACAGCTCCGTCACCCCGGGCTTCCAGCTCACCCGCTCGGCCAGCTCCAGGTAATCCGCTTCCGCGAGGTCTTCCGGCCGCTTGCCGGAGAGGGCGACCAGCACCGCCTCCATGACGTTTGCCCCGAAGCTCTCCCCTGAGATCGTCGGCGTCATGGTGATGAGCTTAGCCACGCCCCGCTTTCGCAGCGCCTCTACATCGCCGGTGCGGGTCGTGTTCGTTACCACGACCTTGCCCGTCAGGTCGTCGGGCATATAGCGCCGGATGAAGTGGACATCCCCCGCGATGATATCCGCCTCGTCGAAGTAGCGCGGGTACTTCGTCTTCGTGGTGTCCTGCCGGCCGCCGGTCGGATAGAGGACCGACATCGGCAGCCGCCGCAGGATCGGAAGGAAGATCGCCGCCACCACTGTGAGCTGCTTGAGGCTCGTCAGCGCCACGGGCACCCCCACCGCGTAGATGAGATCTCCGTAAACGACCCTGCCCCCCAGCGCCGGGAACGTCTCCGCCATTCCCGGCCGGTCCACCCCCGAGACCAGCAGCACTCGCTTCTTCGCCACCACCAGTGCGCCCTCGACGACCAGCCGGCGCAAGAACACCGGTTCGAGGAAACGCTTGATTCCGCTGCCATCCACCACAGGTGTGTGCATCGCCGCGCTCGCCATCCGCGCCGCGTCCCGCAGCTCGTATCTCCTGCCTCCCGCGTACAAGTAGCGATCCACCCCGCCCAGCCCGATTGCGTCCACTCTCCCGTCCCGCTCCGCGATCAGGTCTTCGGCGAGTTGGACGTTCCCGTCGGTCCCGATCCGCTCCAGATGAAAGGGCTCACCGGCGAAATCCATTTGGATGGACCGGTTTCGCTGCGATGAGCCCAGGCTCACGCTGATCACGTGCTTCATCGAGTCCCTCCAGCCGTCGGTTCGGCCAGCGCGGCCGCTGCGGCCTCGTCCAAGATGTCCAGGAGTTGCTGCTCGGTGGTCGCGCGATTCGCCTTCTCTCGCAGCGCCCGCGCCATCGGCATTCCCTTCAGATACCACGCCAGGTGCTTCCTCATCTCGCGCACCCCGATGCTCGCGCCTCGGTCCGCCACCGCGAGTGACACATGCCGCTGCGCCAGCGCAATCCGCTGCTCGGCCGTCGGCCCGGTAGGGGCCGGTTCCCCGGCGAGCGCCGCCCCGACGTCCCGGAAGATCCACGGATTCCCCAGCGCCGCCCGCCCCACCATCACAGCATCGCATCCGGTCTCTGCTCGCATCCGCGCGGCCTCGGTTCCCGAGCGAACGTCTCCATTCCCAATTACGGGAATGCCAACTGCTTCCTTCACCTGGGCGATCACCGACCAATCGACGTTGCCCCTGAATTGCTCCCCCGCCCACCTCGGATGCACCGTCACCGCCGCCGCCCCTGCTCCCTCGGACCGCTTTGCCATCTCAACGGCACCGGCGCCCCTCTCTCGCCACCCCGTCCTCAGCTTTACGAGCACCGGCGCGCCCACCCGCGCCACACACGCCCGCACGGACGCCTCGCCCCGCTCGGGATCGGCCATCAGATCCGCTCCCGCCCTCCCCTTCAGCACTTTCGGGACGGAGCAGCCCATGTTGATATCGACGAGATCCGCGCCGTGCTGCTCCGCCTCCGCGGCCGCCCGCGCGACGAGTTCCGGATCGGCTCCGAAGACCTGCGCACAGACGGGATGTTCCTCGGGGAGGAATCGCAGCAGATCCTCGGTCTTCTCGCTTCTAAAATGCACCGCGTTCGCGCTGATCAGCCCCGTCCACACAACGCTCGCCCCCAGCTCCCGGCAGATGAGCCGAAACGAGCGGTCATTGATGCCGGACATGGGGGCCAGTGCAACCGGCGGGTCTATCGTCAGGCTAGCGATCTTCATCCGCCTTCCGGTGATTGTGCTCCCAGACCGATCCAATGCCCTCGAGCGTCAGCGCGGGCACGACCTGGTGTTCCGCCTTCAGGTAGAAGGAAATGAGCTCCGCATCCCCGCCGGTTACGGCCAGTGGCGCCCCTTCGCCGACGACCTCTCTCATCCGCGCGGCCAGACCTTCCACCAGCGCCGCCGTCCCGTAGCTCGCGCCCACATGGATACAGCTCTCCGTATCGGCGCCGATCGGCGTCGACGGCGCCTCTGCGGATACCTGAGGAAGCGCCGCCGTCCGCTCCGCCAGTGTCGCAAAGCCCGTCGCCATTCCCACCCAGATCGCCCCGCCCAGGAACTCCCGAGCCGGCGACACGGCGTCTACCACCACGACGGTCCCCAGGCTGGCCACGATCGCGGGCGCCCCAAACCTCCGAAACGCCCCGACGGCCGCTCCAAGCCGGTCGCCCCCGAGCCGCGCGGGAACCCGGTATCGATTCACCAAGGGAGTCGGCGTATCGCCGCGAACGACAAACACACCGCGGCCTTCCTGTTCAGCCCACTCGAGCCAGGCCCTCTCCGCCGCCGGAACCACCGAGCAGAGGGCGACCTGGAAATCGCTCGCCCCCGCCACGTCGGCCGCAGCCATCAGCTGCGACACCCCGGCGATGAGCGTGGCGACCTCCCGCGTTGGGCTCACGGAAACCGCCCGTACCGCCCCCGCCTCCCACGCCCCCACCTTCGTCGTCGTGTTGCCGATATCGACGACGAGGAGCGTCACTCCTCCGCCCTCGTGCGAGCGACGGAGAAGAGTTCGAGCCCCTTCGAGGCGAAGAGTGAGCTGAGGTAGGCCATCACGAAGAGGAACCCTATCTGGACGCCGGCCGCAGCCAGGGGCCGCGTGACCCCCTCGCTCCCCGAGCCCATGAGCGCCTCGGGGACCCGGAAGAAGGCGATGACCGCGAGCGAGAACACTACCGCCATCATCGCCAGACCGATTAAGAACACCAGCCCACCGAACCACCTGCCGGCGCGGTGCTGACCGCCCATCTCACTCATAGCCCACCTCCATATGGCGAGATCGATTCTAGCAAATACCCCCCTCGCCCGCAATCGGCTGGTGGTCCGTCCTTGTGCTGCGCCGCGAAGAGGTGCTCTGGGGGTGTGGTCTTGGGAGTCAGGAAGGAGCAGTGCGGCCTCCGGCGGCGTCGCCGCCGGCCCGAGGCAGCCGCGAAGTCCGAGCGGAGAGAGGGGGACACTGGGTCGGGGCGACAGCTAGACCGCGCTCTCCCAGGGATTCCTCTGGGAAAGCTGGTCCTCGAGCACCTGTCGAAGCTCGGACTCAGTGACGGCCCCCATGTCCACCAGTATCTCCCCGAGGCGCCGTCCCCGGTCGACGTTCCGCTGGCGAGCCAGTGCCTCTTCGCGCTGATCCTTGGTGATCAGCTGATACCTGTAAACAAGCAGCTCCCCGAGCAACATCGAGCCCTCCCTTCCGCCCGTTCCGAGGGCGTGACGAGGTAACTCTGGATGCTGATCAACAGGATGATAGCTCAGTCGATATACGCTTTCTCTTACTGCTATTGTACACCAGATCCAGTCCAAGTGCACGGTCCGCCGGTCCCAAATGCCGATAAGAGCGCCTGCCAAATCGTGTGCGTTCCGGAGTCAGAGCCGCCCATCTGTCATCAGAGGCAGCGGGGGGCGGTTCTGACGGCGGCTCTGAGCTGAGTCCCGGAAGCCCTGGGTGAGGCCCAACCCAGCGTATGCTGCGGCCCGGGGGTGTTCTGGGCCTCTGACAGGGCGGTTATCCGGGCAGAATGTGTGCTGTGAGAATGAACATTTCCGGCTGATGTGTGGCATAAGATAAGTGCTCAATCAGCGTGAATCCCTGAGTCTCGCGCCGAGCAAGACCGTCGTCGGACCGCGGTGAGCCGATCCCGCTCTCCGCGGTCCATCGTATGGCCGCCCGCCCCTCATTTCCCCCACCGCCGCAGCATAAGCGCCGGCAACAACAGGACCAGGAAGCACCGACGCCGAACGCCAGAATGCATTCAATGCACGGAGGAGTCAACCCGCATGTCGGCACCAAGGATCGTGTTCGTCGGTGGGGGGAGCTTTCACTGGGGCCCGGAGATCATCCGGGATCTGATCGTGACGACTGAACTCGGAGGCGCGACGCTCGTGCTCCACGATATCAACCACGAGGCGGCGGAGACAAACCGCGTCATCGCCGAACACCTCCGGGAGCAGGCGGGAGCCGATTTCACCATAGAGGTCGTCGATGACCGCGAGGCCGCGCTGGACGGCGCGGGGTATGTGATGGTGGCGATTGCCACCGGCGGGCTGGAGGCCTGGCGGCTCGATATGGAGATCCCTGACAAGCACGGCGTGCGCCAGACCATCGCCGATACGGTGGGGCCGGGCGGGTGGAGCCGCGGGCTGCGCACGGTCCCGGTGCTGGTGGACATCGCGCGCGCTATGGAGCGCATCTGCCCGAACGCCTGGCTTCTCAACGTGACGAACCCCATGACCACGCTCACGAGGGCCGTCCACAAAGAGACGACCGTTCCGTGTATCGGGCTCTGCCATGAGATGGTCCACTGCATCCAGGATCTCGAGCCGATCCTCGGGGCTCCCGCGGAGGAGGTTCACTACAACGGGGCCGGGATCAACCACTGCGCCTGGATGCTGGAGATCAAGGTGCGGGGGCAGGACGGCATTCAACTGATTCGGGAGCATTGGCGGAAGAATGGCAATCCGAAGGACACGGTGGCGCCCATCCTACTCGACATCTTCGGGTATCTGCCGGTGTGGAAAGGGCGGCACCTGTCGGAGTTCTTCCCCCACTTCCTGACCCCGGAATCGGGCTATGGGGCAAGATTCGGCTTCCTCGACCAGATGGTGACGGTGAAGGATCGGTACGCCAGTCGCAAGCGCGGGTATGAGCGCTGGCTTCAGATGCGCGAGGGGAAGGGGCTGCCTGAGCTGGCGGTGGGCAGCGAGCCGATCGCATCGATCATCGTGGCGCTGGAGGGCGGCGAGCCGGTGACGGTGCCGGTCAACTGGCCGAACATGGGGCAGATCTCGAACTTCCCGATGGAAGTAGTGGTTGAGACCCAGGGCGTGATCGACCACCGGGGCGTTGCGCCGATTGCGGCGGGACCGCTGCCGACGGCGATCCACGGAGTGCTCATGCAACACGTCGCCAACCAGGAGCTGATCGTCGAAGCGGCGGTCAAAGGCGACCGCGGGCTCGCCATGCAGGCCCTCTTCAACGACCCCCTCGTGAAGGAGGTGGACGCCGCCCGGGCCATCTTCGACGAGCTCCTCGCTACCCACAAGGAGTACCTGCCGCAGTTTCACCGCTAAGGTGGCTGTCTCGCAACCGCCGGGCCGCCTCTGTACATGTTGGGCAAGCGCCCCTAGGCCCCAGGAAGTGGGCGGGACGCCGGTCTGCCCCTGGCCGACTTCGCCACCTGCATCTTGCTCTTGTGCCGCGAGCACGCCCATGCCCGCCGGCCGTTCTGTTCTCGTTGCCTCG
>Ga0307380_10005426_pt1 | contig 16885 bp, 13 predicted proteins | sample UN3MG_FD_202239 | JGI IMG/M metagenome (GOLD analysis project Ga0307380, IMG submission 202239) | Soil microbial communities from Risofladan, Vaasa, Finland - UN-3 | ecosystem: Environmental > Terrestrial > Soil > Coastal area > Acid sulfate soil | place: Finland: Risofladan, Vaasa | collected...
AGATGTCGGCTCGACGGTCGAGCTGCGTTTCAATGGGAGCCGGGTGCAGGGCAAAGTGACCGAAGCGCACGATCCGCCTCTGAAAGGCGCAGAATTCGACCGCGTTGACCGGGGCAGTGAGTCGTACGTCAAAGACTTCAAGCTTCTTCGGATCGGGACGTTCCGGCTGCAAAAGGGCCGGGGCGAATTAACGCTCCAGGCGCTGGATGTTCCAGGCAAGCAGGTCATGGACGTGCGCGCGGTAATGCTGACCCTATTGAAGTGAGCGACTGACCGGCGAGAGTGAGAAGTGAAATTTGCGCTCTTGAGGCAGTGCAAAGCGAGTTTGCTTCGGAAAATTCATGTTAGGAGATCAACGATGAAGAAGGGCATTTGCTGCCTGGTGAGCCTGGTGCTGGCGTTGTTGCTACCGGCCTCCGTTTTGTTCGGTGCGGCTTCAGCAAAGGAACAGGACGATGGGAAGCTGCACATCATCGTCTTCGGTGCACACCCCGACGATTGTGAAATCAAAGCGGGCGGCGTCGCCGCGATGTGGGCGGCCCAGGGACATCACGTCAAGTTCGTCTCGACCACGAACGGCGACATCGGCCACGCCGAAATGGCCGGCGGCGAGCTGGCCAAGCGGCGAACGGCCGAGGTCAAAGCGGCGGCAAAAGTATTGGGTATCGAAGCAGAGGTGCTGGACATTCACGATGGGGAGCTGATGCCCACGCTGGAGAACCGCAAGACGTTTGTGCGCCTGATTCGAGAATGGAAAGCGGATATCGTGATGGGGCCTCGCCCGAACGACTACCACCCGGATCATCGTTACACCGGCATACTGATGCAGGATGCCGCCTATATGGTCACCGTCAGGTTCTTCTGCCCCGACGTGCCGCAGCTTGCGAAGAATCCCGTCTTTCTGTATCTATCCGATGGATTTCAGAAGCCGAATCCTTTCGCGCCGGACATCGTGGTTTCCATCGACGAGGTGAACGACCAGAAGAACAATGCTCTGTGGCTGCTTGAATCGCAGATCGAAAGCCTCTGGGCTACGGGCAACTTCGAGCACGTCGTTGCGGTTCCGAAGGAGCCTGCCGCGCGGGAGGCCCGTCGCAAACAGGTGGCCGAACGCTTTTCCCAGCGCGCCGAGTCGGTCGCCAATCAGTACAGGCCCAAACTGATCGAGCTTTACGGCCAGGAAAAGGGCAAGAAGGTCCGCTACGCCGAAGCGTTCGAGCTTTGCGAGTACGGCAGCCGGGCCTCCGCCGAGAGACTCAAGGAACTCTTTCCGTCCTTTGGCAAATAGATGAGCCACGCCCATGGTGAAGGAGAAAATGTCATGAATGCCAGACGCTCTATGCGCGGCTCCGTTGTCTTGCTGCTGGTGATCTGCACGTTGGTGTCAGCCAGGCAACTTCCCGATTGGACCGGGAAGATACGCAGCGACCATCCACGCCTTTTCTTCAACGCAGAGACGTGGCCCGCCGTCAGGCAGCGCGCCCTCGGCGACGAACGCACGTGGCATCTCGAAACAAAAGGACGCGTGGACCGACTTATGGCCGAATTGGGCAAAGGGACAGAACCCAGAGAACTGGGGGCGCAGGCGGCCTGGGCGGCTTTTGTTTTTCGCGTCACACAAGATCCGAAATACCTGGAGCTGTCAAAGAAATGTCTTGAGACGAGTCTGCGCTTCTACGAAGCGTGTTTCGAGCAGAAGAAATCCGTCAACTGGTATTCGACATCGCGCGTTCACGCCACCCTGGCCTGGGACTGGTTGTACAACGACCTGTCGGAGACCGAGCGGAAGGAATACATGTCTCGCCTTGTTCGGATCATTGACAATGTCTTGGAAATCAAACCGAGCATCTACCGGGAGAACATGTCAGGATACTCGACGGGCTTTTACGGCGTGCGAAACTGTCTTTGGTTCATCGGCTGCACGGCCTTCGGCACGGGAATCGAGCCCAAACTGGTGAATGAGTGGCTCGTATGGGGCCACGATGAAAACCTTAAGATGCTCGAACACCGCAAGAAGGCCTGCGGAGATGATGGCGGCGGCGCTTCGCCCACGCTCGGATACGTCTTCGGCGCCTATCCGTGGGCCGAGCAGAATTTCTCCTACACGTGGCTCTCCAGCACCGGTGAGAACATCGCCCCAGACTGGCCCGCCGGCGCGATGCTGACGAACTACATCATCTGGAACTGGATTGCGGCCGACCCGGCCCCTCTGGAATTCGGCTACGGCGATACGCCGCACACGACCAACAGGCTGCCCGCCGGGCAACTCTATACCCACATGGCCAATATCCGCCATCTGTACAGCGGCGCTGCGCCGAAGGCCGCCGCCCTGGCCCGGCACATACAGCAGATGGTGCCAAGCCAATCCTACTCCAACACCTGGTTCATCTATCCGTTTCTTTTGTCGCGGCTGGATAGCTCGCCCGAGCCGTTTTTCCCGGAGAACCTGCCGAACGCACGGCACTTCGAGACGATGGGGCAGATCTTCATGCGTTCCGGCATGGGTCCGAACGATACGCACTGCCTCTTCTCGTGCGGCGGGACTCTCACCCAGCATCGCCATTACGACGCACTGAATTTCGTGATTTACCATCGGGGCTTTCTGGCCCTCGATTCAGGCACGCGCTACGAGGAATTCGAGAACGGCCAGCACCTTGCCAACTACTACGCCCAGACCGTCGCGCATAACTGCGTTGTCATCCACCAGCCGGGCGAGCCCCCTGCGCCCTACTGGGGCGGCAAAGTCCTCGGCAATCATGGGGGCCAGCACAAACAGATCGGCTCGGTGCTGAAAGGCTTCGAGACAAACCGGGACTACGTTTACGTCGCCGGCGACGCCACGGCGTGCTACCAGCACGGACCTGTGAATCGCCAGGGCCAACCCAATCTCGGGGAAAAATGCGACATGGCGACACGCCAGATAGCATTTCTGATGCCCGACCATTTCGTCATCTTCGACCGCGTCCAAACCACCGACGCCTCCTATCGCAAAGACTGGCTGCTTCACACCGCACACAAACCCACCATCTTCGAGAGGACGATTCGCGCCGACCACGGCCAGGGACGGATGTTCTGCCGGACCTTGCTGCCAGCCGACGCCGTTATCACCCCCGTCGGCGGTCCCGGAAAAGAGTTCTTTGCAGCGGGGCAAAACTGGGACATCGTCTCGCGCGGGCTAAAGCCCGAGAACCTGGCGTTAATGGGGCAGTGGCGAGTTGAGGTCGCGCCCGGCGCCCCGCGCAAACAGGATGCGTTTCTGCACATCATTCAGGTCGGCGATCAGAAACTCCACGCCATGGACGAGACGACGCTGCTCGAAGGCGACGGAACATGCGGGGTCCGCCTGGTTTCGGGCAGCCGGACGTGGGAAGTAACCTTCAATACCACTGATTCGCTGGGAGGGCACATCAGACGCTCCGGCGGACCCCGGAATATCAGTGCCGCTCTGGCCACCACGGTTCAGCCCCAGGTCGGCATACAGGCGAAGACCAACGCAGGTATGACGCACGAGTCGGCCCGGCGAAGAATACCAAAGCGCGAGTTGCCCGAATTCTGGGTCGGCGACATGGACCGCCTGAAACAAAGCCTCTCGAAGCTCAAGAATGCGGAGGTCTCGACCATCGCCGTATCGCCCGGCGACCGGCCCGTACAGCTTGTCACGTTCGGCCCCCGAGAGCAGGCCGGACATAAGGCCAACTTCAACTCCGCCATCGGCGGCCGGGAGCCGGCGGCTTATATGGATAAGGACACTCGGACCAAACCGGTTCTTCTCTTCGTCGGCCCCGTGCACGGCGCCGAGGTGGAGGGCCTCACCGGCCTGGTCAACCTCATCAGCATCATGGAGATGGGACGCGATCTGGCCGGCAGGGACCAATCCGAGCTGCGCGCGTTGGGGCGGCAGTGTCGCCTGCTGATTATCCCGGCGGGCAATCCGGACGGCACAGCGCGCTTCGAGCCGCGCGCATTGTTTGGGATGGAGCTGGACGATCTGCGCTTCTGGGGCCAGGGGACCTGGAGCGATGATACCTTCTGCGGCTGGCCCGAATCCAAGCGCCGCCACCCGATGGCCGGGGAAGGCGTCGGATTTCTCGGCTGCTACTTCAACGACAAAGGCATCAACCCCATGCACGATGAATTCTTTGCGCCGATGGGTCCTGAGGCGCCCGCCATTTTGAAGGTCGCGCGAGAGGAAGGGCCCGACTTGGCCGTATCGCTCCACAGCCATCAGTCGCCTCCGGCACTGCTGAGGCCAGCCTATGTGACAGAACAAATCCAGGAGCAGGTGCGTTCGTTGGCTCAGAGCTGTTACGCCCTGTTGGCGAAGCGCGGGCTGCCCTCTCAAAAGCCCTTTTCCATCACAGCCGAAGGCGGCTCCAACCCGGCGCCGTTCAACCTGGCCAGCGCGATCTACCATACCAGTGGAACGGCATCATTCACCTTCGAATGTCCCCACGGCCTTACAGGCGAAAAATCCTGTCACGTCACAGCCGAGCAGATACTCGACATCCAGCTTACACTCTATGAAGCGATGATGCGCCACGCGATCGAGAAAAAGAAAGCGGGGTAGTGCCGGGGGATGACTCAATACCCTATCGCGCAGCCATCTTTGCGAGGGTCTGAGCCGCCAAAATATCGCCTTGGATTCGCCCGCCTCCATATTCCCTGGTAACCTCCGAAGACGCCAATATCGGGGCTTATCTTGTGGCCCATAGAAGCCAGCGCGGCCTTGACGTCTTGTCCAATGCGCCGTTCGAAGCTTACCGAGCCGCCGGTAGTCATCTTTTGTCCCGTCGGCGTCGAGCTTTCGGAATGCTGCACTCGCGGCTGCTCGCCGGCCTGCTGCGGCGAGAAGCCAAAATCGATAATGTTCATCAACACCTGCACGTGGCCCTGCGGCTGGAAGTCGCCCCCCATGACGCCAAACGAGAAGACAGGGTTGCCGTTCTCGGTGACAAACGCCGGGATGATTGTGTGGAACGGCCTCTTGTGAGGCTCCAGCCTGTTAAGGTCTTTGGGGTTCAGCGAGAACAGTTGCCCCCGGTTCTGAAGGCAAAAGCCCATGCCGTCCGGCACGAACCCCGAGCCCCACGGATAATAGATGCTCTGAATGAGCGAGACCATGTTGCCGTCCTTGTCGGCCGTCGTCAGATAGGTGGTGTCGGAGGAGCTTTTGAGTCTGCCCGGCGCGACGTTTTGAGCGGCTCGCTTGAGATCAATCAGCTTGACACGCTGCCTGGCGTAGTCTTTCGAGATGAGCTCTTTGACCGGGACGTCGGCAAAATCCATGTCGGCGTAATAGACCGCGCGATCCTCGAAGGCGAGTTTCTTGGCTTCGATGAACAGATGCAAATGCTCAGCCGAGTTGGGCGGCATCGAGCCGATATCGAAATGCTCCAGCAGATTCAACATCTGTAGTGCAGCGATTCCCTGCCCGTTGGGCGGCAGTTCCCAGACGTCATAGCCCCGATAGTTCGTGCTGACCGGCTCGACCCAGTTGGCGGTATGCTCGCGAAAATCACGAAAGGAGAACCGGCCCCCGTTGGCCCGGGAGAACTTGACGAGTTTCTCAGCAATCTGGCCCTCATAGAAGACGTCGGCTCCCTCCTTCGCGATGGTCTCGAAGAACCGTGCCAGGTCTTCGTTTCTGAAGACATCTCCAAATCGAAAGGGTTTGCCCTCGGGCATAAAGGTACGAGCCATAGCGGCATTCGACTCGGGGCCCAACGACCACGACTGGGTGATGATGGGCGAAACGGGAAAACCGCCCCGGGCGTATGAAATAGGCGCTTCCAGGACTTTCGCCAGGTCGAATCGGCCCAGCCTTTTCTGCAACGCCGCCCAGCCGCTGACGCAGCCCGGCACGCTCCAGGACAATGGCCCATAGAGAGGAATCTCCTTGAGACCCAGCGCGGCCGCCTTTTCGAGGCTCCAATCGTAGGGCGAGCGGCCGCTGGCGTTCAGGCCGTGCAGCTTCCGCTCCTTCGCGTCCCAGACGATAGCAAACAGGTCGCCCCCCGGCCCGCACATCATCGGCTCGACTAGGCTCAACACGGCGTTGCTGCAGATGGCCGCATCGATGGCGTTGCCGCCGGCCTTGAGGATATCCACGCCGGCCATGCTGGCCAAAGGCTGGCTGGAACAGACAATCCCATTTTGGCAGATGACCGTCGAGCGGTTTTGATTCCTGTCCTGAAGCGAACCAGCGTTGATAAACATGCTTCCGTCTGCTGCGCCGGTGCGAGGGACTGCCGCCGATGACATATCGCTCCTTAGAAGTGCCGATGTGCAGGCGCAACCGGCAAGTTTGAGAAATGAACGCCGTTCCATAAGCTTGTGCTCCTGTGAGCCGCGGGACAAGTATCGGGCCTCGGGCTCTCCTGCCCGGACCTTGCCATTGTACACCGCTGCGCGTATGGGTCAAGACCGCGCCGGCACAGAACAACCTGAGAATCGGGATTCTACATGGATAGGAAGTACAAAGAAAAACGGAGCGCAGGATCTAATCTACGCTCCGTGAAACTCAACATAGAGCCGACGAACACGGGAGACTCGCGGACCATTTGCACCCACTCAGGACCGGTCCGTACTCGATGAGTCTCATCAGCCAAAAAACACGTTCGTGTGCCAGAAATGATGCGGCAGACGAACTACTGCTGGTGTGCGAAGACTCTGCGCCTCTGGAACAGGTAGAGGATGACCGCCAAAGTGATCAGACCGACAAGACCATTTTCGCCCAGGTCTCCAATCAGTGTGGTGAGGTTAAGTACAACTCCGCTGAAGAACGGAACTGAGTTACCGAAGAGGATGCCTGCGACAATCCCCAAAGCAACCAACAGCAGAAAGATCTCCGTAATCTCACCAAGCCACTTCTTGATTTCTTCCAGATAATGCATCTTCGACTCTCCTAATTCAGTGTTTTACAAACAGTCCTTTACAAACATCCACGTACTTTTTGTTCGGCCGGTCTTTTTCAATTACTTTAATATTTATGTCCAAAATACATGTAGATTATCGGCAATACGAACGCTCCGAAGGCTCGCCGGACTGAAAAAATACGGCCCCGAAACAACAGGTATCAGTACTGATATCGCAGCAATCACGTGCGGCGGGCCGCTGATGCCGAATCACCTGGACCTCGACCCAAAACTCTGCAATTCGACCCAGCCATATCCAAGGAAGAACACGTCCACGGACCGGAAACCCCATGCCCTCTTTTGGCCTCCTTCTCGGATACCTCTTTTTCCGGGAAGACGTGGTATTTGTTCGGGTTAAAATGGGTAATTTTTATGTTGACTTTGGAGTTAAAATAGGCTATCTTAAATTCATGTTGAGGAGCCTCGTATATTTCGCCCTGAAGATATCGCTCATCGTGACGCTCTGGACCTTCGTTTGGCATTACGTGGAGCCAAGGACCCAGGCCATGCGAATACTCCGAGCCGCACTTCTCGTGCTCGGATTACTGGGCATCCTGGCTATAGTGAGGATCACCGGCGGCTGATGGCGTCTCTGCCGGCGCGACTGCCCCCCTGCCGCTACGTCCTTCAATGCCGCCGGCCGCCGCGCCGCATGACGGAACGCGCAAAGGTGCTACAGCTCTCCATCACTTCTCCAGTGCGACCAGGTCTTCGTAGGTTTCACGTCGTCTGATGATGGAGAACTTGTCGCCATCGACAAGCACTTCGGCGGCTCGACCCCGCGCGTTGTAGTTGCTGCTCATGCTGAAGCCGTACGCACCGGCGGTGAAGACGCAAAGCAAATCGCCTCGTGCAACCGGCGGCAAGGCCCGGTCCTTCGCAAAGAAGTCCGCGCCTTCACAGATCGGCCCGACGATGTCCACCACTTCGCTTCCCTCCGGCTTTGAATCCGAAGCGCGCTGGCGGGGCACAAACTTTTCATCCACCTTCGCCGGCCAGATGAAATGGAACGCGTCGTACAACGCGGGGCGGATCAGATCGTTCATCCCCGCATCGGTAATGACAAACCTCTTGCTGCCTCCTTGCTTGACGTAGAGGACGCGCGTAAGCATGATCCCCGCATTGGCGCAGATGCTCTTGCCCGGCTCCAGCACAAGCCTGATGTCCTTGTCCTTCAATAGAGGCACAATTCCCGCCGCATACTCTGCCGCTGAAGGCACCGTGTCCGACTCGTAATCGGCGCCGTAGCCGCCGCCCAGGTCGAGCGCTTCGACTGTATGGCCTTCGCTTCGCAGCCTGTCAACGAGCGGCAGGATCTTTTTCACGGCCTCAACGTAAGGGTCGATTTTCTTGCCCCCCGTGCCCAGATGTACGTGAAGAGCGCAGATATTGACCGCCGGGTCGTTGCCATAGTCGGAAAAAACTTTCGCCGCCCTTTCGATATCGACGCCAAACTTTGTCTCGCGCTTGCCCGTGGTCAGAAAGATGTGCGTTTTGTAATCCACGTCGGGATTGACACGTAAAGCGACTCGGGGCCGTTTGCCTCGCTGCTTTGCCAGCCGAATCAGGTTCTCCAGCTCCGCTTCGGACTCAATGTTGAAATAGCCGATGCCGGCGTCCAGCGCTTCGAGAATTTCGGTATCGGTTTTTCCGACGCCAGCATAGACGACTTTTGACGGATCGCCGCCGGCCTGCAAGACACGATACAGCTCGCCGCCGCTGACAATGTCGAAGCCGCTGCCCGCCTCGGCCATGAATTTGAGAATGTGGATATTGCCGCAGGCCTTGACCGAGTAGCAGACCATCGTTTCGAGATGAGCGTAGGCCTGCTGGATTTTCGCAAGATGGTCCTTGAACGTGGCCTTGCTGTATATATAGACCGGCGTACCGACCTGGCCGGCGATGAGCTCGACGCTGACGTCCTCGGCAAACAGCCTGCCTTGGGTGTAATTGAAATAGTCCACTTGATGCCCTTCTTTGCACGTTTTGCCCGGAGTTTACGGAACTCCTGGCGCATATCGCCCAATAGTATAAGCCGCCGAGCGGCGATTGCAAGAAGACGTCTGAATCCGGCGCGCATGCGAACGGGCGTCCCGAGCCGGCGCAAAAAAAAACGGAAGGTTCCATCATGTGCGAAAGAACCTTCCATTTATCGCGTAACCGGCCTGGGCCGGCGGCTCGCCATCGCTCTTGTGACAGAGACGGGCGAGCTACTGAATCGTTACGCTATTTTTTCTTCTTGGCTGTTTTCTTCTTTGTCGCTTTCTTCTTGGCTGTTTTCTTTTTTGCTTTCTTCTTCGCCATTAGTTGTCACCTCCTTTTGGCTGACTAAAATCCTTTTCAATTTCTCTTCGCGTTACAACACGCGTTTACACTAAGAAACTTCACAAACAAATTACAGAACAAAATAAAAAAAATTCATATATTTTTTTATCGTCTAAAACTTTACAAATACTTGACAGATTTTTTTGCGGGCAACATTTTACACAACCGCGTATATTCTCTACTATAATGCTCTGTCGGCGAAAATCAGAATGACACGTGAAGTGTCTCGCTGTCCGATGGCGCCTTTTATCCATTGCGGTTTTGCAGTGTCTTCGATAAAATTCTTTTGCAGTAACACACAGGTTTGTTGTTAATTGTTTATGAACAAAGGAAAGATAGCATTGTTCGGCGGCACCTTCGATCCGATTCATCTCGGTCATACGATGGTGGCCGCAGAGGCATGCAAGCGTCTCGGCGCAGAGAAAGTCATTTTCATTCCCGCAAAACGTTCACCGTTGAAAGGTTTCCTGCCCAAGGCCGGTGACGCCGATCGATTCAACATGATCGCGCTGGCCATCGCGGAGCAAGAGCGTTTCGAGGTCAGCGACTACGAGCTGAACAAGCCGGCGCCGAGTTTCACCCTGGAAACGGTCAGGCAGTTCCAGCAAGAGTACGGCCGTGAGACATCCATTCACTGGCTTGTCGGCGCCGACGGCATCGATGATCTGGTGTATTGGCATAAGATCGTCGAGCTGATCGATGCGTGCCATCTCACGACGATGTATCGGGCGGGCTGCGAACCGCCTGATTTCACCAGGTTTGAGGGCCTTTGGGGAAGCCGGCGGGCCGAAAAGCTCCAGCGAGATATCGTCCAAACACCTCTGGTTGATATCAGCAGCACGGAAATACGAAAAAGGTTAGCGACCGGGCAGGACGCAGCCGAAATGCTCCATCCGGCCGTCGCCGACTATATCCGCGAGCAGGGTCTTTACAGAGTCAACGAACCGCAAGCCAGCGGATGAATGCGGGGCTTACCGCTGCGTCACATTCTGCTCAATCCCCCCGAGCAGCCAATCATACCAAGCGGACATACCTTCGCCGGTCCTGGCGGATAGCGGAAAAATCTCAATGGCCTGGTTCAGTCTGCGGGCGTCGGCCTTCGCTCGCTCGATGTCGAAATCCACGTGCCCACCCTTCAGCAGGTCAATTTTATTGATGAGCAGCACCTTTGACTTGGCGAAGATGGCGGGATACTTGGCCGGCTTGTCGTCCCCCTCGGCTACGGAAAGTACAACGACCTTGGCGCTCTCGCCCAAGGCAAAAGCCGAAGGGCAAACCAGGTTCCCCACGTTCTCGATGACAATCAGATCCAAATCTTCGACGGGCAGTTTCTTCAATGCCTCGCTGATTTGCGCCGCAGACAGATGACATGCTCCGTCGGTGTTAATCTGCAGGACCGGCGCCCCGGTCGCTCTGATCCTCTCGGCGTCGATATCGGTCTGTATGTCGCCCTCGATCACGCCGATTCGGGCTTTGTCTTTCAATTCGTTTATGGTCCTGGTCAGAATGGTCGTCTTGCCGGAGCCCGGAGACGAAATCATATTCAGGCACAATTTCTTGCGCTCGGCCAGAAACATGATGTTCTCGAAAGCGTATTTTTCGTTTGCGCCCAGGATTTTTTTGCCTACATCAATCTTTTCCATCGCTGCCATCCGTTTGAAATTCTATCTGTTCGAGCACCAGAGGCGCATCGGGCAACAGCTCAAAATCCCCACCGCCGCACTGCGAACACTGCGGATGCGAAAACTCGACGTCGAAATCCTGGCTGCAACTCTTGCACCGCGCCTTGAGCGGTTTATGCTCTATGTCAAGCTTAATGCCTTCGAATGGCGTATCTTTCGCAATAGCCTCAAAGGCGAAACAAAGTATCTCATCATTGATGGCATTGAGCGTTCCGCAACTGATCTTCGCGCCGACGGGTTTCGCATTCTGTTTCGCCGATTCCTCGGATATGATCGCCATCAGGCTCTTGGCCACCATCGTCTCGTGCATCAGCATATCCTCGGGAGCTCGCGTCCGTATGGCATCTGCACGATTCTTCTTCCGCCGATCCGCGTTTCCATCTCTACAACGGGCACGTCGCTTGTTTCTATGACCTCGCCTATGATTTTCGCATCTTTTCCCAAAGGATGATTTGTGCACATGCTCAGGCACCGGTCGGCGGACTCCGGCGCGACAACGGCGACGAATTTGCCTTCGTTGGCGATTGTCAGCACCTCGAAGCCGAGCATGTCGGCCGCGGCCTGAACGGCGGGCCTGACCGGGACGTCCTTTTCGCGGATTTCGATGCTCAATCCAGCACCTCGGGCGATCTCATTCAGCGTTGCCGCCAACCCGCCGCGAGTCGGGTCTCGCATGAATTTCACCCCCGTCGCGTTTTCGAGAAGCTCGCATGTCAGCGGCGCCAGGGCCGCACAGTCGCTGGCCAGTTGCGATTGAAAGCCCATATCCTGCCGTTGAGAGATGATGGTCATGCCGTGATCGCCGAGGGTGCCGTTAATGAGGATCTTGTCCCCGGCGGCGATTCTGGCAAAGCCCAAATCCGCGCCGGGGATCCGCACGCCTATTCCGGCCGTATTGATGAAGATTCCGTCGGCAGCGCCGGCTTCAACCGTCTTGGTATCACCGGTTACGATATCGACGCTGCTCTGGCGCGCCGTATCGGCGATACTCGCCAGAATCCTGTCCAGCAATGCAATTTCAAAGCCATCTTCAATGATCAAGGATAACGCCAACGCAGCAGGTCTCGAACCGGCTACGGCCAAGTCGTTGACCGTCCCACAGACGGCGAGCTTGCCGATATCGCCGCCGTTGAAGAACAGCGGCTTGACAACATAGCTGTCCGTCGTGAAACACAGCGAGCCTGAGGCCAGATTCAGTCTCGCCGAATCACCCAATTCAGCCAGAGTGTCGTTTTTGAAATTAGGTAGAATATGGTGACGAATCAACTCTTCCATCAGTTGCCCGCCGCCTCCGTGCGCGAGCAGGATTCTATCGTGTTTGCTCGCCCTCATGGTATGTGTCTCTTCTGCTGGCCATACTTGAACCATGCCGCACAGGCCCCTTCCGAGCTAACCATGCAAGGCCCCACGGGTTCTTGCGGCGTACAGCTTTGGCCGAACAATGCGCATTGCGGCGGATCAATCAATCCGCACAGGACCTCGCCGCATCGACAGCCTCTTTGTTCTTCGGCGGGCACTTCGGTTATATCAAATCGCCTGAAAGCATCGAACCGCTCGTACTTGTCTTTCAGTTTAAGCGTGCTCTTTTCTATCTTACCCAACCCTCGCCAGTACCCATCCGCCGCCTCGAAACACTCTTCGATGACCCGTTGCGCGGCGGCATTGCCCTTCTCGGTCACGACCGCCGGATACATCGACTTGAGCTCAGCTTTGCCCGCGGAAAGTTGCTCGCAGATTTCGCAGAGCCCCTCGATTATCTGCACCGCCTCAAAGCCGGCCACTACACACGGACGGCCGAAATCGTCCACAATCTCGGCAAAAGCGCCGTAGCCGATAATCACACTGACGTGGCCCGGGCACAAGAAAGCATCGATGTTGTGATTCATCCCGCTCAGCAACGCCCGCATGGCGGGAACGACAAGCTTGTGCCCGCTCAAAATACAAAAATTATCGATGGACTCAGCAGCCGCTTCTTTGACGACCACCGCTGTAGCTGGCGCGGTTGTTTCAAAGCCGACGGCAATAAAGACAACCGTTTTTTCCGGATTGTCCTTGGCCAATTGCAGCGCATCCTCACTGCTGAGAACAACTTTCACATCGGCCTTTGCCCGTTTTGTTTCAAGCGAATGGTCTTTTCCGGGGACACGGATCATATCGCCATACGTAGCGATGATACACTCCTCGCGGTCCGCCAGCTCCAGGACAATGTCGATATAGCCCTGGTCGGTGACGCAAACGGGACAGCCCGGCCCCGACAGAAGTTTGAGGTTTCCGGGCAAAATCGATCTTACGCCGTTGCGGAAAATCGAGACCGTATGCGTTCCGCAGACCTCCATGACATGGACCTGCCGGCCCATAGCTTTACAGGCGGCATTCATCAGATTCTGCGCTTTGTTTATTCTATCGAGCATAAGCGGCGTATCTCGTAAAGCCCTCGTGCTTTTATCCTGAGACCTTATTCGGCGTATCATCGAACTCGTAAATTTTCGCAAGAAGCTGCCAGGTCTTTTTGGCCTCCTCTTCATCGACCAGGGAGATAGCAAAACCGGCGTGGATCAAGACCAGATCGCCCAGTTTGGCCTCGGGCAGCAGCGTGGTCTTGGCCTTCCAGCGGTTGCCCATCGCATCCACAACCGCCCTATCGGCCTCCAATTCAACGATCCGTGCTGGTATTGCTAAACACATAAGTCTTATCTCTTGTATCGCACTGCTCGAACCTACTATTACTCTGCAAGTTTCCATGTTACCATCAGACGCGCTGCGGGTCAACCTGTGGCCTGCACGGAGATTCGGATCGGGTGAATGTCACGATTTTATTCAAGCCGTGCGTTTTGCGCTTTAGAGCTGCCAGCAGAACACTCTTTGCCGGTGGGTTGGCAGGCTCAAAGGCGCAGATTCATAGGGCGGCCATGTGGGGCCGCCCCTGCGACGCGCTTTGAGGATGCCACCCCCGCCTGCTGGCAGCCCAGAGGCGATAAACACTTCTGTTGGCACCTTATTTACCTACAAAGATGACATGCACCTATTTACGTTGATAAAGCGGCTGTTTGTGAAGAGAGCCTGATATTTTTCAGAAATGGGCTTGCATTCTGATCTTGTTTTATTAGCATGGTTTTAATGGAGCGGTAAGCACGGGTCCAGGTACCGGGTATAAAAGATCATTGTCCCGGGGCGTCAGGACAAACGCTTATATCGCGTAGATAATCCTGTTTTTCAGGAGCGCCTATCTTTATTGTGCGCCGCTCCGTTCTTCTTTCGTCGGGGGACGGCATCAAGTAACGCTTGACGCTTCACGAGATACCAGGTACGTGGCAATCGCTGCCTGGCCGAGCGATACGCCGCCGTCGTTGGACGGGACGTCCCGGTTGAATGATACAGAAAAACCGGCCTTTTTCAAGAGCTTAATCAAACGATTGGCCAGATAGCGATTGCAGAACACACCTCCACTGAACGCAACCTCGTTCAATTTCGTGCTTTCTCGCGCTGCTTCGGCCATCGCCAGCACCGCAACGGCAAGGGTGTTGTGGAATTTAGCGGAGATGACACCGGGGTCTTGGCCTTCATGCAAATCGGCGACAAGCTGTCTGAACATGAGGGATAAGTCAAGCTGTAGAGGCTGCCCGGCCCGACTTATCAGCTCAAAATCATAATTCTGCTCAACATCTCCGGCGGCAATCGCCTCAAGGGCCATGGGCAGTTGTGCATCGAAATGGTTATAGCCGCCCAAATCAAGCATGGCGGCAACCGCATCAAAAACCCGGCCCAGGCTGGACGTCTCGACACAATTGACGCCCTTCTCAAGTTGCTCGGATAGGACCCGCAATCGGCCCGCGTCAGGCTCGATTCGCCGCAACAGCCAGTCGAATTCTCGCAGAGAGAATTCGTCGCCATACGCTTTTTTCAATAGAGACAGAGCAGGTCGCACCGCTTCTTTGCTCGCCTTGTCCGCACCCGCCAACGGGTAATACGCCAGGTGCGCAAACCGCTCGAATTTCTCCAGCGATGCAATCAAACACTCACAGCCCCATATCGCACCGTCCGTCCCGTAGCCGGTGCCGTCGCACACAAGGCCGATGACCGGCCCTTTAAGCCCGCGCTCAGCCAAGACGGACGCGATATGCGCCCAGTGATGCTGAACCTGAACAACCTTCATCGACGCCTTGTCATTCTGAGCAACGCGAAGAATCTCTGCCTTACCGCGGGCCAGATCCTTCGGCTTCGCCTCAGGATGACGGGGAGACTTATTTGGCATTGAAAGAGCATAGCCCGTGGAAAGATACGCAGGATGAAGGTCGCACGCGGCAACCTCGGGCCTGACCTCGAAGAGTTTGCGAAGGTGTTCCGCCGAAGCAATATAATGATGATAAACCTGGGCATCTTCGAGATCGCCGATATGTTCGCTGCAGATAAGCTGGCTGCCTTTCGCGAAACAAAACGTGTTCTTCAAATCGGCCCCGGCGGCGAATATGTCATGCCGGCAACTCAGCTCCGCAAAGATCGGCGTCGGGACATATCCTCTGGCCCGCCTCAAAAAGACCGGCTCATCCTCAACAAGATGCACAATCGAATCATCGACCTGTCGATAGATTTCCCTGTCGTGCATCAGGAAGGCATCGGCGACGTCGCCGAGCCGTTCGAGTGCCACTTCATTTCGGCAAATAAGAGGTTCGTCGGATATATTGCCGCTGGTCATCACCAGAACTTCGATATCGCGTGCGAAAAGCAAATAATGCAGCGGCGCATAACACAACATGAACCCGTAAGTACTGACGCCCTCGGCCACGGATGGAGCAATCGGGCTGCCTGTTCTTTTGGGCAGCAGCACAATCGGGCTTTGGGGGCTTCTCAAGACCCGCTCAGCCGGCTCGTTCACGACGGCGTATTTCCCAATCGTTTCGATTGAATCAGCCATCAAAGCGAAAGGCTTGTGGTCTCGTTTCTTGCGCTCTCGCAATCGTCGAACCGCCCCTTCGTTGAGCGCATCGACGGCCAGATGAAAGCCCCCAATCCCTTTGATCGCCACAATCTTGCCCGCCCGAAGCAAACTCGCCGCCTCAGCGATGACCTGCTCGGTCTGCGCCGCGAGCGTTTTGCCGTTGTCATCGAGCAGTTGAATCTTCGGTCCGCACGCCGGACAAGCGACGGGTTGCGCGTGAAAGCGACGGTCGGCGATATCCGTGTACTGGGCGGCGCACTTATCGCACATCTCGAAGGCCGACATCGTCGTATTCGGTCTGTCGTATGGAATGTTGCGAACGATTGAATATCTGGGCCCGCAATTGGTGCAGTTGATGAAGGGATAGCCGTACCGGAAATCTCCTTTGTCCGCCATTTCCGCTAAGCAATCCCGGCAGACGGCCATATCGGCGGTGACCTGGGAGAGGGGCCGGCCCCGGGAATCGCTTGGCCTGATCGTGAACTGCTCTTCGGCCTCGACGAGCGGAATATCGGCGGCCCGGCACGACCTTATTTCAGCAAGCGGAGGTTTGTCAGGGCCGGACTGGAGTCTGAGAAGGAACTCGGCGATCCTCTCCTGCCCCCCTTGCAGCTCAATCGTTACGCCCTTTGTGTCATTATAGACCAGGCCGGTTAAGCCAAGCGACCGCGCAATCCGATACACCGCTGGCCGAAAGCCGACCCCCTGCACCCGCCCTGTTACCGATACCCGCTGTCTCTTTGTCAAAACGCTGCTTTGGTCCTTTTGACACACATTGACAGGCCTGCCCGCATTCGTGGCCCTTTGAAAAGCATTATAGCCCGGCCATGGGCGAAAAACAACCGCCTGCCGCGCGTACCGAGGATCGACCTATGATGGAAAAGACGCAGGCAAAAAAAAATGCTTGCCACTGTCGCAGAGACCTGCTAACATAATCTCACTTCGGGGCCATAGCTCAGATGGGAGAGCGCTTGCATGGCATGCAAGAGGTCGTGGGTTCGAATCCCATTGGCTCCATTGCACGGGGG
>Ga0307380_10005429_pt1 | contig 16882 bp, 10 predicted proteins | sample UN3MG_FD_202239 | JGI IMG/M metagenome (GOLD analysis project Ga0307380, IMG submission 202239) | Soil microbial communities from Risofladan, Vaasa, Finland - UN-3 | ecosystem: Environmental > Terrestrial > Soil > Coastal area > Acid sulfate soil | place: Finland: Risofladan, Vaasa | collected...
TTCCGGCCCAGATGATCGAGCATGATAGCTCCCGACCAGATTGCTCCGATTGGATTGGCAATTCCCTGCCCGGCGATATCCGGTGCCGAACCGTGAATCGGCTCGAACATTGACGGATAGATTTTCTCCGGATTAATATTGCCGCTGGGCCCAAGGCCAAGGCTGCCCGTGATTGCCCCGCCAAGATCGCTGAGGATATCGCCGATGAAATTGGTAGTCACGATTACGTCAAACCGCTCCGGATGCAGCACGAAATTCGCCGAAGCATTGTCAACGTACATCTTGCGGTACTCCACATCCGAATAATTAGTACTTACCTGCTCGACAATCCTATCCCAGTAGGCCAGGCTGTGAATCAATGTATTGGACTTAGTAATGTTCGTGACGTGCTTGCGGCGGCGGCGGGCTAATTGAAACGAATAATGAGCGATTCGCTCGATTCCTTTGCGTGTAAAGATACTCATGTCTGTCGCCATACCCTCTGGAAACTCCGGCCGAACGATGCCGCCGGTCTGAACGAATTCCCCCTCGGTGTTCTCGCGAATGACGACAAAGTCAATGTCCTGAGGCATTTTGTTGCGAAGCGGCCCCTCGATTCCCGGCAGGAGCCTTGCGGGACGGTAGTTAACGTATTGATCGAAGCTGGTTCGTACCTTGAATGTAAATAATTTGGCCGGCAGTGTGTCATCGACATCCGGTAGTCCAACGGCCCCGAAGTAAAGCGCATCAAAAGCCCGCAACTCCCCCAGAGCATCTTCTGGCATGAATGTTCCGGTCTGTTTATAGTAGCCGGCACCATAAGGAAATTCTTCATATTGAAGTTTAAATCCTAAGCCTGCAGCCGCAGCGTTAAGAACCTTAATGCCGGCAGGTACTATTTCCAGACCGATACCATCACCGGGAATAACTGCTATTTTGTATGTGTTCTTGTTTGCCATATTAATTCCGGATTATAAGCATAATTCTACAATGTACAAGGTAAAAACAGATATGTACACCTTATGATTAAATAGCATAGTTATGATACTATCGATCCTATTCGCTTTGTGCGCGATGACGTTCCGCAGGGCCGGGGCCTGCCGGGCGGGCGAAGTCTCGGTCTTTTGTCATCAGCCACTTGTCGAATTCGAAGCCGTCCTCTCGCATGGAGAACTCGATCGTATGCAGGCCGGGCTGTTCGATTTCCAGGTAGATTTTGTAGGGCTCGCCGCAATGCTCGGCTTCGGTTCGCTGCTTACTCTCCCACCGCCATGAGTCCTTGGCCTCGCACCACTGTAGGCGCTGGCCTGAGTCCGGCCATGTTCCGTCAAGTCCCACATGAAGGCCATTATCTTCGCTGCCGGTCGAGTACGCGCGGACCCAGACGTAGTATCGTCCAGTTGTGTTGAAGTGGACCGGATACACCAGTACGGCCATCTTGCCCGGTTCGTTGGAGAAGTTTTCACCCTGGATTAGTTTATTGCTGTTGTTTCGCCGGGTATCCGGCAGTATCTCAATATAGGCGCCGCCGCTGGCCGAATCGGCGTGACTCTCATCGCCATCGGGAGAAATCTTCGGCGTCTGCGTCGCTGAAGTAATGTACCATTTTCTCGTTTCCGTCTCGGTCTGGACGGCGAAATGCTCTGCCTCGACCGCAACAAGACCGCCCGTTTCTTCGAAAATCCCGGCTTCGATGCTGCCGGATGAGATTGTATCGCGCGTTCCAGCTTTTGCCTTCTTTGCGCCAGGGGGAATTAACGTCAGCGCAATCCAGCGTCCGCGCGCGTATGGTATGCGTCCGCTCTTCTGATTGCTGTTGGTCGCTGTGTTGAATTCGATCCTGATGATTGCGCCTTTGGCGACTGAGGCGTTCTTCCACGTTTTCGGTGTCGGTTTGTAGTCGACAGACGTCTTGGGATTGGTGAATTGCCCTGCGAGCTTGCCGCCGATCAGGAGCTTATAGGTGGATTCGCCGTCAGTCTCGGCCATCGTGGTCAGCGTGATGTCATAATCGCCGGTATCGCCAGTGAACTCTGTCTCGGCGGCAGCGAACTTGTCTTTGTACTCGCCCGGGTTGATAGCCAGGGCATCGTGACCATCGTCCTTGTAAGCAGGCACGAATCCGCCTGCAGTCACAATCCGGAAATCCCTGACGGCCTTTAGAACTATCGCACCTTCTACATCAGGGACCACCTCGGGCGGAGGAAGCTGCTCGGAGGCGAGTTCCAGCCTGCCGGAGCCCTTTATCACAAGTAGCCAATCGTTCTTGTCGGGGGCGGCGAGTTCGATCTTTCGGCCGGTATTAACCGAGCCGGTCTTGAGCAGACCTTCGAGGCCGTCGCCCGTGCGCGGATTGAACCAGCCGTAGTTGAAATTGCCTCCGGCCACGTTGATCTCTACCTTGCCGCCATGCTTGAGATAAACCAGGTAAACCTCGCCTGGTTTGCAAAGGACGTAGTCGTCCGTGTTCTCTGTCATCTCATCTTCGCATTTCATGTCCCAGAACGGAATCTCGTGTTTCCTGAAGAATTCCAGTGCGTAACTGCATTGGGTCCATACCTTTTCCCGTGTTCGATAGTCCTGGCAGGTCAGGTCACTGTGGGGGTGTTTGTAACCGAAATACCATTCAACGCCTGCGCCGCCGGCCATGATGTTGCCCCACAGGGCATTCTTGCGGGCGTCGTCGCGAGTGGGGTCTTCGGCATCAGTGATAAGCGCATGGGTAGCATCACCCGGCTCATCGCAGGCTACGACCCAGGGCTTTCCGGCCGCCACAGAGCGGTCGATGTAGTCGCGGGTCCGCCCGTGGACCTGGCTGAAATCAGGCTTGCTTGTCTGCAAAGAAAAGCCCGTTAGCGCCGAAGCGTCACCTAACAGGTCATAGTGCGGATCGTTCATGTTGTGAATAACGATGTGATGCTGATAAGGATCCTGCGTCCAGAAGTAGTTCGCCCAGGCGACCTTCTGCTCCGTCGTAGCGTTGTTTATCTCCTCGCCGAGGTTCCAGTTGAGCGCCAGGTGGTGGCTGAATCGCGCGATAAGCTCGCGGTAGTAAAGTTTACGCTGCGGGCCGAGGTCTCCTTTGTCCAGCAGAAGCTCGTTTTCGGTCTCCAACGTTTTGAAGTGCAGGTACATCCCGATTGAGGTGCCGTGGGCGAAGACTATCTCCCACTGATCGAGCCGGGAGCAGTCCAGACGTTCTCGCTCATCGTAAGTAAGGTAAGGAAAGACGTTCTTATCGTCGCCCTCTATGTTGAGCGGGAGAAACGAAAAAACATTCATGCCCTTCAATGCCAAGTAGTTGACAGCTCCAATCATGCCCTTGCCGTTGCCGTTTTGCCATGTGGGGTCGCCGGACTTCCAGTCTTTGATGTGCGGCCCCCAGGTCTTGATAAGCTCGTCCTTGTGGCCGTCTGTCTTAAAGTCGCCGTCGAAATCGGCGTAAGCCAGGAAGTTTTCGGGAGCGTCAGCCCCGCATTTCAGGAAGTACTCTCCGGTTTCGGCGAAACGTAGATGATGCTTGCCGACATATTGCAGTAGCCCCTTTCCCCGAAAATCTCTGCCGGTCTTGTCGGTGGGCTCGATGTCAAAAGAGCCGCTCTGCCCATCCATGAAACTCGCACTCTGGCCGGCATTATTTCTTTCATCGACGGCAACATTCGATCCCTTTCGAAATGAGACGTTATACTTCCACGTGCCGACCTGATCGGGTGCGAAATGGACGCGCCACTTGTTGCCGGAATTGGCGCTTGTGTTTGCCGCATCGCCATCCGCGGTATAATAGCCCGGCACAAGATAGGACTTGCCGCTCGGCTGATGTTTGAAGGTAACATTTAGACGGTAGTACAGAAATGGATTGGGATCGGCCGTCTCGCTCGTCTCGGGCCCGTCAAACATTAACGTAACTTTGTGCCATTTCTTGAGTTCTCCGCTGATTTGCCCGCCAGAGACAGGATGGCTCCATGTAACCGCCATCAATGTAAAACAAACAGCGCATCCGAACTTTTTCAAATGCTTAACCATACGAAACTCCTTACCTGAATAGATGAATAATTTTACAATTTCGGGTTAGTATACAATATAGATTCTACTATTCAAGGAGCTTAATCTCTTTTTAAGGATATTGCCGGATTAAGCGTTGTGGTTAGAAGGAATTTCCTTTGTCAACGACAAAGGGCCCATACTCAAAAACATGGTATGAGCCCTTTTTATGCTTTTTTCAGTAGCCTTGCGGCTTCGTAATGTACAAATTAGTGGACTACTTTGTCTATCGTAAGGCTACCTTTCATTCATAATCTGCTCTATCTCGACCTGCGACAAAACCTCATTGTAAATTCGGATATCGTCCAGCAGGCCTTTGTAACGTTCGTTGTCGCCCCTTCCTGGTCGATGGGCGAACAGAACCGTGCCGCCTGCCCAGTCATCATCCGCATTATCAGCCGCGATGTTTAATTCTCCATTGAGATAAATCTCCATTCGGCCCGGATTCGCCGCCGTACCAAGCACTGATGTCATAGCGATGTGAGTCCATTCTCCTTCGGCAGCTGTAACTGTGCTTTGCGGATAGGTTCCACCGCTCTGATAAAGGTTGTTACCAAGCACGCCTGAATCAGGCTGCATCACAACTTCCCAATTATCCGCGGCTGAGATTACGCGCTTAATTGAGCCGGTTGTTGTGAAGCCCACATCCGGATTCATCCAGAATGTAATTGTCATGCTCTTCAAATCTTCTGTTGAAAAATCAGCCACCTCAACGTTAGATGTGCCATCAAAAGAAAGTGCATTTCCAACCACACCAGCATCGGTCACAGCACCAATAATGGTGCCGTCCTTGCCTCCGACGGAGTCAGCCGCAATTGTGGCCCCTGCAGCGGTATCCTCATCCAGCGTCCAATGATGCACCAATGGGATCGGATACAGCCGAATATCATCGATGAACATTTTACCTGTACCGCCGGCACTTGGGACCAACTTGCTGCCAATGCCGATCTTTAGCATCCGGACATTAGTCAGGTCCACGCCCTGATCGGCCGCTTCACTCAGCGCAACTTGCCATGAAGCCCAGTTCGAGGACCTTGTTGCGATATTGCCTTCAGGATTGGTAATAACGGCGGAATTACCCGCGCTATCCTCAATGATCACATACATCTCCTCAGAAGAGTTGGCCGGCATCCCAATGTCCAGGACCTTCTCCAGCGGACCTGGCTGGTCCACGGTCCCGTCGATAGAGAATTGCTTGAACGTTGAAATATTAACCGACATGTCCTCTTCGGGCTGAACCGCTGATACTGCCAGGCCGACGTATATTGTCTGGCCCATGGGCACGGTCACAGGATCGCCCACCACCTCCCAGGTCTGGCCGTCACTGGAATGTTCAGCCGTGAACACATCGCCTTCACGCTTCAGACGCATCCAGTGCGGAATCACCAGGGTCGCCGGGAACTGCGGCACTTGGGGTCCGTCCTGGACCGCCTCATCTGCCGAGAGGCGCGACCTGACGAATACCTGACCCGCCGCACGCATGGTGTGCATCACCATGATCGATCCGGGGTCCAGGGTCTCACGGAACATGATCCCGGAGTGGGTGTCGTCTGAGAAACGTGTGATCTGTGTGAGCCGGGCCGTGATAGTGCCATCGCCAGTCAACTTCTTATACACGAACCGGAAGCTGTCTGCCGTACCTTCAATACCCTCACCAGAGCCGCCTACCGTATAGGTCTCGGTGTCGGAATCATAGCTGAATTCACCTGGAGGCGTGTTAGCACGGTATGACAATTGCAAGGTGGCTAATGTCCGGCCAAAAGCCTGCATCCAGTCCTGGGGGATGCCCAAGTCACGGTGCACCTCGGACAGATACGGGGACTCAGTATTGTTGTACACCATTGGCATTGACTGCCGGCCGCCATGTACTATATTTAACTCAGCAATCGGCGGCGGCCAATTACCAACTTCGGCTCCCGTTCCATTGCCCGGATTGCCGGGAGCAGGATCTTCGTAGCCTATACCATCTATCCATGTCCGCCAGAGTTCATTGGGCATCTCATCTGTATAGTTTTCGAAGTCGTCAACTACAACCACCGCGGAAGTGGTGAAACTCCACACAATACCTTTAGTGATGTTACCACCGAGAACTTCATCGATCCGCCAGTAATAGGTTGTATTAAGATCCAGATCCTCAAGAAGGTAGGAAGCGCCAACCTGCTGTCCTTTGTAGATATCAGCAGTGCTCATATCGGCTACCTCAACCGTCTCAGCGTCCGTACCGACATAGACATCATGTCCGGCGCTACTGCTTATCGGTATCCACATTAAACGCGGCGCCTGTGAGACATCTCCGGTATCATTGGCAGGTGAGATTACATCTGCCCTCAAAATAGAGTTGAGCATTACTGATGGGATAATCTGTTGCTCTATACGAGAACTCCGCCAAAGCAAGTGCAACTGGGCATCACCTCCATCCTGGTAGTACTCAATGCGAATCGAATATGCCCCTTCTTCCAAATCGAGAGTAGCAGTCGCATCACGTGCAGTATGAGTGCTCCAGTCTTCAATGACCTCGGCACCGTCAAGGAATACTCGTACTCCATCATTGCTGTTGGCTATCAGAGTGTAAGTATCCGTGGCCGGTATTGTGAGCACGCCCCGCCAGCGAGCCGTGAAGGCTTCTCTATCTATGCCCGGCCCCGGACTCTCGGTGCTCCAGTCGAAGTCGATAACAGAGTCCTCCCGCGTCAGTATTGGATCGCTAACCAGGTTATCTGCTCCCTGGATATACTCTCCATTCAGCCCGCCCTGACCTGCAGGTATTGTAGTGAAGCTCCAAACATCACCTTTGACGAGAGTAGTGCCATCGGATGCATCCACCCGCCAGTAGTAGGTTGTGCCGTTCTGCAGACCGCCCGGATCGTAGCTGGTTTCGGTAACGGTTACACCACCGACGTCATTGGTAACGTCATCCTGATTTTCGCTCAGATAGACTGTGTGCTGCGTCGCATCGGCACCAGGTTTCCAACTGACGACTACATCCATCGGCACCATCAAAGCAGTATCTATGGGCGAAGGATCATGTTGCGACTCCGGACCTTTTGGTACGCCTTTGACTGCGAAGAACCCGGATGGATCCAGGCCGCCGTTGGTGTATACCAGACCCAGGATCACAGATTCGCTGGTCAGTGGATTGCCGTTCTCATCCTTCAAATCCGTGATCTTGAAGGCTATGCCGCCAAGTGTCTGGCCAGTGTTATCAGGGCCAGATCGATGCAGGGCAATATCGGGCTCACCTTCAGCGCTGGGCAACCAATTTGAGGTGGGCACCACGACCACTTCTCCCAGAACATCTCCCGGCAGAATAGCCCCAACCGAGAACTCATCATTGCGGCCGAACTCAAATACGAAGAAGTCGTACATATCACCGTTAGTATCCTGCCATGTTTCCGAACCACCGAAATTCCTTACCCACATTCGGGGATCCGACTGCCCGCTGCGCGGTAAGAAGCTGTTCAAATCCCAATCGTGGATGTCGCTCTGGGGGTGACCACCTGGATTGATTGAGATCGTCTGCATGGTGACTTCACCCAAGACCAGATCTGTGTTGGGAATGTTGCCATCAATGAAGGTGAAACCACCGAGCAAATAAGGTGGATTTCCATCTATTTGCACAACGCTGGGATTGCCCACTGTACCATCAGGACCCTCCACCAGCACATCCCAGTCGGACATACCATGGAACTCCGCCTGAGCCGGCACTGCTAAGAGCACCGCGACAGAAACCATAAGGCCAATCATTATTGTTCTGGACATAATCATCCTCCTTCACAAATAATATGATATTTTGACTGGGATTCGCGAGACATGCCGCATCGCGATTCGCCCAAAGGTTCTAAAACATTATATTACCAAATCCGGGCGGAGAATTCCACTTTTTTCCGCCTTTAGTTGTGAAAATTCGAACATTAATTGTTGCTTTTGGCCTGTTACTGTTTTGCATACGATATTACAGTAATTCCATAGGCATAAGCTTCAATTGCTTGTTGGATCCGGCGGCAAACCAAAATCGTACCTTGTGATCTCAAGGGGGCGCATCTTCCCGGAATGGCCATCAATAAACATGCAGTTAATCCATTTCTTGTGACGATCAAGTGCCATTCGCCGCGAACCGGCCGGGCCTGATGGCAGATGATTTGGATTCCAGACATCCAACCACTGCATCTTCGTCTTCATTATATCTGGGGGATCGTCTTCGCGTATGATTTGAACTTGACCTGAATCGGGATCATATTCGTAGTCTGCCAGATAAATCGTTGTTGCATGGCGGGGAAAGTCATCCATCTTGGTAAATCCGAAATACTCTTTGCCACCGGGGGCCTTTAAATCCCATGAGTTAATACAATAATCGACGGTTTGTTCCTTTTCCGGATAGCTCGGACAATCAAATATCTCTACTTCAAAATATTCCTCGAGATCTTGGGATACCGCACCTAAATATGGCATGAAAAGAACAGGCCATCTCATATCTATTCCAGTATATACTGCAACACCCGGCCGTAATTCGGCTCGTGGCAGCAAGTAATCGTTATCACTTGCATAGGCATGCATTGCCAGACCGATTTGCTTGAGATTGGCCAAACACCGAGTCTGTTTTGCCTGTTCTTTTACCCTGTTTAATGCAGGCAATAAGATAGCCAGCAATAACGCAATAATGGATATTACTACCAGTAGCTCAATTAACGTAAAGCCCTTAATACTCTTCTTAAGAAACATAGCAAACTCCGTTATTCTATCAAACACCGAACATAGCCAAATCAATCTTACTGCCCATATCAGTACTCTATCATATTATATAGTGTGGGAGCATATTATGCAATCTCCCCAAACCCTTTTCCGCCTTCTTTCCTTGAATTATTGATTTCTCGGTCGTATAATCACCATTATTACCTATAGAAATATTACCAAACGTAGTCAATTAATCCCAAATGAAGACAACAGGGAGTCAGAAAGATGAACCGGAATGTCTTATCGAGAATTGTCTTGATTCTTACCTTTATTTTAACGGGGATTGAAGTATCAGTCCAGCAGGCTAAATCAGCCGATGGCAATAGCTGGTGGCTCACGCCCCAACGTCTGCTTCAAACAAATCTTCGCGAGATCGATGCCACGATGGACACTGATCAATATGTTCGCGAAGTGAAAGATTTTGGCGCCAATATCGTGCTGTTCAATGTCGGGGGAATTGTCGCCAATTACCCGACAGAACTTGAGTATCATTGGCGCAACACGTTTATGAAGGGTGATCTCGTAGGTGAGACCTTAAAGAAGTTACACAAAGCCGATATCAAAATGATTGGTCGATTCGATTTCAGTAAAATCAACCAGAAATATGCCGCCAATCATCCCGAATGGCTCTATGTCAGCGAAAAGGGCGAGCACGTCAACTACAACGGTCAGGTGCACACCTGTGTGATGGGCGGTTACCAACAGGATTATTTGCTGGAGATCCTAAAAGAGGCATTGACCATGTACTCGCTGGATGGTGTGTTCTTCAACATGATAGGCTTCCCGCAGGTGGACTACAGCCAAAACTTCCACGGTATCTGCCAATGCGAAAACTGCAAAGAGTCGTTCAATGATTTCTGTGGACTCGATCTTCCCAAGCATGATGGGGATCCTCAGGCGCTGCGTAAACACCAGGAGTGGAAAGGCATCCAGATCAATCGTCAATTCCGTCGGGTGCGCGATCTGATCAAATCGATTCGTTCCGATATTGTCATCTGCACGTACACAGTCGATCACATCGATGTGATTCGAAAGGAATCGGGCGCATCGCTGGGCCAGGAGACCTGGGACGATGTGGAACGCGCCCAGTGGACATTACTGACAACCGAAAACAAGCAATTGGCCAATGCATCGGTCCATTTCTATCAGATGATCTTTCGCCATTCCGCCGCGGCACCGTACCTGCATTCAAGGCGACTGTGGCAGCAGATGGTCAACGGTGCGTGGCTCGATTTTTATTGCATCGGGCCTTTGCAGCGACTGGAGGATCGCGCCGGCATCGGGCCGATCAGTAACATCTATCGATTCCACGCAGCCAACGAGAAATGGATGCTGCATACTGAGTCGGCTGCCGAAGTGGGCCTCGTGCGCAGCGACGGCGACGATTACTGGGGTTGGGTACAGATCCTCTCCGAGAACCATATTCCCTTTGACCTTGTTTCTTTCGAACATTCCGACTTGAGGCGTTACAGGGCGCTGATCGTTCCCGAAAGCGGCAGTGTCAAGGCTGTGGATGCGCGTGCACTGGACGCCTACGTCAAGGGTGGCGGGAAACTCCTGTTGAGTGGTCGAATCCCCGATGTGTTGACCTGTCTGGGGCGACCCGTCCTGAAGAAAACCTGGCCCTTACGTCATTCTATGTATGTGCGTATCCGCCCTGAAGACAAGGCAAAACTTGATGTGGACGGCCTGAAGGATTTCGACCTGGTGCAACTACGCGGCGATTTCCATGAATACGAACCGGCCTCCGGCACCGGCCGGATGCTGCGCCTGATCCACGATGTGATGTATGGCCCACCCGAAAAATGCTATTACAACTCGGTCTCCGACATCCCGGCATTACTTGTGCGTAAATATGGCGATGGAATGGCAGCCTCGTTTCCGTTCCAGATCGGGGCGATGTATCGCGAATGGGGCAACCTGGGCCATCCAATGTTGGCGGTCGGTACGCTGGACAACTTGCTGCAAACCGGGCGCCGACTGAAGATCGAGTGTTCGCCGCTGGTCGAAGCGACGCATCGGCGAGATCCTAAGGGACAGTTCGAATGGATCTCGCTCTACAATCATTCGGGACGGCTCGAAAACTCTTTCCACCCACCGATTCCGATTGACAATGTTCGGATCAGCCTGAAGATTCCCCGCCCGATCAAACGGGTCACTTCACTGACCAACCGAGCCCTACTCACTCCAACCGCCAAATTGTCGGACGAGATGCAAATCATCCTCCCCAGGTTGAGCGTGTTGGAAGTTATCCTCATGGAGTATGGGCGTTAGCTGTGTTGTGCTGACTGTTTATGTCGAAAGGAGTATCAAATGCATACGGTGTACCGTCTCTCCGTTGCCTCGATTACATTGTGGCCGATGGCTGCCTTGTCGCAGGAGATGGTTGTTGTCCGGCCGAAGGAGATTGACGATGTCCTAATCAATCCCGGGCTCGGGTTTATGACTTTTCATCGCCTTAAAAAAACGTTGGTCGTTGTGATAGATAATCTTTAATTGATTGTAGTTTTAGTTGTACTTTTCTAAGTCGCAACCTCGCCCTAAATTAATAAGTAGATATAAGACATTATGTTTACCGGCTAATCCGAAACTGTGAGCTTGAGGCCGTTGACCTTGTTGATACCAATTGCAAGATTGCCCGAAAGGGACACTACCGAATCACGAGGTCGAGTCTGAACCAATTCCTTGAATCCAGGAAGGTGAGGCCGTTGCCGAACCAAGTCACTCATCCCTCCCGCTCGATGCGTCTGCCAAGGGTGAAGAATCATCTTGGATTATGAGCTTTCGTGTATTGTTGATCGCGCGGTCTGTTTGTTCAGAGACGTCCTGAAAACACGTTGTGGCCATCTTGAGATCAGCGTGACCGAGAAGTCGCTGAACCGCAAACGGGTCACCTGACCTGGCTGTCAATGTCGCTGCTGTCCTTCCGAGAGTATAGAAGCCGACACCCTTTTCCATTTTGAGATCTAACTTTTTAATCAACTTGGAAAACTCTTTCCCAACTGAGTCATTATTTGTATATTTTATATTGCTCGCTTTATCGATGGTTTCTATCATTCTTACTAAAGGCTTACCAGTTGCCCAATGAAACATAGACTTCATAATTGCTATATGCAAATTTATCCTAATTAGCCGAATTGTATGACTTTTGCAGTTTTCTCTTATAATTTTGTAGGTCAAGAGCAGTTATGGTACTAACTGTGCAATGTTGCCCAAGAAACCGTACAAACTTACGGAGACTTTTTACTTGATCAGTATAATGTCGAATTGTTAATTCTCCCGTCTGAACTCTCGAATTTTGATGGTCTAGATAAAGATTACAAAGTGTTTTTATCGCAACATTACCATTGGTGATGTTGCGTCTTTGGCCTTTGCCAGAATGCAGAAAAACAGCATTTTCAAGATATCGCTGCATTGCTTCCCGCTTATTAGCACCAAAGTAATACAGTTTACCCTTAATCTTCTTGCAATATTGACCTGCCGGGTGTAAAGTAAGAGGGAATTTATCTGAGCGTGTTTTTCGTTTTTTAGAATTAGAAATAGTTTTTGACATGATTGACAACCTTAACAAAGAAATAAGTTATTCAATTACATGGGCAAATAGTAAACCAATAAATAGTTGTAGTCTATTTTGTGTTTTGAAAATTTATGAAGTTGGACAATTGGTCATACGTCTTTGTATAATAGATACTTGCGCCCGTAGCTCAATTGGATAGAGTCGCGGACTTCGAATCCGAAGGTTGCAGGTTCGAGTCCTGCCGGGCGCGCTTTTGTAATTCTTTTCCACATAAGGTCTTACGTTTTTTGCGGAAATGCCTTTCTGCCCGGAAAAGCACGTTTTTGGCCTGAGTGGGTCAGTTTTGGGTCAGTCAGGTCATTCGTCGGGATTTTCCCCAACATCTTGGCCTGCACACGCTGAGCCTTTCGGATGTCTTCGGCCTGTATACTCAGATAGTATTTCTGTGTAGTACGGATGTCACTGTGGCCGGCTAGCTTCTGCACTACATGGATAGGCAGTTCTCTCGCCCAGTTCGTAATGCAGGACCGTCTCAAGTCATGCACGGTATAAGGCCCAACCTTTGCCTTCCTACAGAGGGTCTTGAATCTCCGGAGCACATTGTTTACTAGGCTTTGTTCCGTTCTCCACTTCCCCTGGACTACGCGTAGTTGATAGTAATCCCATCGCTCGTGTTCCATGAAAATATAGGGACAATTCTCAGGAGCCACGGACTGCCAAGCCGCCAGGAGATTCACATTCTGTTCAGGTAATGGAATTGTGCGTAGTTCGTGGTCTTTTGGTTGCCACGGCTGAATCCAGCTGTGTTTGTCCTTCCTGGTAACGTGCAACTGGTTCTCCTGAAAGTCAACATCCGACCACGTAAGGTTAAGTAATTCATCTTCTCTGGCACCGCTCGTATACGCTGTGGCAAGGAGGGCCTTCCACAATGCTGTATCTGCGGAGGAAAAGAGTTGCCTGAAGTCCTCTTTGGGAACATAATTGGGAGACTTCGGAGTGAACTTTCGTTGCTTGATCTTCGCAAAGGGATTGGTACCCTCAACCAAGTAACCACGTAGTTCTATGGCCAAGTTGAAAATACCTTTCAGGGTGCGAATGTCCTTATTGACCGTTCCCACCGCTAATCCCTGTGTCAGACGTTCCGATACGAAGGACTCAGCATGTCGTGCGTTAATACGGAACAGTGGAACGTTGCCACCAACATGGTAAGCAAACAGCCGCAATGCGCGGATGTGATCTTTGAGCGTTTTGTTTGCTACCTGGCCCCTCATGATCCTCTCGTGTTCACTCTTGAATGTCCCCAAAGTGATTGTCTTGGGCTTATCCGGTCTACCTTTATCCGCTCTTGCTTGTACGTCTTTTGCGTATCTTTCTGCCTCCTTTCTTGTCTTGAAGCTCTTGCTGAACCTTTTCCCATCAGACCCGAACCAACGCACTGCCCAGCGAAAGGTACGTTTCTTCGGCCATTCGCTCTTCGGCAAAGGCTGGCCCGACTTATCTGTGGGAATCTTTCCATGGTATTTCCTGTGTATACCAACTTTCTCGGTCGCCATGATTAAACCTCCTATCCCTGTCGGGACTCTAGGCCATCACGGACGACTGACTTAGTAGGTCAATATACATCCGTGTTCGGCAGGGCGCAAGTGAAAATCTTGAAAAAATGATAGTTCCTCGGCAAAATCAATACTGCCCCGTTTTATTCTCAAGAAAGGCTTCCAACTCACTTTTGAGATACCATACATGCCGAGCATACTTCGTTCCTTTCAGATCACCTCGGTCACGCCAGTAATTGAGGGTACGTTTGGCAGATGTTGGAGTATGACTGGTGCGATCCAATCGTAGAAACTGAGCGGCTTCAATTGGGGTCATGATCATAGGAAAGACTTGCGGCCGTTCAGGCCAGTTGACTTCATTCTCTTCTTTCTTTGCATCTTGCATTGCTATGCCTCTTTGATTGTCGATGGGGCCAGCATTACCTGAGTTCTATTAGCCAGAGCGGTAGCATTCTTCTGACAGTTTCACCCCTCCATAGATTTCTTGCAGTTTCTTGTCTTCTTTGCCGGTGCGGACCAAGAATTTCTTTGAATTTCACATGGCTTTTGCAGGTTATCTGGAATTCTGCAGCCTATTCTACCGCTGTGAGATATGAATAGAGACGGTGAAACACAAGAACGCTGCGCCAGATTTGAGAGGCAACATCCGTGTCATTTAGACTTCGAGAAAGCGATTGCAGGACTTTTGAGCACCTTGCAGAATACCGAATTCTTAACATGACCCAGCTCGCGGCCGTTTTGCAGAAGAACAAGCCGGCAGTGAGGAAACGTATCCGTGATCTTAGAAAGGAAGGATTCGTGAACGTGGCGGGTAATGAGTATGGGCAGAATTTCGGCCGGCCTGAGAGTCTATTGATGCTGACCGAGCAAGGGGTCGACATTCTCAAGGGCAAGAATCTCATTGCCGCCGATGTACAGTATGAAAACGTGGGGCCTGTCAGCCCTCGCCTGACTGACCATCAGCTCTTGCTGAACTGGTTCAGAATACATCTGAATCAGATCGAGCGAGTGATTCCGCGATTACGTGTTAGATCTCTCGCTTATAATTCACCTTTTGTACCACGCAGGCCAGACGGCTGCGCCATTACCTCTGACTACTCACCAATTGGACGCAGAACTATTCGGGATGCGAAGTTTACCCCGGATGCTGTATTTGCAACGACCGATGGAGTTGAGGGGAAGACTTTGCTGTTGTTCCTTGAGGTTGACTGCGGCACGGAAACACTGTCCAGTCCCCAGCGTGATATGAAGGACATTCGCCAGAAGATACTTAACTATCAGTGGTATTTTCAGAGCTTAAAATATAAGCGCTATGAAGAGATATTCAAAACATCTTACCTGCGTGGTTTTCGTTTGCTTTTTCTCACGAAAACAGCCGGGCGGTTGGCGGCGTTATGCAAATTGACCCAGCAGATGCAGCCGTCGTATTTCATCTGGTTGACCGAGCAAGGACGTATGTTCGGCGATGGTGTCTCCGGAAAGATTTGGGCCAGAGGTGGCAACCTTCATGCTACGCAGCAATCCCTCCTTGGCAGGCTCTGCTGCAGAGCGTCATTACCTTTGCTATAGATTCGCGATCACAGTTTTCAGAGACCTTAGGAAGCTTTTTGCGCTACCTGCTACTCTGACCATGCTTTTCTCATTGTTTTGAGGACATTGGCTGAGCGACAGCTTATACATGTTGGTTTTATTTTCCATTTGATTGACTCTCCGAAGAGACACCTTAGGGACAAGAAAGCGCCGACCGTTCATCCAAATCGTATCTGCGGCCGCATATTATGTCAAGCAATCTGCTCTGTCTTAAATGAGCCTTCACCGGTGAGCTTCTTCTGGATGGGTTGGCCGTGAATTTCAAAATTCAGCAAAATCTGACCGTACAGCCTGTCAGTCAATTCTTGAGGTAGATCGAGTATGATTTCCCGGGTCCGTCCATACCTACCACGGGACAGGACACGGCTTCGCAACAGCGAGTAGATATCCAGCTCGGAGATCAGATCACCAAAAGCCCGCCCTGTCAACGGCCACAGTTCGGCCCTTTTGCAGAATGCTCTATAGGCATCATATGCTTCTCCGGTACCGATCGATCCATGCTCGCTGTGACGATTAGCTTCTACAATGGCACCCATGGCCGCTTGTAGTTGCGGGGGCGCTGAACGCAGCAGGGTCAGGTACCGGTCCTGATCCAGTTCAGTTGCCGCCCTATCGACCAGTCCGAGTGTGATTCTTGTTCCTGCCTTTTCCGCCACGTACGCACACTTGGCCAAAAGCGCGACGGCCTTGCGGGCATCTCCATGCTCACGGCTGGCCATGGCAGCAATCTTTTCAATTACACCAGGCTCAACAGCCTTCGGGTACAGCGCTTTTTCCACCCGAATTCGCAGAATATGCTGCAGGTCGATAGCATTGTAGGGTTTGAAAATAAGCTCGTTTAGTTTTAGAAATGACTTCACCCGGGGATCCAAATGGTCCGGCCAATCCAGGCGATTGGATACAAATACCAGGATGAGCTTCGCTGGAATCTTCTGGGCAGCCTTCGCACCAAGAATGTCATGAAGTTGTCCTTATCGCGGCGGACATTGTCCACTTCGTCGATGAAGAGGATAAGGTAGCCGTGATAATCAGCCAGGATTGTCTCTATCCGAATCATCATTTCCTCGAGCGATATTCCCTTCTGGTATCGCTTGCTTGCATTGAGCAAGCAGGCCAGGTCGTTCAGGGCCCGAAAGCAAGGCCTGGGATTAGACAGGTCCAGATGTTCGTGGCGGATGGGTATCTTTTGCCCGGCGCACATTTCGGACAGAAGGTTCAGAAAATAGCTCAAAGTCAGCGTCTTGCCGGTTCCTGTCTTGCCCCAGATGGCTAGATGACAGGGATGATCACCTCGTAGTATCGCGGCGAAGTGACTGCTGAGTTCTTTAATCTCTGCATCACGGACATTGGCATTGAAGATTTCTTCCAGCACCGCCAATTGCTCGGATTTGATCAGCTGCTCATCATCAAGAAATCGGCGGTTCTTAATAATCGTGCTGTCGACCATGTGTTGGATCTGGCCGACTATCTT